>LXNI01000167.1_pt1 | contig 81768 bp, 80 predicted proteins | sample 809091 | NCBI WGS metagenome assembly LXNI01 (sample SAMN04870527, study PRJNA318959) | sponge metagenome | biome: 01000161; feature: marine sponge reef; material: water | host: Sarcotragus foetidus | place: Greece: Milos, Mediterranean Sea | collected 2013-05-29 | depth 5-7 m
CCGGCGGCTTCGAGCAACCACCGTGACGTCGCCCAGGCCGGTTCGGGGCTCCCCCGAACCACCAGCAGCGAGCGCGACCTCACCCATCACGAGCCCTCAGCGCGACTAAAAATTGTTCCTGGCTGCGGAGGAGCTTCGGCAGCTCATCAAGGACGAACGCGCAATGGGCAGTCGCAGCCGGACTCGGCAGGTTCCGCTGCGGCTCAACAAGCCGATAACGCGCCACACTTCCTCGTCGGCCAAGTCAAGGGCGACAACGCCTTCCGGCAGATCGATCACGGTCAGCGTGGGTAGCAACGTTGTGCGAATCCGACTTCGCCAGTGGCGGCAAGGAAGTCACGTTGCGGATCTGCATTGACGTTCTCTCGGACAAGGCTCTGGAGGCTGGCGCGTCGATCCTCTCGGACGCACCGTTCCGGATCAGATCTTGCCTTAGAGATCGGTCCACTGAACGAGCCTTCCGGTGACTACCAAACTGCGGCCAGCGCTACAGACGACTTTGATGCGATCTCGAAACAGCGGGTCGAGTGTCAGCGTCGCGCTCGACAGCGGCCGACCCGCAATTCCGAGACCCGCCTGGCCGGTTTCGACGAAGCTGCGGACGTTCCAGCTGTCGATATCCGGGATCTCGATCCGGATGACGGGCCGGTCATGCACGGAAAGGGGCAGCAGCGACGGGACGAGATTGGCTGCGGCCGAGGGGACTCTGGCGACCTGAGAAGCAACTGGAATGCACCCTAAAGTCGGCTGCCAAGCTGTCCGGATAAGCAAGGCCACCTCACAAGCACGCTGGCGGTCTCCTTATACCCCCTGACCTGTTGATTCGGGCGCCCGGATGAGCCGCCCTGATCCCCTCGCGATTCGCTGCATGGTAAAGTGGAATGGTCATCTTAGTGATCGCACCGCCGTTGACAGATGCTCGCATGCGCGCACCGGCGACGCGCTCCCGTGTGTCGAGGCCCCGTGAGTGGCCGGTTCTGCGAGGTCCGTTCCGGCGCTTCCCAATTGCGGCGACTGGACCGAAGCGGCGGGAAAGCTCATCGCCCTCAGGGAGGACGCGAAGCCCGTCAAGTCACCCCGCTTCACCCCGCACTTCTCACTTTCCGTGGGTTCACTTGTGGGTACCAGTTCGAATCCGCAAGGTTTGAATTACTATAATTCAATCACTTATCAGACACATTCGAGTCCGGCCCGGGGAGCCAGATTCCAGATCAACAAGGTCTATCCTGTTCCCAGGAACACTTCTGAAGCCCTGCTCCGGCAGGGCTTTTTCTTTGTGATCGCGCTTGCCGCCCGCGCGGCGCCGCTGGCAGGCGGAGGCGGGGACGCCCCCCGTCAATCCGATGCGCGCTTTTGCGCCCAGCCCCAATTGCCCTTGTCGATCCTGCAATTGCCGAAGCCGGGGTGCTGCTCCACCAGGAGCGAGAACACCCTTCCGACCTGCGCCGTCGTGGCTTCCTCTTCGCTGACCCGGGCGGCGCGCTGCCGGACGCTCGGGTTGGGGCTGTCGGCCATTGTCCAGCGCAGATCGTCGAACAGCAGCCAGCCTCCCGGTCTCAGCAGTTTCTCGACCAGGAAGAAGCCGAAGCCGGTCACGTCCCACGTGTGTCCCGCGTCCAGGTAGCAAAAGTCGAAACGGGGGCGGCAGCGGCCGTCCACGGTCGCCGCCTCGATGACCTTCATCAGCTCCCAGGTGAACGAGCGGTTGGCAAAGACCGGCCGGACCCACGCGCCCAGTCCGGTCTGTCCGAGCAGCGTCTCGATGTTGGGCGTCCGCTTGCGAGCGCCTTCCAGGTCCATGGTCAGGACCGAGCCGGAACCCAACTCCCGGACTGCGGCCCCCAGGTAGCAACTGGACTTTCCGTGCGCGAAGCCGAGCTCCAGGATGTCGCGGCATTCGTTCTCGATGACGAAGTCGTACAGGGAGCGCGCCCGGTGCGAGGAGATGAAGGGCAGTCCGTCAAGCTGACTGTCGATCTGCTCGAAACCCATTCCTGTTTCGCTTCGGCTCACGTTCAGGCGACGGCGACGGCGTCGATCTCCACCTTCCATTCGGGGCGGACGAGGCCGGCCACCACGATGGTCGTCGACGCCGCCTTGTGATCGGCGCCCAAGTGCCGCTGGCGCGCGGCGCCGAGCAGGGGCACGTAGTCGGCATCCATCATGTAGGTGATGGTCCGCACGATGTTGGCGGTGGTCATGCCGGCTTCGGCGAGCACGGCCTCGATGTTGCCCCACACGCATTCGATCTGCGCGGCCACGTCCTCGGGCACGGTGCCGTCAGGGGCCGTGCCGACCTGCCCCGACACGTGCAGCAGGCGCGAGACGTCGACGGCCTCCACGCCGTGGTCGTAGTGGCCGAACGGCCCAGCGATGCCGGCCGGGTTGTACGTCTTGAGCATGGTGGCCTCCTGACTCTCTCGCGTGGACCGGCGTGGCTACAGCGTATCCGTTTTGCACGGAAACGCTCTATGCCTTTATCGCTCACGGCAGCCGGCCGTCGTGCGATTCCGCGCGCCTATCGGCGCGACGGCCGGAGCCTGCGCGGGCGCGCCGCATTCGCGGCGGGCCGCTAGCGCGGCCTATCGCGCGTCCGTCAAAGTCGGACGCGCTCTATGCCGCGGCGCGCGGGCCCACCGGGCAGTGCGCCTCGCGCTCCACCAGGTCGTAGACGAAGAGGAACTTGGCGATGCCGGTGAGCACCGCCGCGACCATGCCGAGCTCGAAGATCTCGCCGTCGTCGAAGTGGGCCGAGAGATCGGCGTAGAGGGCGGGTGTGAGCTGGCCTTCCATGTTGGGGAGCACCATCTCGGCGCCGAGGCGCAGCACGGCGCGCTCGCGCTCGTCGAAGACGTCGCTCGCCTCGTTCATGATGGCGTCGAGCTGGGCGTCGGTGACGCCGGCACGGCGCGCGGCCTCGACGTTGCCCTTGTTGCAGAAGGCGCAACCGTGGGTCATCGAGAGCCGGTAGCGCAGCAGCTCCTTGATCCTGACCTCCACGCGCCCGCCGTAGAAGACGCCCTCGTAGAAGCTCTTGAAGTACCACTCGAGCATGTGGGGGGCGTTGGCGCCGATCTCGTAGAAGGTCGCATCGCCGCCCTTGCGCTCCTGCAGGGCGCGGCTCTCCTGGTAGGCATCGCGCAGCCAGCCGTCCATGGCGTCCGGCGCGATCCGTTGCAGCAAGGGGTTGGGCACGCTCTCCTCCTCCCGTCAATCGCTATGCGCTCGCCCGGACCATGGCACGGGCGAGACGTGCCGCCTAGCCATCGGTCTCTTTGAGCGCGGCGATGATCTCGTCGGGCTCCAGCCGCTGGGTGTAGTCCGCATCGACGAAGGCCTTGAGCACTGTGCCGCCCTTGCCGATGACGAAGGTGGCCGGCACCGGCAGGGTCTGGCTTCCCTCGCCGTTGGAGGCCTCCAGGTCGATGCCGAACCCCTTGTAGATGTCGTTGACCGCATCGGGCAGGCGGAAGGTGAGGCCGAAGGCGCTCGCCACCCGGTTGCCGTCGTCGCTCAGCACGTCGAAGCCGATCTCGTTCTTCTCCTGCGTGGTGAGTGCGTTGTCCGGCGTCTCCGGCGTGATCGCGACCAGGCGCGCGCCCAGCGCCTCGATCTCCGGCATCCGGTCCTGCAGCGCCTTCAGCTCGATGTTGCAATAGGGGCACCAGCCGCCGCGGTAAAATGAGACCACGGCCGGGCCGTCCCCCCACAGCGCATCGGAGGCGACCGGCTCGCCGTGCGCGTTGGGGAGCGAGAAGTCCGGCGCGGCGCTGCCTTCGCCCGCGCTCTGCTCGGCGATGCCGGAGGCGATGAGGTCCTTTGTCGCGCCCTGCATCGTGGCAAGGGTCTCGGGCGGGAATTTCTGTGCGGAAGCGGCCCGTAGCCTGGCCAGCTCGTCCTTCAGTGGCATTCGGTCTTACTCCTCGGTTGGTCCGCCGGGCGCATCGCGTCGGCAGCCCTCCCTTCAAGCAGCAAATCTGCGCCGGAGTCCAGGCTTTCGGGCCCGGTGTGACGGGGTTGGAGCGGCACGGCCCGGAGCCTCTGCGGCGGTTGCGTGGGCCGGGTGAGTGTGCTACCCATCCGACGCCTTGTCCGGGACGGGCGCCCGCGAGGCTTTTTTTGCGGCCGCGATGCGGGAATTTCGCGTCTAGCGGCGCATCCGATGCAGACCTAGGGAGTGGCGGTGGCTGGGCAATCGGTCGGCGGAGCCGGTCTCGCAGATCGTTATGCGACCGCGCTCTTCGAGCTCGCTCTGGAGCGGGAGGCGCTCGAGCAAATCGAGCGCGACCTCGAGGCCATCCGCGCGCTGGTGGACGGCAGCGACGACCTGACGCGCGTGGTCCGGAGCCTGACGCTCACCCGCGGCGAGCAGGCCAAGGCCTTGGACGCGGTGCTGGAGCGGCTGGGGTCGAGCCAGTACGTCAGGAACTTCGTCGCGTTGCTTGCGCGCAACCGGCGGGTTTTTCTGCTGACCGACATGATCGCCGCGTTCCAGGCCAAGCTCGCCGAGCATCGCGGCGAAGTCTCGGCCGAAGTGACGTCGGCCGTGCCGCTCAAGACCAACCACCTGGATGCCGTGAGGGAAGCGCTGCGCAACATCGTCGGCCGCGATGTGTCGCTGGAGACCCGCGTCGATCCCTCGCTGATCGGCGGGCTCACGGTGCGCGTCGGCTCGCGCATGCTCGACAACTCGCTCAGAACGAAGTTGCAGAATCTCGAATTGGCGATGAAGGGGATCTGACATGGATATCGGCGCCGCCGAAATTTCGGCAATCCTGAAGGAACAGATCGCCAATTTCGGCTCGGAGGCGGATGTCGCCGAGGTTGGCCAGGTGCTGTCCGTGGGCGACGGCGTGGCCCGGGTCTATGGGCTCGACAATGTCCAGGCCGGCGAGATGGTCGAATTCCCTGGTGGAATCAGGGGGATGGCGCTGAATCTTGAGACCGATAATGTCGGTATCGTGATCTTCGGCGAAGACCGCGACATCAAGGAAGGCGACATCGTCAAGCGCACCGGCACTATCGTCGACGTCCCGGTGGGCAAGGGGCTATTGGGCCGCGTCGTCGACCCGCTCGGCAACCCGCTCGACGGCAAGGGGCCGATCGAGAGCGACGACCGGCGCCGGGTCGAGGTGAAGGCGCCAAGCATCATCCCGCGCCAATCGGTGCACGAGCCGGTGCAGACCGGGCTGAAGGCGCTCGACGCCCTGGTGCCCATCGGGCGCGGCCAGCGGGAGCTCATCATCGGCGACCGCCAGACCGGCAAGACCGCCGTCGCGATCGACACCATCATCAACCAGAAAGAGGTCAACGCCGGCGACGACGAATCGCGCAAGCTCTACTGCATCTACGTCGCGGTGGGGCAGAAGCGCTCCACCGTCGCGCAGATCGTCAAGACGCTGGAGGAAAACGGCGCGCTCGACTATTCCATCGTCGTCTCCGCGTCCGCCTCGGAGCCCGCGCCGCTGCAGTTCCTGGCGCCGTACGCCGGCTGCACCATGGGCGAGTACTTCCGCGACAACGGCATGCACGCGGTGATCTTCTACGACGATCTCTCGAAGCAGGCCGTGGCCTATCGCCAGATGTCGCTGCTGCTCCGCCGCCCGCCGGGGCGCGAGGCCTATCCGGGCGACGTGTTCTACCTGCATTCGCGCCTGCTGGAGCGCGCGGCCAAGATGAACGAGCAGAACGGCTCGGGCTCGCTCACCGCCATGCCGGTGATCGAGACCCAGGCCAGCGACGTCTCGGCCTATATCCCCACCAACGTGATCTCGATCACCGACGGGCAGATCTTCCTCGAGACCGACCTCTTCTATCAGGGCATTCGGCCGGCGATTAACGTCGGCCTCTCGGTGAGCCGGGTGGGCTCGGCCGCCCAGGTGAAAGCGATGCGCCAGGTGGCGGGCCGGATCAAGCTGGAGCTCGCCCAGTACCGCGAGATGGCGGCCTTCGCGCAGTTCGGCTCCGACCTCGACGCGGCGACGCAGCGGCTGCTCAACCGGGGCGCGCGGCTGACCGAGCTGCTGAAGCAGGACCAGTTCGCGCCGATGCGGGTGGAGGAGCAGGTGGTCTCGATCTTTGCCGGCGTGCGCGGCTATCTCGACGGCATCGACGTGGGCGACGTGAACCGCTTCGAGAGCGAATTCCTCAGCGAGATGCGGGCCAGCCACGGCGCGCTGCTGGAGGAGATCCGCACCTCGCAGCAGATGAGCGACGAAAGCGACAAGGCGCTCACCGCGATCCTCGACGAGTTTTCCAAGAAGTTCGCCTAAGCCTTAGAGACGAAGGAAGAAACAGGCTACCGTCATGGCGAGCCTCAAGGACCTCCGGGTGCGCATCAACAGCGTGCGCCAGACCCAGAAGATCACCTCGGCGATGAAGCTCGTTGCGGCGTCGAAGCTGCGCCGGGCGCAGGAGGCGGCCGAGGCGGCGCGTCCCTTCTCCGAGCGGATGGAGCGCATGGTGGGCTCGCTCGCCGAGGTCATGGGCGAGCGCGAGGACGCGCCCGCGATGATGCGGGGCACTGGCAGGGACGACACGCACCTCTTCGTCGTGGCGACCGCCGACCGGGGCCTCTGCGGCGGCTTCAACAGTTCCATCACCCGGGCGACCCGGGCGCGCCTCAAGGAGCTGGCCGAGCAGGGCAAGACCACCAAGATCATCTGCGTCGGCCGCAAGGGCCGCGAGCAGCTTCGCCGCGAGTACGGCTCGATGATCATCGACCACACCGACGGGATCGGACGCTCCGGCGGCCCCTCCTTCGAGGAGGCGGACGAGATCGGGCGCGGCCTCACCCAGCGCTTCGAGGCCGGCGAGTTCGACACCTGCACGGTGGTCTACAACCGATTCAGGACGGTGATGAGCCAGATCGTCACCTTCCAGCAGCTGATCCCCTTCAGCCCGCCCACACCGGCGGAAGCGGCCGAGACCGACGATTCAGGCGCGATCTACGATTTCGAGCCGGATGAGGAGATGATCCTCTCCGACCTCCTACCGCGAAACTTGTCGATCCAGATCTTCCGGTCCCTGCTCGAGAACGCGGCCAGCGAGCAGGGCGCGCGCATGACCGCAATGGACAGCGCCACGCGCAACGCCGGCGAGATGATCGACAAGCTGACCCTCCACTACAACCGGACGCGACAGGCGCAGATCACCAAGGAGCTGATCGAGATCATCTCCGGTGCGGAAGCGCTCTGAGGGCGATCCGAACGAGTTCCAGCGGGAGCAGAGCAAAATGGCGACGAGAAACGGGGTCGGCAAGATCAGCCAGATCATGGGCGCGGTCGTGGACGTGCAGTTCGAGGGTGAGCTTCCGGCGATTCTGAACGCCCTTCACGTCGACAACCAGGGCAACCGCCTGGTGCTCGAAGTGGCGCAGCACCTGGGCGAAAGCACGGTGCGCTGTGTCGCCATGGACACCACCGACGGGCTCGTGCGGGGCGAAGAAGCCGTCGATACCGGCGAGGGCATCGAGGTGCCGGTGGGGCCGGAGATGCTGGGCCGCATCATCAACGTCGTCGGCGAGCCCATCGACGAGCGCGGCGATGTCAACGCCAAGGCCAGGCGGCCGATTCATGCGCAGGCGCCGGCCTTCATCGAGCAGTCGACCGAGGCCGAGACCCTGGTCACGGGCATCAAGGTGGTGGATCTGCTGGCGCCCTACGCCAAGGGCGGCAAGGTCGGGCTGTTCGGCGGCGCGGGCGTCGGCAAGACCGTCATCATCATGGAGCTCATCAACAACATCGCGAAGCAGCACGGGGGCTATTCCGTGTTCGCGGGCGTCGGCGAGCGGACGCGCGAGGGCAACGACCTCTACCACGAGATGATCGAATCGGGCGTCATCGACCTGGACGGCGATCAGTCCAAGGTGGCGCTGGTCTACGGCCAGATGAACGAGCCGCCCGGCGCGCGTGCCCGCGTGGGGCTGACGGGGCTGACGCAGGCCGAGTACTTCCGCGACGAGGAAGGGCAGGACGTGCTGCTCTTCATCGACAACATCTTCCGCTTCACCCAGGCGGGTTCCGAAGTGTCGGCGCTGCTGGGCCGCATTCCGTCCGCCGTGGGCTATCAGCCGACGCTTGCCACCGACATGGGCACGCTGCAGGAGCGGATCACGTCGACCCAGAAGGGCTCGATCACCTCGGTGCAGGCGATCTACGTGCCGGCCGACGATCTCACGGACCCGGCGCCGGCGACCTCCTTCGCCCATCTGGATGCGACCACGGTGCTCTCGCGGCAGATCGCCGAGCTCGGCATCTACCCGGCGGTGGACCCGCTCGATTCCACCTCGCGCATGCTCGACCCCCGCATCATCGGCGAGGAGCACTACACGGTCGCCCGTGAGGTGCAGCGCATCCTGCAGACCTACAAGTCGCTGCAGGACATCATCGCCATTCTCGGCATGGACGAGCTGTCGGAGGAGGACAAGCTCACGGTGGCACGGGCCAGGAAGATCCAGCGCTTTCTGTCGCAGCCCTTCTTCGTGGCCGAGGTCTTCACCGGCACGCCAGGCAAGCTGGTGGACATCAAGGATACCATCGCGAGCTTCAAGGCGATCTGCAACGGCGATTACGACGACCTGCCGGAGGCCGCGTTCTACATGGTCGGCCCCATCGAGGAAGCGGTCGACAAGGCCAAGCAGATGGCCGCAGAGGCCGCCTAGGGAAGCGCGGGAGCCTGAGGAGCGGCCATGGCCGACACCCTGCAGTTCGAGCTCGTCGCGCCGGAGCGGCTGATCTTCTCCGGCGACGTCGAGATGGTGGTGGTGCCGGGCGCCGAAGGCGACTTCGGCGTGCTGCCGGGCCACACGCTGCTGCTCTCCACGCTGCGGCCGGGGGTAATCGAGATCTACGAGAACGAGAAGCCCAAGGACCGCTACGTGGTCGCCGAAGGCTTCGCCGAAGTCACGGGCGAGCGCTGCACGGTGCTGTCGACCGAGGCGTTCGAGGCCGGCGCCATCGACCGTGCCCAGGCCGACGCGCGGCTCGAGCAGGCACAGCTCAGGCTCCGGGACGCCGACGGCGACGAGGAGCGCGCGAAGTACGAGCGCGAGGTCGAGCTGGCCGAGCTTCTGGCCGCCAACGCCGGCTGAGGAGCCTGAGGCGCGCCCACGGGCGGGGCGGCGGCCACAGCGAACACGTTTTTGCAAGACGAAGCAAATGTCTCGTAACTCTTTGTTTTACTTCATTAAGTAGCGGGAATTTCGACCCAGGCGCCCGGGCCGTCACGTCTTCAGGAGAGTGCGCCATGCTCAGGACCGTCTCCATCGCGGCGTGCCAGTTCGTCGTCAGGCCGATCGGCAGCTTCGACGAGTTCGCCGCGCACGCGCGCGGGCTGCTGGATCAGGCGGAAGGCGCGGACCTCGTGCTGTTTCCCGAGCTCTTCACCATCGAGCTGTTCACGACCTTTCCGGACTGGATGGACCTGCCGGTCTCCGAACTGACCCGCATTCACCAGTACGGGAACACCAACTACACCGACGACTATCGCCGGCTCTTCGAGAGCGAGGCCAGGGAGCGGGGGCAGCACATCGTCGCCGGCTCGCACCTGGAGAAGAAGGACGGCAGGTACCTCAACGTCGCCTATCTGTACGGCCCCGACGGGCTCGTCCACACTCACGACAAGACGCATATCTTCCCCGCCGAAGCGCAGTGGTCGACCGAGGAAGGCGATACCATCGAGATGGTCGAGCTGCCCTTCGCCAGGGTCGGGTTCAACGTGTGCTACGAGGCCGAGATCCCGGAGTGCGCCGCAAGCCTCGCCGAGCAGGGCGCCGAGATCATCCTCTGCCCGTCGCTCACCTTCACGGAGGAGGGCTTCTGGCGCGTGCGCCACTGCGCCCAGGCGCGCGCGATCGAGAACCAGGTGTACGTCGTCCACTGCGGGGGCAGCGCCACACTCCCGCCCGGCGGGCCGCTGCCGTCGCCCTGGGGGCGCAGCTCGATCCTGAGCCCCTGCGACAGGCCGTGGGATGCGCCCAACGGGGTCGTCGCGGAATCGCCGGAGCCCAACATCGAGACCGTGGTGCGTGGCGTGGTCGACCTGGACAGGCTCCACGAGAATCGCGAGAACGGCGCGGCGCTCACCTTTCGGGACCGCCGCCGGCGCGCGGACCTGTACGGGGCGTGGCCCGGCCACGTCAACGCTTGAGCGCGCGCACAATCGGCCCCACCTGTGCTAGTATTCGCCGGCGTCGAAACGTCGTAATCCAGGAAGCGGAACATGGGCACCTGGACCCCTGATGACATTCCGTGGGACCAGTTCGACCGGTCGAAAGTCGACCCGGAGATGGTCAAGATCGCCAAGGCGGCGTGCATGGTCGAGCACCACAGCGCCGACTACGGCAAGTATCTCTGCGGCGTGTTCCACGACGATCCGGACTTCTGCGCCGATGCGCTCGCATGGGCGGAGGAGGAGGTGCAGCACGGCGTGGTGCTCAGGCGCTACGCCGAGTTGGCGGACCCGTCGTTCGACTTCGATGCGACCTTCGCGCGCTTCGTCGCCGGCCACCCCATTGACACCGACGCGAGCAATTCGGTCCGGGGCTCACGCTGCGGCGAGATGGTGGCGCGCTGCATCGTCGAAGTGGGCACGTCGGCTTACTACAGCGTGCTCCGCGATGTCGCCGAGGAGCCCGTGTTCAAGGCGATCTGCAAGCAGATCGCGGGCGACGAGTTCCGCCACTACAAGCTCTTCTACTCCACCATGAAGCGCTACCGGGACATCGAGGGCGTGGGCCGGCTCAGCCGGGCCAGGGTGGCGTTCGGGCGCCTTTTCGAATCGACCGACGATGAGCTTTGTTACGCCTATCACTGCGGCGCCGGCGAGCCCGATCCCTACGTTCGCCGCCGCGCGGCCCTCGCCTATGCGGCGCGCACGCTGCCGCTCTACCGGCGCGACCACGTGCAGCGCGGCGTGGGCATGGCGCTGAAATGCATCGGCATCAAGCCGCAGTCGCGGCTGGGCAGGATTATCGGCGCGGTGACGTGGTACACGCTCAGGCTCTACGTGCGCCGTCTGGCGCTGGTGAGAGAAGGGGGCGAAACTCCGCAATCACCGCTTCGTAGAGCGCCCGCTTGAACGGAACCACGTTCCGGGTCAGCTGATCGACGGGCGACCAGCGCCAGTCGCTGAACTCAGGGTGCGCGGTCCAGATGTCGATGTCGGCATCGGTGCCGAGGAAGCGCGCGGCGAACCACTTCTGCTCCTGCCCCCGGTAGCGCCCCCGCCAGACCCGGCGCACCAGGTGCGGCGGCAGGTCGTAGCGCAGCCACTCCCGCGTCTCCGCCAGGATCTCCACCTTGTCGGGCCTGACGCCGGTTTCCTCCTCGAGCTCCCTCAGCGCCGTGTCGCGCGGGGCCTCGCCCCGGTCGATCCCGCCCTGCGGCATCTGCCAGGCTTCCTGCACCATGTCGATGCGCTTGCCGACGAAGACCTGCCGGTCCGCGTTGAACAGCAGCACGCCGACGCAGGGGCGGTAGGAGAGCGCCTTTCGGCTGCTCATGTCGAAAGCCGGGCCGGCTGACGGCGTTGAGCGGCTGGAGCGAGTTCAGTTGACGGCCAAATTGCCGGAGAGGATGCGGGCGCCGCGCAGCTGTTCGATTGCACGTGCCAGCTGGTAGTCGCCCTCCGTCGGGTCGTCCTCGGCTTCCTCCTCGGCTTCTTCCGTCTCCAGGTCCACGCCGGCCTCGACGTCGATCCCGCCGTTCTCGAGGTGCCCGCGCAGGTCCTCTTCCCGGTGCTCGGGCATCGCCTCCGCCTCCGCCTCGGGCCTGATCTGCTCCACCATGATATCCGGGTCGATCCCCTGCTCCTGGATCGAGCGGCCGGCCGGCGTGTAGTAGCGTGCCGTGGTGAGACGCAGCGCACCGCGGCCGCTGAGGGGAATCACCGTCTGCACCGAGCCCTTGCCGAACGAGCGTGTGCCGAGGATGAGCGCCCGTCCGTGATCCTGCAGAGCGCCCGCCACGATTTCCGATGCCGACGCCGAGCCGTTGTTGATCAGCACGACCAGCGGCAGGCCGTCGATGATGTCGCCCTTGCGCGCGTTGAAGCGCAGCGCGCTGTCCGCTTCGCGCCCGCGGGTCGATACGATCTCGCCCTGATCCAGGAACGCATCCGAGACCGCGACCGCCTGGTCGAGAAGGCCCCCCGGGTTGTTGCGCAGGTCGAGCACGGCGCCCACCAGCTGGTCGCCCTGCTCCTCCCACAGGTCCCCCACGGCGTCTTCAAGATCGTCGGACGTATGCTCGGAGAATGCCGATATCCGCGCGACGATGATCTCGTCGTCCACCACCCGCGCGCGCACCGAACGGATCTTGATGACGGCGCGGGTGATCGGGAATATCAGGTCTTCCTCGACCCCGCTGCGGCGGACCGTCAGCGTGATCTCGGAGTCGGCGGGGCCGCGCATCTTTTCGACCGCCTGCTGCAGCGTCAGCCCGAAGACCGGCTCGTCGTCGAGATGGGTCACCAGGTCGCCGGGCTCGATGCCTGCGCGCTGGGCCGGCGTGTCGTCGATGGGGGCGATCACCTTGACGAGGCCCTGCTCCATCGTGACCTCGATGCCGAGGCCGCCGAACTCGCCCCGCGCCTGGACCTGGACTTCCTTGTAGCTCTTGGGGTTGTGGTACTTCGAATGCGGGTCGAGCGAGGCGATCATGCCTTCGATGGCGGCCTCGATCAGCTCCGTCGTGCTCACGTCCTCGACGTAGCCGTCGCGGATACTCTCCAGGATGTCGCCGAACAGATCGAGTTGATCGTATGTTTCCCTGTCTTCCTGGGCGATCACGACTGCCGGATGGGTGATCGCCATCAAGCCGACAAAGACGACTACCAGTACTCTTCGCATTCTATCCCTCGACCGTGGCGCCGGGTGCCCAGCATCGGGCCGGCGCGTCTTCGGGGCCCTCGCCGGGGCTGCCACCGCCGCCGCTTGTCGGCGAGCGCGGATCAAGCGCCGTCCCGACGGGCCGCACTGCGAGGCAGCCCATGATATCTCTCGGCAATCGGTATGATCAACATGCGCGTCGCCGGATCTCTCCGCTCACGCGTCGGGCAGAGTGGGGGAGAGGGGCTCGATGCGTTGCTCCGCCGCCACGGCGGCGAGCAGCGAGTGCGCCGTGGCGCCCGTCACAGGGTGACGCCAGTCCGGCGCGACCTCGATGAGCGGGGCCAGCACGAAGGCCCGCTGCGTGAGCCGCGGGTGGGGGAGGACGAGGGCCGGCCCGGCCCGGTCCCCGGGACGGTCGACGATGCGGCCGTCGTAGTCCAGGAGATCGAGGTCGAGCGGACGGGACGCGCCCGCGGCGCCGCGCCGGCGCCCGAAGGCCGTCTCGATGGCAAGCAGGCGCTCCATGAGCGGCACGGGCGCGAGCGCCGTCTCGATCCGGACCACGCCGTTCACGAACCAGGGGCCCGAGGCCGGCGCCAGCGGCGCGCTGCGATACCAGCGCGAGCGCGCAACGGGCCGGATTCCGCCTTCGGCGAGCGCGTCTAGCGCCGCATCCAGACCCTCGGCCGGCGAGCCGTGGCGCGCGGTCGGCAGGTTCGCGCCGAGCGCAACCAGGATCATTGCCACAAACCGCGTGCTGGCACTTGTCCCTCTCTCCGGAAATCCCTAGTTATTGCGTGCCTGCCTTGCGGACCGTGACTGTGCAGTCGATTTGGCGGCACACCTGCAAGCGATGGCGTGTTCCCCGGCATTCTGCCTCACTGGACCGAGAAGGATAGACGTTGATGGAATTCAACCCGCAAGAGCGTGTCGGCCTCTTTATCGATGGCGCGAATCTGTACGCCGCGGCCCGTTCGCTCGGATTCGACATTGACTACAAGCGCCTGCGCGAGGAGTTCGCCGGCAAGGGCCGGCTCATCCGCGCGCTCTATTACACGGCGCTCGTCGAGGACCAGGAATATTCGCCCATCCGCCCGCTGGTCGATTGGCTCGACTACAACGGCTACACCCTGGTCACGAAGCCGACCAAGGAGTTCACCGACGCCATGGGGCGGCGCAAGATCAAGGGCGACATGGATATCGAGATCGCGGTCGACATGATGGAGCTGTCGGGCGCGCTCGACCATATTGTGCTGTTCTCAGGCGACGGCGACTTCCGCCGCGTGACCGAGGCCGTGCAGCGCAAGGGCGTGCTGGTGACGGTCGTCAGCACCATCCGCTCGCAGCCGCCGATGATCGCCGACGAGCTGCGCCGCCAGGCGGACAACTTCATCGAGCTGCAGGAGCTCGAGCCCCTGATCGCGCGCGAGCCCAAGTGGCGGAACGAACGTCGTGCCCTGCGGGAGCCGATGGAGGACGAGTACGGCGGCTACGACGAAGAGGGCGACGAGGACGACGTGGCCGACGAGATCGCGCACACGGTGTGAGCGCGCCGCTGCGGGTTCCGCCTGCGCCGGGGCGGGACTGCGACCGATGCCCGCGGCTCGCCGCCTTTCGCGAGGAGCACCGCGCGAAGGAGCCGCAATGGCACAACGCACCGGTGCCGAGCTTCGGCGGCCTTGACGCCCGCCTCCTGATCGTCGGCCTCGCGCCCGGCTTGCGCGGGGCCAACCGCACCGGCCGGCCGTTCACCGGCGACTTCGCCGGCGACCTGCTCTACGCGACCCTCGGCGATTTCGGCTTCGCAGGCGGCACTTATGGCGCCACGCCGGGCGACGGCCTCGCGCTGCGCGACTGCCGCATCACCAATGCCGTTCGCTGCGTGCCGCCGCAAAACAAGCCCAATGCGGCCGAGATCACGGCCTGTCGCGGGTTCCTCGAGGCTGAAATCGAAGCGATGATCGGCCTTCGCGCCATTCTTGCGCTGGGTCAGGTGGCTCACGGCGCCGTGCTGAAGACGCTGGGCCTGCGCGCCGGCGCTTACGGCTTCGCCCACGGCGCGGTGCATTGCCTGGGTGACGGGCGGCGGCTCTACGACAGCTATCACTGCTCGCGCCTCAACACGAACACCGGTAGGCTGACGCCCGCGATGTTCGCCGACGTGTTCGCCGCCATTCGCCGCGCAATCGACGCGACAGGCTCGTAGGGCAGGCCGGAATTTATCCCCGGTCGCGGACCAGCCGCTCCTTCTGGCGCTTCCAGTCGCGCTCCTTCTCGGCGGCGCGCTTGTCGTACTTGCGCTTGCCGGACGCCATGGCGAGCGCGACCTTGGCGATGCCGCGGTCGTTGAAATAGAGGGTGAGGGGCACGAGGGTCACGCCGCCGCGCCGAAGCGCGCCCACGAGCTTGCGGATCTCGCGCTTGTGCAGGAGCAGCTTGCGCGGCCGCATGGGGTCGTGATTGAAGGTGCCGGCGCCTTCGTACTGGGAGATGTGGGCGTTTATCAGGAAGACCTCGCCGCCGCGCTCGGTGGCGTAGGCATCGTTGATGTTGGCGCGGCCTGCGCGGAGCGACTTGACCTCGGTGCCGGTGAGCCGAATGCCGACCTCGAAGGGCCGCTCGAGATGGTAGTCCCGGCGGGCCTTGCGATTCTGCGCGATTCGTTTGCCGCCGGGGGCGGCATTGCCGCTCACGGCGTGGGCCTCTCTGCGAAATGTGGCCTGAGCGCTGCGCTCAGTTGAGAACGCCGACCTGGCGCATCGCCGATTCGATCCGCTCGCGATTGGCCTCGCTGGGCGAGGTCAGCGGCAGCCGCACCTCCGGCTCGCACTTGCCGAGCAGCGAGGCGGCGTACTTGACCGGAATCGGGTTGCTCTCGACGAACAGCGTGTCGTGCAGCGGCATGAGCTGCGTGTGGCGGTCGAGCGCCTCGCCGGCATCGCCCCGCTCCCACGCGGCGAAGAAGCCCGCGCACTGGCGCGGCGCCACGTTGGCCGTGACCGAGATGCAGCCGTCGCCGCCCTGCGCGAGGAAGCCCAGGATCGTGCCGTCCTCGCCCGAGAGTTGGCAGAATTCGTCGCCGATGGCCGCCCTGGTGCGGGTCGGCCGGCAGAGGTCGGCAGTCGCGTCCTTGACGCCCACGACGTTGGGGAGTGCGGCGAGCCGCGCCATGGTCTCGACCGACATGTCCACAACGCTCCGCCCCGGGATGTTGTAGATGATCTGCGGGATATCCACGGCGTCGTTGATGGCCTTGTAGTGGGCGTACATGCCCTCTTGCGTTGGCTTGTTGTAATAGGGCATGACGAGCAGCGCGCCATCTGCGCCGGCGTCCTTGGCGTGGCGGGTGAGGCTGATCGCCTCCTCGGTCGAGTTGGACCCCGTGCCGGCCACGACCGGAACCCGCCCTGCCGCGACCTCGATGCAGATCTCGGTCACGCGGTGGTGTTCCTCGTGGCTGAGAGTCGGCGATTCACCCGTGGTTCCGCAGGGCACGAGCCCGGCGGCGCCCTCATCGATCTGCCAGGCGACGAAATCACGATAGGCGTCTTCGTCCACCTCGCCATCGCGGAACGGCGTGATCAGGGCCGTCAGGTATCCCTGGAACATGCCATGCTCCCATGGTCGTAAGTTGGCGTTCCGGCGAGAATAGGTTGACAGCAATATGGGAACAAGGCTGCGTCCAAAGTCCGCTCTCCCGAGCCGCGTGCGCAAGGCCGTGCGATGGGCCCGGCGGACGATTCTCGTCGCGGTGCTCGCGCTCCTGCCGGCGGTATTCGGCGCGCCCCTGCCGGCAAACGCGGATACGCCCATGCCGCCGGCCATAGGCCGGGCGGACATCGCTCTCTACGTCGATGCATTCAGGGCCGCGGCGCGCGACAACTGGCGCCATGCCCATCGCCTGGCCCGGAGGGCCGACGACCCGCTGGGCGCCACGATCCTGCAATGGTGGGACTACAGCCGGCCGGGCAGCACGGCCTCGTTCTACGAGATCGCGCGGTTCATGGAGGAGCACCCGGACTGGCCGGACCAGAGGCTGCTCCAGAAGAATGCGGAAGCCGCCATGGCGCGCGGCGTCTCCGATGCCGAGGTCATCGCCTGGTATCACTGGCGGGATCCCATCAGCGCCCCGGGCCGGCTCCGCCATGCCGATGCCCTGCTGGCCAGGGGCGAGGACGAGCGCGCGGCCGCGCTGGTTCGCACGGCCTGGGTCGAGGGTGCGTTCAGCGCGCGGGAGCTGCGCGAGACCCATCGCCGCTACCGCTCGCTGCTGCGGCGGGAGGATCACATTGCGCGCCTCGACCGCCTGGTGTGGGCTAACTACGGCCGCGCAGCGCGGCGCATGTACCGCTACGTCGATGAGGGACATCAGCTGCTGGCGGAGGCACGGCTCGCGCTCCGCGCGCGCCAGGGCGGGGTGGACCGGGCCATCCAGCGGGTGCCGCAAGAGCTTCGCGATCATCCGGGGCTGATCTACGAGCGACTGCGCTGGCGCCGCGCCAAGGGTCGCGACGACGATGCCCGCGCCCTCCTGCGCACGCCGCCGCGGGAACTCGGACCCCGGCCCAAGCTCTGGTGGCGGGAGCGTGCCATTCTGTTGCGCCGTGCGCTCGAGGACGGGCTGACCCAGCCGGCCTATGCGCTTGCCGCGGGTCACAGCCAGACCGCGGCCTCGACATACTCGGATGCGGAGTGGCTCGCCGGCTGGATCGCGCTTCGCTTCCTCGACGACGCGCGCCTGGCGTTCCCCCATTTCGTGAACATGCATGGTGCGGTGACCATGCCGATCAGCCGCGCGCGCGGCGCCTACTGGGCGGGCCGAGCCGCGGAGGCATTCGGCGATCGGGACGGCGCGCACCGCTGGTACGAGAGGGCGGCGGACTATCCCGGCACCTTCTACGGCCAGCTCGCTCTGGCGCAGATCGCCGCACGGGATGCGCCCTTGATCCGCGCCGCTCCCGCCACCGAAGCCACGCCGACACTCAATGGGCATCCGCTGGTCGCCGCCGTGCGCTTCCTGACCTTCCTCGGCCGCGACTATCTTGCCGAGCCTTTCTACGACCGCCTGAGCCGGCTCGCGCGCAACGAGGCGGATCACGCGGAGATCGCGGCGCTCGCGCAATCCGTCGGCAAGCCCGATCAGGCGATCCGGGCCGCCCAGGAGGCCGCGCGGGACGGCTACATCTCGATCGAGAGGCTGTTCCCGCTGGTGGACGTGCCGTTGGCGCGGGAGGACGGCGACCTCGAGCACGCGCTGGTGCTCGCGCTGATCCGCCAGGAGAGCCGCTTCGACAGGCAGGCGCAAAGCAGCGCAGGCGCGCTCGGCCTGATGCAGCTCATGCCGCGAACCGCGCGAAGCGTCGCCCGCAGCATGGGGCTCAGCGAGTCGAGCAGGCGCCTCACATCCAGCGCCGCCCACAACATCGCCCTCGGCAGCCGCTATCTCGACGACCTGATCGAGCGCTACGACGGATCGTACCTGCTGGCCGTCGCCGCTTATAATGGGGGCCCGCGCAACGTCGCCCGCTGGATCGCGGCCAGCGGCGACCCTCGGCACGACGCGGACGTGGACATCATCGACTGGATCGAAATGATCCCGATCCCGGAGACACGAAACTACGTTCAGCGGGTGCTGGAAGGGACGCAAGTCTACCGCTGGCAGCTCGGCCGCGGGCCGACCGCGTCGAGCCTCGAACGGGATCTCACGCGCGGCGGCTCCCGGCGCACGGTGGTGCTCACCTGCAGGCCAGAGCGCGACGGCGTTGCCTTGCCCGAGCGTTGCCGGACTTCGGCGGATGACGTCGTGCTGCCCGTCGACCGCCCGGATCGTCGCGGGAACGATCGCTCAGGGTTGCGGCGGCGGAGGCTCTCATGAGCGATATGGGGGAGCTGCTGCCGACTCCGGCCGATGTGCGGGCGGCCGCGAACCGGCTCGCCGGGCACGCGGTCGAGACGCCGCTGCTGCGCTCCGACGCCCTCGACGAGCAGATCGGCGGGCGGCTGCTGCTGAAGGCGGAGCCACTGCAACGCACCGGCTCGTTCAAGTTCCGGGGTGCCTGCAACCGGCTGTTTCAGCTCGGCGCGGACGCCAAGGCAGACGGCGTGGTGGCTTACTCCTCGGGCAACCATGCGCAGGCGGTCGCGGCTGCCGCAAGACTCGTCGGCGTGCCGGCGGTCATCGTGATGCCGAGGGATGCGCCGGCGGTGAAGATCGCGGGCACGCGCCGTCACGGGGCGGAGGTCGTGCTCTACGATCGGGCCAGCGAGGCGCGCGAGGCGCTCGGCAAGCGCATCGCGGCGGAGCGGGGGGCGACACTGGTCAAGCCCTACGACGATTTCCACGTCATCGCAGGGCAGGGGACCGTGGGGCACGAGATCGTGCGCCAATGCGGCGCCATCGGCTGCAGGCCCGATGCCGTGGTCGTGCCCGCAGGCGGCGGCGGTCTGATGGCCGGCACGTCGCTCGCCATCGCCGATGCCTGGCCGGAGGCGCACCTGCACACGGCCGAGCCGGAAGGCTACGACGACCACGCCATATCGTTCGAGCGTGGCGAGCGCGTCGGCGTCCCCGGCTCCAGGCCCGCGAGCCTCTGCGACGCGCTCTTCGCGCCGAAGCCCGGTTCGCTCACCTTCCCGATCAACGTGGAGCGGGTGCAGGGCGGCGTGGTCGCGAGCGATGACGAGGTCGGTGCGGCCATGCGGGCGGCGTTCCTGCATCTCAAGCTGGTGGTCGAGCCGGGCGGCGCGGCGGCGCTCGCGGCGGTGCTTGCGGGCAGGATCCCCACCGCCGGGCGCACGGTGGTGGCGGTGCTCTCCGGCGGCAACGTCGATCCCGCCGTCTTTCGCGCCGTGCTGAATCAGGACGATGATCCCGCGGCGGCCTAGCCGGGCGAGATCAGGCCGGCTTGCAGCCTTGCTGGCGGCGGTCCTTCTCGCGCTTCCGCTGGTCCACGGCTGCGGCGAGCGAATGACGGCGGAGGAAGCCGCGCAGCCGATCGAAGGGGTCGAGCCGGTGGAGAGCCGGGGCGCCGACTGGCCGGTCCTGCCGCGCGAGGGGGGAGAGGACGGCTACGACGATCCCCTCGAGGACGTGAACACAGTGTTCTTCTACATCAACGGTGCGCTCGACTTTCTCCTGCTGGAGCCGATCGCGCAGTTCTACCGCGGCATGATGCCGACGGACGCGCGCCATGCGATCAGCCGGGCCTTCACCAATCTGGCGGAGCCGATCGTCGCGGCGAATCATCTGCTGCAGCTCGAGGTGCGCCGCGCGGGCAACAGCCTCGGCCGCTTCGTCGTCAACAGCACCGCAGGCGTGGCCGGTCTCTTCGATGTCGCGACCAATGTGGGACTCCCGGCCAATGACGCGGACTTCGGTCAGACGCTCCACCACTACGGGATCAGCAGCGGCCCCTATATCGTGCTGCCCATCTTCGGCCCGACCACGGTGCGGGACGCCGTGGGCTTCGGCGTCGACGGCCTGCTCGATCCCCGCACCTTCGTGCTCGCCCCGACGCAGCTCCTGGCAGTCAGCGCGAGCGTAGGCGTCGTCCGCCGCGAGGAGGTGATCGACCCGGTCAACTTCCTGAGAGTGCACGCCGCCAATCCCTATGACGCCGCGCGCGCCTGGAACTACCAGGAGCGCCAGCGCGAGCTCACCGGCGGCTGCACGGAGCCGAAGTACGTGATCTGCCCCGGCTATTCGCCGGAGTAGGGCGGTCGCCCCGAGGGATCGGGCCGGTTAGAGCGCTCCCGTTTCACACGGAACCGCTCTATGCCTTTATCGCTCACGGCAGCCGGCCGTCGTGCGATTCCGCGCGCCTATCGGCGCGACGCCCGGCGCCTGCGCGGGCGCGCCGCATACGCGGCGGGCCGCTGTCGCGGCCTAGAGTGCGTCCGTCAAAGTCGGACGCACTCTAGAGCGGGCCGTCGCCGCCGGGATAGCAGAACGAGGCGCGCGGCGCGTAGAAGCCGAAGGTGACCTCCAGCGGCGTCGCCGGGCGGAGCGCGTGGCACGAGTGGTCCGGCGCCGGGAACTCGAGCGAGAGAAGCTCGAAGCCGTCCGCAAGCTCGCCCACGTAGGCGTAGTTGCCGCTCATCAGCCGGCCATCGACGGCGGTGACGTAGCGCAGGTGCCCGCGCCCGGTCTCGCCGATGCCGCCGCCGACCCGCGCCCGGCTGCGGATGATCGCCCGGTCGTCTCCGTCGTAGGTGGTCGCGGTCACCTCGTCGCCCTCGAGTTCGAGGGTCGTGCGGCCCGGTACCGCCGGCACGCCCCGCTTCGCCGCGTAGTCCCGCATCACGGCGTTCGAGTTGAGATAGTGGCTCCACCAGCGGCCGGGCGTGCCGTCCTCCAGGTCGAGGCCGGCGAGATCGAGCCCGGCGTAGGTGAGCGAGTAGGCGCCGAAGTGCGAGGTCTGCTCGTCGCTGTCCACGACGTACTGGTTGATGAAGATCGCCTGGTTCTCGGCCGGCGCGAGGCCATCCGGCAGCAGGGCAGCGGCCGCCGCGGGGTCTTCCGGCACCCAGCAGAAGTAGAGCATCCGGGAATTGACGATCAGTTGCGGTGCGAGCGGTAGTGCCACGAGCCTGTCTCCCCTTCAGGCCGGGTGGGCGGCGACGGCCCTGCGGCCCGCCGCCCGCGCAGCCGGTTTCGCGCCCCGACTCAGCCGGCCCACATGTTCTCGCGGACGAGGTCGTTCTGGGTGGCGATGATGCTCTCCCGCAGGGTCTCGACCAGCGTGTCGATCTGATCGCGCGTGAGCGTGAGCGGCGGCGAGAGCACGTTCATGTGCCCGAGCGGGCGCACCAGCAGGCCGCGCTGCTGGCAGTGGCGGGTGATGCGGGCGCCGATCTTGGCGTCGGGCTCGAAGACCTCCCTGGTCTCCTTGTCCTTCACCGCCTCGACGCACATCATGAACTTGTTGCCCCGCACGTCGCCGATCAGCGGCAGCGTCAGGAGCTCGTTGAGCCGCTCCTCGAAATACGGGCCGACCTCGCGCACGTGGCCGCACAGGTCCTCGCGCTCCATGATCTCGATGTTCTTGAGCGCGGCCGCGCAGGAGACCGGGTGCCCGGCGTAGGTGAAGCCGTGGGTGAAGAGCGCGCCGTCGGACTGCGGCACGCTGATGACCTCGTAGATCTCGTCGGAGAAAAGCGTCGCCGAGTGCGGGATGTAGCCCGAGGTAAGCCCCTTGGCCGAGGTGATGATGTCCGGCGTGATGCCGAACACGGGCTCGGAGGCGAAGAAGTGCCCGAGCCGGCCGAAGCCCGTCACCACTTCGTCCGAGATGTAGAGCACCTCGTACTTCTCGCACACCGCCTTGGTGCGGGCGTGGTAGCCGGGCGGGGGCACGATCACGCCGCCGCCGCCCATGATCGGCTCCGCGATGAAGCAGGCCACGTTCTCCGGCCCCAGCTCCAGGATCTTGTTCTCGAGGTCGGCCACCTTCTCGTCGCAGAAGTCCTCGACGCTCATCCCGTCCGGGCGGCGATAGGTGTGGGGCGCCGGGACGTAGTGCACCAGGTCGGGCGCGAGATCGAAGCCGTCATGGTCGAACTTAACCCCGGTCATGGTCATCGCGAGGTAGGTCGAGCCGTGATAGGCGTCGACGCGCGAGATGATCTTCTTCTTCGTCCGCTTGCCGAGCCGGTTGAAGTAGAAGTGGATGACGCGGATGGCGGTGTCGTTCGCCATCGACCCGCCGGTGCCGTAGAAGACGTGGTTGATGGAGGCGGGCGCAAGCTCGGCGAGCTTCGCGGCAAGCTCCGCCGCCGGCGGCGTGGTCAGGTGCGTGAAGGTCGAGTAGTAGGGGATGCGGCGCACCTGGTCGGCCATCGCTTGCGCCATCTCGTCCCGGCCGTAGCCGATGTTGACGCACCAGAGCCCGCCGATGCCGTCCATGTAGCGCTCGCCTTCGGCGTTGTAGACGTAGACGCCCTCGGCCTCGGCCATGACCTCGGAGCCTTCCTCCTTGAAGGACGCGAAGTCGGTCCAGGGGTGGATGTTGTGGTCGCGGTCCTTCCGGCGAAGGTCCTCGTTGTCGTACTGGGTGAAATTGGCCCTCATCGCGCCCTCCTCTTGCTCCACGCCGCACCGGGAATTGATTGGGCGAGAGCCTATCGCGAGCGGCGCGCCACGTCGAACCGAGATTGCAGCAGGGCGACCGTGGCCCGTCCGTGCGCCATTCGGCATACTGCCGGCCTCGCAGGGCAAGGGGCTGAGGAGGCCGGACATGCTGGTCGTTTGGGGCCGCAAGAACTCGATCAACGTGCAGAAGGTGATGTGGTGCATCGGCGAGCTTGGCCTCGCGCACGAGCGGAAGGACGTGGGCGGGCCGTTCGGCGGGCTGGATACGGATGAGTACGGCGCGCTCAATCCGAACCGGCGCATCCCCGCCATCGTCGATGGCGACGGCACCACGGTCTGGGAATCGCACAGCTGCGTGCGCTACATCGCGGCGCGTTATGGCGTCGGCAGTCTCTGGCCCGAAGACCCCTCGGCCCGGGCGCGCGCGGACCTCTGGCTCGACTGGATGCAGACCACGCTGCTGCCGAACCTGGCACCGGTCTTCCTCGGACTCATCCGCACGCCCGAGGCCGAGCGCGACATGGCGAAGATCGGGCGCTGCATCCGCGCCATGGGCGAGACCTGGCGCATCCTCGACGCGCACATGGAGGGGCGGCGCTTCGTGGCGGCCGACACGTTCACCATGGGCGACATCGCGGCCGGCGCCGCCTGCTACCGCTACCACGCGCTGGATGTCGAGCGCCCGGCGCTCCCCAACATCGCGGTCTGGTACGAGCGGCTGCAGGAGCGCGAGCCCTTCCGCACCCACGTGATGATCCCGCTGAGTTAGCTGGCCGGTCCCATACGTCGACGGCATGCAAGTCGGCTGCGACAGGGCATTGACCAGCCCCGACCGAGTATGTTTCCATCCCCGCACAGGACGCGCTCATCCAGAGCGGTGGAGGGACAGGCCCTTCGAAGCCGCGGCAACCGCCGAGAGCGGTGCCAATGCCTGATCGATGAGTCAGCCGAAGGCGGAGCTCCGCTTCTCGGCGCTCGTAGAGCGCGTAGGAGACGAGAGGAGTACCGCCAGATGACGACTCTATGCGCCCAACCATTCGCCCCTCCGGGGGCCGCGTCCCAGTTCGACTGTACCTAGGCTACGGCTCGTAGCCGATCCCACCGGGTGAGAGCGATGGGGGTCCTCCGGTCCTCCGCGCGTCTGGCACCGCCAGCGAGAGGGGCGGTGTCAGCGCCCGACAACCACGTCCAAGAGGAGAAATTCAATGTCCGATTCCAGCACGGCCGCCAGCCTTAACGGCGTCAACGTCGAGCACTTGCTGGGTGCCCGCAATGCCCTGGGCGAGACGCCCGAAGCAGGCCAGTTCAAGTGGCGCGTCACCAACGAATGGCTCCACGGCACGCACAGCAAGACGCACGTGGAAGGCTATTTCGGGCTCGGCGGCGAGCACGACCACAAGGCGGACTATACGTTCGAATCCGATCATCCCCTGGTGTTCGCGGCCGAGGACAACGCCGCCACGCCGGTGGAGATCGTACTCACGGGTCTCGCGAGCTGCCTGACCGCAGGCGTCGCGGCGGTCGCGCAGGTGCGGGAGATCCAGCTCCGCTCGGTCAAGGCCACGGTCGAGGCCGACATGGATATCGCCGGCATCCTGGGCGCCGATCCCGAGGTCCGGAACGGCTTCAGCAACGTGCGAGTCACCTACGAAATCGACGCCGACGGCACGCCTGACGACGTCAAGGCGCTGGTCGCCCAGTCGCAGAAGCGTTCGGCGGTCTACGATATCCTGACCAACCCGACGAACGTGACCGTCGAAGTGACCTAGCCTTCACCGTGCAGACCACGGCCGTCGTGGTCGGGGCCGGGCATGCCGGCCTCGCCGTGAGCCATTGCCTCGCCGCGCGCGGCATCGATCACGTGGTGATCGAGCGCGGCGAGGTGGCCAACACGTGGCGGACGGAACGCTGGGATTCCTTGCGCCTGCTCACGCCCAACTGGCAGACCAGGGTGCCCGGCCTCGCCTACGACGGTGACGACCCCGACGGCTTCATGACCGTGGCCGAGGTGGTGGCGTTCATCGAACGCTACGCCCGGCTCGTCGCGCCCCCGCTGGAGACCGGCACCACGGTCGAATCGCTCACGAGAAACGGCGAGGGCTACGAGGTGGCGACGGATCGCGGCGCCTGGCGGTGCAAGGCGGTGGTGATCGCCTCCGGCGGGTTCAATCAGCCCAAGTTGCCGCCCGTCGCGGCGGCGCTCCGGGGCGGGATCGAGTCCGTGACGCCGATGGATTACAGGCAGGCCTCGGCGCTCCCCGACGGCGGCGCGCTGGTGGTGGGCGCGTCGGCGACGGGCGTGCAGATCGCGGACGAGGTCCACCGCTCCGGGCGGCCGGTGACGCTCGCGGTGGGCGAGCACGTCCGCATGCCGCGCATTTACCGGGGCAAGGACATCCTGTGGTGGATGGACCGTACCGGGCTGCACGACGAGCGCTACGACGAGGTCGACGACATCCTGCGTGCGCGGCGCGTGCCGTCGCCGCAACTGGTGGGCACGCCCGAGCGGGCGACGCTCAACCTCAACACGCTCACCGATCAGGGCGTGCGTCTGGTGGGCTCGCTCGCCGGGCTCTCGGACGGCAAGGCGCAGTTCTCCGGCTCGCTCCTCAACAAGTGCACGCTCGCCGACCTGAAGCAGGTCCGGCTGCTCAACACCATCGACGAGTGGGTCGACGAGAACGGGCAGGACGACGGCGTGGAGCCGCCGCACCGCTTCGAGCCGACGCGGGTGGAGGAATCGCCGCCGCTCGCCCTCGATCTCGCGCGGGAGGGGATCCGCACGGTGATCTGGGCGACCGGATACGAGCCCGATCACTCGTGGATCGACCTCCCGGTGTTCGACCACAAGGGGAGGTTGCGCCACGACGGCGGCGTGGTGACGGGGGCGCCCGGCGTCTACCGCATCGGGCTGAACTTCCTGCGCCGGCGCAAGTCGAGCTTCATCCACGGCACCGAGGACGACGCCCGCGACCTGACGGAGCACCTGGCCGGACACGTCGGGGCCTGAGGCCCCGCTGGAACCAGAGTGTTTCCGTCCGAAACGGAAGCACTCTGGCAATGTTTCGCTCACGGCAGCCGGTCTGCGACCGGCGCCTCCGCCAGGGCGCCGCATACGCGGCGGGCCGCTGTCGCGGCCTATCCCGCGTCCGCCAAAGTCGGACGCGGGCTGGCCCCGGACCATGGTGCGGTGCAAGGCGCGGGCTGTTCGCGGGAAGATCGGGCCATGCAGCGATCAGTCAACCGTCCGCGCATCCGTGCGGCGCGAGAGCACACGTTTCGAGCCAGGCGAAGTCCGGACAAGCGGACCTCGTCGCGGGGACGGCCGACGGCCGCTGTCGGCATCGCCGCCGCAGAATTCGAGGCCCGCGGCCGCCCGTCGCGTTGCGTCTCACTTTGTCTCACCTTGTCTCGCTTTGTCTCGGTATGTCTCGGAATATCTCGGCAAAAACCCCAAAAAAACTCTCCAAGAAAACCCCCGAAAACCGATGTGGGACCATACGTGCGAGACGGCCCGCGGCGTGCAGGGCGGCCGTGCATGTCGGACGCGCTCTAAGCCTCCGCCCAGCCGTCCTTGTGGGCGCAAAAGGTCTTCACGTCGAACACCGTGTGGGCGAAGAGCCACTGGCCGTCGCGCTTCACGAGCCGGTCGTCGTAGGTCGCGAAGATCCAGCGGGCCTCGTCCTTGCCCTCGTCGTTGAGCGCCGTGCACGGCATCAGCAGCCACCACTGGCCGCGCGCGGTGTCGCCGTCCACGTCGATGATCTCGTTCAGCGACAGATGGGCGGCGAAGCTGATCTGCTTGCCGACCTCGCGCACCATGTTGCCGAAGGCCTCGGCGCCCTCCTGCCGGCCGAAGGCTTCGCCGCCGTCCCAGACCGCGTCGGGCGTCATCAGAGCCACGATGCCGTCCGCGTCGTAGCCGGCATCGGCATAGGCCATGTAGCGGTGCTTGAGGCGGCGGATCGCCTCGATGTCCTCGAGCCGCTGAATGCGTTCCTCCAGAGTAGCGCTCATGCTCCGGCCTCCACCCAGCCGTCCTTGTGCGGCTTCACGAAGTGAATGTTCACGGTCAGCGTCTGGTACATCCAGGTGCCGTCGCGCCGGACATAGCGGTCGTCGTACTGGCCGAGGAGCCAGACCGCCGTCTTGACGCCCTCCATCACCATGGTCGCCGGCATGATGATCCACCACTGCCCGCGCGCGCTGTCATTATCCAGGTCCACGTCGATCCGCTCGTTCATCACCAGATGGCCGGCGAAGACGATCTGCGAGGACACCCGGGCGAAGTGGGCGTGGATCGCCGCGCGGCCCTCGTGGCGGCCGAATTCCTCGCCGCCATCCCAGATGCCATCCTCGACGAACTGCCCGGCGATGCCGTCCGCGTCGTAGCCGTCGTCGCAATAGGCGCAGTACTGGTGCTTCAGCCGCTTGATGGCCTCGATCGATTCCAGCGTTTCGACGCGTCGTTCGAGATCGCTCACCGCCATGTTTCTCCCCTCTATTCGAGCTCCGGCCCCAGGCTCGGGCCCGCTCCATTCTTCACTGACCGAGGGTTTCGGCCTTGCCCGGCTCCTCCCACCACGCATCGAGAACGGCGCCGTAGACCGGCGTGAACTCCGGGCGGCCGTACTTGTCCCAGTAGGCGAAGCGGTCGTCGTTCAGGTGGTAGAGGGGGATCATGTAGTGGCCCCACATCAGCACGCGGTCCATGGCGCGGACCACGTCGACGAAGTCGCTGCGCGCGCGCGCTTCCGTCATCTGCGCGATGAGCGCGTCGACGACCGGGTCCTCGATCCCCGGATAGTTGCGGGTGCCCTCCTGCCCCGCAGCCTCGACGCCCCAGTAGAACGCCTGCTCGTTGCCGGGCGAGAGCGACATGCCCCAGCGGTAGATGATCACGTCGAAGTCGTAGACGTTGCGGCGGTACTGATACTGCGCCGTGTCCACGGTGCGGACCTTCGCCTCGACGCCGAGCCGCTCGAGGTTGCGCGTGAGGTTGAGCGCGATCCTCTCGTTGCCCGGATTCACCAGCAGGATCTCGAAGGCCAGGGGCAGGCCGTCGGAGGTTCGCCGCAGCGCGCCGTCCTCGATGCTCCAGCCGGCGTTGGCCAGCAGGCGCCGGGCCTGGGCAAGGTTCTTGCGCAAGCCGCCTTCGACTTGAGGCGCGTGGTAGGCGGTATCGAACAGCTCGGGCGGGAGGCTGCCCCGGTGGGGCTCCAGCAGGGCAAGCTCGCCGCCTTCGGGCAGGCCGCGCGAGCCGAGCTCGGAGTTGTCGAAGATGCTGTTGGTCCGCACGTAGGCGCCCTGCAGCAGGTTCTTGTTGATCCACTCGAAATCGAAGGCGAGCGAGAGCGCGTAGCGGACCGCGCGATCGGCGAACATCGCGCGGCGCGTGTTGAAGACCAGCGCGAACATGCCGGAGGGCCGGCCGTGAGGCAGCAGCTCGAGCTTGACGCGGCCGTCGTCCACCGCGGGGAAGTCGTAGCCGGTGGCCCAGCGTGTGGCCGAGCGCTCCTGGCGCAGGTCGTACTCGCCCGCGCGGAAGGCCTCCATCATGACTTCGTCGTCGCGGTAGTAGTCGTAGCTGATCCGGTCGAAGTTGTTCAGCCCGCGGTTGATGGGCAGATGCCGGCCCCAGTAGTCGGGGTCGCGGCGATAGACGATGCCGCGGCCCGCATCGACGCTCTCGATCCTGTAGGGGCCGCTGCCCAGCGGCGGCGTGAGCGTCGTCTCCTCGAAGGTGACCGCGGCGTAATAGGCCTTCGAGATGATCGGCATGAGGCCGAGGATCAGCGGCAGCTCGCGGTCCGGCGTCTCGGTATCGAAGAGAAAGCGCACCGTGCGCTCGTCGGGCCGCTCGATCTTGCGGACCTTGTTGTAGTAGAGCCGGTGATTGGGGCGGCCCTGCTCCTTCAGCGTCTCCCACGAGAAGATCACGTCGTCCACGGTGATCGGGCTGCCGTCGTGAAAGCGGGCCTCCGGCCGGAGCGTGAAGGTGGCCGACGAGCGGTCGTCCGGCACGTCGACCGTCTCGGCGATCAGCCCGTAGAGCGAGAACGGCTCGTCCCAGGTGCGCTTGAGCAGGCTCTCGAAGACATGATGCCGCCCCTGCGCCACCACGCCCTTGATGATGAACGGGTTGAGATTGTCGAAGGTGCCGGTCACGGCGCGCCGAAGCTCGCCGCCCTTGGGCGCGTCGGGATTGACGTAGTCGAGATGCCGGAAATCGGCGGCGTACTTCGGCGCCCCGTGCATGGCGATGCCGTGGGCGGGCACCGCAGACGCCTGGGCGCTCCCCAGCGCCAATGCCGCGAGCAGGGCCGCGGCGGTGAGTGCGCCGGCTGCCAGCCGGCCATGCCGTGCCCGCATCAGAAGGTGACGACGCTGCGGATCGATTCGCCCTGGTGCATGAGGTGGAATGCCTCGTTGATCTCGTCGAGGGGCATCACGTGGGTGATCATGGGGTCGATTTCGAGCTTGCCGTCCATGTACCAGTCTACGATGCGGGGCACGTCGGTGCGGCCCTTGGCGCCGCCGAACGCCGTGCCGCGCCAGACCCGGCCGGTCACGAGCTGGAAGGGGCGGGTGGAAATCTCCTGGCCGGCCCCGGCGACGCCGATGATCGTGCTCTCGCCCCAGCCCTTGTGGCTGCACTCGAGCGCCTGGCGCATGGTGTCCACGTTGCCGATGCACTCGAAGCTGTGGTCGGCCCCGCCGCCGGTGAGGTCCACCAGATAGGGCACGAGGTCGCCTTCGACTTCCTTCGGATTGACGAAGTGGGTCATGCCGAAACGCTCGCCGAGCGCCTGGCGCTTGGGGTTGATGTCGATGCCGACGATCATGTTGGCGCCGACCAGGCGGGCACCCTGCACGACGTTGAGGCCGATGCCGCCCAAGCCAAAGACCACGACGTTGTCGCCGGGGCGCACCTTGGCCGTGTTGATGACGGCGCCGACGCCGGTGGTGACGCCGCAGCCGATGTAGCAGATCTTGTCGAAGGGCGCGTCCTCCCGGACCTTCGCCACCGAGTACTCGGAGACGACGGTGTAGTTCGCGAATGTCGACGTGCCCATGTAGTGGAAGATCTTGTCGCCGCCGAGGGAGAAGCGGCTGGAGCCGTCCGGCATGACGCCCGCGCCCTGGGTCACGCGGATCGACTGGCAGAGGTTGGTCCTGCCGCTCGTGCAGTAGTCGCACTGGCGGCATTCCGGCACGTAGAGCGGGATCACGTGATCGCCGGGTGCGACGCTCGTCACGCCGTCGCCGACGTCCACCACCACGCCCGCGCCCTCGTGCCCGAGGATGGCGGGGAACAGTCCCTCCGGGTCCTCGCCCGAGAGGGTGAAGGCATCGGTGTGGCAGACGCCGGTGGCCTTGACCTCGATCAGCACCTCGCCGGCCCGGGGGCCGTCCAACTGCACGGTTTCGATGCTGAGCGGCTTTCCCGCGCCGCTCGCCAGCGCTGCACGGACCTCCATCGCACCCTCCTCGTCGGTAGCGTCAGTTGCGATTCGAATTCACCCCACTGTCACACCAGCGGTCGCCTGCGGGCAAGACCGGCAAAGCCCGTTTCATATGCTTCGGAGACATGAGACCGCGCGCCGGGGCTCAGCGCTGCCGGTTCTCCCAGTCGGGGTGAATCCAGGGCACGTCGTTGGCGGGCGGCAGCGGGTCGTGGCCGAGGATGTGATCGGCCGCCTTCTCGCCCACCATGATGCTGGGCCCGTTGAGGTTGCCGTTGGTGATGTGCGGGAAGATCGAGCTGTCGGCCACCCTGAGCCTGTCGACCCCGATGACGCGGCAGGCCGGATCGACGACCGCGAGCCCGTCGTCGGCCGCGCCCATGCGGCAGGTGCCGCAGGGGTGGTAGGCGCTCTCCACGGCGTCCTTCATGAAGTCGTCGAGTGCTTCGTCGCTCTGGATGTCGGCGCCGGGCGCGATCTCCTCGCCCGTGTAGTCCGCGAGCGCCGGCTGGGAAAGGATCTCCCGCGTGAGCCGGATGCAGGCCCGGAAGTTCCGCCAGTCGTCCTCGTGGGACATGTAGTTGAAGAGGATCGAGGGTGCTGCGCCGGGCTCGGGCGAGGTCAGCCGCACGCGGCCGCGCGATTTCGAGCGCATCGGCCCCACGTGGGTCTGGAAGCCGTGGCCCTCGGCGGCGGCCTTGCCGTCGTAGCGCACGGCGAAGGGCAGGAAGTGATACTGGATGTCCGGGTACCTGACGCCGGCGCGGGAGCGGATGAAGCCGCAGGACTCGAAGTGGTTGGTGGCGCCGAGACCGTCCCGGAACAGAAGCCAGCGCGCGCCGATCAGGCCCTTGGAGAAGAGGTTCCAGTGGCGATAGAGCGTGATGGGCTGGCGGCACTTCACCTGGAGGTAGATCTCGAGATGGTCCTGCAGGTTGGCGCCGACGCCGGGCCGGTCGGCGATCACATCGATGCCGTGCTCCCGCAGGTGCCGGCCCGGGCCGATGCCGGAGAGCATGAGAATCTTCGGCGAGTTGATGGAGGACGCCGCGAGGATGACCTCGCTCCTGGCGCCGACGCGGCGGACCGCGCCGCCGCTCTCGTACTCGACGCCGGTCGCTCGCCCGCCTTCGACGATCACGCGGCGAACGTGGGCGTGGGCCCTCAGCTTGAGGTTGCGGCGTTGCAGCGCCGGCTTGAGGTAGGCGTTGGCGGCTGACCAGCGGCGGCCCCGCCACACGGTCATCTCCATTGCGCCGAACCCTTCCTGGCGCTCGCCGTTGTAGTCCTCGGTCGGGGCGTAGCCGGCTTCCTCGCCGGCCTGGACGAAGCGCTGGTAGAGCGGGTTCTGCATGCGCCCCCGGGTGACGTGGAGCGGGCCGTCCGAGCCGCGCCAGCCGGCTTGTCCGCCGTGGGCGTTCTCCATGCGCCGGTAATAGGGCAGCACGTGGCGGTAGCCCCATCCGGCCGCGCCCAGCTCCTCCCAGGTGTCGAAGTCGCAGGCGTGGCCGCGCACGTAGACCATGCCGTTGACCGAAGACGAGCCGCCCACCACCTTGCCGCGCGGCGTGGCGAGGCGGCGTCCGCCCAGGTGCGGCTCGGGCTCGGTCACGAAGCCCCAGTCGTAGCGGGGCATGTTCATGGGGTAGGAGAGGGCGGCCGGCATCTGGATGAGGGGGCCCGCGTCGGTGCCGCCATGCTCCAGCACCAGCACGCGACTCTTGGGATCCTCGGAGAGTCGCGCGGCGAGCACGGAGCCGGCGGAGCCCGAGCCTACGATTACATAGTCGAACTCGTCGTCGTAACTCCCGTTCATCAAGGTGATTCGACCCTCCGCAACTCAGCGCGGCCCGAGCTGGCTGTCGATGTGCGCTTCCATGATCGCCACCGAGCTCTCGCCGCAGGGCTCCGTGTCGCCAAGCACGCGGCGCAGCCACAGGCCGTCGATCATGGCCGCGGTGGATTCGGCGGCGACCTCCGCCGACTCGCGCGTCGGCAGCTGCCGGTAATCGTGGCGCAGGTTGCTGATCAGCCGGCGCTGGTAGATGAGAAGGAGCCGGCGGACTTCGGGCTCCGTGAGCGCCTGCACGTAGAACGTGAGCCAGGCGGAGATCACCTCGGGCTGCAGCTGCTCGTCGCAGAAGCTGCCGTCCACGATCGCGGACAGACGCTTCCGCGGGGTCTTTGCCTCACGAAGCCGCTCGCTCACGCCCGCGCCGAACTCGATGAGGAGGTGGCGCATGGTGGCGATGAAGAGGGCGCTCTTGGAGCCGAAGTAATGGTGAACGAGCCCCTGGGACAGCCCGGCCTCGCGCGCGACGTCGCCGGTCGTCAGGTCGACGAACCCGCGGTCGTGGATGCTCCGTATGGCGGCTTCGACGAAGGCGCGCCGGCGAACGGGCGCCATTCCGGTCTTTGGCATCGGTTGCTCCTGTGCCCTCAATGATTATATTTGGTTGGTTGACCAATCAAGAAAAAGTTGCGAGAGTCCGTCGAACCTATCGAGCTTGAGGGAGGGTGCAATGCACATTCGGATGACATCCGCAATCGCCGCCGTCGCCATGGGCGCCGCGGCCTTCGCGGGCAATGCCTACGCCGACGATGCCGCCACCTGCAGCGAGGTGGAATTCTCGGACGTCGGCTGGAGCTGCATCACGGCGACGACCGCCGTGGCGACCACCGTCCTGGAGGGTCTCGGCTACGAGCCGAAGGCGACCGTGCTTTCGGTGCCGGTGACCTTCGCCAGCCTTGCCAACGGCGACATCGACGCCTTCCTCGGTCTCTGGCTGCCGACCCAGCAGAGCATGATCGACCCCTACTTCAACGACGGCACCGTGGAGAACGTGGCTGTGAACCTCGAGGGCGCCAAGTACACCCTCGCCGTGCCGACCTACGTCTACGAGGCCGGGGTCAAGACCTTCGCCGACATCGCGGCGCATGCCGACAAGTTCGACAGCAAGTTCTACGGCATCGAGCCGGGCAACGACGGCAATCTGATCATCCAGGGCATGATCGACGACGACGCCTTCGGCCTCAGCGGCTTCGAGGTCGTGGAATCGAGCGAGCAGGGCATGCTCAGCCAAGTCGAGGCCGCAGTCAGGAGCGACGAGTGGATCGTCTTCCTCGGCTGGGAGCCGCATCCCATGAACCGCCGCTTCGACATGAGCTATCTCGATGGCGGCGACGACTACTTCGGCCCCAACTTCGGCGGGGCCACGGTCTACACGCTGGCGCATGCCGGCTACACCGAGGCCTGCCCCAACGTCGGCGCCCTGCTGAAGAACATGAAGTTCAGCTTGGCGCTTGAGAACGAGATGATGGGCTATATGCTCGACGACGGGATGGACCCGCAGGCGGCCGCCCGGAAGCTCGTCGAGATGCACCCGGAACTGGTCGACGAGTGGCTCGCGGGCGTGACCGCGCTCGACGGTCAGGATGGCGCGGCTGCCGTGAAGGCCCATCTCGGCATGTAGCGGCCGATTACGCGGGCGGTCCAGCGGGCCGAATTCGCGGGCGGTCGGCGCTGAGAGGCGCCGGCCGCCTGTCCCGTCCGGTCGGGGAGGGGCGTCATGGGCACGGACGATCTCGGAGTGCTCACCGAGAAAATTCCGATCGGCAAGTGGGTCGCCAACGCAATCGAGTTCATCAAGGACAACTTTTTCCACGAGCTTCGCGCGTTCTCCGGCGGCCTGGACTGGGTGCTCGAAGCCTTCGCCCACTTTCTGGGCCTGATCCCGCCGCTGGCCTTCATCGCCATGGTGGCGGGCGTCGCCTTCTACCTGCACCGCAGCATCGTGCTCGTGATCGGCGTGGTCCTCGGACTGCTGCTGATCCTCAACATCGGCTACTGGGACGAGATGCTGTTCACGGTGGTGCTCGTGTCTGCGTCCACCATCGTCTGCATCCTGGTGGGCGTACCCATGGGTATCGCTGCGGCGCACCGGCCCTGGCTCTACCGGATTCTACGGCCGATCCTCGACCTGATGCAGACCATTCCGCCTTTCGTCTACCTGATCCCGACGCTCACCTTCTTTGGCCTCGGCCTGGTGCCGGGTCTGATCTCGACCGTGATCTTTGCCATTCCGGCGCCGGTCCGGCTCACCCATCTCGGCATCTCCAGCGCGCCCCGGCCGCTGCTGGAGGCGGGCCGCGCCTTCGGCGCCAGCGACAGGCAGCTCCTGCTCAAGGTCGAGCTTCCGCACGCGATGCCGACGATCATGCAGGGCATCACCCAGTGCATCATGCTCTCGCTCTCGATGGTGGTGATCGCGGCCCTCGTCGGTGCCGACGGGCTGGGCGTCCCGGTGGTTCGCGCGCTCACCACGGTCAACGTGGCCCAGGGCTTCGAGGCGGGCCTCGCCATCGTGGTCGTCGCCATCGTGCTCGATCGCATCCTGAAGCAGGTCGAGAGGCGCAAGGGGCGGAGCGGCAGCGCGGCGCGCTGATGGCGGTCATCACCTTCGATCGCGTCGACGTCATCTTCGGCCGGCGGGTCAAGGAGGCGCTGGCGCTGCTCGACGCCGGCGCCGACAAGGACCGCATCTTCGAGGAGACCGGCCAGGTGGTGGGCGTGCAGAACGCCTCGCTCCAGGTCGAGGCCGGCGAGATCTTCGTGCTCATGGGGCTGTCCGGCTCGGGCAAGTCGACGCTGCTCCGCTGCGTCAACGGCCTCAACCAGGCGACGCGCGGCCGGGTCCTGATCGACGACGGCGGCACGCAAGTCGACGTCACCGACTGCGACCCCGACCTGATGCGCACGCTCCGCATGAACCGCGTCTCCATGGTCTTTCAGCAGTTCGCGCTGATGCCGTGGCGGACCATCGGCGCAAACGTCGCCTTCGGGCTGGAGGTGCGCGGCGTGCCCAAGGCCGAGCGCCGCGCGCGCGTGGCGGAGGTGCTCGAGCAGGTGGGTTTGGGTTCCTGGCTCGACCACTACCCGCACGAGCTTTCGGGCGGGATGCAGCAGCGCGTGGGGCTTGCGCGCGCCATGGCGACCGACGCCGAGATCCTGCTGATGGACGAACCCTTCTCGGCCCTCGATCCGCTGATCCGCGAGCGCCTGCAGGACGAGCTGCTGGCGCTGCAGAAGACGCTGCGCCGGACCATCCTGTTCGTGAGCCACGACCTCGACGAGGCGCTCAAGATCGGCTCGCGGATCGCCATCATGGAGGGTGGGCGCATCATCCAGGTGGGCCCGCCGGAGAAGATCGTCACCGAGCCGGCGACCGAGTACGTGCGCCAGTTCGTCGCCAACGTGAACCCGCTCAACGTGCTGCGCGGTGTCTCGCTGATGCGGCCGCTGGCTTCGCTCCGCGGCGAGGACGGCATCCACCTGCTCGACGACGCATCGGCCATGTTCTGCCGGCTGGATGGGGAAGGCCGGCCCGAGGCGCTCTCCCTTGAGGGTGCGCCCGCCCGCCTGGAGTTTCACCGCGAGGACCTCGACGTCGGCGCGCTCGAGAACGGCGTGATCGTGGCCGGCGGCCCCGAGACGACCATGCGCACCGCGCTGGAGGTGCGCCACGAGACCGGGCGGGCGATGCCGCTGGTCGACGACGAGGGCCGGCTCATCGGCGTGATCGGCGCCGCCGAGCTGCTGGCGGCGCTGGTGCACCGGGGGGCAGGCCCCGCGCCGGCGGACGGCGAGGCAGACACAGGCGCAGACGCGGGCGATCCGCCGCCGCCCGGAGGGCAAGGATGAAGGGGAGACACATGGCACGCAGGTTCCGCACGCTCGCTCTGGTCCTGCTCGCGCTCGTCGCAGCCCCGGTTGCAGCCTCGGCGCACTATGTCGACCTGAACCAGGCGCTGCGCAGCAAGAACACGCTGACCGTCGGCGTCGCGCTGACCGGCCAGCCCTTCGCCTACAAGAAGGACGGCGTGGTGCGCGGCTTCGAGGTGGAGATGGCGGAAGCCGTCGCCGAGGCCCACGGGCTCGCGCTGGAGGTCGTCCGCCTGCCGCGCGCGAAGCTGGCGGCCGCGCTCGCTGCCGGCGATGTCGACGTCGCCAACACGCTCGCCATGGAGGCGGAGCCGGCGGACGTGAAAACCGTGCCCTATCTCGTGATCGGCGACCACCTGATGGTGCTCCGGGGCAACCCGTTCCGCATCCGGGAAGCGGGCGACCTGAGCGGGCGGGTCGCCTCGGTCACGTCGGGCACGACCGGCGAAGAATTCGCCCATGCGCTCAACCGGGAGTTCGAGGAGGCGGGGCGCGCGCCCATGCACGTCCACTCCTTCCCCCATCACCGCTGGACCCACTTCCCCGTCTCCATGGGGCACGCGCAGGGCTACTTCATCCAGACCGTGAGCGCGGTCGCGGTCAGCGCCGACCCCGAATCTCGCACCCACATGGTCGAAGGGGTGTTTCAGCCCGTGCGCGAGGTGGGCTTCGCCGTGCGTGCGGACAACGACAAGCTGCATCACGCGGTGGAGCACGCGGTGGCCGCCATGGTCGCCACCGGCAAGTACCGCCGCCTGCGTGAGTCCTACGGCCTGCCGCTCGAGCTTTCGCCCTACCGTTAGCCGCTACGCGCCTCTGAGGCGGGGGTCGAGGGCGTCGCGTAGGCCGTCGCCGATGTAGTTCACGCTCAGCACCGTGAGCGAGATCGCCAAGCCGGGCCAGAGCACGCGCGCCGGTGTGACGGAAATGAAGTTGGCGCCGTCGAAGAGCAGCCGCCCCCAGGTCGGGAAGTCGGGCGGGAAGCCCAGCCCTAGGAACGAGAGCGCGGACTCGATGATGATCGCGTTGGCGATGCCCAATGTCGCCGACACCATGATCGGGCTCAGCACGTTGGGCAGGATGTGGCGGGTGATGATGCGCCGCCTGCGCGTGCCGATGCTGCGGGCCGCGGTCACGAACTCGCGCTCACGGAGCGCCAGCACGTCGCCGCGCACGATGCGCGCGGTCTGCATCCAGCTCGTGATGCCGATGATGAACACTACCAGCAGAAAGATCCCGGTCTCCGGGCCGAAGGCTGCGCGCAGGCTCTCGCGGAACAGCATGATGACCACCAGCAGCAGCGGCAGCAGCGGAAGTGCCAGGAACATGTCGGTGAGCCGCATCAGGAGGCCGTCGAGCCCCCTGAAGAAGCCGGCGAGCACGCCCACGAGCGTGCCGAGCACCAGCGCGATCATCATGGCGGTGAAGCCCACGGCGAGCGATATGCGCCCGCCCGCCAGCACCTGAGCCAGCGTGTCGCGGCCGAGGTTGTCGGTCCCCATCGGGTGCTTGAGGGAGGGGCTCTGGTTCTTCGCCAGGATGTCGAGGTAGTGGGGGTCGATGGTGTGGATGAGCGGGCCGACGGCGACCGCGAGTGCGATGGAGAGGAAGACTCCTGCGCCCGCCAGCGCGCCGGTGTGGTTGCGGAAGGCGAGCCAGACGTCCATCCAGAGCGAGCGGTGGCGTCCCGTCGCGCGGGAGGGGGCGGTGAGGCTGTCCGAAGAGGTCGCCGGCATCGCTCAGCCGTAGCGGATGCGCGGATCGAGGATGCCGTAGAGCACGTCCGCGATCAGGTTGAAGAGTACGATCAGCACCGCGAAGAGGAAGGAGAGCGTTTGCACCAGGGGAATGTCCGCGCCCTGGATGGCGGTGATGAGAAGCTCGCCGATGCCGTTCACCCGGAAGATCTTCTCGGTGATGATGGCGCCGCCGAAAACGGTGGGGATGCCGAGCGCAATCAGGGTCACCACCGGGATCAGGCTGTTGCGCAGCACGTGGATGAAGAGCACCACGCGCTCGCGCAGCCCCTTGGCGCGGGCGGTGCGCACGTAGTCCTGCGTCAGGTTGTCGAGCACGGCGGCGCGCATGAAGCGGCTGATCTGGGCGGCGTTGAAGAGCGCCAGCACCATCACCGGCATCGCCATCTGCTTGATCTGCACCCAGAAGCTCGAGAGGTCGGTCACCCGGTGCGTGGTGTCGTAGATCGACGGCAGCCATTGCAGCGTGACGCTGAAGACGATGATCGCCAGCAGCCCGGTGAAGAAGGTCGGCACCGAGAAGCCGATCATCGAGACGAAGGTGCCGAGCTGGTCGAACCAGGAATACTGCCGGTAGGCGGAGACGATGCCGATGGGCACGGCGATGAGGATGCCGATCAGGTAGGAGAGCCCGACCACCCAGAGCGTCTGCGGCAGCCGCTCGATGATGAGGTCGACGACGGGGCTCCGCGTCGCCCAGGAGCGCACGCGCAGACGCTCGTCGGAATCGCCGAACTCCACGCCGAACGCCTGCTCGACGAGGTTGAGCGGCTCGTTGACGAAGAACTGCTCCATCCACTTGGCGTAGCGGATGTGGAAGGGCTGCCCGAGGCCGAGGGATTCGCGGATTTGCTCGCGCGCTTCAGCCGGGATGGTGAGCGGGAGCTGGCCGGTGGGGTCGTTGGGCGCGAGGTCGAGGAGGGCGAAGAGGATGAAGCTGATCGCGATCAGCGTCGGGATCGCGAAGAGCAGCCGGCGGATGATGTAGTGGGTCATCGAATGCGCGGACGAAAGAGGCGGCCCCCGGCCGGTTGCCGAAAGCCGCCTCTCGCGTATGAGCCGCCGGACTGGCCGGCGGCGGGGCAGGGCGGGAGGTTCACCGCGTCAGCGGTGCCAGTCCGCCGCGTTCCAGAGCTCCGAATCCCACGCGTTCATGCGCACGCCCTTCAGCGTGTTGGAATGCGCCGAAATCTTCGCCCGCCAGATGAGCGGGATCAGGTACTGGTTCTGGACGATGATGTCGTTCATCCGCCTGGCGATGGCGGCGCGCTCGTCGAGCGAGGCGGTCACGGCCAGCTCGGCGGCAAGCGCGTCGTACTCGGCATTGCAGGCGCGCGGGATGTTGCTGCCGAGCCACTGGTTGTCGGGCCCCGGGATCTCCGAGCACAGCCAGTTGGCCATGTAGGATTCCGGATCCACGCCGTCGAAGTTGTTCGTGTACATCTGGATGTCGGCGTAGAACTTCATGTAGGTGTCGGGGCTCGCCGGGTCGCCGCCGAAGAACACCGCGGCGTCGATGTTGCGAAGCTCCGTCTCGACCCCGATCTGCCCCCACATCTGCTTGACGAGCGCTTGCGTGCCCTGGCGCACGGAGTTGGTGGAGGTCTGGTAGAGGATGGAGAGGCGCACGCCGTCCTTCTCCCGCACGCCGTCCTCGCCCGGCAGCCAGCCGGCCTCATCCAGGATGCGGTTCGCCTCCTCGATGTTCGGCGTCGTGCACACGTCGTTCGCGTCGGACGCGTAGACCGGCGGTGCCGGAAGGACGTTGCAGGTGACCTGGCCGGCCGCGCCGTAGCCGAAGTCGACCAGGATCTGGCGGTCGATGGCCAATGACAGCGCGCGGCGCACCGCCGGGTCCGAGAGGAAGGGGTGCGGGTTGGTGCCGTCGAGGTGGAGCGAGCGCGCGTCCTTGTCGAGGTCGGGGGAGTTGTTGGTCTGGTTGATCACCAGGCGCTCCACCATCGTGCCGAAGCCGGCGATCACCGAGCCCTTGCCGTTGGCCACCATCTGCTCAAGCACCTCGGGCTCGATCTGCAGGTTCCAGGCGTAGTCGAACTCGCCGGTGGATAGCACGGCGCGGGCGGCTGAGGTCGCATCGCCGCCGCCCTTGAAGGTGACGGTGGCGAAGGCCGGCTTGTCGGGCTCGCGGTAGTTCTCATTGGCCGAGAAGACGATCACGTCGTTGGCGCGGAACTCGTCGACCTTGAAGGGTCCGGTGCCGATGGGGCCGAAATTCTGCTCCGTGCAGGTCTGCGCCCTGGCGCCGGTGCAGTTCTCGAACTGCGCCTTCTGCAGGATCGGCGCGTTGGAGCCGACGAAGGGGCCGTAGGGGAAGGGCTTGGCCACGCCGAAGCTGATGCGCACGGTGTGGTCGTCCAGCGCCTCGACGCCGGTCACGTCGGTGAAGCTGGAGAGGGGGTTGCAGCCCATCTCCTCGTTCAGGCAGTACGCGGCGGAGAACACCACGTCGGCGGCGGTTAACGGCGTGCCGTCGGACCACACGATGTCCTGCCGGAGCGGCCAGGTGATGGACATGAGATCGTCCGCCACGCCGCCGTTCTCCACGGTGGGGATGTCGGCGGCGAGCGCGGGCACCATCGTGCCCGTGTCGTCGTAGCGGGCCAGCGGCTCGAGCACGAGGGAGGCGGCCTCGATGTCCTTGGTGCCGCCGGAGAGGTAGGGATTGACGGTCGAAACCGCCTGCCAATAGAGGATCTTCAGGTGGCCGTCGCGGCCGCGCTCGGCTTGGGCCGCAGTCGCGAGCGTCGCCGTGGCGAGCGCGGTAATCGCCAGGCCCAGAAGGCATTTCTTGAACATGTCGCGGTCCTCCGGTTGGGGGGAGGGGAGCGCGCCTATAGACGCGCGTCGCCAATACTCCGCCATCACTCCGCCAGGTGACAAGCGACCTGATGCCTGGGGCGGAGCGTTCGCCATTCCGGCACGCGTTCCGAGCACTCGGGCACGGCCACGGGGCAGCGCGTGCTGAAGCGGCAGCCGGGTGGCGGCGCGGCCGGGCTCGGCACGTCGCCCTCCAGGATGATGCGCTGCCGTTTGGCCTCGCGCTCGGGGTCGTGGGTGGGCACGGCCGAGAGCAGGGCGCGGGTGTAGGGGTGCAGCGGCTCCTCGTAGAGCGCATCGCTGGCCGCAAGCTCCACGATCTTGCCGAGGTACATCACGGCGACCCGGTCGGCCACGTGGCGGACCATGCGGAGGTCGTGGGAGATGAAGAGGTAGGTGAGGCCGAAGCGCTCCTGCAACTCCTTCAGCAGGTTCACGACCTGCGCCTGGATGGAGACGTCGAGCGCGGCGATGGGCTCGTCGCAGACGATGAACTCGGGGTTGAGCGCGAGCGCGCGGGCGACGCCGATGCGCTGGCGCTGGCCGCCTGAGAACTCGTGCGGATAGCGGTTGGCGAAGGCGGGATCGAGGCCCACCGCCTCAAGCAGCGCTTCCACCCGTTCCCTGAGCGCCGCGCCGGTCGCCTCCCCGTGCTCGCGCAGGGGCTCGCCCACGATACTGCCGACCGTCATGCGGGGGTTCAGGCTGTCCTGCGGGTCCTGGAAGATCATCTGCATGTGCGGGCGCAGCTTGCGCAGCGCTTCACCCTGCAGCGTCGTGATGTCCTCGCCGCGGAAGGTCACCCGCCCCGCCGTCGGCGGATACAGGCGCAGGATGATGCGGCCAACGGTCGACTTGCCGCAGCCGCTCTCGCCCACGAGGCCCAGCGTCTCGCGCGGATAAATCGCGAAGTCGAGCCCGTCCACCGCGCGCACGCTTCCCACCTTGCGGCGCAGCACGCCCCGCATGATCGGGAAGTGCTTGGTCAGGTTCTCGACCGCGACGAGGGGGGTGGGCTCAGGCGGCACGGGGCACTCCGGCGTCCGCATCGTACCAGCAGGCGACCTCGTGGCCGGCCGAGACCGGGGCGAGCGCCGGGTTCTCCGCGTGGCAGCGGGCGAAGGCGTGGGCGCAGCGGGGCGCGAAGGGGCACGAATCGGGCGCGCGCTGCAGGGTCGGCGGCTGGCCGGGGATGCTGGCGAGGCGCTCGCCCTTCTCGCCGCCCTCGATCTTCGGCAGCGCGCGCAGCAGGCTCCGCGTGTAGGGGTGCTGGGGTCTGGCGTAAAGCGAGCGGACGTCCGCGCGCTCGACCGCCTGGCCGCCGTACATCACCATCACGCGGTCCGCGAGGCCGGCGACGACGCCGAGGTCGTGGGTGATCCAGACGATCGCCATGCCGCGCTCACGCCTGAGCCGCTGCAGCAGGTCGAGGATCTGTGCCTGAATGGTGGCGTCGAGCGCGGTGGTGGGCTCGTCGGCGATCAGCACCTTGGGATCGCAGGCGAGTGCCATGGCGATCATCACGCGCTGGCGCATGCCGCCCGAGAACTGGTGGGGGAAATCGCCGAGGCGGCTGTCCGCCGCCGGAATGCCGACCCCTTCCAACAGCGCCGCAGCCCGGCGTCGTGCTGCGCGCCGGCCGAGGCCCAGGTGCGTGCGCAGCGGCTCGGCGAGCTGGAATCCCACGCTCAGCACCGGGTTCAAGGAGGCCATCGGGTCCTGGAAGATGAACCCGACCTTGGCGCCCCGCACGTGGCGAAGCTGCGCGGGCTCAAGCGCGAGCAGGTCCTCGCCGTCGAGCAGGGCCTGGCCCGAGGCGACCTCCGCCGGCGGCATGGGGAGCAGGCCCAGCAGCGAGAGCATGGTCACGCTCTTGCCCGACCCGCTTTCGCCCACGACGCCGAGCAGCTCGCCCTCGTGCAGGTCGAAGCTGATGCCGTTGACGGCATGCACCATGCCGCCACCCTGCACGCGGAAGCGCGTGCGCAGGTTCCTCACGGAGAGCACGGGCTTGCCCCTGGCGGCGCCGGGCATCGGGCGGTTCCGTCTGTCCTCTTCGACCGCGGCCATGATCCGACTTCTGCGGCCGCTATGCATGCCGAGCATATGCTCCGCGATCCTAACCGTCGTCCGGCGGCGCGTGCTAGTCTCCCGCGCCCTGTGCGGGGCGCGGCGCGGACGGATGGCGGAGCGGACATGACTGTGCGTGGCGGGGAGAGGCTGGAGACGGCCGACATCGTGGTGGTCGGCGCCGGGATCATGGGGGCGAGCATCGCCTTTCAGCTCACGCGGCAGTCCGGCCGCAGGGTCGTGGTGGTCGATGAGCGGCCGCCGGTGGGCGGCATGTCGGGCCGCACATTCGGGCAGATCCGCCAGCACTACTCCAACGCGCTGATGGTCGAGATGGCCATCCGGGGCTTCGAGGTGCTGAACAACTGGGAGAGCGAGGTGGGCGTCGGCGATCCGGGCTACGTCAAGCTCGGCTACATGCTACTCGTGGTCGAGGCGCAGGTGGAGGCCTGCCGGCGCAACGTCGACCTTGGCCGGCAGCTCGGCGTCGACACGCGCTTCGCGAGCCCCGACGAGATCAAGGCGCTGGAGCCCGCGCTGGTGACCGACGATCTCGCCGGCGGCGCCTGGGAGCCCAACGGCGGCTACATCGACGTGACCCGCATGGTGCTGAGCTGGCTGGGCGCCGCGCAAGCGGCAGGAGCGACGCTGCATTCCGGCCTCCGGGTGGAGGGGATCGCCACGGCGGACGGGCGCGTGGCGGGCGTGGACACGGCCGAGGGCCGCATCGAGGCGCCTGTGGTGGTCTGCGCGGCCGGGGCGTGGAGCAGCGACCTGCTGGCGCCCATCGGCGTCGATGCGCCGATCGAGCGCAGGCGGCTCGACATGGCATATCTGGAGCAGCCGCCGGGCCGGCCCACGATCCGCACCTGCATCACCGATGGCAACTCCAACGTGGTGATGCGCCCCGACATGGGGCCCTATCTGCTGGCGGTGGCGTACCCCAGCGAGATGCCGGAGGTCGCCGACCCGGCCGCGCCCGCGCCGGCGGAGGACGAGGCGCGGCACCGGACGCGCCTCGACAAGGCATTGGCCGAGCGGCTGCCTGACTTCACGGACGCGAAGATGGTGCGCACGGTCTCCGGCGCCTACGACATCACGCCGGACTTCCATCCGATCCTTGGCTGGGCGCCGGGGTTGGACGGGCTCTATCTGGCGGCCGGATTCTCCGGCCACGGGCTGAAGCTCTCGCCGGCAGTGGGGGAATGCGTCGCGGCTGCCGTGCTCGAGTCGGACTCGCCCTTCGACATCCGCCCGCTCAGGCCGTCCCGCTTCGCGGACGGCGAGCCCATGTACCTCGCCTACGGCCCCTCCGCCCGCGCCTGACCGGGCCGCGACCCCCTCTTGTCGTCATGCCCGGACATGCCCGGACTCGTTCCGGGTATCCGGGCATCCAATTTAGTCGGCTGCTTCGGAAGTTGGGCGACCACGTGGATGGCCGGGACAAGCCCGGCCATGACGGGACAGGATGAGGGCGCGAGCGTGGGGACTCTTGGAAGCGGTCCTAAGGGTCGCGGCTCAGGCCGCGTTCTTCCAGCGCGTCGAGATAGGTGCGCCAGATCGCCTCGCGGTTCTCGCCAAGGTGGCGGAGGTACGACCAGGTGTAGATGCCGGTGGTGTGCAGGTCGTCGAAGTGGAGGCGGACGGCGTAGTTGCCCACCGGCTCGATCAGGGTGATGCCGACGTGGCGGCGGCCCGGGACGATGGTCTTGCCCTCGCCGTGGCCCCTCACTTCGGCCGACGGGCTCTCCACCCGCAACAGCTCGGCCGGCAGGCTGCAGCAGAGGTGGTCGTCGTAATCGATCTCGAGAGTCTTCTCGGCGCTTCTGTAGCGGACCTCGACCGGCCAGGGCTGGTCCTCGAAGGGCGTGCTCACTCGTCCTCCTCCAGCGGCCGGGCTTCGTCCGGCAGCATGATCGGGATGCCGTCCCGGATCGGGAAGGCGAGCTTGGCGCGGTCGCTGATCAGCTCCTGCCGCTCGGCGTCGTAGCGGAGCGATTCCTTGGTGATCGGGCAGACCAGGATTTCCAGCAGCTTGGGGTCGACCATCGCTCGTTCGTCCGCCATCGCAGCAGTCTCCCTCACTGCATCCGCGAGCGCGGCCCGGACGCGGCGTGGGCCGACATCTCGAACAGCGCCTGCATCATGGCGAGGCGCTCGCTCTCGGCCTCGCACTCGAGGAGCGCCTGCTTCTCGTTCGGCTCGAAGGGGCAGGCCATGGCGAGGCAGGTGACGAGGGCGCCGTCGTTGGCACGGTCGATCGCGTCCCAGTCGGCGGTGAGCCCGTGGTGCTCGAAATAGGAGCGCAGAGCCGGCAGCAGGCGGTCGCGGTCGACGGTGAGCGGCGCGGGCTCCGGCAGGTCGCCGGCGAAGCGGCTGTAATCGGCGCTGGCGCGGCGGTAGAGCAGGCCGTCCTGATCGATTTCGCGGGTGATGGCGAAGCGGCAGACGCCGGTGAGCGTGATCAGGAAGCGGTTGTCCGGCGTCTCGGAAAACGAGGTGATGCGCCCGGCGCAGCCGACCGGGTAGACCTCGGGCGAGGCGAGACTGGCCTTGGGGTCGGCCGGCTGGATCATGCCGACCATCCGGTGGGATGCCATCGCGTCCTGCGTCATCTGCAGGTAGCGCGGCTCGAAGATGTTGAGCGGGAGCCGGCCGCGCGGCAGCAGCATCACGCCCGGCAGCGGGAAGATCGGGATGACGCGCGGCAGATCGTCGATGCCGCCCGCTTCGCTGCCGGCGCTCACGGCTTGCCTCAGGAGAACAGGATCGACGAGAGCTTGCGGCGGCCGGCGACGGAGAGCGGGTCCGCGTGGCCGATGGCCTCGAACAGCTTGAGCAGCTGCTGGCGCGCGGCCTCTTCGTTCCACTGCCGATCCTGGCGGATGATTTCGATCAGCTCGTCGATGGCCTGCTCGTTGCGTCCCGAGCCGTGATGGGCCATGGCGAGGTCGAAGCGCACCTGGTGATTGGCTGGGTCCTGAGCGAGCTGCGCCTGAAGCTGGGCGGTATCGCCATCGGCCTCGCCGGCCTGCTCGGCGAGCGAGAGCGCTGAAATCGCGCCCTCCACGTCGGCGTCCTTCAGCGCGTCGTCGTCGAGCCCGTCCACCAGCTCGCGCGCTTCGGCAAGATCGCCGGCGGCGACGAGGCAGCGCACCAGCCCTGCGATCGCCGCCGTCTCGCCCGGCACCTGCCGCAGGATCTGGGCGTAGATGTTCGACGCGGCGGCATGGTCGCCGGCGTCCAGCGCCTGCTTGGCCTGCTCCAGAGCCTGCTCCAGCGGCGAGGGGCCCATCGGGCCGACCAGCCGCTCCACGAACTGCTTGATCTGGCTTTCCGGCTGGGCCCCCATGAAGCCGTCGACCGGCTGGCCCTGCTGGAAGGCGAAGACGGCTGGTATCGACTGGATGCGGAGCTGCTGCGCGATCTCCGGATTCTCGTCGATGTTGATCTTGACCAGCGACACCTTGCCGCCGGCGTCCCTCACCGTCTTCTCCAGGATCGGAGCAAGCTGCTTGCAGGGGCCGCACCAGGGCGCCCAGAAATCGACGATCACAGGGGTCTGGTGCGACGCTTCGATCACGTCGGCGGCGAAGCTCTGGGTCGTCGCGTCCTTTGGCTGTGCTGCGCTGCCGGCCGCCTGGCCGATGAGGGGATCCATACCCGTGTGCTCCCGGCTGGAGAGTGTGCGATTGGGCAAGGTTACATGGCAGCTTGCACCCTGCGTTGCAAGCCTGCCACGGTCCGCCCGCGGGCACCTGCCCCGCGTGTTCGCAGGTTAGCGTAAGGAGGTCGGGGAAGGGGTGCGCCGCGGTCGGGCGAGGTGTCCGGCGCGGCGCCCTCTCCGCTACTTGATCATCGAGAAGATGATCGCCGGCACCAGCGGCTCGCCTTCGGGCTGTATCGCCTCGATGCAGATGTTCGCCTCGGGGTTGCTGGCCGACATCATCACTTCGAGCATGTCGCCCGCCTCCATGGGGACGATGCCCTGGGAGATGATGACGTCCTTCGCCATGCTGCCTTCGTCCTGACAGAGCTGGACGTTGGAGTTGGCGACATCGGCGCCGTTGATCCGCAGCCAGAGATCGAAGCAGCCGTAGGGGCCTCCGCCCTCGCGGCCGACCTGTGGCGCAGCCACGATCAGATAAGGCCCGGCCTTGCTGATGGTGATCTGGTTGTTGGCCATGTCGATGCCATTGGCCGCATCGATGATATCCATGGCAACGACCTCCGGCGCGGTGCCGGGGCATTGGGTCACCGACGAGGATGCCTGCAGATACTGGCCAGCATGGGCCACGCTGGCCGACGCTATCAGTACCACCAATGTCAAGATGAGCTTCTTCATGGTCCTATCCTCCCTGTTGGATTTGACCGCCCAACAGGGTAGGGGGCCGGCACGAGCTTGACAATCAGAGGAATTTTTCCCGTCAGGCGCAAAACAATCCGGTGCTCAGCCGCTGAGCGGAAAACATGGGGCCGCCCCCGATTTCGGTTTACCGAACCGCGCGCAGCCGATAGACCACGGCCATGCCTGGTTTTCGAGAGCCGATGCGCGCGCTCGCGCTGGTGGCCCTGCTCGCGCTTGCGGGGTTCGCGCAGCCCGCCGCGGCGGAGAGCGGCGCACTTGAGCCGTTGACGATCGAGACCGGCGCGGGCGTTCACGCCATCGAGGTCGAGGTTGCCCGCACGGCGGAGGAGCGGCGCGTCGGCCTCATGCACCGCGCGGAGCTTGCGCCCGACCGCGGCATGCTCTTCGACTTTGGCGCCACGCGGCAGGTCACCATGTGGATGAAGAACACGCTGATCCCGCTCGACATGTTCTTTGCTGACGAAGAGGGGCGCATCGTCACCATCGCCGCGCGGACGACACCGCTTTCCGAGAAGCGGATCAGCTCGGGCGAGCCTGTCCGCTACGTGCTGGAGATGATCGGCGGCAGCGCCGAGCGGCTCGGGATCGCGGTTGGCGACCGCCTGCGCCACGCGCTCATCGGGCGGCCATGAGCGAGTCGCGGCTCAAGACCGAGGTGCTGGTGCAGGCGGGTTTCCGCTACTGCCAGCAGGCGCTGCTCGCGGCTGCGCTCAGGCGGCGGGGCGATTCGGATGCCGGCGCGCTGCTGGTCAAGGTGAGCCGGCTCGATGGCACGGCGGCGGTCTTCGCCCGGACGCAATCGCTCGATGGCGACCTCACCTGGCGCCGCGCGACCGGAGAGGGCTGGATCCCCGAGGAGGAGGCCGAGGCAAGGTTGGCGCGGGAGGTCGACTTCGACCCGGACGTCTGGATCGTCGAGGTCGAGGACCCCGAGGGCCGCAATCCCTTCGCGACACTGACGGGCTGAGCGGCTCGCCGCTCAACCCGAGCGCAGGTAGCGCACGGCCATGTCGCGCCGGCAGGCGCGCGGAATCGCAGGTCGGCCGGCTGCTGTGAGCGATTACAAAGACTCTAACCGGAGCGCAGGTAGCGCACCGCCATGTCGCGCTCGAAGAGATAGAGCAGGGTGCGGAGCGCCTGGCCGCGCTCCGATTCAAGCTCGGGGTCGCGCTCCAGCAATACTTTCACATCGTCGCGGGCGACCGCCAGAAGTTCCTCGTGGACGGCGAGGTCGGCGAGGTGGAAGGCCGGCATCCCGCTCTGGCGCGTGCCCAGCAGTTCGCCCGCGCCCCTGAGCCGCAGATCCTCCTCGGCGATGCGGAAGCCGTCGTCGGTCTCGCGCAGGATGGCGATGCGGGAGCGCGCCGTCTCGCCGAGCGGTGCGGCATAGAGCAGCAGGCAAGTGCCGGGCTTCTCGCCGCGCCCGACGCGGCCCCGCAGCTGGTGAAGCTGGGCGAGCCCGAAGCGCTCGGCGTGCTCCACGATCATGATGGTGGCCGTCGGCACGTCCACGCCGACCTCGACCACCGTCGTCGCCACCAGGATGTCGGCGCCGTCGCCGGCGAAGGCGGCCATGGCGGCGTCCTTCTCCGCCGGCTTCATGCGGCCGTGGATGAGCGCGACGCGGTCGCCGAAGGCCTCCGCCAGCCGGGCGTGGCGATCGGTCGCGGCGGCGAGGTCCACGGCCTCCGACTCGTCCACCAGCGGGCAGACCCAGTAGACCTTGGCGCCGGTGGCGCGCGCGCGGCGCACGGCGGCGACGACCTCCTCCAGCCGGTCGAGCGGCATGGCGCGGGTCGCGACGGCGGCCCGGCCCGGCAACCGACCCTCGATGCGGGAGACGTCCATGTCGCCGTAGGCGGTGAGCACGAGCGAGCGCGGGATCGGGGTCGCGGTCATCACCAGCAGGTCCGCCGCCGGCCCCTTGCGCGCGAGCATCATGCGCTGGTGCACGCCGAAGCGGTGCTGCTCGTCGACCACGGCGAGCGCGAGGTCCTTGAAGTCGACGCCCTTCTGAAAGAGCGCATGGGTGCCGACCAGGATGTCGACCTCGCCGGCCGCCAATGTCGCCAACGTCCGCTCGCGGGCGCGGCCCGTGTCCCGCCCCGTGAGCAGGGCGAGGGAGACGCCGCTGCCTTCCAGCAGCTTGCCGAGGGTTTCCGCGTGCTGGTTCGCCAGCAGCTCGGTCGGCACCATCAGCGCCACCTGCGCGCCGGCCTCGACCGCCACCAGCATGGCGAGCAGCGCGACCACGGTCTTGCCGCTGCCGACGTCGCCCTGGAGGAGGCGGAGCATGCGGCGCTCCTTCGCGAGGTCGTCGATGATCTCGGCGGCGGCGGCGCGCTGGGTTTCGGTCAGCGTGAAGGGGAGCGCCGCTTCGACCCGGGCGCGGAGCTTGCCGTCGCCTGCGATGGAGCGGCCGCGGCCGCCCCTGGCGGAGCGGCGGACCAGCGCCAGCGCGAGCTGGTTCGCCAGCAGCTCGTCGTAGGCGAGGCGCGAGCGCGCCAGGGTGTCGGCCTCCAGGTCGGCCGCGTCTTCGGGCGCGTGCGCTGCCGCCAGCGCCTCGTTCCAGGGCGGCCAGCGGCGGACCTCGACCAGCCGGGGCTCGCTCCATTCCGGCAGCGCGGGCGCCTTCGCCAGAGCGGCGCGCACGGCGCGGGTCATCGGCTTCAGCGTGACGCCCGCCGTCAGCGGGTAGATGGGCTCGACCGTCTGCACGCTGTCCCGCTCGTCGAGGGGCGCGATGTGATCGGGGTGCACCATCTGGATCTCGCTGCCGTAGTGCTCGATGCGGCCGCTCACCACGCGCACGGCTCCCTCGGGCAGCCTCTGGCGGAGCCAGTCGCCCTTGGCGTGGAAGAAGACGAGGGTGAGGGACCCGGTCTCGTCGGAGCAGAAGACCCTGGTCGGGTGCCGGCGGTTGCGGGAGGGCTGGTGCCGGTCGACGCGCACGGTGAGCGTCGCCGTGGCGCCGGATTCGGCCTCGGCGACCTTGGGCGCGTGGCGCCGGTCGATCAGGCCCGACGGCAGGTGCCAGAGCAGGTGCACCACGAGCGGCCCGGCCAGCCGCTCGATGGCCGCGCGCGTGCGAACGCCGACCCCCGGCAGCACCGTCGCGGGTGCGAACAGCGGATTGAGGATCGCCGGGCGCATGGTGCGTGCAGCCTATCCGCGCGGTTTGCGGCCGCCAACCGCGCGGCTAAGCTGCATCGACCGGATCGAGAGGCGGAGGCTCCCATGGCAGGGGAAAACACGCACGAGGCGAGTTGCGGATGCGGCGGGCTGCGGGTGACGACGGCGGGCGATCCAGACCTCGTCATCGCCTGCAGCTGCATCGCCTGCCAGCGCCGGACCGGCAGCCCCTTCGGCGTCGGCGCCTACTTCAGGAAGGAGCGGGTCTCGGCGGAAGGCGAGGCGCGGGTTCGTTCGCGGGTGGCGGATTCGGGGCTGGATGTCTCCATAAGCTTCTGCCCCGCGTGCGGTACCAGCGTCTACTGGACCGCGGAGCTTCGCCCCGAGCACTATGGCGTGGCCGTCGGCTGCTTCGGCGAGCCCGGTCTGCTCGAGCCCGCCCGCGTGGTCTGGAACGAAAGCAAGCATCCCTGGGTCAGGTTCCCGGACAGCGTGCCGGTGTTCGACAAGGGGGTGCCTCTGCCGAAGGCGGAGCCGTCGGACAGGGATTAGCAAACGCGCATCCCGGCGTTGACATCCGCGCCTGCGGGGGTATCCGGCCCGAGGGGGCCACCCCGCAACGTGGTCCGAAGCGTCTCAAGGTGAGAGGTGAGACACAGTGAGACGAAGTGAGACGCGAAGTGAGACAAGGTGAGACAAGAGAGTGAGACAAAGCGAGATAAACCGAGATAAAGGTGAGACAAAGCGAGACAAAGCGAGACAAAGTGGACCGGGGCAGCGGGCCGCCTTCGCGAAGAAAATCGTTTGTATCCAACGGGTTGAGGGCGTGAACGACGTCGCCAACGCCCGGAGGGCCGCGCGCGCGGATACGGACATAATTTTCTCGTGCGCGCAGAAGCGCGATGCGGGGTCGAGCGAGCGGGGACGGGGCCGGTTCATGGCGCCATGCTGACTCCGGCGGCGTGCGCCGTGCACCGCACCATGGTGCAGGGCTAGAACGGCACGCCGACCGCGCGGCAGAGGAAGGCGGTGAGCGAGCGCTACGAAAAACTCTTTCGCGGCGAAGCGGTCGAGGAGGTCGGGACGGATTGCGTCATCCTCGAGGATGTCGGTGATCGCGACGAAGTCCTTGCGCTTGAGGTCCTCGATCAGCGGGTGCTCGGGGTCGTAGCCGCGTGGCGGGCGCCGGAAGGGTTAGCGAGCGGAAGCATTCGATGGACATGCTGCTCACTGGCGGCACCGTGGTGACGGCGGGCGACACCTTCGCCGCCGACATCGGCATCGAAGGCGGCAGGATCGCGCGCCTCGGCTTCGATCTCGGCCCGGCGGCGCGCCAGATCGACGTCTCGGGCCTCTACCTGCTGCCGGGCGCCGTCGACGTGCACACCCACGTGGACGTGGAGTTCCAGGGGCTGCAATCGGTCGAGGATTTCCATAGCGGCACGGTCGCGGCGGCCTGCGGCGGCGTCACCACGCTCATCGACTATGCGCTGCCCGGTCCGGGCCAGACGCCGCTGGAGACGATCCAGGCGTGGCATGCCAAGGCCCGCGACAAGGCCGTCATCGACTACGGCTTCCACGTCGCGATCTTCGAGCCGGACGACAGAGCCATCCAGCAGATCCCCGATGTGATCTCGGAAGGCCATTCGAGCTTCAAGATCTTCATGATGGGGACGTTCGAGCAGTACATCGACGGCTTCACGCAGATGATGGCGCAGGTGGGCCGCCACGGCGGGCTGGTGAATCTGCATGTCGAGGACGCCTGCTGCCTGGAATACCTGGCCCGGCGCTTCAACGCGGACGGCAAGTACGGCGCCATGCACTTCGCCGATTCCAGGCCCCGCGTCGCGGAAGGGATCGCCGCCATGCGGGCCATCGGCATGGCGCAAGTGGCGGAGGTCCCGGCCTACCTGGTGCACCTCTCCTGCGAGGAGAGCCTGGAGAGCCTGGCGCACGCACGCGGCAGGGGGCAGACGGTCTACGGCGAGACGCGGCCCTGCTACCTCCACTTCTCGCGCGCGCGGATGGAGGAAGAGGACGGCATTCTCTACGCCGGCTGGCCGCCGCTCCGGGAGGCGGACCAGATGGATATCCTGTGGCAGGGGCTGGGCAGCGGGGTCCTGCAGACCGTCGCCACGGACCACGACGGCTGGTCGTTCCAGCAGAAGAAGACCTTCGACAAGGTGGACGAGATCCTGGCCGGAATGGCGGGCCTGGAGACCATGGTGCCGCTGCTTTATTCGCAAGGCGTGCTGAAACGGCGGCTCAGCCTCAACCGCATGGTCGAGGTGACGGCGACCAACCCGGCGCGGCTCTTCGGGCTCTATCCCCGCAAGGGCACCATCCAGGCGGGCGCCGATGCCGATATCGTGGCCTTCGATCTCGACGCGAGGAAGGTCGTCCGTGCGGACGAGATGCACTCGGCGGCCGACTGGGACCCCTTCGAGGGCTGGGAGGTGCAGGGCTGGCCGCGCCTGACGCTTTCCCGCGGCGAGGTCGTGGTGGAGGGCGGCAAGGTGCTGGCCCGGCCGGGCCGCGGCCGGCTGCTGAAGCGGGACCGGTTTTCGGAGACCGTTGCCCGGCTCTGAGGCCGTCTCTCCCCGGAGCGCTTCCGTTTTGCACGGACGGGCTTTTATGCGGCCCATTCCGGTCTACGCCGGCACAAGGTGGCCCGAAGTGGTCCAAGGTGATGATTTTATTGGTACGCCCGCCTGGACTCGAACCAGGGACCCTCTGATTAAAAGTCAGATGCTCTACCACCTGAGCTACGGGCGCGCCTTGGCGGGAAACGATAGGGAGGGGCTGTCGGGGGGTCAAGCGGCCGTCGCCGACGCCCAAGCTCCGGCGCTCCGCCCGCCGTTTCGGCAACTCCGTCGGGGTTGTAGAGTGTCACCGCCATGACGGACCCCAGGACACCGGCCCTGCTGCCCACGGGCCTGCGCGACCTGCTGCCGCCCGAGGCGGGCGCCGAGGCTGCGCTCGCCGAGGCTCTGCTCGGGCGCTTCGCGGCGGAGGGCTACGAGCGGGTCAAGCCGCCGCTGGTCGAGTTCGAGGAGAGCATGTTGAGCGGCGCAGGCGCAGGCCTCGCCGATCAGACCTTCCGCCTGATGGACCCGGCCTCGCACCGCATGATGGCCGTGCGCAGCGACCTCACGCCGCAGATCGCGCGCATCGCGGCCTCGCGGCTGGCGCGGAGCCCGCGGCCGCTCCGCCTCAGCTATGCGGGCGAGATTCTGCGCGTGCGCGGCAGCGAGCTGCGCCCTGAGCGCCAGTTCCGCCAGGTGGGATTCGAGCTGATCGGCATCGGCGCGGGCGCCGCCTGCGACGCCGAGGTCATCCTGCTGGCGGCCGACGCACTTTCCGGGCTCGGGATCGAGGGCGGCCTCTCGGTCGATCTCAACGCGCCGACCCTGGTCGCCTCGCTCATTGCCGAGGCGGGTCTCGACGCCGAGCGTGCGGGCCTGTTGCGCGAGGCCCTGGACGCCAAGGACAGGGCGGCCGTCGAAGGGATCGGCGGCGAGGCGGCGGACCTGCTCGTGCGTCTGCTGCGGACCACGGGCGTCGCCGAGACGGCGCTCGACGCGCTGGCGAGCCTCGCGCTGCCGGACGGGGCCGCTGCTGCGCTCGCCCATCTGCTGGAGGTTGCGACGCTGCTGCGCGATGCGGCGCCGGGGCTCGCGCTCACCATCGATCCCGTCGAGTGGCGCGGCTTCGAGTACCACACCGGCACGAGCTTCAGCCTGTTCGCCGGCGGCGTGCGCACGGAGCTAGGCCGGGGCGGGCGGTATTCGGTGGAAAGCGCCGGCGCGGATCCCGAGGACGCCGCCGGCTGCACGATCTATGTCGACACGGTGCTGCGCGCCGCGCCCGCGCCGCCTCAGCCGCGCCGGGTCTACCTGCCGCACGGCACGCCGCGATCGGACGGCGCCGGGCTGCGCGAGGGGGGCTGGGTTACGATCGCGGGCCTCGCGCCCGAGCCGGACCCCGCCGCCGAGGCAGCGCGGCTCGGCTGCAGCCACGTGTGGCAGGGTGGCACGGCCCGGACCATCGCCGGAGAGGGCTAGTCGTGGGTAACGTCGCGGTCGTGGGCTCCCAGTGGGGCGACGAGGGCAAGGGCAAGATCGTCGACTGGCTCTCCAGCCGGGCCGATGTCGTGGTGCGCTTTCAGGGCGGGCACAACGCCGGCCATACGCTGGTGGTGGACGGAGTCCAGTACAAGCTGAGCCTGCTGCCGTCGGGCGTGGTGCGCGGCGGCAAGCTCTCGGTGATCGGCAACGGCGTGGTCATCGACCCGTGGGCGCTGCTGGACGAGATCGACACGATGGCGGGGAAGGGCGTCGCGGTAAGCCCGGAGACGCTGACGATCGCGGAGAACGTCTGCCTCATCCTGCCGATCCACCGCGAGCTCGACCAGGCGCGGGAGGAGGCGCGGGGCCGGGCCAGGATCGGCACCACGGGGCGCGGCATCGGACCGGCCTACGAGGACAAGGTCGGCCGCCGCGCGATAAGGCTCTGCGACCTGCGCGACGTCGAGACGCTGCGGCCCCGGCTCGGCGAGCTGTTGCTGCACCACGACGCGCTCAGGCGGGGCTTCGGCATTCCTGATGCGGACGCCGCAGAGCTGGAGCAGGCGCTGCTGGCGATCGCGCCCCGCGTGCTGCCCTTCGCGGCGCCGGTCTGGCGCGAGCTCGACCGCGCCCGGCAGGCGGGCAAGCGCATCCTCTTCGAGGGCGCGCAGGGGGCCATGCTCGACATCGACCACGGCACCTACCCCTTCGTCACCTCGTCCAACACGCTTGCCGGCCAGGCGGCGGCCGGCGCCGGCACGGGGCCGGGGACCATCGGCTACGTGCTCGGCATCACCAAGGCCTACACGACGCGCGTGGGCGGCGGGCCGTTTCCCACCGAGCTCGACGACGAGGTGGGCCGGGGCTTGGGCGAGCGCGGGCGCGAGTTCGGCACCGTGACCGGCCGCCCCCGGCGCTGCGGCTGGTTCGACGCCGTGCTGGTGCGCCAGGCCGTGAAGATCGGCGGCATCAAGGGCATCGCGCTCACCAAGCTCGACGTGCTCGACGGCATGCCGGAGCTCAAGGTGTGCATCGGCTACCGGACGAACGGCGCGATGCTCGACCACATCCCGGCCGCCGCCGCGGACCAGGCGCAGGTGCGCCCGGTCTACGAGACCTTCGACGGCTGGCAGGAGAGCACGCGCGGCGCACGCTCCTGGGCCGACCTGCCGGCCACGGCGGTCAAGTACATCCGCCGCATCGAGGAACTGATCGAGGCGCCGGTGGCCATGCTCTCCACCAGCCCCGAGCGGGAGGACACCATCCTCGTCCGCGATCCCTTCGCGGATTGAGTGGTGTTTCCGATGTTCGCTTGATTTCGGCTCCGTGACCGTTCTCTCGGACCCCGCCGCTCCCTCACATCGTCATGCCCGCACTCGTTGCGGGCATCTTTCTCAACACGGCCCGCCCCATAGGTTGGAGCGCGCGTGGATGGCCGAAACAAGTCCGGCCATGACGCAGGGGGGTAGGGCGGAGCCGATGACTTCGGCGAAAACGTGGCCCGGATGGGTCGTTCAGGCGGCGGCCAGCACCGCGCCGTCGGGGCCGCGGGGGTCGATGGGGGTCTGGGCGGCGAGGGGGATCGCCGCCTCGATGGCGGCTGCGGCGCGCAGCACCGCCGCCTCGCCGCGCGGGGGCCCGAGAATCTGGAGGCCGACCGGCAGGCCCGCCTCGGTGAAGCCCACCGGGACCGACGCGGATGGACACGCGGTCAACGTCAGCACGAAGGTGAGGCCCAGCCAGTCGACGTAGTTGTCGAAGCGGTGGCCGTCGATCTCGTCCACCCAGCGCGTGTCCACGTCGAAGGGCGGCACGATCACGCAGGGGCAGACCAGCACGTCGTGGCGCCGGAAGAAGCGCACGCAACGCTGGTAGATCGCGCCGCGCGCGCGCTCGGCGCGGGCGATGGTGTCGGCGTCGAGCGCGAGGCCCTTCTCGATGTTCCAGATGATCTCGGGCTTGAGCGCGTCGCGGTGCGTCTCAAGCAGCGGGCCCTTGTCGGCGGCGAAGAGGGCTGCGCGCAGCACCTGGAAGACGTCGAGCGCGCCGGAGAGGTCAGGGCACGCCTCCGCCACCTCCATGCCGGCACCGCCGAGCGATTCAGCGGCCTGCTTGCAGACGGCGGCGACCTCGCGGTCCACCGGCAGCAGGCCGAGGTCCGGGCTGTAGGCGATGCGGCCCGGCGGCGGCAGCGTCGCGACCGCGTCGGCAAAGCTCTGGGCCGGCGCTTCGATGGAGAGCGGGTCTTCCGGGTGCGCGCCCGCCATGGCATCCAGCATGAGGGCGCAGTCCCGCGCGGTGCGCGCCATGGGGCCGTCCACCATCAGCCCCTCGAAGGGGAGGTGCTTGGGGCCGTGGGCGACGCGGCCGGGGCTCGGGCGGAAGCCGAAGATGCTGCAGAAGCTCGCGGGGATGCGCAGGCTGCCGCCCAAGTCCGAGCCCGTGGCGAGCCAGACCTGGCCGGTGGCCAATGCCGTCGACGAGCCGCCGGAGGAGCCGCCGCAGGTCTTGTCGGTGTTCCACGGGTTGCGGGTCTTGCCGAAGACATCGTTGAAGGTGTTGGCGCCGGCGCCGAACTCGGGCGTGTTGGACTTGCCGATGACGATGGCGCCCCGCGCCTCCAGGGTCTCGACCATGATGTCGGAGCGCGGCGGCACGTGATCGGCGAAGATCGGCGAGCCCCAGGTGGTGCGCACGCCGCCCACCTCCACCAGGTCCTTGACGCAGATGGGCACGCCGCCGAGCCAGCCGGGCGGGCGCTCGGTGTTCGCATCTTCCGCCATGATGCGCTCGGCATGGGCCCGCGCGCGCTCGAGGCAGAGCGTCGGGATCGCGTTGAGGTGCCCGTCGGTGGCCGCGATGCGCGCAGCACTCGCGTCGACCAGCTCCAGCGGCGAGACCTCGCGCCGCCGCAGCAGATCGACCACTTCGGTCGCGCTCAGTCGCCAGAGATCGCCGCTTGCCGCCATCGTGCCGTCCTCCCTCAGCCCACGGGCGGCGTGCGGCTGTGCCAGTCGGTGTCCTGCTGATAGGCGTGTCCCGCCTGCAGCAGCCGCTCCTCGCTGAGCTGCGGGCCCACGATCTGGAAGCCCATGGGCAGGCCGTCCTCGTCGAAGCCGCCGGGCAGGCACATCGCCGGCGTCCGCGCCATGTCGTGGGGCGCGGTGAACGAGATCAGGCGCTCGACCGAGCCCGGCTCGGCGCCCAACGTCTCCATGAAGGCGTTGGAGGGCGTGGGGTAGGGCTGCGAGGGGATGATGATGGCGTCCACATCGGCGAAGACGGCATTCAGCGCGCCGATGAACTTGTCCCGCGCGATCACGATGCGGGCGTGGTCCACGCCGCTGAGCGCGAGGCCCGCCTCGATCAGGCCGCCCAGCACCGGCCCGTACTCGGCCTTGTGCCGGGCGTAGTAGAGTTCGTGCGCGATGGCCGTGTCGGCGCCGCAGAAATCGTTCCAGCGGTCCACCATGACCGTGGCGTCGGGGAAGGCGATCGGCCTGATGTCGGCGCCGCGCCCGCGCAGCACGTCGGCCGCCTGCATCACCATGGCGGTCACGCGCGCATCCACGCCGTCGGAGCAGTAGGCCTCGTCGAGGCCGATGCGCATGCCCTCGATGCCGGCGTCGATGCTGCCGAGGTAGTCGGGCACCGGCGCCTGCACGGTGGTCGGGTCGTCCGGATCGACGCCGGCGATGACGCCGAGGATGGCGGCGCAGTCGGCCGCCGAGCGTGCCATCGGCCCGATGTGGTCGAGGGTTTCGGAGAGCACGAAGGCGCCGGCACGGCTCACCCGGCCCCAGGTGGGCTTGAGCCCGGTCACGCCGCAGGCCTGGGAGGGGAAGCGGATCGAGCCGCCGGTGTCGGTGCCGAGCGAGCCGTAGCAGAGCCGGGCCGACGTGGCGACGCCCGAGCCGCTGGACGAGACGCCGGTCCAGTAGTCGGGATGCCAGGGATTGACCGGCGGCGCGATGGAGGGGTGGTGGACGGCGAAGGCGCCCTCGGTCATCTGCAGCTTGCCGGCGAAGACCGCGCCCGCCTCCCTGAGCCGCGCGGTCACGGTGCCGTCCACGCCCGGGCTCCAGTTGCGGAGCGCGACCGAGCCGACGTGCGTGGGCGCGTCCTTCGTCAGGCAGAGGTCCTTGAGGCCGAAGGGGACGCCGTGGAGCGGCCCCCTGTGGTTGCCTGCGGCGATCTCGTCGTCCGCCTGCGCCGCCTGCCGGGTCGCGACATCCGCCATCACCGTGGCGTAACTGCGGAGGGAACCTTCGAGCCGCTCGATCCGCGCGAGCGTGTGCGCCGTCACCTCGGCGGCGGAGACCTCCCGCGCCTCGATCTTCGCCGCGACCTCGGTCAGCATCAGCTCGTGCAGGTCAGACATCCGAACCTCCCTCCTCCGTGATGGGCGCCGATTGAACGCCAAAGCCGCCATGCGTGCAAAGCGAATCTCCCTTGCGCCGGGGGCGATTGCCCGGCCGGGCGGGCCGTGATATCGACTGCGGCCCAAGGGCCGCGCGGCGCTAGAAGACGACGACACAGCCGGCGAGCGCGGGCGAGGGCGCACGAGAGCGAGGGGAGATCATGGCGGAGCGTTTCGCAATGACCATCGACGGCCGCACGGTCGTCGCCGAACTGCTTGGGGGCAAGGCGCCCAACGTCGTCAAGGCGCTCACGGAGAGCCTGCCCTGCGACAGCTTCTCGGTGCATGCGAAGTTCGCGGGCGAGGAGCTGATCGTGATGCTCCCGTTCTTCTGCAACTCCGAGAACGAGATCCTCAACGTGAAGCCCGGCGATATCGGCTTCTATCCGGGGCGCCAGACCGCCTGCATCTTTTACGGAGACACCAAGCCGTTCGGGAAGGTCAGCGTGTTCGCCAAGATCGTCGAAGGGCTGGAGCACCTGAAGCCCGCAGGCAAGAAGATCCTCGCCAAGGGGCCGCTGCCGGTCCGCCTCGAACTCGTGCAGGAAGGGTAGGGCCATGGCCGCGACGGAAACCGCAGCGATCATCGACCGGCTTGAGCGCTTCGGCCGGCGCAACTGGAATTCCGAGCCCAGCGACGTTACCCGGCTGCGCTCCCACAGCCTGCCGCCCATGGGCAACCTGCCGCCCGTGCTCTACGCCAACTTCAACACCTTCTGGATGGGCGAGAACATTCAGGTCGTCCGCCAGCTCGCGCTCGACGAGGCGCTGCCGCCGGCGGCGCTCAACCAGATGGCGGCGGCGCTGCTCAACCGGCATGCCGGGCGGCTGGCCAAGTGGAAGCTCACCAACACGGTCAAGCTCGTGCGCGAGCTTTCCGCCTACTTCGAGGCCGGCGGCGCCAAGAACCACGGCGAGGTGGTGCAGGTCTGCGAGGCGGCGATGGTGGCCTTCGACCGGATCAACTCGTGGATCGACGCGATGGTCCCGTGGGCGCACTTCGACAAGAAGGTGAAGCTGCTGGACGCGGCCGGCTGACGGCGGCGCGGCGGCGCGGGGGGAGCGAAGGCCATGTGCGGCGTCGGCGGCGTCTTCTTCAAGACCACCGAGCATCATCGCAAGACGGGCGAGATCGCTTACCACGTGCTGGAAGGCATCTATCGGCGCGGGCCGGATTCCACCGGGATCGCGTTCGTCCAGCCGGCCCGCGAGGATCGCCTCTACGTCGGCATTAATTGCGAGGAGCCGGGCGGCGGCGGGCGGGCGCTCGCGCTGCTCGACGAGCTCGGCCGGGTCGAGAGCGCCACCGACGGCGAGGGATTCATCAGGACCGCGATCCGCTACGACGGCGACGACGAGGCGCTGGTGGAGGCGATCGACGGCCTCGGGCCGGCCTACAGTGTCGCCAGCATCGGCCACCGGCTCGAGGTGCTGAAGCACCTGGGCGGCGTCGCGAACCTCGAGGACAAATTTGCCATCACCGATTACGACGGGCCGATGGCGATGGGGCTCACCCGCTACGCGACGGAGAGCCAGATCGACTTCACCCACGGGCAGCCGCTCTCCGCGAGGCTGCATCGCGATCTCGCGATCATGCACAACGGCCACATCACGAACTTCCACCACCTGCGCTACCACTACGAGCGTGCGGGCTACACCTTCACCACGAGCAATGATTCGGAGGTCATTGCCGTGGCGCTGGTGGACGAGATGGGGAAGGGCGCGAACTTCAAGGAGGCGCTGGAGCGTTCCGTCTCGATCCTCGACGGCTGCTTCACCTACATCGCCGCGACCGCGGACGAAGTGGGCATCGTCAAGGACCCCTACGCGGCGAAGCCGCTCGTGGTGGGCGAGACGGACCGGCTGGTGGCGGTGTCGTCCGACTGCTGGTCGTTGCGCGACGGCGTGGGCGAGGACATCGAGGTCTGGGAGCCGGGGGCCGGCGAGGTGGTGACATGGCGGCTTCCAATTCACTGACCATCGACTGCGCCGGGCGGCCGACGCGCGCGATCAACGAGGAGATCCGCCGCGCCGCCGATGACGGCGTGCCGGAGGTCGAGCTTCTCAACCCGCAGGCGCGGCACAACCTCGGCGTCTCGATCCTCAAGCCCATTCACCTGGTCTATCGCGGCCACGTGGGCTCCTATTCGGTGGGCCTCTGCGACGGCGTGACCGCCGAGATTCACGGCACCGCCGGCTGGGGTGTGGCCGACAACCTGATGAGCGGCGAGGTGGTGGTGCGCGGCAACGCCGCGACCTCGGCAGCGCCTTCGATCCGGGGCGGGCGCGTCGTCGTGCGCGGCGATGCGGGGCCGCGCTCCGGCATGATCCTGAAGAAGGGCGAGCTCATCATCGGCGGCAATGCCGGCTACATGTCCGGCTTCATGATGCAGAACGGCCGCATGGTCGTCTGCGGCGACGCCGATACCGGCCTTGGCGATTCCATGTATCAGGGCACGATCTTTCTCGGCGGCCGGGCGGAGGAGCTCGGCTCCGGGCTCGAGCAGGTTGACGCCGAGAACGGCGAGCTCGAAGAGGTGGCGGCGCTGCTCGACCGCTTCGAGATCAAGGCGCCCAGGTCATTCCGCAAGCTCCAGTCGAACCGCAAGTTGTGGCACTTCAACAAGCACGACTTCGCGGCCTGGAAGGACGTGCTATGAGCGAGACCACGAGCACACCGCCGCCTGCCCACGCGGGCGATTCCAGCGTCGAGGTCGTGGACGAGGCTGCGCCCGCGCCCAACGGCGCCTATCCGCGCCCGCACGGCTTCAGCGGCGTCTGGCCGCCGGAGGTGATCGAGGAGATCCAGGAGAAGGCGGCGCTCGGGCGCTACCAGATTCGCGGCCAGGCGACCAAGCGGCAGGGTCTGCCCTCCTTCGACGACCTCGTGTTCGTGCCGGCCGGCCTCTCGCGCATGCCGCTGGAAGGCTACCGCGAGAAGTGCGACACGCGCGTGGTGATCGGCGAGGGCGCCTGCGAGAACCCGCTCGTCCTCGAGCGCCCGATCATGATCGCGGGCATGAGCTTCGGCGCGCTCTCGGTCCATGCCAAGCGCGCGCTCGGCACGGCGGCGAGCCGCTGCGGCATCTCCACCTGCACCGGCGAAGGCGGCATGCACCATGAGGAGCGCCGCTACTCCGACAAGCTGGTGATGCAGTACCTGCCGAGCCGCTACGGCATGAACCCCTACGACCTCAAGAAGGCCGACATGATCGAGATCGGCTGCGGTCAGGGGGCGAAGCCCGGCACCGGCGGCGTGCTGCTGGGGCTCAAGATGTCGGACGAGGTGGCGGAGATGCGCGACCTGCCGGAAGGCGTGGACCAGCGCAGCCCGTGCCGGCATCCCGACTGGATGGGAGCGGACGACCTCTACATGAAGCTGGAGGAGATCCGCGAGGTCACCGAGTACAAGGTGCCGATCTCGATCAAGGTGGGCGCCGCGCGCATCGCCAACGACGTGCGCATCGCGGCGAAGGCAGGGGTCGACGCCATCGTCTTCGACGGCATGGAGGGGGGCACCGCGGCGTCGCCCACGATCCAGCTGGACCATGCCGGGATCCCCACGGTCGCCGCCATCGCCGAGGCCGCCGAAGCACTCGCCGACGTGGGCAAGAAGGACAAGATGAAGCTCATCGTGGGCGGCGGCATCCGCAACGGGGCGGACGCGGCGAAGTGCATCGCGCTTGGCGCCGACGTGGTCTACCTCGGCACCGCGCCGATCATCGCCATGGGCTGCCACAAGCCGATCTACCTGGAGGACTACGCCCGCCTCGGCACCTCGCCCTACGAGTGCCAGCACTGCCACACGGGCCTCTGCCCCGTCGGCATCACCACGCAGCTGCCGAAGCTGATGGAGCGGCTCGACGTGGACGCCGCCGCCGACAGCGTGACCAACTATCTCAACGCGCTCACCATGGAGATCCAGCTCTTCGCCCGCGCCTGCGGCAAGAACCGGGTGAGCGACCTCGACCCCAACGACCTGCGCGCGCTCACCCACGACGTCGCGATGATGACCGGCGTGGACATGGTGGGCCTCGGCGGCCGCACCCCCTGGTGGAAGAAGTTTTAGAGCGCGTCCGACTTTGACGGACGCGCGATAGGCCGCGACAGCGGCCCGCCGCGAATGCGGCGCCCTCGCGGAGGCGCCGGCCGTCGCGCCGGCAGGCGCGCGGAATCATTAGCGCCGGCAGGCGCGCGGAATCATTAGCGCCGGCAGGCGCGCGGAATCATTAGCGCCGGCAGGCGCGCGGAATCATTAGCGCCGGCAGGCGCGTGGAATCATTAGCGCCGGCAGGCGCGCGGAATCATTAGCGCCGGCAGGCGCGCGGAATCATTAGCGCCGGCAGGCGCGCGGAATCATAAGTGCCGGCAGGCGCGCGGAATCATAAGTGCCGGCAGGCGCGCGGAATCAATAGCGCCGGCAGGCGCGCGGAATCATTAGCGCCGGCAGGCGCGCGGAATCATTAGTGCCGGCAGGCGCGCGGAATCATTAGTGCCGGCAGGCGCGCGGAATCACAGGACGGCCGGCTGCCGTGAGCGATAAAGGCATAGAGCGTTTCCGTGCAAGACGGATACGCCCTAGCCCGATTCAGGCCGTAGGCGCGGGATCGAGCCAGGCGGCGAAGGCCGCACGGATGGCTGCGTCGTCGGCGCCGGCCGTCAGCAGCAGCGTGAGCAGCAGGCGCGACTTGAGGCCGTCGAGCCAGCCTGCGCTGATCAGCCCGCGCGCCAGCAGGTCGATCTCCGAGCCCTTGAAGTCGTAGGTCTGGCGCAGCATCTCGCCGGCCCCTGTGCGGGACGCCATGACCACCGGCACGCGCCCGGCCGCGTCCACGAGCTTGTCGGCGACCCAGGCTGCGGCATGACCGCCGCCGGTGCATTCCATCACGATCCCCCGGTAGCCCGCTGCGAGCGTGTGGTCGATCAGCCGGCCGTCGTCGCCAAGCGTCACCGTGAGCAATGCGACCGGCACGGGCGCGGCGTTGCGGGCGACGGCGAGCGTATGGCGCGGGCCGGGAGGGCCGGCGAGCCGCACCGTGCCCTCGGCGAACCAGCCGAGCGGGCCGAGCGGGCATGAGCGGAAGGCCGCAGGGTTCGACGTCTCCGCCTTCTGCACGAAGCGCGCGGCGTGGATCTCGTCGTTCATGACGACCATGACGCCGAGGCCCCGCGCCGGCCCGTGGGTCGCGAGGCGGACGGCGTTGAGCAGGTTGGCCGGCCCGTCGGGACCGGCGAGCGTCGGGTTGCGCATGGCGCCGGTCACCACCACGGGGGCGTCGAGGGCGAGGATGCGGTCGAGCACGAAGGCGGTCTCCTCCATCGTGTCGGTGCCGTGGGTGACGACCGCGCCGTGGGCGCCGTCCGCCACCGCCTGCTCGATGGCGTCCGCCAGCGCGAAGAGATCGGGGATCGTGACGGCGGGGCTCGGCAGCAGGCGGAAGGTCTCCGCCTCGACAGTCGCGACCTCGGCGAGCTGCGGCACCGCCTCCACCAGCGCGTCGGCACCCAGCGAGGGTGTGACGCCGCGTGCGCCCTGCCCGGCCATGGCGATGGTCCCGCCCATGGCGAAGACGGCGATTTTCGGCAGCATGGCGCACTCCTCGGTTTCGCTGGCGGGACGTGGATCGGGACACACGCCGGCGGCCGATTACGCTTCGACGCCGGTTGCCGGACAGGCTACCCTGAATCCATGACGACACGCACCGTGACGCGCCGCCTGGCGCTGAGCGGACTGGCCGCTGTGGCTACCGCTCCGTTCTTCGCGCATGCGGGCGCGGCAGCCTCGGGTTACGCGTTCTCCGGGCCCGCCGCCGACCGGGGTCTCGGCCTCGCGCCGCCGGCGGACTGCACCCCCGGCACGCGCGCGCGGACGGCGGGGCCGTTCTACACGCCGGAGACGCCGCAGCGGGATACCTTGCGCGAGCCGGATACGGCCGGCGAGCCGCTCGTCTTCGAGGGCCTGTTGCTCGCGCACGATTGCCGGCCGCTTGCCGGCGCCGTGATCGACATCTGGCATTGCGACGAGCACGGCCGCTACGACAACCGGGGCTTCCGCTATCGCGGGCATCAGTTCACCGATGCCACCGGCGCCTTCAGCATCGAGACGATCCGGCCGGGGCACTACACCGGCCGCACGCCGCACATCCACGTGCGGGTGCAGGGGGAGGGGACCCCGCTGCTCACCACGCAGGTCTTCTTTCCCGACATGGAGGACGAGAACGCCGGCGACCGGATCTTTCGCGACGAACTCGTGATGAGCCTCGGGCGTGCCCGCGACGCCTGGCGCGGGCGCTTCGACTTCGTGCTGCCGCCCGCCTGAGAGGTCGGTCAGACCGAGTGCGCGGCTCCGTCGCGGCGCTCGATCCCGCGGTGCAGGCAGAGCAGGCCCACCACCGCGACGCTCACGGCGCCGAGCAGCCAGAGGCCCGCGTCGAACCCGCCCGTCATGTCCGACGCCGCGCCGATCGCGAGCGGCCCCAGCACGCCGCCGATTTCCGCGGCCGAGAAGAACAGCCCGACCGCTGCCCCGGTGTTGCGGGGATCGACGCCGCGCGTTTCCATCAGCACCAGAATCAGCACGGCGATCAGCGAGCCCCGGCCGATCCCTTGCAGGATCATCGCCACCACCAGCGCTGGCGTGCCGGCGACCAGCAGCATCAGCGCGCCCGCGCCGCCGCAGAGCGACAGCCCGAACAGGATCGCAAAGCGTCGGGACGGCGTCGCGAGCCTCGGGATCAGCAGCGCGCCGACGATGCCGATGGCGGTGGGGACGGCCGACCAGATGCCGGCGACATCGGGCGCCATGCCGCCGGTCCGCAGGATCTCCGGCAGCCAGTTGCTGAGCGCGTGATGGAAGAAGAAGGCGCCGATGCTGATCGCGAGGATGACCTGGATGTTCGGCAGGCGCAGCAGCGTGGCGAAGATTGCGAGCTGGCCCGCGATGGTCTCGCGGCGGCGGCCGGCGCTCTCCACCACGCGGTTGATGGGGTGGCTCCCCAAGAGGAACCAGGCGAGGCCGGTGGCGAGAATGAAGCCCGCGTAGATCAGCAGGACCTGGCGCCAGTTCCCGCCCGTAAGCGGCATCAGGACGCTGTTGGTCAGCATCAGCGCCAGCATGTTGCCGAGCGCGGGACCCGTGATGTAGACGCCCATGGCGAGGCCGCGTTCCGCGCCCTGGAACCACTGCGCGATCGCCTTCGGCGCGCCGATGGAGATGAGCGGGCCGCCGATGCCGAAGAGCCCGACGGCCACGAACAGCGTCGCCCCGTCGAAGGCCACGGCGCGCAACCCGCCCGACGCGCCGATGACGAGCACCGCGAGGAACAGCGACCACTTCAAGCCGACACGGTCGACGAAGGCCCCGCAGGGCGCGGCGGCGACGATGTAGACCAGCGGCCAGGCGCCCAGGATGGCGCCCATGGTGGTGTAACTGAGGCCGAGATCGCGGCTGATGGGGTCCACCAGCGGCGCCATCGCCACCGAGAGAAGGCCGAAGCCGAAGTAGATCAGCCATACCCCGCCCAGCATGGCCCAGCGGTAGCCATGCTCGTGCGGCGCTGCGGCAGGCGACGGGCCGGCGGGCCGCACGCGCTGATGCGGGTAGCGGCGGTGCTGCGACCGTCAGCCGCGCAGCCAGGTCTCGGACCAGGCCAGGCAGCTGGAGCTCGACGGGTGCCCGAACATGACGTTCTCGTAGGCAGCGCCCGCCGCGCGCGTTCCCGCGACCTCCAGCGTCGCGGTCCGGCACGGTATGAGGCAGCTGTAGACCGCCCACGGGCCGGTGTCGGGATTGTCCGGCGGGAGCGTCAGCATGAAGGGCTCGCCCATGTCGGACCAGCTCAGCTCGATCCGTCCGTCGGCCGAGTCCACGATCTCGCGGTAGGTGGAACGATAGGCGCCTTCGTGCGAGAACGCGGCTTCCGCGATGGGCATGGCGGTATCGGCGAAGGGCGGGTTCAGGATCGCCTCCAGTTCGCCCTGGAGCCAGCGCGCCATCCCGATGTTGTCGGCGTAGAGCTTCACCGCGCCGCCGGTCGCGTCGGAGCGCAGGAAGAGGCAGGTGCCCGGCCCGGACGGCGAGATCAGCGTGCGCCAGTGGGCAACGACGGTGGTCTCCTCTCCGTCGGCTCCGGTCCTGAGCCGCATGAACGAGTTCTCTCCGGTGAACTGAACCTTGTTGGGATCGACGGCAGTCATTTCAGTGCTCCTCCCTTTGTGCGATACCCGGAGCTTAAGACCGCAGGCGCCGGTTGCGAAAGGTCGGTGGCAACGATGCAGGGGAGGGCGGCATGACGGGCAATCACGTCGATCTCAGGAGCGACACGGTGACGCGGCCGACGGCGGCCATGCGCGAAGCCATGGCCGGGGCCGAGGTCGGGGACGAGCAGCGGGGCGAGGACCCGTCCACCAACGCACTTCAGGCGCGCGTCGCCGCGATGCTGGGCAAGGAGGCCGCCGTCTTTCTGCCGTCGGGCACCATGTGCAACGAGATCGCGCTGCTGGTCCATTGCCGCCCGGGGGAGGAGGTGATCTGCGACCGCACCGCCCACATCATCACGGCGGAAGGCGGCGGCCCGGCGGCGCTCGCCGGCGCCATGGTCCGCGCGCTGGACGGCGAGGCCGGGGTCTATTCGCCCGAGCAGCTCGCAGGCGCGGTCCGCGCCGTCAACCGCTACGCGCCGCGCTCACGGCTTGCGGTGGTGGAGCAGACCTCCAACCAGGGCGGCGGCACGATCTGGCCGCTCGAGACCATCGAGGCGGTAGGCGAGACGGCGAAGGCGCACGACCTCCTGCTTCACATGGACGGTGCGCGGCTCTTCAACGCGGTGGTGGAAACGGGTGTGGACGCGTCGCGCTACGCCGCCCCGTTCGATTCGCTCTGGGTGGACTTCAGCAAGGGGCTCGGCTGCCCGGTGGGCGCTGTCCTCGCAGGCTCCGCCGAATTCATCGAGGCCGCGTGGCAGTGGAAGCAGCGCCTCGGCGGGTCCATGCGGCAATCCGGCATCGTCGCCGCAGCCGCGCTCCATGCGCTCGATCACCACGTCGCGCGGCTTGCCGAGGACCACGCCAACGCCCGCGCCCTCGCCGATGCCGTGCGCGCGCTGCCCCGGCTCTCCCTCGACCAGCCGCGAGTCGACAGCAACCTCGTCTTCTTCGATTGCGCCGCGACCGGGCTCAGTGCCACGGCGCTCTCGGACGCGCTCAAGGCCAAGGGCGTTCTGATCGGCGCCATGGGCCCACACCGCTTGCGCGCGGTAACGCACCTCGATGTCGATGCGGCGGCCGTGGCTGAGGCCGGCGAGGCCCTGGAGGCGGTCGTCGGCGGGTAGGGGAGTGGGCGGCCGCTCCGCGCCTCAACGCAGGTAGAGCGCCAGGTACTGGCGGATCGCCTTCTCCTGGCTGGCGTTGTAGTCGTGTAGCAGCGCCGCGATGACCTCGTCGTAGACCCGATCGCGCTCAGCGAGTGTGATGCCCTCGGGCAGCGTGCGGGAGCGCGAGGCTTGCGCGGTGGCGCTGCCGTTGACCTCGCCGTTGTGGTCGATCGCCTCGATGGTGACGCTCAGCCTCACGTCCAGGCGCTCGGCCTGCTCCTTCGTGAAGATGTCCTCGAATTCGATGTCGGTCTCGAGCGCGGTCAGCCTGGCGCTGGCCTCTTCGACCGTGACCCGCAGCGTGCCGACGGTGCCCCTCGCCCGCAGCCTATCATTCACCCAGATCCCGATCCCGGCAGCGGGTGAGGTCGGCAGCAGGTGATCGACGTCGTCCGGGTGCGGCGCGGCCGGACGCTCGACGACCTCGATCCGGTCCAGGTCGAACACCAGCAGCGGCAGCGCGGCGAAGGAGGGAGGCGAGCTTTCGTAGCGCGGCGGCGGGGTGTCGCAGCCAGCGGCGATGACCGCCACTGCCAGCAGCGCGGCCGTGGCCAGACCCAGGCGGCCGAACTTGCCGCGCACCATGCCGAGCCTCATTGCCAAACCCATGCCGACCATTGCCCGCTCCCTCGATCCAGGTCTTCGTGCGCGTCCGCGAATCGACCCGCGACGTTGCCGCCATAGGTGCGCACGCGGGCGCCGCAATTCAAGTCAGGGCGAGCGGAGCAGGGATGAAGAATGGCTCGCCCGGCACGCGCTGCGCTACACTCGCCAGCGGGCGACAGGGGGGCGCGCCATGCTGCCGACACAGGCCGAGATCGACGCCTATCACGCGGACGGCGTGGTCTGCCTGCGCGGCGCGATCGCCCCGGAGTGGATCGAGTGCCTGCGCGACGGCGTGGCCGCCGACATGGCGGAACCGGGCCCCAACGTCGAGGTCTACACGGAGGCGTCGGACCCCGGCCTCTTCTTCAACGATTTCGACCTCTGGCGCCACGTGCCGCAGATGAAGGAATTCGCCCTCGAGGGGCCGTGCGCCGCGCTCGCCGCCGTGCTCTCGGGCTCGTCCGCGATCACCTTCTTCTACGACCAGATCTTCGTGAAGGAGCCGGGCACCGAGGGCCTCACCCGCTGGCACCAGGACCAGCCCTACATGGCGGTGGATGGCGCGCAGCTCTGCTCCAACTGGATCCCGCTCGATCCCATCACGCCGGAGACGACGCTCGAGTTCGTGCGGGGCTCGCATCGCTGGGGGCGCTGGTTCGCGCCCTTCGACAGCATGCTGGACGGCACGCGCCATCCGAGCACCATGTTCGAGCGCTGCCCTGACATCGAGGCCGCGCGCGGGGACTACGACATCGTCTCGTGGCAACTGGAGCCGGGGGACTGCATCTTCTTCCAGGGGCTGATCGTGCACCAGGGCCGCAACAACCCCACGCCAAGCACGCGCCGGCGCACCGTCACCCACCGCTGGCTCGGCGACGACGTGCGCTTCGTCCTGCGCGACCCGCCGGCCGAGTTCCCGAAGCATCCCACCGCGCTCCGCACCGGCCAGCCCTTCCACGAGGATCCGCAGTACCCGGTCGTCTGGCGCGCGTGAGCGCTCCGAGTCATTGTGCTAAGGACGGCGCACGGCCACGGAGGAGCGGGCGATGAGCGGTGAATTGGTCATGGTGCACACAGTGGCGCCTCTTGCCGACCTGTTCGACGAGTTGCGGGCCGAGATCGACCCCGATGTGCCGGTTCGCCATGTGGTGCAGTCGGTGCTGCTCAACGATGCCATCGACGCAGGCCGGCTCACGGACGAGATCAGGGCGCGCACCTGCCGGGCGCTGCTGGAGGCGACGGAGGGCGCAGGGCTCGTGCTCTGCACCTGCTCGACGGTGGGCCCCGGCGCCGACGACGCGGCCGCGCAGTCCAGTGTGCCGATCCTGCGGGTCGACCGGCCCATGGCGGAAGCAGCGGTGGAGGCCGGGCGGCGCATCACCGTCGCGGCGACGCTGGCTACCACCATCGAGCCCACCGCCAACCTCGTTGCGGACGCCGCGCGCCGCGCTGGCAAGGGGGTCGAGATCTCCTCGGTCGTGTTTGCCGAAGCGCGTGCCAGGCTCGTGGCGGGCGACGCGGAAGGCCACGAGCGCATCATCGCGGATGGCCTGCACGAAGCCGCGTCCTCGGCCGACGCCATCGTGCTGGCCCAGGCCTCCATGACGCCTGCGCTCGCGCGCTGCGCCGACATTTCGATCCCGCTGCTCACCAGCCCGCGCTCAGGCCTCAAGGCCGCCATCACCCGCTGGCGCGCGGCGGCCTAGCGGCGCGGGAGAGGGAAGGGCGCGGCATGCCTCAGGCCAAGACGCTCTACCTGGCGAACCCCTACGGCTTCTCCGCCCAGCAGAAGGACGGGCCGCTGCAGGCGCTGGTCGCGGCGCTGGAGGGGCTCGGCGCCGAGGTCTGGGAGCCCTTCGCCCGCAACAACCAGGTCGACAAGGCCGCCGCCGGCTGGGCCTGGCGGATCGGCCAGGCCGACCTGCGGGACGTGCAGGGTGCCGACGGCATCTTCGCCGTGGTGAACGGGTGCCCGCCCGATGAAGGCGTGATGGTGGAACTCGGCATGGCGATCGCCTGGGGAAAGGCGGTGTTCCTTTTCCGCGACGACTTCCGCCGCTGCACCGACAGCGAGGCTTATCCGCTCAACCTGATGGTCTTCACCGGGTTGCCGGAGCAGGGCTGGGAGAATTACTGGTATGCCTCGGCGGACGAGATCGCCGATCCCGACAAGGCGCTCGCGCGCTGGCTGCGGGAGGATGGCGCGCCGGGCTGAGCCGGGCCGAAGTTATTCGATCCGCGTCCAGGTCTGGGTCTTGCAGAGGAACCACACGCAGCCGCTCACCTTGAGCGTGTTGGCGTCGATCTCCTCCATCTCGGCGTCGTAGGTCTCGCCGTCCCTCGGGTTGTAGATCTCGCCGTCCTCCCAGGCGCCTTTGCCCTCGTACTCCATGTCCGTGATGATCTGGAGGCCCATGATCGGCCGGTCGCGGAGCGATTTTTCCTCGTTCTTGACGTCCCGCCTCGGCTTGCCGTCCTTGCCGAGCGGGTTCTTGAGCCAGACGATCTCGCCGCAGAGCTCGTCCGCGTCGCGCTCGCAGGCATAGATCTTCACGTGTGAATCCTTCGCCTCGTTGAGCCAGACGCCCTTGGGGTCGGCAAGCGCGCCGCCCGCGAAGCCTGCTGTCACCAGCGCGGCGGTCAGCGCGCCGCATACATTGATACGTCCCGTCATCTCCCCAGCCTCCGTCCTCGCCCACGGCCAGCTATGCCTTCCCAGAATAGCCGACCGAAGGCGCTGCTGGCAGCCCGAAGCTGCGTTCGTCGAGAGTGCACCCTGCTGGCTCTCGGTGCACGCGCCTCCCAGCGGTACACACCGCTGCGCCCTCACAGCTCGCCGACTCTCAGTGATGAACCGGTTAGCGGTAATGCTCGCAGTGACATAGCATTTTGGATATTATCTATATTGAGTGAGTGGGGGGTGAAGGGACATGTCGATGGTAGCGGGTAGGCGACCGGGGAACGGCGCTGTCGGGCTTACGCGCGAGGACAAAGGCGCGAACTCGAAGAATGGGGCAGCACAGCAGATGCTCCCCCTGTTGCGCCGAACCGCACTGCTGAACAAACGCAGCCGTGTCCAAGACACATCGGACGGTACAGGCAGCCGGTTCTGCGGGATCAGGTGTACCTTGCGAACGTTTGCTACGTGGATCGGCCTTCGCCACTTCGCGCGTGCACGCAGCCTTCGACTGAACCTGATACCGGTCAGCTCAATACCCAAACGCTCCATGATCGCTTCCCCACTGATACTTGCGTTAGCGTGCCTGATGTTGCTTTCCTGTGAACAAACAGACAGGTCGGGAACAACATTTCGAACATTTTCGGCGCTAGGAGGCGACAGTATCTCGATTGATGCCTATCAGCGAGCCATCATCACCACAGAGATCCGTGACGAAAATGGTCAGCCTCGCCTCATATACTGCGCCGAGCCAAGCCCTGACGCTTTCGCGAGCATAAACTCCACACTAAATCGCTCCATAGTAGCCAAAACTGAAAATGCGGAAAATAAAGTTGAATTAGGCGCCAACACATTAGACACAATAAAATCCGTTGCTTCTGATGCGCTCAATAACCGCAACGCCACTATACAACTACTTCGGGATGGGCTTTACCGCGCTTGTGAGGCATATGCTACGGGCGCACTGAGTAAGAATGAGTACGTTGGAATAGTAGGACAATATCAAAATGTCATACTGGCTCTTTTGTCCATCGAACTGCTAACGACTATTAACGAGCCTAAAATTACAAAAACTGATGCTAAATCCGAGAAGGGTGCTAGCGAAGAGAGCGAGAGCGGGCGCGCAGCAGGCCAAGACCAAGTGCAGGCCTCAACGACTGGCCTTAGTGAGAAGTCAATAAAGCAAATAGCAGAGACAGCGGAAAGACTCGTTGGTCGCGTATTGAGTATCGAGCGCCAAAGAGCGTTGCAGCCGAGGTTTACCGAATGTGTGCAGTGGGCCCAAAATCAATCACCAGATGGAGCCGGCGACCTTTACTATACTCTTGTTGAATGGTGTAGCACCACATTGGAGCACATCGTAAAGGGAATCTTGTCCAATAGAGGTGACGAGCGATTTGGCAGCTTGGGCCTGCTGGATGAGGTGGCATCTGCCATTGGTACTCCAGAAGGAGATATTTCAGTAGGAGAGAAGCAACAGATATATTTCGGAGACGGCGAGCGATTAAAGGTATTTGGCGTGAATGTGTTGGAGGATGCAACCTATGAATTGACTCTTACGGATGCATCCTCTGATTACGCGGGAGATCCCGCACTCATAGTCACGCGAGCGCAGGATTTGGAGATGGTCGCTAACGATGATGATTCAGGAGACGGCCTGAATGCGAGGATTGAACAGTGGTTGGAGCAGGGTTCATATCAAGTGCATGTGATAAACATCGGCGCGAGCGTGGCTACATTCGAACTACTAATTATGCGGATCGGTGGATCGGAAAAACCTGGCGGCAGCGTAAAGGAGGAGGCTGACTCGGCAGCGAGCCTGATGCCGAAAGGCCAACATGACAGTACATAAGGCGATATCGGGATGGGCTATGCAACTGTGGCTACAGCCCAAGGTGCATTTGCAGTAACCGGGGTGAAAAAATCCATCCTGAGCGCGTGATTCTGGACGCGGGCTCAACGGAGTAGGCTGACAGGAGAGGTAAGCGCGAGCGAATGTGAGGGCTGCGAAGAAGTAGTGTGCAGGTGGCGTTAGAAAAGCTTAGGCCCGACACAACCGTAGAAGGGGATTGGCAGGGGTAGAGGAAGTAACAGTACTCTTTTGTGGCACGGTTGCTCCCGTGAGTTGATGGTCGCGGAAAGGACCGTCAGGTCTGGTCTCGGGCGGTCTGGCTGCGGTACGGTGCCGCCTACCAAGCTCGGGGAGTGCGATGGCGAGCGGCGACATTCTGACGGCGGATTTTCGGGCGACGCCCTACTGGTGGGACTTGGCGCCGAGGCCCGAGCCGACGGAGGCCGCGCCGCCGGCCGAGGCCGAGACGGTGATCGTGGGTGCGGGCAACGTCGGGCTCTCGGCCGCGCTCACGCTCGCGCGCCGGGGTAGGCAGGCGGTGGTCCTCGACGCCGAGGCCGCCGGCCACGGCGCGAGCACGCGGAACGCCGGCTACCTCGGCCGGCAAGTCTGGCACAAGTACGGCCACATGGTGCCGACGCTCGGCCGCGAACGCGCTGCCGAGGTCTGCCGTGCCGCGATCACCGCCCACGACTACGCGGCCTCGCTCATCGAGAAGGAGCAGATCGCCTGCTTCTACCGCAACAGCGGGCGCTTCATCGCGGCGCCGTCGAAGCGCGTGTTCGACGAGCTCGCGCGCGACCTCGCAATGATGCGCGAAGACGGCATCCCCGTTGACGCGGAGATGGTCGCGCCCGCCGATGGGCCGGCCGCCTACCGCAAGGGCCACTACCACGGCGGGCAGATCCTGCGCGGCAACGGCACGATCCACGCGGGCCTCTACCACGCCGGCCTGCTGGAACGGGCCATGCGCGAGGGCGCGGAGATCGTCGACCACTGCCCGGTGCAGGCCATCGAGCGTGCGGGCAGCGGCTTCCGCATCGCGACGCCGCGCGGCACGGTGAAGGCGGGGCACGTGATCGTGGCGACCAACGGCTACACGCCCAAGGCCGCGCAATGGCTGCGGCGGCGCGTGGTGCCGGTGGACGCCTTCATGATCGCGACCGAGCCCTTGGGGACGGAGCGGGTCGAGCACATCGCGCCCGGCGCCAAGCCCATGGTCGAGCACCGCTACTCCCCGTGCTGGATCAGGCCCAACGAGGACGGCACGCGGATCCTCTTCGGCGGGCTCAGCGCCGAGCCGCCGGCCGACCTCGAGCTGAAGGCCCGCACGCTCCGCGATGCCATGGTGCAGATCGTGCCTTCGCTCGAAGGCGTGAAGATCAGCCATTGCTGGACCGGCAAGACCGCGTTCACCTTCGACATGATGCCCCATACCGGGAGCCACGACGGGGTCGAGTACGCCTTGGGCTGGTGCGGCTCCGGCGTGCCCATGGGCACCTACCTCGGCCACAAGACCGCACTCCGCGTGCTGGGCGATCCCGAATCCAGGTCCGCCTTCGACGGGCGGCCCTTCCCGTCCGCGCCGTTCTACACCGGCTGGCCCTGGTTTCTGCCGCTCGCGGTGGCGTGGCACAAGCGCAAGGACCGGAAGCTCTTTAAGGGGTAGACTGCGCGCCCCACCGCCCGCAGGCGCGGGCCGAACCGCCGCGACCCTTCGCACACGCCCGACATGACCGAGAACAGCGCCACGCCGGCGGCGAGAGAGCGACGCCACCTCGTCCGCCGCGTCTACGACTGGGCGATCGAGAGCGCGGGCACGCGCCGCGCCATCTGGGTGCTGGCGGGGCTCTGCTACCTGCAGAGCCTGTTTCTGCCGGTGCCGCCGGACCTGCTGCTCATCCCGATGGTGCTGGCGAAGCGCGCCAAGGCGTGGTTCTTCGCCGGAGTCGCCACGGTGTCGTCGGTCGCCGGCGGGCTCACCGGATACATGATCGGCTACTTTCTCTACGACTGGCTGGGCGAGCCCCTGCTGGCGCTCTCCGGCCACTCAGGCGACCTCACGACCTTCTACGAGTATCGCGACACGTGGGGCGTCTGGTTCGTCGCCGCCGGCGCGCTCACGCCGCTGCCCTACAAGCTGGTCGCCATCGCGAGCGGCGCCGCCGGGCTCGAGGTTGGCGCCTTCATCCTGGCATCGCTCGCAGCGAGGGGCATGCGCTTCTACGTCGAGGCGGGGATGCTCTGGTATCTCGGCCCCAGGGCGCGGCGGCTGATCGAGCACCGCTACGGCGCGGCGCTGGTGATCGGGGTCGCCGCCGCCACCCTCGGCATCCTGGTTCTCATCCCGTTCCTGACCTGAGGGAGCGCGCGCACGCCGGCGTGCCCGCGAGAGTTCAGTCCGGCATCGCGCGCAGGAGCGCCTTGACGAACGCCGCCGCGTTGCCGGCCGCGAGGCCAAGAAAAGCCTCCAGCTGGTTCGCGCCTTCGCCGCCGCCGGCGAGATCGGAGAGGCTGCGGACGGCGATGAAGGGCACGTCGTTGGCGTAGGCGACGTGGGCGACGGCGGCGCTCTCCATGTCGAGCACGCGCGCGCCGAAGGTCTCGAAGGCCCACGTGCGGAAGGCCGCGTTGTCGATGAAGGCGCCGCCCGAGACCCCGGAGCCGCCGACGACGATCGTGGGCGCCTGCTCCAGGCATTTCTCGTCCGCCGTGCAGCGGGCAAGCGTCGCATTGGCCGCCGCGTTGCCGGCGCCGGCGAGCAGGGCTTCGTCCACCGGGAACCAGAAGCGGGTCTCGGGTTGCTCGGCGCCGGGGCGGAGCACGGTGACCGAGCGCGGGAACATCATGCCGAAGTTCCCGTGGGGGTACTCGAAGAAGGGCATCGTCATCCAGCCGCCGTCCACCTCGCGGGCGAAGAGCATTTCCAGGTATTGCCCCCAGCGGTCCGCGATCACCACGTCGCCGATGTTGAGGCCGGGGTCCACGCCGCCCGCGATGCCGGAGAACACGATGCGCTCGATGGCGAAGTGGTCCAGCGCGAGCTGCACCGTCATCGCCGCGTTGACGACGCTGATCCCGCTCAGGAAGAGGACCACGTCCTGCCCCTCCAGGGTGCCGGTCGTGAAGGCGACGCCGTTCACCGACTGCGTCGATGCGCCTTCGAGCTCCGCCTGGAGGATCGTGAGCTCCGGCGCGAAGGCGGAGACCACGGCGGTGCGCGGGGTCTCGTCGCGGATCGCGTGCGCGTCCGCCGGCGCGGGCTGGACGGCCGCGAGCAGCAGCGCGGCGGCAAGGGCTGCGATCAGGATCCGTGCCGTGCGCGGCATGAGCGAGGGAAGGATCATCGTCGTGTGCTCCCTGGTTTTGGAGAGGTCGTTTGTGGGAGTCGGCCGGCGCGACCGTGAGGCGAAACCGGCTGGTCTGCAATCCCGTCGTGCGGTCGCGACATCCGGTGCCGACGCGACAAGCGCCACGGCAGCCGATGCGGCGAGCAATGCCGCTACTGCGAACGCCCCAAGATGGCGGATCGTTCTCATGGGCTGTCCTCGCGAAACCCATCGATGACGGACGCCAAGGGTGGCCGAGAGCCTCGGCGCTGTCACGCTGCGCCTTCCGCCGATGGCCGGCAACGCAACGTGCCGTCTTGCAAACGGAATGCCAGCAACATGCCAGCAACAAATCTGAGGGAAGATATGGGCACCGTGACCCTCTTCCGAACGCATATCGTCGTCGACTGGTCGGCGCGGTCGAAGCCCAGTCCGGCGCGGGAGAGCAAAGACGCGATCTGGTGGGCCGTTGCGCGCATCGCGGGTGGCGTCGAGGTGTCCAGACCCGAGTACGTTCGCACCCGCCATGCGGCTCTCGAAGGCCTCGCCCGCTCGATCGCGGACGAACTGGACGCCGGCCGGCGGGTGCTGGTGGGCTTCGATTTTCCCTTCGGCTATCCAGAGGGCGTTGCGGAGCACTTGACCGGAGAGGCGTCGGCCCTCGCGCTCTGGGACTGGCTCGCGACGGAAATCGAGGACGCACCTGACAACGATAACAACCGCTACAAGGTTGCGGCGGCGATCAACCGGGAGTACCCGGGCGTCGGCCCGTTTTGGGGTCGGCCAGCCAAGTGGGACTACCCGACAATTCCGACTCGTGCCTCCGCGCGCACGGGGCAGGAGGCACATCCAGCAGAGCGTCGCCTCGCTGATCATCGTGCCAAGGGCGCCAAGACGGTCTGGCAATTGGCTTACGCCGGCTCCGTCGGCTCGCAGATGCTGCTGGGCCTGCCCGCGCTCAAGCGCCTCGCATCGGATCCACGCATCGCGGGCCGGGCCGCCATCTGGCCCTTCCAGACCCGCCTGCAAACGCCCAAGGCACAAGCGGTGATCGCCGAGGTCTACCCCTCGCTTCTCAGGGACGAGGTTCGCGCACGCCAGGGTGACGATGAAATCCTGGACAGCGCTCAGGTGCGCGTGAACGCGGAAGCCTTCGCCCGGCTCGATGCCGCTGGCGGGCTCGCGCCTCTCTTCGCCGGCGCGCCCAGCCTTACGCCCGAGGAGCGGCGGATCGTGGAGACGGAGGAAGCCTGGATCCTGGGCCTCGGCCACGAAGAAGCACTTAGGGGCGCATGCAGTATCCCCGCAAATCCGAATTGTTCCGGATGAGCTGGGATCAGCACGATCCAGGAGGCCGGCTTCCGGCCGGCCGTCGACGCCGGATGCCCTGTCCGTGAACCGCCGGAGCGCACCGTGCGTCGATATCTGAAGCCACTCGCGGTCCTGTCCCTCCTGTTCTCGGGGGCCATATTCGGCTTCTTCTTTGCATGGGTCTGTTCGACCATGTGGGGACTGGACGCGGCGGACGCCAACATCGCCATTGCTGCCATGCAGGCGATGAATGGGAGTGTGCGCAACGCTGCCTTCGCTCCGGCGTTCTTCGGGACACCCCTCATCCTGTTTGTGACCGCATTGGTTGCGTGGAGGTGCAGGGAGGCCCGCGCCGCGCTCCTCTTCGGGGCAGCTGGTTTTCTCTATCTGCTGGGCGGCTTGCTCCTGACGGTCCTGGTCCATTCACCAATGAACGATGGCCTGGCGCTGATCGAGACGCCGCTGGAGGCGTCTCGCGCACGGGAGGTTTGGCAGGACTATTCCTCCCCGTGGCAGAGCTGGAACGCGGTCCGCACGATTGTCTCGTGCATCACCCTCCTGGTCGCTGGTTTGGCCATCCTGAGCCTCGACCGTTCGCCGCGGCCGACGGCCTGAGGGGCGAGGGCGGGCTCGACAACCGGCTGCTGGCGAAATCGGGGTGTCGCGGGCCTGCTCGCCGCCGCCGAGGACATCGATGCCGCTTTCAAGCTGGCGTGCGTGGGCATGCACGGCCCGCGCGCGAATCGTCTCGTCGAGTTCCGCCGCGTCTTCGCCGAGCCGGACGCCGCGCCTGTCGCTCCAACAGCCGGCCCGGCTTCGTTTCGAGAGTTGACGTCGCTCGGCTGTAGAAAACGTTCAGAACCAGGCTCTCTGTTTCGGGAGTTGTCCGGCCTGAAATATATTTGATATGATATAGCGGTATATGGGATGTTTCGGCGTTATCAATTGGTCAAACCTCTAACTACCAATATGGTATTGGTCAGGCCAATGAAAGCGAGCTCTGACAACTAACCAATTGACATATGTCGTTATTTCAGTGAGTTACGAGGTGAATAATATGTCATTCAAGATATACCTTTAGGCTAACAAAGTATATTGCTTCGGCCAAAATCTCCTGCGATGGTCCCACGACGGTTGGCTATGCCTGGATTCCTAATATTGCGGTACATCGGGTGTAGCGAGGTTAAAGAGAGTTGTTGCGGTGCAAAAAGAAATCCTGCTGCGAGGAAAGAGACCGATGTTCGAGTTGAAAGCATCCGCCCCGCTCGGGCACGACGAATCGGTGAATGCAATGGAACGTATCCGCGCCCGTCGCGATGAGGTGTCTCGATGATCTGGACAGTCGCCGTGGGCACGGCGTGGGTGGTGGGCGTGGGCCTCATGCTTGCGGCCTTCCTTCTCTCCGCAACGGGTGTGTAGGCCGAGACGGCCGCCCGAGACGATGCGCCCGGCTTCGGAGCACGAATCGCATGCTGAAGGGATGAGAACGTGCGTGACCCCCTCAGCCCCCAATTCTCGTCACGGTCATGGTCTGCGCACCTCCCTGGCGTTCGATCAGCTGCCCGCCTGTCCCTCCCTGCGGGCCGAGCAGCGCCGCGCAGACCATGACCGTGGCGAGAAATGCGGATTTACATCTTCAGCAACGACGGCAGCGCGGATACCCGCCCAGCCGGTTCGGGGAAGCAAACTTAGGCCGATGGAGGACGGCCGGGCGGCTACCCTTGCCCGAATCGGCAGGCGTTCGGGGGCGGAACCGCGCCGCCCGCAGCCAAGGCGGAGCGGCACGTTTCGGTCGAGGTCTGGTCGACCGCGAGCGTGCCGCCCGCCGGGCTGCCACTGAGCACGAGGCCGCAGAGGGCCTCCGCGCGGCCCTGGGTCACGTAACCCTCCACCACACCCTTCAGGATACGCGCAGGTTCGCGGGTGAGCGAGGCGAGCGCCGAAAGGCGCGTAGCCAAGCGAGCATCGCGCGTCCATGCGCGCGTAGAATCAAAGCGCGAGCGCCCGGCGACCGAGGGACATGAACCCCGGGCCGCAGGCCCGGACGGCGCGACCGCGACGCGCGCCGAAAGGCGCGTAGCCAAGCGAGCGGAGCGAGCGTCCGTTCCGATGGGTTCTTGACCATTCCACGATGTTCTCATATGACGTGTAAGATCAGTTGGTTAGACAGACATATCGACCCTTGCGTTCCAGTTCGTTCTCACCCATTATTGGTCCAATCGTGGGACACAGCGTGGGCGAAGAATTATGGCAACGACCTATGCAGCCGCCTCAAATACCGCCAAACCGGGTCGCCTCAACGCCGCCTTCGTCCGAACCGTCAGCCGACCCGGCGTCTATGGCGATCAGCATGGCCTGAGGCTGCGAGTCTACAAGTCGCGAAAACGGGCGTCGATCTCCAAGCAATGGATTTGGCGCGGAACCGTCAATGGAACCCGCCGCGATATCGGGCTCGGCGGCTTCCCCTATGTCGCCCTCGCCGAAGCCCGGCAGACCGCCTTCGAGTACCGCAAGATCGCACGGGCCGGCGGTGATCCGAAGACCCTCGGGCGCAGGCCTGACGTGCCAACCTTCGCCCAGGCGGCCGAGACCGTGATCGCCATTCACCGCGAGGGCTGGAAGGATGGCGGCAAGAGCGAAATGCAGTGGAGGGCGAGCCTCAGGGACTACGCCATGCCGAAGCTCGGCCGCAAGGGCGTGGACGAGATCACCACCGCAGACGTGATGGCGGTGCTCATCCCGCACTGCCATACCAAGACCGAGACCATGCGCCGCGTGCGCCAGCGTATCGGGGCGGTGATGAAGTGGGCCGTGGCGCAGGGCCATCGAGGCGACAACCCCGCCGGCGACGCCATCGCCGCCGCACTGCCCAAGGGCGGGAGCGTTCGTCAGCATCAGCGCGCCCTGCCCTTCCGGGAGGTCGGAGCCGCGCTCGCCAGGGTGAGGACATCGGATGCGTACCGTCCCGCGGTACTCGCCTTCGAGTTTCTGGTGCTGACGGCGTGCCGGTCCGGCGAGGTCCGGTTTGCGACCTGGGACGAGATCGATTTCGCATCGGCGACATGGACGATACCGGCACAGCGGATGAAGGCGCAGCGCGAGCATCGTGTTCCTCTGTCTGCGCGAGCGCTGGAGATTCTGCATGAAGCGCGCGCGTTGGCAGACGGCTCGAACCTGATCTTTCCGTCGCAGCGCGCCCGCGCGATCCACGGTGGCACGGTCTCCAGGCTCACCCGGGAGCTGGGGATCGATGCGGTGCCGCACGGGTTCCGGTCGTCGTTTCGGGACTGGGCTGCGGAGTGCACCGATGTGCCTCGCGAGGTTTGCGAGCTCGCCCTGGCGCATGTGAACTCCGACCGGGTGGAGGCCGCCTATCGGCGGACCGATCTCTTCGACCGGAGGCGGGAACTCATGGAACAATGGTCGGAATTCGTCGTCGGGTGATCGCTCAAGAAGCGGCAAGTGCCTTCTCACCGGGGATCACTTTGAATTCTTGTTCCTTCCGTAATGGGGCGGTGTGCAGTTGGAAGCTTCATGTTGAAATCAACTCGAAAATCAGACAAAGAGAGTGAAAGAAATGCCCAAACTCAGACTTCCTGATCTCTGCTCATTTTGGGTGACGCGGGATGCGCAGATTCCGGGGCTCCGTCGAGCACGTAGAGCATGCGCATTTCGGTCCCGGGGAAGACTGTTGCCGATCGGAACCGCCTCTGGAGGGCAGATTGGGAGGGTGACAGGGGGTGCGAGTCCCGTATGGCGATAAGTGGGGTCATGCAGCAATTGCCAAGTCTACGGGCGGGCTAATGTTGTCGTTAGCCGGTTCAGATCGGGCAGCCATTAGCGCAGCCCATGCCTGATC
>LXNI01000168.1_pt1 | contig 81722 bp, 80 predicted proteins | sample 809091 | NCBI WGS metagenome assembly LXNI01 (sample SAMN04870527, study PRJNA318959) | sponge metagenome | biome: 01000161; feature: marine sponge reef; material: water | host: Sarcotragus foetidus | place: Greece: Milos, Mediterranean Sea | collected 2013-05-29 | depth 5-7 m
CCCCCGCCCCCACCGAGGCTGCCACCCCCGCCCCCACCGAGGCTGCCACCGCCGCCCCCACCGAGGCCTCCACCCCAGCCCCCACCTCCACCCAGCCCCCCGCCACCTCCCGGGAGCCGGAAGAGGAGAGCGAATTCGAGATCGTTACCCTCCTCCCCCCCGACGCCATCCCCGCCATCAGCAACCCCAGCTTCATCACCGCCGCCGAGGCCGACGCGCAGCTCCGCCTGACCGACCTTGTCATCGGCGTTTCCATTGAGGGCGAGCACCGCGCCTACGGGGCCGCCTTCCTCAGCGGCCACGAGATCGTGAACGACACGCTTGGAGGCCGCGCTATCGCGGTCACCTGGTGACCGCTCTGCTTTACGGGCATCGTGTATGCCCGCAACGTCGCCGGACAGGAGCTCAACTTCGGCGTGTCGGGGAAGCTCATCATGAACGCCCTCGTCATGTTCGACCGGCAGACCGAGACGCTCTGGAGCCAGTTCCTCGGTGAGGCCGTCCAGGGGCCGCTCAAGGGCACAGCCCTGGAAATCGTGCCCGCCGTGCTCACCCGCTGGGAGAGCTGGCGCGCCCTCCACCCCGATACGAGCGTGCTGAACCAGGGCGGCCCGGTCGTCGACCAGTACAACGGCTACTACTTCAGTCCGGGGGCGGGAGTCATCGGCGAAAGCAACCGCGACGACCGGCTCGTCGGCAAGGAGCTCGTGCATGGCGTCGTGCTCCCCCAGGGGCGCAAGGCCTACGCTCACCGCTTCCTCGCGAAGAACCCCGTCGTGAACGACCTCATCGGCAACCAGGCCGTCTTCGTCGCCTGGGACGCCGTGGGGGCAACGGCCATCGCCTACGACCCGAACGTCGATGGCCGTCTCCTCACCTTCGAGGCGCAGGACCCGGAGGCCAGCGGCGCGGTCGTGCGCGACCTCGAGACCGGCTCCACCTGGTCCGTGCTCACGGGCGAGGCCCTCTCGGGCGAACTCGCCGGGAGCCGCCTCGACGTGCTGCCCGGGTTCGCCGTCTTCTGGTTCGCCTGGTCCGACTACTTCCCCGACACCGACATCTTCAACCCGGAGGGGTAGCGGAGCTGCCAGGGGCTGGGAGGCCGGCGGTTGCGCCACGCCGATCCAGGCCTAGTCCCCAATGTGCCTCTCCCAGCACTCATCGATACGGGCGGGGTCCGCCCCGTTATTGACGAGCCAGGCTCGCACTTCGGCGAAGCCTAGCCTCCGCCGCTCCCACTGGCCGCCAAAGGTTATGGGCTGCGATATGCCGGGAACACCAAGGTAGATGGGTTCCCGCCGACCCGAGGTCCTGATGGCGCCCAGGCACAGGAAGAAGCTGTGAATCTCGCTCCTAATCGCCAAGGAGAGTCCCCTGCACGAGGACTGTCACCCTCTGTGCGGGGATTCCCCTCCTTGAGACGAAGAACACTCGTTGGGGCTGCTCTCCAGAGGCGTCGGTGAACTGAACTTCAAAGCCCAACGTGTCGCACTGGCTTCGAAAGGCCTCTCTGCCTGGGAGATTCTCTGAAATCCAGTCGATGTAGTTCGTGAGGATTCGAGCCGCTTCAACCTCTAGCTCTTGCAGAGAGCCTGCAAACACGAAAACGGGAGCGTCTATCCCCTGTGCTCGCCACTCACCGGGCTCAGCCTCATAAACCTCGAGTTCGACTGTCGCTTCGTAGGAACTCACGCCTGAGGCTTCTTTGCCTTGCTCACGGTCTGGCCACGAAGCTGGCTTCGCGCGGCGTCAATCGCTTCCTTGCGAGTGCGATGTGTCGAACTCGCGCGTTTTGCGCCCGGCTTCCTGACGGCCCAGCTCTTCTTGGAACTCGGGCTGTGGCTGGCTGCACGACTGCCCATCGCCAACCTCCCTCGGCACACGTCAGTCTCCGATTGGCCCGTCCCGGGTGTCAACTCCTGGCACCCGTAAACAATCGCGCAACGGTCAAAGAAGTGACGATCATGGGCAAGAGTGTTCCCGCCCCTTTGCGCACAAGGGCGCCCGCCCCGCAATATGGTCCGGTGCCTCCCTCCGTCCAGGTTTCCGGGCTCAGCCGCCGCTTCGGCGAGATAACCGCTGTCGACGACATCTCCTTCGACGTGGGCGAGGCCGAGATATTCGGATTCCTCGGCCCCAACGGCGCCGGCAAGACCACCACCATCTCGATGCTCTGCACCCTCCTCCGCCCCACCTCCGGGCGCGCCACCATCGGCGGCTACGACATCGTCGATGACCCCGCCGGTGTCCGCCGCGAGATCGGCATCGTCTTCCAGGACTCGACCGTCGATGAGCGCCTCACCGCCCGCGAGAACCTCGTCTTCCACGGCGACCTCTTCGGCATGACCAAAGCCGATGTCCGCCCCCGCTCCGAGCAGTTGATGGAGCGCGTCGGCCTGCTCGATCGCGCCGACGACACGGTCATCACCTTCTCCGGTGGCATGCGCCGCCGGCTCGAGGTGGCCCGCGGCCTGATGCACTGGCCCTCCGTCCTCTTCCTCGACGAGCCCACCGTCGGCCTCGACCCCCAGACCCGCCGCAGCATCTGGGCCTACGCCCGCTCCCTGCGCGATACCGAGGGCGTCACCATCTTCCTCACCACCCACTACATGGACGAAGCCGAGGCCTGCGACCGCGTCGCCATCATGGACTACGGCAAGATCATCGCCCTCGATACGCCCGATGGGCTGAAGGCGCGGCTCGGCGGCGATGTCGTCTCCATCGCCGGTCCCGACAACGAAGCCCTCGCGCGCGAGGTGCGCGAGTCGTTCGAGGTCGAGCCCCGCATCGAGAACGATGCGGTCGAGTTCAACGTCGAGCAGGGCGGCGAGTTCCTCCCCATCCTGCTCAACCGCATCCAGGGCGAGGTGCTCTCCGTCGGTATCCGCGCCCCCACCCTGGAGGACGTGTTCGTTACCATGACCGGCCACCAGATCCGCGAGGCCGAAGCGAGCGAAGAGGATAAACTGCGCTCCATGCGCCAGCGCGGTTTTGGGAGGATGCGATGACCGCCGAGCAGGCTACCGCCGAAGCGGCCGCGCGCGTCGCCACGCGCTCCCCCCGCCCGGCCACGGGACGGGCAAGCTTCCTGCAGGTCGTGCGCGTCATCTGGATGCGCGAGGTCCTGATCTACGTCCGCGACCGCCCCCGCATGATCTCCGCCTTCGTCATGCCCATCATGATGCTCGTGATGTTCGGCGAGGGGCTGGGCAACAGCATCGCCACCCTCCCCGGCGACATCGGCTACCGCCAGTTCATCTTCCCCGGCATGGTCGCGATGATCGTCCTGATGAACTCGGTCTTCTCGGGCGTCTCCATCGTCACCGACCGCCAGTTCGGTTTCCTCCGCGAGATACTCGTGGCGCCCGTCAGCCGCTCCGCTATCTGCATCGGCAAGATTAGCGGCGGCGCCACCATCTCCCTCGTCAACGGCATGGTCATGTTCGTGATGGCGCCGATCCTGGGGATCGAGATCAGCCTCGAAATCGTCGCCAAGCTCATCGGGCTCATCGCCCTCGTGTCGTTCATGCTCACGGGGCTGGGTGTGGCCATGGGCAGCCGCCTGCGCTCCGTCGAGAGCTTCCAGATGCTCTCCCAGGTAGCGATCATGCCGGCCATGTTCCTTTCCGGGATCTTCTTCCCCATCAACAACGTCCCCGCCTGGATGGACGTCATCGTCAAGCTCAACCCCGTCACCTACGCCGTCGCCCCCATCCGCGAGATTGCCCTCTCCGAGCAGCTCAAGGCCCTCCCCGCCGACGCCCCCTTCCAGATCACCCACGTCGACTGGTTCGGCTACACCCTCAGCACCTGGGAAGAGATCGGTGTCGTGGTCTTGTTCGGCGCGGCCATGCTCACCATCGCCATCCGCGCCATCCGTACAACCGAATAGGAAGCAGCGGCGCATGAACGAGCGCTACGAGGTTCCCGAACCCCTGGCGGCCTTCGACGCGACCATGGCCGACGGCGCGGTGATCAAGGTGCGCCGCCACGGCAACCCCGAAGGCCCCCGCATGGTCCTGAGCCACGGGAACGGGCAGTCCGCCGACGGCTACTACCCCTTCTGGTCCCTCCTCACCGACCGCTTCGATGTCTTTGTGTACGACCTCCGCAGCCACGGCCAGAACGCCGTCGCCCCCGAGTCGCACAACATCGGCGCCCTTGCCGCCGACTGTGGCGGCGTGCTCCAGGCAATCGCCGGGCGATTCGGGGAGCAGCCCGTGATCGGCGTCTTCCACTCGCTCTCGGCGCTCGCGGCCATGCTGCACGCCCAGGAAGCCGATGCCTTCTCGACGCTCGTCCTCTTCGACCCGCCCATCTGCAAGCCGGGCGGGACCACCGAGGAGATGGCGCCACGCTTTGAACGCGGCGGCGCCGGCACCCGCCGCCGGCCCGACCGTTTCGAGTCGCGCGAAGCCCTTGCCGAGAGCCTGCGCCGGAACCCCATGTACCGGCTCGTCCAGCCGGGCGTCCCCGACCTCCTCGCCGATACCGTGCTCCGCCCTGCCGCCGACGGGGACGGTTTCGAGCTCGCCTGCCCCAAGGAGTACGAGGCGCGCGCCTACGACGATGCGGTGCGCTTCGCGATGCAGGTCGACCTTGCCGCCCTGCGCTGCCCGATCAAGGCCATCGGCTCCGACCCGACCACCCCGTTCTCCTTCTTCCCCGGTGTCGACCTGGGCGACCTCATCGAGGCCAACTACGACTTCATCCCCGACACCACCCACTTCCTCCAGCTCGAAGAGCCGGAGGAGTGTGCACGCGTGACCATCGAGTTCCTCGAAGAGCACGGCTTCGCGTAGACCGACTCCGGCAGTGCTCGCGAGCGACATCGGGCTGCTCCTGCGGGGAGCGTTCTCGGACCTGCTGCAGGCGCAGGCGGAGAACGCCGGCCAGTTCCGCGAAGCCCCTCGCCGACCTCTTCCGCACGACGGAGTAGCCGAGCGCCCGCACACGCCCGTGAACGCGGCAGCGCCGCCCCGAAGGGCGGCGCGGCGGCGGCGGCGCGCGCTACGTGCGCTACGTGCCGATGACGCCCCCATCGAGCTTGCGCGTGACGATGACGCTTGGCCGGGGGAAGTCGCCGTCGGGCCAGGTGCTGGTGGGCTCATCGAGACCGCCCCGCTCGCCCGGGTGCTGGATGGCGAGGAAGAGGGCCGTGTCGTCCGGCGTGAACTCCGGCCCCGTCACCTCGCCCCCGGGCACCCCCGTCATGAAGCGCCGCAGGCGTCCCCGCTCCGGGCCCGCCGTGGGGATGACGTAGGCGGCGTCCGCCGCCTCCAGCGCGCGAGGCTGCCCGTCGGTCGTCACCCAGAGGTTGCCGGCGCGGTCGAAGGCGATGTTGTCGGGCGTCGCGATCGAGTCCAGTTCGCCCTGCTCGAAGCCCGCGAAGTAGGTGCCGTGCTCCTCGTTCGCGGGGTCGCCGCAGAGGATGAAGATGTCCCACGTGAACGTCGTCGCAGCCGCGTCGCCACCGTTCTCCGTGAGCTCGAGGATGTGCCCGTAGGTGTTGGGGCCGCGCGGGTTGGGGCCGTCGACCTGCTCCTCCGTGCGGCGCGAGTTGTTCGTCATGACGGCGTAGACCCGCCGGTTGACGGGGTTCACCTCGATGTCCTCGGGGCGGTCCATAGGCGTCGCGCCCACGAGGTCGGCCGCTTCGCGCGTGAACACGCAGATATCGGCCAGGGACCAGCCCGCCAGCGGGCCCTCCGGGACGAGCGGGATCCACTCGCCTGCGCCCGAGTCGTCGAACTTCGCCACGTAGAGCGTGCCCGCTTCGAGCAGATTCAGGTTCTCCGCACGGTTGTACGGGTTGAAAGCGTTGCGGCTGACGAACTTGTACATGTAGTCGAAGCGCTGGTCGTCCCCCGAGTAGACGACGACGCGGTTGTCGTCCGAGAGCGTCGTGTTCGCGGCCTCGTGCTTGAAGCGCCCCAGCGCCGTGTGCTTGCGGGGCGTCGAGGTCGGGTCGTACGGGTCGATCTCGACGACGTAGCCGTGGCGGTTGATCTCGTTCGGCTCCTGCGCCAGGTCGAAGCGCTGCTCGAAGCGTTCCCACTTGCGGAAGCTCTCGCCGCCCGGAGCGCCGTAGCGCGCGTTGCGCGCCTGCGCTGTCTCCTCGACGGCGTCGTTGTTGGCGAAGTACTGGTGGAAGTTCTCCTCGCACGTGAGGATGGTGCCCCACGGCGTCTTGCCGCCACCGCAGTTGTTGAACATGCCGCGAATGTCCATGCCGGTCGGGTCGGCCGCGGTCTGCAGGTATGCGCTGCCCGCCGCCGGACCGGTCGGGACCATCGGTGTCTCGCCGTGGATGCGGCGGTTGTAGTACGACTCGGGGTGGTAGTACCACGTCCCGTTGCCGCGCCGCGAGACGCGCACGACCGACATCCCGTGGTTGGCAATCTCGACCGCGACCTGCTCGGCCGTGGGGTTGTCGCTGTCGTACCCGGGGAACATGTCGCCCCCGGCCGTGTACTCGTGGTTGACGCCCAGGAGGCCGAAGCGGACCGAGCCCGGGTCGAGGGGCATGAACCCCACGTAGTCGCAGTTGAAGCCGAACTGCCGGCGGGCCGCCGCCGCCGTCTGGTTGTTCAGGTCGAAGGCGGGCGCGCCCGCCAGGACCGGGTCGCCCCAGCGGATGACCACCTCGGCGGCGTAGCCGGAGGCGATGTTGACGGTGTCGTCGAGGTCGTGGGGGATGCTCTCGATGCCGACCGGGCCGCCGCCGCCGCCGCTGTCGCCGGAGGCGCCGGCCACGTTCGCGAGCGAGGCGCCGCCGAAGAGGCGCGCGCCCAGTAGCGGGCTCGTGCTGAGCGCCACCAGGGGCGCGCCGATGGCGGCCGTCTTCAGGAGGCCGCGGCGGCTGAGGCGCCGGTTGAGGATGGAGGCGAACGGCTCGTTGCCCTCGCGGTGTGGCGCCGGCGCCTCGATGGAGTCGTTACTCATGTGGGTCGTTTCTTCCTTCCCTCGGGTTGTCGCCGCGCCAGGCTTTCGGGAGCCCGCACGCGGTCACGAGGGAGGCTATCGACCGGCCCGCCGCGAAGGTTTAACCGACGCCGAACAGTCGCTTAACGGTCGGTTGCCGTCCCGTGAACGGCGGTTAAGGAAGGTCGAAACAACTCACCAACGTGGCTTGGTAGATGCGATCAGAGGACGCCCCAGGCACGCCGCGAGCGGTTCCTCGATCCGCGCCATCCGCACGGCGGAGCAGGGCGCTACCCGAGGGGGGACGTGGGCTAGAATCACGCCGTGGACGCCGCCGAGTTCGCGCGCAAGTGGATCGCCTCGAAACGCACCGAGCGCGCCGCCTCCCAGGAACACTTCGTCGACCTCTGCCGCCTCCTCGACGAGGAGACGCCAAACGAGGCCGACCCCACCGGCGACTTCTACGCCTTCGAGAAGGGCGCCGAGCGCACGAGTGCCGGCGACGGTTTCGCCGATGTCTGGCTCAAGGACAGGTTCGGCTGGGAGTACAAGGGGAAGCGGAAAGACCTGCGCGAGGCCTACAAGCAGCTCCTCGACTACCACGAGGCGCTCGGCCAGCCGCCGCTACTCGTCGTCTGCGACCTTGAACGCTTTGAGGTGCACACCAAGTGGACCGGCTTCGAGTCATGGACCTACGAGTTCAACCTCACCCATCTGACCTCGGACGAACCGGTGCGGGTGGTGACGAGCCGCGACGCGCCGGCGCCAGGTGCGCCCAGCCTCACCGCCCTGGAGGTGTTGAAGGCGCTCTGGGAGGAGCCCGAACGGCTCCGTCCCGTCCGCACCACCGAGGAGATCACCGCCGAGGCGGCCGAGCTCTTCGAGGGCGTCGTCGCCGAGCTGCGCCGCTGGGGTAACACCGACGACATGCGCATCGCGCGTTTCGTCTCGCGCACCGTCTTCTGCATGTTCGCCTCCGACATCGGGCTTCTCCCGCGGGGAGCCTTCTCCGACCTGCTCCAGGCGCAGGCGGAGAACGCGGGCCAGTTCCGCGAGGCCCTCGCCGACCTCTTCCGGACGATGGAAAGCGGCGGGCGCTACGGCGCCCAGACCATCCCCTGGATCAACGGCGACCTCTTCACCGACGACGACGTGCCCGACGACCTCACGACCAGCGAGATCCTGACCCTCCAGAAGCTCGACGAACTCAACTGGGCCGACGTCGAACCCGCCATTTTCGGGACGCTCTTTGAGCGCATCCTCGATAAGGACTCCCGGGCCGCTCTCGGCGCGCACTACACCTCCCGTGGCGACATCGAGACGCTCGTCGAGCCCGTGCTCATGGCTCCCCTCCGGCGCGAGTGGGAGGAGGTGCGGGAAACCGCCGGCGAGGCGCGTTACCAGGCCCAGCTCCGCAACGCCACGGAGGAGACGCAGCTGGAGCGCATCCGCGAGCACGTCGCGCCCTTCCTCGACCGGCTTACGGAGGTGACGGTGCTCGACCCCGCCTGCGGCTCCGGCAATTTCCTCTACGTCTCGCTCGCCCTGCTGAAGGGCCTGGAGAAGGAAGCGATCGCCTGGGCGGGGCTGCAGGGCGTGCGCTTCGAGCCGCGCGTCCACCCCCGCCAGCTGCTCGGTATCGAGAAGAACCCGTACGCCCACGAGCTCGCCGCAATCGTCATCTGGATCGGCTACCTCCAGTGGAAGCAGCGCAACATCATCCCCCTCGACAACGAGGAACCCATCCTCCAGAAGCTCGACCAGATCACCCTCATGGACGCCATCGTCGACCGCTCCCACCCCGCCGGTCCCCGCGAACCCGAGTGGCCCGCCGCGGACGTCATCGTCGGCAACCCCCCGTTCCTGGGACGAGCCAAACTGAGACGAGAGCTTGGAGCTGATTACGTCGACGCGATGTACGAAGTTTGGGAAGGGCGGGTACGGCAATCGGCAGATTTGTGCTGTTACTGGCACGAGAAGGCGCGGCGCATGGTGCAAGCAGGCCGGGTGACGAGGGCCGGCCTCCTCGCGACACAAGCCATTCGAGGACCTGCCAGTCGCGAAACACTGGAGCGAATCAAGGAGTCGGGCGACATCTTCTTTGCGGAGTCGAATCGAGAGTGGATTCTCGACGGGGCGGCGGTTCGCATCTCCATGGTTGGGTTCGACGACGGTGCCGAGACGGAACGGGTACTCGACGGGCGTCCGGTTCCAGGCATCAATGTGGACCTGACAACCGGACTTCCGCTTGCGGCGGCGGTGACGACGTGACGGGTCGCCCCAAGAATCTGTGGATCGTCGACTTCCCGCCCGACACGCCCCTTGAGGAGGCGGAGCTCTACGAGGTGCCCTTTGCCCACGTTGTCGAGCACGTCCGGCCCGTGCGGGAGGGGAATTCCGTGCAGAAGCGGCGTGAGAAGTGGTGGCTCCATGGCGTTCCTGCCAAGGAGATGAGGAAAGCGCTGGCTGGCCTGGACCGCTACTTGGCAACACCCAGCGTTGCCAAGCACCGGCTCTTCCGATGGGTAAATGGCGCGGTACTGGCCGACCGGCGCCTAATCGTCTTCCCTCGGGGTGACGACTACTTCTTTGGCACTCTTCACTCGCGTGCTCACGAAATGTGGTCTCTTGGCACATCGTCGTGGCATGGTGTGGGCAACGATCCTACGTATAACCCGACCACCTGCTTCCAGACCTTCCCCCTGCCGTGGCCGCCCGGCGACGAGCCCGCCGGTAGCCCCCTCGTCGAGGCGATCGCCGAGGCGGCGAGACGGCTGAACGAGCTGCGCGAGGGCTGGCTTAACCCCGAGGGCCCGCTCGTCGGCGAGGACGAGCTGAAGCGCCGCACCCTCACCAACCTCTACAACGAACGCCCCGCCTGGCTCGACACCGCCCACCGCAACCTCGACGAGGCCGTCTTCAACGCCTACGGCTGGCCCCCGGACCTCAGCGACGACGAAGTCCTCGCCCGCCTCCTCGCCCTCAACCAGGAGCGCGCCGCCGCACAGGCGTAGTCGCGTGGGCGGCGTGGGGGGGCCGCTCGGGTGCTGCCGACGACGCCCGCCGCTACTCGTCCGCGCAGTGGTCGATGGGTTCCAGCTCCCACCACGCATCCGGCAGACGAACGGTGACGCCCTCAACGTTCCCCCCCTGCACGCCTAGGTAGCTGGCCTGGCTCCGGGACGCCGTGAAACCGATGTCTTCCTCGTACCACCCGATCAGGGTGCAGGCGCCCGTCGGCGGCGGATAGATGCCGATGGCGTACCACCCCTCTGCCGGAACGGCGATGACGAAACCTCCGTCCGCCACGGACAGGCTGTAGGTGCTGTACGCGCCGCCGCCCGAAACTGCCACAAGGGCGATCCGTCGCAGGCCATCCCCACGCGGCCCCACCACGGAGCCGCTGATGGTGTAGACGGGCGGCTGGTTTTCGGCGCGGTAGCGCTCGAACTCCTCATAGAACTCCTCCACGCCGACGCCGAACACGCTGCTGAAGGCCTCCCTCCAGTGGAGGCCCGTTGAGATGCTGCGGTAGTAGTCAAGCAGAGCGCCTTCCCCTGCCTGCTGGACCAGCAGCTCCACCGCCAGGAACCCGAGGACGTAGTTCTCCGCGAAGATCTGGTCGCCCGTCGCCTCGAGCGTGCCCGCCCACGAGGCCGCGTAGAACGCGTTCTCGTCCCGCAGTTCCTGGTACGTTCGGGCCCCCACCTCCCCCCGGTAGAGGGCCTCCGCGTAGTCCGCCATGCCCTCCAGGAGCCAGCGCGGCCCCCTGGCGCGGCCGAACTCCTCAAGGTCGTCACCGAACCCCGCCAGGTGAACCTGCAGGAGGTGGAAGTACTCGTGGTCGAGAACGAGGGAACCATCGGCACGGCATTGACTGTCGATAAGGAAGATCGCGGAACCCCATCCGGCGAAGCACGTGCCGCCGGCCAGGCGGAACCCCGTTACTTCCTGGAAGACGCTCTCGAGCGTACCGCTCTCGTTCACGAGGTAGACCGTGACATGGGGCACGCTGACCCCGAAGCGGGCGTCGAAGAAGGTGATGATGCGGGCCAGCTGGGCGTGGACTTCCTCCGCCACCCCCTCGTCGAGGTCGTCGTAGAGCACGACCGCGGCCTCCACCGTCCTTCCCGAGTCCAGGTGAACCGTGCGTGCGGTCGCCTCGCCCTTCGGCCCGCCGCAGGCGCTCAGCGCCAGCGCGACAAGGACGGCGCCCACCGCCGCAGTCATCCAGGAGCGCCAGACCCGAGTCACGAGCCAAGCATAGGGGGCGACGGACTGGCGAGGCGGTACACCGTTTGGAGGCCGATCCACCCCGCCTGCCGCCACCATTCACGGTAGCGCACAACGAAGCGGGGCGCCCGAAGGCGCCCCGCGTTGGTGCGTTGCCGCTGACGTCTCGCGCTAGGCCGTGCCGTGACGCAGCAGCTTGCCGGTCGTTGCGCCCGTGCACTCGCCGTCCACGAACGTCTCCTCGCCGTTGACCATGATGTGGCGGTAGCCCTGCGGCTTCCGGATGAGGCGCCACGCGCCTGCCGGATAGTCGTAGGCCTTCTCCGTCACGCCCATGTCGAGGTTCTCGTAGTCGTAGACCACGATGTCGGCGGGAGCGCCCTCGCGGATGGTGCCGCGGTCGCGGAAGCCCGCCGCCAGCGCCGGGTAGGCGCTGAGACGCCAGTGTGCCTCTTCCAGGTCCATCATCTCGTGGTCGCGGACCAGCAGGGAGAGGTACTCCGTCGGGTAGCGGCCCAGCGTGATGAACTTGGTGTGGGCGCCGCCGTCGGAGACGCCCGGCAGGGCGAACGCCGAGGTCGCCATGTTCTTCATGGCCTCGATGTCCATCTTCTGCGGGGCCGTCACGAAGAGCGCCTTCATGTCGTCCTCGAGGGCGATGTCGAGCATCGCATCGATGACATGCACGCCGCGCTCCTTCGCGACCTCGCCGCAGGTCCAGCCCGTGTACCGGTCCAGCTCGGGCTTGTGCAGCTCGCCGATGATCAGGTCGTTGAAGTTGAGGACGACGCCCGCGCCGCCTTCCGACCAGTCGCCGCCCTCGTCCTTGACCGCCTGGCGGCGGGCGGGGTCGGCCATCTTCGCGGCGCGCTCCTCGACCGTGCCCAGCGTCATCTCGCGCCAGGCCGGGCTGGAGTCGAACAGGTTCCATTCCTCGAAGGTGAACTGGAAGTTGTTCTCCGCCGTCAGCGCCTGCCCGAAGACGCGCGTGCCGCGCGCGTTGCACTCGTCCAGCCACTGCATGGCCTGCTCGTACCCCGGCATCGCGATGCCGTGCTGGTCCGTGAAGACCGCGAGCACGTTCCAGATGACCGGCCGGCCGCTCTCGTCGGCCAGCTTCTCGGTCAGGTCCTGGCTTGCGCCGATGCACTGGATGAAGCCGCGGCCCACGTCGCGCAGCACGCGCGCGAAGGAGAGCAGGTCGTCCTGTGTCATCAGGTTGGTGATCATGAGCGTGCCGTCGTAGTCGCGCTGCACGTCGTTCTCGCCGATCTGCGCCGACCAGCCGCAGCCGCCCGCCTCAAGGCCTTCCTTCATCAGGCGGTGCATCTCCGCCATCTCGGTCTCGTTCGCCGGGCGGCTCTTGGCCGCGTCCAGCCCCATCACGTACGCCATCAGCGGGTTGAGGGGCATGTAGCTCAGGATGTTCACGCCCTTGGGCGTGCGGTCGAGGCTGTTGAGGAACTCGGGGTAGGTCTCCCAGTCCCAGGGCATGCCTTCCTGCATCGACTCCAGGGGAACCGCCTCGTTGCGCGACATCGTCAGCATGGCGCGCTCCTGGTCCTCCGGCTTGCAGGGCGCGAACCCGAAGCCGCAGTTCCCGATGGCGACCGACGTAACGCCGTGCCAGCCCGAGATCGTGCACCACGGGTCCCAGAACACCTGCGAGTCGTAGTGCGTGTGCAGGTCGACGAAGCCGGGGGCCACGTTCAGGCCGCTGGCGTCGATCACCTTCGCGCTGCTCGAGCTGTGAATCTTGCCGCCGATCGAGGCGATGACACCGTCCCTGATGCCGATGTCGCCGCTGAATCGCGGTGTCCGCTGACCATCGAAGATGGTTCCGCCCTTGATGACGGTATCGAATTCAGGCATGCGTTGTTCTCCCGGGTAAGTTGGTTGTTGGGCTCAGTGTACGCGCCACCGCAAACGCGCGGCAGCGCCGAAACGTGAGCGTACCGTATTCCCCGTCGCGGTGGCGAGCGCCTTCCCCGGGGAATATCCTCCCCCCAAGAGCTTCCCCGCCCGGAGCGCGCCATGACCACGATCGATATCCCCCCCATCGCCTGGCCCGTCGACCGCGACATCCCCGACCTCGACTGGCAGCCACCCGCCGGCACCCGCGTCATCTCCGCCGACGACCACTGGCTCGAACCCCCCGACCTCTTCGTCGACCGCATGCCCGCGAAATACCGCGACGCCGCCCCCAGGGTCTGGCGCGACGAAACCGGCACGCACCTCGTCTGCGAAGACCGCAACCTCGACTCCGTCGGCCAGAACCTGCTCCTCACGCAGGGACGCCCCGGCATGGGCGATATCGAGCAGCGCGTCCCCGACATGGACGCCGAGGGGCTCGACGCCGGCCTCATCTTCGCGCAGGTCTCCATGGCCCTCTTCTCGCTCGAGGACGAGGAGCTGATGATCGCCGCCTACGACGCCTACAACGAGGGCCTCGCCGAGTTCTGCGCGGGCATGCCCGGACGCCTCTACGGCGTCGGCATCCTCCCCACCATCTACAGCCCCGAGCGCACCGCCGACTACATCCAGAAGCTGAAGTCGTGGGGCTACGTGGCCATGCAGATCCCCTCCTACCCCCGCGCCGAGCGCGTCTGGTACAACGGCTCGAAGTGGGACGTCATGTGGGAGGCCATCGAGGCGAGCGGTATCCCCCTCTCCTTCCACATCGGCGAGAACCCCAACTACCGCGGACGGGGCGCCCTCGGCACCTACCTCACCACCGGCTTCCAGCCCTTCCGCCGCCTCTGGTCGCTGCTCACCTTCTCCGGGACGCTGGAGCGCCACCCCGAGATGAACGTCATCTTCACCGAGGGCGGCATCTCCTGGGTGCCCTCCGCCCTCTACGACGCCGACAAGACGTACCGCCAGTTCGAGAGCGAGATGAAGCCCCAGCTCGCCGAGATGCCCAGCTACTACTGGCACCGCCAGTGCTACGCCACCTTCATGGACGACCCCACCGGCATCAAGATCCTCGACGACATCGGTCCCGAGCACGCCCTCTGGTCGGCCGACTATCCCCACCCCGAAAGCACGCTGGGCGAGTCTCGCGGCCTCGTAAAGTCCTTCTTCGACGCCCTCCCCGAGGACCAGGCCAGGCTCGTCGTAGGCGGCAACGCTGCCCGCCTCTGGGGTATCTAGGGGTCGCTCCCTCCCATGGCCCAATTCCGGTATTGTTGAACAAACGTTCCTGTCGGGGTCTGGATGCCAAGATTCGCTGAATTCTTCGCGGGCATCGGGTTGGTGCGGGAGGCGATTGAGCCACTAGGCTGGGAATGCGCCTTCTCCAATGACATCGCTCCAGCGAAGGCTGAGATGTACACGGCCCGCTTCGGCGCCGCCCACCTGAAGGTCGACGATATCCATGAGCTAACGCTCTCGGATATCCCCGAAGACTTGGACCTGCTGACCGCATCGTTTCCCTGCATTGATCTTTCGCTCGCGGGGAACCGAAACGGCCTCGCCGGAGAACACTCGGGAACGATCTGGCCCTTTCTCGACCTGGTCGGGGACATCAGCCGGTACCGCTCCGCGCCTGCCGCCCTCCTGCTGGAGAACGTAACCGGCCTTCTGTCGTCGGACGGCGGGCGGGACCTTAGGGCCATTTGCGATCGGATCGGCGACCTCGGCTACTTGATGGACATCGTGGTTGTCGATGCGCGGTGGTTCGTCCCCCAGAGTCGCCCGCGCCTCTTTGTTGTGGCCGTGAGGACTGATCTGGTTGAGAAGGCGTTTCCCCCAACGGGAGAAGTCTCAAGGATTCGACCTCAGAACGTGCGCCGCTTCCAGCGTGCAAACAGCGACCTTCCACTCGTCGAGCTTCCGCTTCCGGATCCGCCCCGGGGCACTCGGGCCACCTTGGCCTCAACCCTGCAGGACGTTCCCCCGGACGATCCCTCGTGGTGGCCACCGGAGCGCGTGGCCTCTCTCCTGGAAGCGATGGCGCCCTCCCACCGCGAACGAGTCCATGCACTTCTGCAAGGTGAGCAGGATGGCGTTGCAACGATGTTCCGTCGCGTGCGGGCAGGCCGGACGGTTGGTGAGGTGCGGGGCGACCGCCTGGCTGGCTGCCTTCGCACGCCCTTCGGTGGGAGCAGCGTGCAGTTCCTCGTCGATTGTCGCGACGGAACGACGAGAATCCGACCTCTCACCGGACGTGAGTACGCCCGCCTTCAGGGTGCGGAGGACTTCCCCATCCACGTCGGGAACCGCCAGGCATTTCTGGGGTTTGGCGACGCAGTGTGCGTGCCTGCAGTGCGTTGGCTGGTGTTCCATAGCCTGGGGTTCCTTACTCAAAGCGCCATGAACCCCAACGGCGCCCAACTAAGGATGCACGACCGCGAGGTCGCCTATGTCGCTGGCGCCTGATGCTGCCCCTGCCAGTAGGCGGCTCGATCCCCTCACCCCGGAAGAACGCTCCTCAACGATGCGCAGGGTTCGGCGTGTCGATACGAGCCCGGAACTCGCACTACGAAGAGAGCTGACTCGTCGCGGCTTTCGCTACCGTGTCGACTACCCGCGTGCGCCAGGTCGACCTGACATCGCCATGGTCGGAAGGCGGCTTGCAATCTTCGTGGACGGGGAGTTCTGGCACGGCAAGAAGCTAAGCCCCGCGCGTCTCGCCGAGATGTCGGGCTACTGGCAACGGAAAATCCAACGCAACGTGGACCGTGACGCTCGGGTCAACCGGGAGTTGCTCGATGCGGGTTGGACAGTCATCCGTGTAACCGACCGTGCGGTCAATCGAGACCTGCTCCGCGTGGCGAACTTTCTGGAGCGGGCGGCCGGCGGGCGGTATCGTGGCTTTCGACCACCCGGCGTTGAACTCCATAGGCCATAGCCATGCCGCTACCTGACGAACTCGACATCGACAACGCGCTCATCTTCTTTCACGCCTACATGTATGGCCCGCTGCGCGGCAAGATGCGCCTCTACCGAGCCCGCGACATGTCTCCCAGAATGGTGATGTCGGAAGACTGGGAACTCTTCGCCTCAATTCTGGTTCGGGACCGGGGCGCTCCTGGCCAGAGCGGACTCGATCTTGAGGGCTACGAGGTCAAGTCCGCCGTCAACAGGGGCTCGTTCGAATACCAATACCACCGCGACTCCTGGCAGGAGAAACTACGAGCCGACCGTGAGGCTGACCATCTCTTCATCTCACACGAGGATGGGCTGAGACTCGTGGAGGTGCGCTTCTGCGAAGGCGCGTTGATGCAGCAGTTCTTCGACGCGTGGGAAGAGGAGAGACCGTACTCGAAGCCCGAGCAGCAGCGGTTCCGAAAGGGGGTCTCGTTCGGCTGGGTGCGCGACAACGCGACCTTGCTCCTGCGGCTCGTGGATGGCGAGGTACCGGAACAGGCGTAGGGCTAGCCCGCCAGCTCCGCCAGCGACCCCTCCAGGAGTCGCATCCCGAACTCCATCCCCAGGGGGATGGCCCGCTCGTCGATGATGAAGCCCGGGTCGTGGTGGCGACCGGCGGCGCCGTTGACTTCGTTGCGCGCCCCCAGCCAGAAGTAGCAGCCCGGACGCTCCTCCAGGAAGTACGCCATGTCCTCCGCCCCCATCCCCCGCGACTTCCGCGCCTCCACGCCAAAGTAGCGCTCCCCCTCCGCCGCCACGAACGCCGTTACCGCCTCGTCGTTCACCAGCGGCGGACAGCTCGTGTTGTGCCTGATCTCGGCCGTCGCCCCGAACGCCGCGCAGACGCCGCTCACCACTTCCTCCACCTTCGACACCATGCGCGCCCGCACGCGGTCGTTATAGGTGCGAATCGTGCCCCGCAGCTCCGCCGACTCCGCGATCACGTTTCCGCGGAAACCCGCCTCCAGCTTCCCGATGGTCAGCACGGCCGTCTCCAGCGGCGGCAGCGAGCGGCTCACGACCGTCTGCAGGGCGGTAATGACGTGCGCCGCCACCACTACCGCGTCGACCGACTGGTGGGGCGAGGCGGCGTGCCCGCCCCGGCCCGTGATCGTGATGCGCAGGCTCGTGGGCGAGGCGAAGAACGGTCCCGGCGCCACGTTGATCTCGCCGACCGGCACGTCCGCGCTGATGTGCAGCCCGAGGCAGCGGTCGACGTTCGGTTTCTTCAGGATGCCTTCCTGGATGCAGAGCGCGGCGCCCCCGGAGGCCTCCTCCGCCGGCTGGAAGACGAAGCGGATGCTCCCCGCCAGCGACTCCCGCGCCTCCGATGCCAGTTGCGCCAGGCCCAGGCCAATGGCCGCGTGCGTGTCGTGACCGCAGGCGTGCATCACGCCCTCGTTCTCCGAGGCGAAGGGCAGGCCCGACTTTTCCGGCACGGGCAGCGCGTCGATGTCGGCCCGCCAGAGCACGCACGGACCCTTGCGGCCGCCCTTCACGAGCGCCGTTGCGCCCGTGTTCGCGATGGGCCGCACGTCCTCGACGTCGAGCTTCGCCAGCTCGTCGAGGATGACTCGCTGCGTACGCTCTTCCTTCCAGGAGAGCTCGGGGTGCTGGTGCAGGTCGCGACGCACCGCGATCACGTCGTCGGTGATGCGCTCGACCTCCGGGCGCACGGGCGGGAGTTTCCCTCGTCGGCTCACGGCGGCGAGCTTACCACCTCGCCCGACCCGCCCACCGAGCGCGCGTACGTCTCCCGCAGCAGCGCCGCCCACCCCTCCGCCGTTGAGGGCGGTCCCGTGAATCCCGGGCACTGGTCGTGTCGCAGCAGGAGCGGCAGCGCCCCCTCGACCGACTCCCCCGCGGCCACCGCCTCCACCGCCCGCCGCCCCGCCCCGGGCGAGGGCTGCGCCGGCCTCCCGCTCGCCGCGTCGACGAACACCACCTGGTGCGGGTACGAGCGGCAGGCGTCGGGGCGGGCCTCGTACTGCTCGCAGGCGAGCTCGGCGTCCAGGAAGACGCAGTGCCTCTCCTGCCGGCCCAGCACGAACGGCGTCACCAGCGGGAGCGCGATCGGCTCGCCGTCCTCGCTCTCCAGGAAGCGCGAGGCGGGCAGGCCGGTCGCCCCCCGGAGGCGCTCCGCCTCCCCCTCACCGAGCGCGACGTTGAAGGCGCGGCAGCAGTAGGCGTCGCACTCGTGCGGCTGACAGATGAAGCTCGGCTCGCCCGGCAGCACCAGCCGGTAGCTCCCGTAGCGCTCCCGGATACGGTCCCAGGCGGATTCCAGCTCGGCGGTGCGGATCGCCATCGCGACAGCGTACGCCGCGCCGTGGTCGTCCGTGCGCTCAGAGGGAGAAGCGCCAGTCAGGCGGCCAGGGGCAGTTCGTCGACCGCGCGGTGGTGGGACGCTGGTCGCCCCTCGTGCGCGTGTGGCTCGCCGATCTCGAACGTCATCCCGCGGGCATCCATGAACTCCGCCAGCGCGACCAATCCTTCCCGCTTGACGCGCCTCACGAGCAGGATGTGGGCCTGCCCGTTCCTGGCCTCGGCTTCGTCCCGCGTCTTGCCCGAGGTGACGATGCCGGTCTCCAGCGCCTTCGTGGTCCAGTGGTCCTCGTGCTCCACGCTTCGAACGGTCACCGTGAAGTGAACTATCGCTTCGACGCCGCTGGCCATGGCCTGCCTCCTTGCCGGTAGAAGGCCGGACGCCCATCAGGTCGAGCGCCCTCTGCAGTCAAAGGTACACCTGCCTGTGCAATTCGCAAGTGTGGGGCTTGACCCATGCTGAACCGAACACGGTGACCTGGTTCCAGAGAGCAACGCGACTACCTCCACGACGGCCCCCGTCCCTTGCGGCTGAGCGCCCCCCGCGAGAGACTTGACGGAAGATGTCCGCAACTGTCGCGGTCCACCTGGAGAACGCCCTCGCCCCGGTCTCGCCGGGGCGCACCCTCGGGCGCGCATAGCACGGCGGCCCTCCCGCTGAGGGCCGCGATCGATCCTGACATCCGGAAGCCCGATTTCTCGCGCCCGTCGCGCGCGAACCGGACCTGAGCATCCCCTCGGAGGAGCGACCCCAATGGCCGAAAAGATCCATATCTTCGATACCACCCTGCGCGATGGCGAGCAGTCCGCCGGCATCGCCTTCACCCCCGAGGAGAAGCTCGAAATCGCGAAGCAGCTCCAGAAGCTCGGCGTCGACATCATCGAGGCCGGCTTCCCCTGCTCCACCCCCGGCGACCTCGAAGCCGTGCAGTTGATCTCACGCGAGGTGCGCGGCGCGACCATCTGCGCCCTCGCCCGCGCCGTGGAGAGCGATGTCGACACGGCCTGGGAGTCCATCAAGGAAGCCGCGGATCCCCGCATCCACGTCTTCATCAACAGCAGCGATATCCAGATGGCCCACCAGCTGCGCAAGGACCGCGAGCAGGTGCTGACCCAGGCCGAGGCCATGGTGAAGCACGCCGCCAGCTACACGAGCAACGTGGAGTTCAGCCCCATGGACGCCACCCGCTCGGACCCGCACTTCATCTACACCATCGTCGAACGCTGCATCGACGCCGGCGCGACCGTCATCAACATCCCCGACTCCGTCGGCTACGCCATCCCCTCCGAGCTCGGCTCCCTCTTCGACATGATCCGCGAGAACGTGCCCAACATTCACAAGGCGCGCCTCAGCTTCCACGGCCAGAACGACCTCGGGATGTGCACGGCCAACACCATGACCGCCATCGAGCACGGCGCCCGCCAGGTCGAGGTCACCATCAACGGCATCGGCGAGCGCGCCGGCAACACCTCCCTCGAGGAGGTCGTCATGGGCATCAAGACGCGCAAGGACTACATGGGTGACGTCGACTGCGACATCGACACGAAGGAGATCTACCGCTCCAGCAAGCTCGTCGAGCGTCTCTCCGGCATGCCCGTCCAGTGGAACAAGGCCGTCGTCGGCAAGAACGCCTTCCGCCACGGTTCCGGCATCCACCAGGACGGCATCCTCAAGCTGCGCGAGACCTGGGAGATCATGGACCCGGTCGAGATCGGCATCCCCCAGGGCACGCAGCTCGTGCTGGGCAAGCTCTCCGGCCGCCACTACTTCAAGCAGCACATGGAAGGGCTCGGCTACGAGCTCACCAACGAGGAGCTGAACCGCGCCTTCAGCGCCTACAAGGAGCTCGCCGACAAGAAGATCGAAGTCGACGACCGCGACCTCGAGGCGATCGTGAGCGACAACCTCCACTCGCTCTCGGGCGATGTCTGGCGCATCGAGCACGTGCAGGTCTCCAGCGGGGACCACGCCACGCCGACCGCCACCCTCCGCCTCCTCTCCCCCGAGGGCGACATCCTCACGGACGCCGCCACCGGCACCGGCCCCGTCGACGCCGTCTACCGGGCGATCAACCGCATCACCGGTCAGTCGCCCGAGCTCACCGAGTTCAGCGTGAACGCCGTCACGGAAGGCATCGACGCCCAGGGCAAGGTCACCATTCGCATCGAGGACGAGGGCCAGACCTACACGGGCCGCTCCGCCGACACCGACATCATCGTCGCCAGCGCGAAGGCGTACATGGCTGCCCTCAACCGCATGCTCAACGTCCGCGCGCGTCTCCAGGGAGCGACCGTCAATAGCTAGTCCCTGGCCCACGCAAGATCGACGACGGCGGGCGCTCAACGCGCTCGCCGTTGTCGCGCTCGCCCTCCTCGCGCTGACCCTGATCGCGGGCTGTACGCGCGACAAGTCGCGCCTCACCTCCCCCTCCGCCAAGGCGCTGGTGGGCGTTACCACGCCCGCCCTGCTCGCCTTCGACCCGACGGAGTTGCCCCCGGTCCCCGTCCCCGCCCCGGACGGCTGGCGGCTCACCGTCGACCTCGCCCGCTTCGGCGAACTCGAGGACGGCACCCCCGCCCTCGCCATCCTCCTCGATATCGAGAGCGAGCCCGGCGCCGCCATGGACCTCTGGCTGGCCGACGACCAGGGCGTGCTCGCGCGCTGGTCGGGCGGCTCCACCGAGGACTACCGTGGCGACGTCTGCTTCCAGCTCCCCCTCGCCAGCGAGGACGGCAGCCACGCCATTCCCCTGGCCGGCACCACCGGCCACACCCTCACCGTCGCCTTCCGCGACCAGACCGGCCGGGTCATCCTGTCAATCACGCGCGGCATCGCCAGCTTCGTTCCCCAGCTAACCGGCTCCCCGGACCGCACCGAGGTCTTCCGGGACCTGCTCGCCTGCCCCTGAGGGGTTTGGTACGCCAGGGGTTAGGACTTCGTCCGCTCCAACGCTGCCCGTTGGATGAATTCTGTCGTGGTCATTCCGCGTCGCTTGGCCGCCGCGCGAATGGTGGCTATCTCGCTCGCAGAGAAGGGCACACGGTAGACGCTCGCGACGGTGTCCTCGCCCTCGTGGACCTCGGCGTTCTCGTAGTCCCAGTCGCCTGTCGTCATCAGTGAATGAGGCGGCGGCGCATCAGCTTCACCGCCAGCACGTAGAAGAACGCCGTCACCACCGCCAGCCAGAGAAGACTGCCCAGCATCGAGTATTCCAGGTTCCCCGTCACGAGCCCCCGGTAGATGTCGACCACGTGCTTGAGGGGCATGAACCAGCCCAGGATCTGCACCCAGCGCGGCATCGCGTCGAAGGGGAAGAAGGCGCCTCCGAACCAGAACAGCGGGTTGATGACCAGGTTGAAGAAGTAGGCGAAGTGGCTCATCGCGCGCGCGATCGATGCGAAGCAGATCGAGATTGAGCTGAAGAGCAGGCCCGGCAGCACGCCCACCGGCACGGCCAGGATGGCCCAGGGCGAATCCACCATGTGTAGCCACGGGTTCAGGATCGACGCCACGATCAGGATGTAGGTGCCGTTCACCAGCGCCCGCGTCGTGCCCCACAGGATCTCGCCCGTGATCACGTCGTCCACGCTGATCGGTGTGGCGATGATCGACTCGTACGTGCCCTGCATCTCCAGGCGCACGTAGCTCCCCCAGGCGCACTCGAAGGTCGCCGCGAACATGGGGAAGAGCGCCAGCAGCCCCGGCGCCAGGAACTCGACGTACTTCTCGCCGCTGTCCAGCTCCACGAACTGGCCCAGCGCCAGGCCCAGCGCGAGGATGATCGCGAACGGCTCGACGGCGATGCCGAGGAACTCCGTCTTCCAGTTGCGCAGGGTCGCGTCTCGGTTGCGCTGCCATACGCGGAAGGCGCCGAAGGAGATGTCCGGTGTGAGCGCGAAGGCCGTCAATTGAGCAGCCCCCGTCCCGTCAGCAGCAGGAACACGTCTTCCATGTTCCCCGGGCGCAGGTGGGCGCGGTGCGGGTCGCCCACGCGCTCTGCCGCCATCGCCGAGGCGTTCCCGCCCCCGAATACGTAGGTCAGGTCCTCCACCTGCTCGACCGCCACGCCGTCGCCCTGCGGGAACTCGGCGAGGAGCGCGTCGCGTTCCGGCGGTGGCAACCGCAGCTCCAGCACCTGTGGCCCCGCAACCTCCGCAATCAGGTCGTGCGGGCGCCCTTCGACCAGGATCTTCCCGCGATGCATGATCACCAGCCGGTCGCAGAGGTGGGTCGCCTCCTCCATGTAGTGCGTCGTCAGCAGCATCGTCACGCCCCGGCTCTTGAGCAGCCGCAGCTGCTGCCAGACCAGGTGGCGCGCCTGCGGGTCGAGCCCCGTCGTGGGCTCGTCCAGGATCAGCACCTGCGGGTTGTTCACCAGCGCCCGCGCGATCGTGAGCCGCCGCTGCATGCCCCCCGAGAGGTCGTCGACGTTCGAGTCGGCGCGGTCGTCGAGCTGGAACAGCTTGAGCGCCTCGTCGATGCGCTGCCGCACCTCGTCGCGCCTCAACCCGAAGTAGCGCGCGTACACCTCGAGGTTCTGGCGCACGAGCAGGTCGGGGTCGAGGTTGTCGTCCTGGGGCACCACGCCGAGGACCGCCTTCACCTTGCGCGGCTCCGCTGCCACGTCCAGCCCCGCCACCTCCAGGTGCCCCGCCGTGACGGGCGAGGTTGCCGTGATCATCCGGATCGTCGTCGTCTTCCCCGCCCCGTTCGGGCCGAGCACGCCGAAACACTCCCCCTCGCGGATGTGGAACGAAATGTCGTCCACCGCGACGAAGTCGCCGTAGTGCTTCACGAGGCCACGCGCCTCAATGAGGGCCGATGTCACGGGATGTGTCCTCTCCGGCGCCTGAATCCGTTCGGCGCCGGGGCGAAGGCTGCCCGCCATCGTAGGAACGCGGGGAGCCTACGTTCAATCGCCGGCGGGCGGCGCCACCCGCAGCGAGAGCTCCGTACCGCCGCGCAGGGGCAGCGTGGCCGAGGCGAAGCCGTTGGCCGGATCCTGCATCCAGGCGACGTAGTGCCCCATCTCGATCGGGAACGAGCCCACGTTGTCCGCCATCACCATGCCGCCCACGCGCACGTGCGGGGCCAGCAGCTGCAGGATGGTCAGATTCAGGTTGGGGAAGCCGTCGATGAGCACGAGGTCGAGCGGCCCGCCGGGGTCGGCCAGCGTCTCGCGCGCATCGCCGACGCGGATCTCGGCGAACTCCGCCACCCCCGCCTCCTCCAGGTTCGCCCGCGCCACCGCCGCCTTCGACGGCTGGATCTCGCTGCCGATCACAAGCCCCCCGCCGTTCTCGCGCATCGCCGTCGCCAGGTAGGTCGTCGAGACGCCGAACGAGGTGCCGAACTCCGCCGCCCGCCGCGCCCCCAGCGAGCGCGCCAGCAGGTAGAGCAGGTTGCCCTGCTCCCGTTCGAGTGAGATGTACTTGTCGCTGAAGAACTCGACCGCCCCCTCGGTGTTGAAGGGCCGCGGCTCCGGCTCTGGCTGCGGATCCGGCGGAGCGCTCTGCGCGAACGCTTCCATCTCCGCCTCGGCGGCGGCATGCAGCCGGTCGAGCACCGCCCGCACTCGGGGGTCGGTGATCACGCTGTGGGGCTCAGGCAAGCTCATCGTCATCATCATCCTCGTCGCCGTCGGTTGTGGCGGTGTCCCCATCATCTTCGTAGATCTGCGTTTCCTGCCAGCCCTCCTCCGGCAGTTCGTCCGCCGTGGACATCTTCTCCGCGGGGCCGTCCTCGTCCTCGGTCAGGTCCTCCACGTTCTCCCGGCGGAAGTCGCGCCGCGTGTAGGCGCGCACCTCGCTGATGCTCGACTTGGGGAAGCTCACCTTCCCCGCCTGCGAGGGATCCTGGTACGTCTCCCGCACGATGATGCGAGCCGGCTCGGCGGTGCTTACGAGTGCCGCCGAGTAGCGGTTCCCCCCGCCTATTAGCCGCGCCAGCCGCAGACCCACCCGTGGCTCCACCATCCCGAGGTAGACCCCGCCCGGCGTGACCGCGTTGACCGCGTTCCCCTTCACCTCCAGCTCAACCGGGTCGCCCGCATCGAGCGCCCCCAGGGCGGCGGACGGCGCCGCCTCGAGCCGCACCACCGCCGCCTTCCCCACCTCCTCGATGAACAGGCCCCGGCTCATCTGCGCGGCGGGCTCGGCGGCGGGCGCCTCTTCCTTGGCCTGCGCCAGGCGGTCCAGGTTGCGCTGCGCGATCGCGTTCGTCGGGTCCACCGCCAGCGCGCGCTCGTACACGAGGCGCGCGTCCTTGATGCGGCCAAGCTCGGTGAAGGCCTTGCCCAGCCGGTTGTAGACCTCGGCGTCGTCGCCGAAGCGCGCGATAAGCTCGCGGTTGAGCGCCGCGGCCTCCTGCCAGCGACCCGCCACGGCCAGCTTGACCGCCTGCTCGTTCGCGGCCCGCCTCGCCCCGGGCGTGTCGGGCACCTTTGCCGATAGCTCGCTCATCGGCGGCAGAATAGGGCCGTCCCCCCTGAGCGGCAACGCCCCTGACGCTCTCGTAAGGTGCCCCGCCCCCGCGACCGGCGGGCGTACAATCGCCCGTCATGGACAGCATCCCGATTCTCATCTCCGGAAGCGGCAACATGGGTCGCCAGGTGGCCCTCGCCGCCGCCGCCGACCCCGCCACCGAACCACTCGCCTTCATCGACGCCCTCGGCGAGGGCGATACCTGCGAGGGCCTGCCTCTCTACCGCGAGGCCGCCCCCGCCCTCGACGCCCACAACCCCGAGGTCGTCGTCGACTTCTCCAACGCCGCCTGGACCCCCGCCCTCGCCCGCGCCGCCCTCGAACGCGGCGTCCGTCTCGTCATCGGCACCACCGGCCTGCCCGCCGAGTTCCTCGACGAGCTCTGTGAGGAAGCGGCCGCGCGCAAGGTCGGCGTCGTCGTCGCGCCGAACTTCGCCATCGGCGCGGTCCTGCTGATGCACTTCTCCCGCCAGGCCGCCCGCTTCTTCGACCACGCCGAGATCATCGAGCTGCACCACGCCGGCAAGGTCGATGCCCCCAGCGGCACGGCGAAAGCCACCGCCGAGCAGATGGTCGAGGCCCGCGGCGAGCCCTTCGAGCGGGTCGAGGCCGAGGCGCAGACGGTCCCGAATACGCGCGGGGGCGAGGTCGGCGGCGTGACCCTGCACTCGGTGCGGATGCCCGGGCTGGTGGCCCACCAGGAGGTGCTCCTCGGCGGGCTCGGCCAGACGCTCTCGCTGCGCCACGACAGCACCGGCCGCGACTCGTTCATGCCCGGCGTCCTCGCGGCGGTGAAGGCCGTCAGGGAAACCGAGCGCCTCGTCGTCGGCCTCGACGCGCTCTTCGGGCTCGACTAGGGCCTGTTCACGCTCAGCCCACCACGCAGGGCGAGCTCGTACACTCATGCCCCCATGAAGCCCTTCCTTGCCGTCGCCGCCATCCCCCTGCTGATGCTGAGCACACCCGGTCCCTGCGGGGATGACGGCTGGGACGAGAGCTGGGAGGAGGAGGAGCGGTGGATGGAGGAGAACAACGTGGAGCCCGCGCCCACCGTCGCCCCCTACGAGTCATGTGAGGCGGCCGCAGCCGCAGGCGTGGAGAAGGTCAGGGGAGGCTACGAGGCGTGGCTCGTGCCCGGGGAGCCGGACCGAGACGGCGATGGGATAGTGTGCGAGCCCCACGATGCGCCCGCTGCGTCACCCCCACCGACGAACGAGCCGGCCACGGAGACGACGGGCTACGAGCCCTAGCTCAATCTCAACAGGCCCATGGGCAGGAGGTAGCGGCCCGCTACTCCGCCGGAGCGCTCCCGTTCGAGGCGCCGTTGAGCGGTAGCTCGGCCTGCTCCCGCTCCGCGGTTCGCCGGCGCGAATCGCCCGGGTCGAAGTTGGCGATACTGGCCACGCGGTCGGTCTCGCCCACCTTCATCACGGTCACACCCTGCGTGTTGCGACCCAGCAGGCTGATCGAGTCGACCTTCGTGCGGATGAGGATGCCGTCTTCCGAGACGAGCATCAGCTCCTGGTTCGGGGCCACCATCCGCACCGCCGCCACGTTCCCGGTCTTGGGCGTGATGTTGAGCGTGCGCACGCCCTGACCGCCGCGACCCTTCACCGGGTACTGCTCCATCTCCGTGCGCTTGCCGAAGCCTCGCTCCGTGATCACCACCAGTTGTTCCGGTTGTGCGGCCTCGGGGTGAACCGCCTCCGCGCCCACCACGTAGGCGTCGCCCTTCAGCTTCAGGCCGCGCACGCCGCCGCTCACGCGGCTCGCGCTCCGCAGCTCCCTGACCCCGAAGCGAATCGCCTGCCCGTCGCTCGAAACGAGCACCACATCGCTCGCCTCCGAGGCCAGCCGCGCCGCGATCAGCTCGTCGCCGTCGTCCAGGCGCATCGCGATCTTCCCGTTGCGGCGCACCTCCTCGAACTCCTTCAGCGGCGTCTTCTTCGCCTGGCCCTGGCGCGTCGCCAGCACCATGAAGTCGTGCTCGTAGTCCTTCACCACCACGATTGTCGTGACCCGCTCCTGCTGGTCCATCTCGACCAGGTTCGTGATGAACGTGCCCCGCGCCTGCTTCTTCGAGTCGGGGATGTCGTAGGCGCGCAGGTGGTAGACCTTCCCCTGGTCGGTGAAGAAGAGGATGTTGTCGTGCGTGTCGCCCACGACCAGCTTCATGACCGCGTCCTCGTCGCGAACGGCCGCCCCCCGGCTCCCCTGCCCGCCCCGCCGCTGCGTGCGGAACTCCTCCAGCTTCGTGCGCTTCACGTAGTTGCGCCGGCTGAGCGTCATCACGCTCTCCTCGTGCGCCACCAGGTCTTCCTCGCGGAAACTCTCCGGGTCGCCCTCGACGATCTCCGTGCGGCGACCGTTGCCGTACTCGTCCCGCAGCTCCTGCAGGTCGTCCTTGATGAGGAAGTCGATCTTGCGCGGGTTCGCGAGCAGGTCTTCCAGGTAGGCGATGCGCTCGATCAGCTCCTGGTGCTCGTCCTGCAGCTGCTGCCGTTCGAGCGCGGCCAGCCGCCGCAGCTGCATGTCGAGGATGGCGCGTGCCTGCACTTCCGAGAACTCGAATGGTTCCGCCTGCAGCAGCCCCAGCGCCGCTGTCGCCGACTCCGCCCCGCGGATCGTTGCGATGACCTGGTCGAGCAGGTCGATGGCCCGCAGCAGACCGGTGAGGATGTGGTCGCGCTCCTGCGCCTTCTGCAGCTGGTGCTCGCTGCGACGCCGCAGCACCTCGCGCCGGTGGTCGAGGAACAGGTCGAGTGCCCGCTTCAGCCCCACCCGCCGCGGCGCCCCGTCGACGATCGCCATCATGTTGATCGCGAACGTCGAGCGCATGGCCGTGTGCTTGTAGAGCAGGTTCTTGACCTGCTGCGCCGACCCCTCGCGCTTCAGCTCGATCACGACGCGCATGCCGTCGCGGTCGCTCTCGTCGCGCAGGTCGGCGATGCCCTCGATCTTCTTCTCGCGCACGAGGTTCGCGATCTTCTCGATGAGCGTGGCCTTGTTCACCTGGTAGGGCAGCTCCGTGATGATGATCTGCGTCCGCCCCCGGCTCCCCTCCTCCACCGACGTGCGCGCGTGCATCGTGACCCGCCCGTGGCCCTCGCCGTAGGCGTGCCGGATCTGCTCGCTGTTGTCCCCCACCAGGGCGATACCCGCCGTTGGGAAGTCCGGCCCCTGCACGAACTCGAGGATGTCGTCGAGCGTCGCCTGCGGGTTCTCGATCAACAGCACGGCCGCGTCGACGATCTCCTCCAGGTTGTGGGGTGGGATGTTCGTCGCCATCCCCACCGCGATCCCCGAGGACCCGTTCAGCAGCAGGTTCGGTAGACGCGACGGCAGGATCACGGGCTGCGCGTAGCGCCCGTCGTAGTTCGGCTCGAAGTCGACCGTGTCCTGGTCGATATCCGCGACCAGCTCCTCCGCGATCGGCGCCAGCCGCGCCTCCGTGTAGCGCATCGCCGCCGCCGGGTCGCCGTCGACGCTGCCGAAGTTCCCCTGCCCGTCGACGAGCGGGTAACGCATGGAGAAGTCCTGCGCGAGGCGCACCATCGCCTCGTACACGGGACTGTCGCCGTGGGGGTGGTAGCGACCCATCACGTCGCCCACGATGCCCGCCGACTTGCGGTAGGTCGTCCCCGCCCGCGCGCCCCCATCGAACATGCCCCACACGATGCGCCGCTGGACCGGTTTGAGGCCGTCGCGCACGTCTGGCAGCGCCCGCGCGACGATTACGCTCATGGCGTAATCGAGGTAGCTGGTGCGCATCTCCTGCTCGAGGTCGATGGGCCGGATCGTGCTCGTTTCTTCCATGCTCATCCGCGGCAACTCCGGTCGGGAGCGGTCGTCGAAACCGCTAAGGTAATTGTACCAATTCTGCGGTTACGGGGCGGGAATTGGAGCGCCTCACCGCTGCCTGCGCGGAACCCGTCGCGAGGGCTCCGAGAGGTAGGTGTCGCCCTCCGGGCTTGCCAACTGCCGCTCCAGCGCCGTGAAGGCCTCGATCAGTTCTGGCGCCTCGAATGCGCGGTTCCGCTTTCCAACGGTGACCTGCTTCAGGACGCCCGCCGCCACGAGCCGCTCGACCGCCTGCCCCGTGGCCTGCACCGACCGCCCGATGAGCTCCGCCGCCGTGGCAGTGGTGAGCACGGGAGCCGCCGGCAGCGCGTCGATCAATAAGTGGACGGACGAGCCCCGCCGGGCCCGGCCAATGCGTTCGCGCCACGATGCCTGCAGCGCCCCCACCCGCTCCTCGAAGCCGGTCGCGTCGTCCACCGCCCTCCGGCAGGCGGCCGCTACGAACGCGATCCAGCGATTCAACCCCGCGAGGGCCTCCGGCGAGTCCGCTGCGCCTTCGTGGCGGAAGCCGCTCAGGCCGGCGATGTAGTCGCGGGACCACGTCGCCAGTACCAGCGAGATGGGCGGCAGCACGCGCAGCCCCAGCCCCCGCCGGCGCAGCACGAGGTGCAGCAGCGCCCGTCCCGTCCGCCCGTTCCCGTCGATGAAGGGGTGAATCGTCTCGAACTGCACGTGGGCGAGGGCGGCCTGCGCCAATGGCGGCAGCGAGTCGTCGTTGCAGAACTGGCAGAGGTCGTCCATGAGACTCGCGACCGCTTCGGGGGGCGGCGGCACGAAGGCCGCCGAGCAGGGGTTGTAGCCGCTGCCGCCGATCCAGTTCTGGACTGTGCGGAAACGCCCGCCGTGCGGCTCAAGGCTTGTCCCGGCCACCAGGCGGCGATGCACTTCCAGCACCACCTCGACCGTGATCGGGTCGCCCTCCGCGATGGCTTCCACCCCCCAGACCATGGCGTCGATGTTCCCCAGCACCTCCGTGGCGGTAACGTCCCGTGGCGCCTCGCCGAGCCGTCGGGCGGCGTCCGCCCGGAGGAGCCGCCGTCCGCCGATTTCCAGACCCTCGATCCGGGAGGAGGCCACCGACTCCGCGCGAAGGAGGAGCCTCGCCAGCGCTTCCGTGTCGGCAAGAGCTTCGGCCGACGTGTTCAGCCGCACGACCGCCGCCTCGGCGTCGGCGACGTCGGCCGCGGTCTCGCCTTCGAAGATGAAACGCCGGCTGGCAAGGGAATCGGGAAAGTAGGTGGCGTAGTCGCAGGGGCGGCGTTCGCGACGGGTCAGCCCGCCCTCACGCCCTTCCCACCGTCGTGTCTTGTAGCTGGCCACCTGGCGCTCCCATATTCAAGGTTAGCACATAAACTTGAATATGGCCGTCTTCTATTCCAGTTTGCGCGAATAAGCGCCCTGCGCCCCCGTAGCCCTACCCCGCCGCCAGCTCCCGTAGCAGCGACTCCGCCCGCTCCAGGCGCTCCAGGATGCCCCACTGGCCATGGATGTTGAGCGTCATGTTGGCCGCGTTGCCGCGCACCCCCGCCACCCGGCCGCCCTCCCCCACCTCGCGCTGGTAGCGCGCCACCTCGTCCGACTCCGCCCCGAAAGCCGCCGTCAGCACCTCGACCGTGCGCGCGTCCCACTGGTCGTACTCGAACGGGTTGGGACCGGTGCCGCGCAGGCGCGGGATGAGCGCAATCTGCGCCTCGATGCGGGCCTTGTCGGCAGTGCTCGCGGGCATGCGCGGGATTCTACCCACGACCGCCGCTAACCGCCCGTCCCGCCCGCGCCCAGCGCGAGCGTCATGATGACCGCGTCCTCCCCGTCCGGGTAGTAGCGCCGGCGCTCCCCCACCTCCTCGAAGCCGCACCCCCGGTAGAGCGCCCGCGCCGCCCCGTTCGAGGCGCGCACCTCCAGCGTCACCGCCTCCGCCCCCAGCGACCCCGACAGCGCCACCAGCGCCGTGACGAGCCGCCGCCCGTGACCCTGCCGCCGTGCCTCCACCGCCACCGCCACCGAGCTGATATGCGCGTCGTCGGGCGCCATCCAGAGGCTCCCCACCCCCACGACCTCGCCCCCCACCTCCAGCACCAGCCCCCGCGTGCGCTCGTCGCCGAGCTCCTCGCGTCGCGCCCCGGGCGAGCGCTGCTGCAGCCCGGACGCGTCCTCGATCGCCGCCACCGCCGCGATGTCGGCCGCCTCCAGGGGGCGCAGGACGAACGGCTCGGCCATGCCCCGATCCTAGCGCCGCTTTGACAACCGCCCCCGCGACGGGTTCCCTTTGACCATGCGCGCCCTCGTGATCGCCAACGGCGACCCGCCCTCCGCCTCTCTCCTCAAGGAGCTGCGCGAGGGCGCCGCGCTCGTTGTCGCCGCCGATGGCGGCGCCCGCAGCGCCCTCGCCCTCGGCCTGATGCCCGACATCGTCACCGGCGACCTCGACTCCATTGGCGACGCCCGCGACGCCATCCCCGCCGACCGCATCCGCCCCAACGCCGACCCCAACGCCACCGACCTTGAGAAGGCGGTCGCCCTCTGCCTCGACGAGGGCTTCGACGCCATCGACATCATCGGCGGCGGCGGTGGGCGCGCCGACCACGCGCTCGGCAACCTGAGCGTGCTCGCCCGCTTCGGGCGCCGCGCGCGCATCCGCATGGTCGACGAGCGCTTCGCCGTCGAGCTCGTCGCTGGCGAGGCCGAGGTCGATGGTCCCGAAGGCACGGTCGTGTCGCTCGTAGCAATCGGACGCTGCGAGGGCGTCACCACGACCGGCCTCCGCTGGGAGCTCGAAGAGGCCAGCCTCGACTTCAGTGCCTACGGCGTCCACAACGAGATCGCGACCTCCCCCGCCCGCGTCTCCGTGCGTACCGGCGACCTCCTGCTCTTCCGCGGCCGCTGGGTCGAGCACCATGCCTGAGCGCCCCGGCGCTCGCGGCCAACCACCGCCGCGCTACACTGCCCCTCCGCCCTCCCGGGCCGCGAGGAATTGCATGGAAGCCACAACGCTGGCCGTCGCCGACAACCCCACCCTGAGCCCCGAGATCAACGAGATCCGGCAGCGCACCGCCGCCGTCGTCACCGAGGAGGTCATCCCCAACGAGGACCTCCTCCGCCGCGATGTCGCCCAGTCGGGCGAGCTGCGCGGGCGCATCCAGGAGCGCGTCAAGGCCGAGGGCCTGTGGGCGCCCCACCTGCCAATCGAGTACGGGGGCATGGGCGTCGGCTTCCTCGGCCACGCCTACATGAACGAGGTGCTCGCCTGGAGCCCCTTTTCCAACCCCCTCTTCGGCGTCGTCGCCCCCGACTCGGGCAACCAGACCATCCTCATCAAGTACGGCACCGAGGAGCAGAAGAAGCGCTGGCTCGAACCGTCCATCCGCGGCGAGATCCGCTCCTGCTACTCGATGACCGAGCCCGACCAGCCCGGCTCCGACCCCTACTCCATCCAGACCCGCGCCACCCGCGACGGCGACGAATGGGTCATCAACGGGCGCAAGTGGTTCACCTCCGGCGCCCACCGCGCGGCCTTCGCCATCGTCATGTGCCGCACCGAGGAGGATGACGGCGAGGGCGGCGTGCGCGACAAGATGACCCAGATCATCGTTCCCACCGACGCCCCCGGCTTCAACATCATCCGCAGCGTCCCTGTCTGGGGTCACGACGGCGACCACTGCGAGATCGACTACGACAACGTGCGCGTGCCCGTCACCAACCAGCTCGGCCGAACCGGCTCCGGCCACCAGGCCGCCCAGGACCGCCTCGGCGCCGGCCGCGTCTTCCACTGCATGAACTCCGTCGGCCAGATGTGGCGCGCCTTCGACGTGATGATGCAGCGTGTCATGACCCGCAACGTCCACGGCGGCCCCATGCAGGACAAGCAGTTCATCCAGGGCTTCATCGCCGATTCCTACATCGACATCCAGTCCGCCCGCCTCATGACCATCCACTGCGCCGAGCGCATCGACGCGGGGGTGAACGCGCGCACCGACATCTCCGCTATCAAGATCGCCATCCCCGCCGCCTTCGAGCGCGTCGTCGACCGCGCCATCCAGGTCTACGGGGCGAAGGGCGTCTCCACCGACACGCCGCTGGAGGGCATGTACCGGGGCGCCCGCACCCTCCGCATCCTCGACGGACCGGACGAGGTGCACCGCATCGTCATCGCCAAGAACATCCTCCGCCGCTACCGCGACGGTATGTCCTGGGACTTCGGCGCGTAGGGCGGAGACTCTCCCGCGAGGACCATGGTGACGGAGTTCGCCGGCAAGCACGCGATTGACGAGTTCGCGAGGAGCGTCGGCAAGTGGCTCCTCACGCAGAGCTTCGGCTCGGTCGTTCCTGTGGCCTTTCGGCACTTCCTCTGGGAACCGTCTCCCGACTGGCGGATCGAACCGCCGCGCGTCGTCATCGAGCTCACCGTGGAGGATCCCCCGCCCCCTCCAGAGAACTGGCGCTCCCTCCCGTTCGAGGACCAGGTGCGGGCCTGGCACTGGCCCGAAGCCGACACCGATGCAGCGGAGATGGCGGCCGTCGCCTACGCCCTGACCCGGGAGGTTCCCGCGGGACTCGCTCCGCTCACCCCGGTGAGCGTCAGGTTCTTCGCACGGAGCGAGGCCGAAAGCGACGGACGAGCGTGCGTCGATGCCTGAACCGGGCAAAGCCTGGGACTTGGGGCGCAGGCAACAATTGCTTTCCGGGCCATGTATGATGGTTGTGCAGGCACGCCATGGTCACGCAGGTTAGCGACGAACGGGAAATCGACGAATTCGCGAAGAGCGTGGGCGAATGGCTGCTCACCCAGCGCTTCGGTTCCATTCAGCCGGTCGCGTACCGCTGGAGCCTGTTCGAACCGCCCCCGGACTGGCCGGATGAGGGTGACCACGTTGTCATTGAACTGACCGTCGAAGATCCACCGCCACCGCCGAAGACCTGGCGGTCCCTGCCGGAGGAGGAGGCGCTGAACGCGCTCCTCTGGCCGGAGGAAGACATGCGGGCGGCGGAACGGGCCACCGGCGACTGCGCCCTCAGCATGGACATTCCGCGGGGAATTGCGCCACTGATGCCCGTACGGGTCGTGTTCCTCGCCCGCAGCGAGGTCGAAGGAAACGGGCGGCTGCCCGTCGATGACTGACCCCCAGCGCCAGTCTGACCGTCCGTCGCCGATCAGGCCCAGCGATCTCCTTCGGCATGCTCGCCGGGCGGTGGCGCGTAGCCCTGCCCTGGTCTTCAGCGGGCATGCCCCGTCGGCGGATGAGATTGCGGCCGTGCTCGCCGGCCTGCCCTCTCCCTCCGAGGCCGACCATCGTCGGGCCGTCTCGGCCGCGTATTACGCCGTCTTCCACGCGGTGACCCTTGAAGCCGCGCGGTTTCTCGTGGATCGATTTGGCGGCTCTCGCCGCCACCGCGCGGCCCGCCGCTTCGAACATCGTGACATCCGGTTGGTAGCCCTCTGGGCGAGCGGCGCTGGCACGCCGCCACCACGGCTCGCCTCAGCGGTTGCGGACTTGCGCCGCGACGAGGAGGTGCGCCGGGTTGCTGAGGACCTCGGTTTCCTGAGTGGTGCACGGAGAGCCGCCGATTACGACCACTTCGCCCAGTTCACCGAGGCACGCGCGCTCGGCGCGATTAGGGTTGCCTCCAGGGCTGTAGGGACCATCGAGGGTGGTTCCTTCCATACAAGTGAAGGCGGAGGCACGTTCCTGCAGCTTGTTGCGGACCAGGCGAGAACCAGGCCCTGACCCCAGCCCTACCCTGCGACTTCCTCCGCGAAGGCCGCCAACTCGCGCGCGAACGGCTCCGGCTCCAGCAGCATCTGCACGTGGCTGGAGGCCAGCGCGCGCACCGCCCAACCCTGCGACCCCGCCGCCTTCGCCGGCCCGTCGTAGGTCTTCGAGAGGTGCAGGTAGCCGACCGGCGCCTCCGGCCAGCTGGCCGGCACGGGCAGCGGCTCATCCAGCACCGCGATGGGTGTCGGGCGCTTCCCCGCGAACACGGTCGAGGCCACGTCTAGCGTGTTGTCGGGGTTCTGCGTGAGCGCCTCGCTCAAGAGGTCACCCGGCCACTCGCGCACGACCTCGTCGCTGCGCTGGAGGCCGGGTTGTGGCGTCAGCCGTCCGCGAGGCGAGTAGGGCTGCCCCGCGATGCGACGGAAGTCCTCCACATGCGCGGGATCCTCGAAGAGGTCGAAGCGGCTTGCGCCGTCCCGGGGCAGGTCCGAGTCCACAAGCACGTACGCTGCGGGACCGTTCTCAAGCTGCTCACCCAGCTTCGGCAGCAGCGGGCCGGCCCCGCTGTGTCCCACCAGGACCGCCTCGCCCGTGTTCATCGAAACGCCCCCGAGCTCCAGGGCGAACTCCTTGCAGTGGTGCTCCCAGAACGTCCCCTGGCGTGCGGCCGGTGAGTTCAGCGCCGGGATGATCACCGTCGCGCCCAGCTTGCGCAGCTCGGCTGCCACGGGAACCCACGTGAACGGCCCGATCAGTGGGCCGTGTACCAGGATGAACGGTCTCATGGGAACACCTCCGTCGCGCGAGGGCGGCGCGCGTGATTCTAGCGGGATTCGAGGGCGCGTCGAACGCCTAGAGGCCGCGCAACCGCCAGCGTTCAGGCAGGAAGGCCGAGACTCCCAGCACGATGCCTACTCCCACGAGCGCCCAGCCTGCACAGGCGAATCCGCACAGTTCCATGTCCCTACTCCTGCTTGCTGGCCTCGAAGGCGGCCCGCGTCTCGCGTACCGACCACCAGACCTCGGCGTTGTCGAGACTCGTGATCTGCTCCCAGTGCGCCTCCACGTCGTCCGCCGTCGCGTCCGTGAGGGCGACCCGCTCATTCTGCACGATCGCGGCCCGTCCGAAGGACCCGCCGCCGGAGTTGATGACCATGCCGCTCGTCGTGCATGAGTCGCTGGCCATGTAGGTCACGGCCGGAGCTACGCGGTCGGGGCTCATCGCCGCCTCCCGCTCGGGCGTCATCGAGCCCACCGAGACTGTCATGCGTGTGGCCGCGCCCGGATTCAGGCAGTTGACCATCACGTTGTACTTGTCGCCCTCGATCTTGGCCACGTTCATCAGGCCGATGAGTCCGGCCTTCGCGGCAGCATAGTTCGACTGGCCGAAGTTGCCGAGGAAGCCGGAGTTCGAGGTCGTCAGCACCACGCGACCGTAGTGCTGCTGGCGGAAGACCGGCCAGGCGTGGTGCAGCAGGTTGTAGCCGCCGTTGAGGTGCACCGCGAGGACCTTCAGCCAGTCCGCCTCGGGCAGGTTGTGCAGCGCGCGGTCACGCAGGATGCCCGCGTTCGAGACGAGGATGTCGAGGCGGCCCCACGTATCGATCGCCTGCTTCACCATCTCGTAGGTGTCCTCGTAGCTGGTGACGTCCCCCGTGTTGGCAACGGCGGTTCCGCCCGCTGCCTCGATCTCGCGCACGACGGACTCGGCCACGGAAATGTCCTCGTCCTCGCCGTCGAGGGTGCCCCCGAGGTCGTTAACGATGACCTTCGCCCCGTGGCGGGCGAGGTCCATGGCGATGCTGCGGCCGACTCCGCGGCCCGCGCCCGTTACCAGGGCGACGCGTTCGAGCAGTGATACTGGCAAGCCAGGCTCCTTATCCTGAAGAAGGGTTCAGCAGGGAAGGGTGACGCCAACGCGCTCCCCCGTCCAGCGTGAACGCCAACTCCCGCCTCCGGGCGGTCTCAGCGGAGGCCAGTGCATGCCAGGCAGAGTCGAAGGCAAGGTCGCGATCGTGGTTGGGGCGGGCCAGACGCCCGGCGCCACCATTGGCAACGGACGCGCCACCGCTGTCCTCCTCGCCCGCGAGGGCGCCACCGTCGTGGTCGCCGACCGCGACCTCGCCTCCGCCGGGGAAACCGTCGCGATGATCGCCGGCGAGGGCGGCACGGCCGCCGCCTGCGAGGTCGACGCCACCAGCGAGTCGAGCCTCGCCGCCATGGTGGCGGACACGCTCAGCCGCTACGGCGGGCTCGACATCCTCCACAACAACGTCGGCGCCAGCGTTGGTGCGGGCGACGCCTCCCCCATGGAGATGACGGAGGAGGGCTTCGACCGCATCGTCGCCCTCAACCTGAAGAGCCACTGGCTCGCCTCGCGCCAGGCCATCCCCGCCATGCGCGAACGCGGCGGCGGCTCCATCGTCAACATCTCCTCGATGGCCGCGCGCCACGCCTACCCCTTCCTCGGCTACAAGGCCACCAAGACCGCCCTCCTCGCCCTCACCGAGCAGCTCGCCGCCCAGCACGCCCGCGACAACATCCGCGTGAACGCCATCCTGCCCGGCGCCATGAACACGCCCATGGCCATCGAGCCGCGCGTCGCCGCCGGCGCCGACCGCGACGAGCTGGTCGCCCGCCGCAACAGCCGCATCCCCCTCGGCGGCCAGATGGGCACCGGCTGGGACGTCGGCTACGCCGCCCTCTTCCTCCACTCCGACGAAGCCCGCTTCATCTCCGGCGTCTCCCTCCACGTCGACGGCGCCGAGCACGTCAGCGACATCGTCGCCGGCCAGTAGGGGCCCCCTACCCCGGCGCCTCCCCGCCGCTGGACCGCATCCGGCGCAGGTTCGGCTGCGTGACGAGCACCGCGACCCCGATGGCCACCAGCGAGAGCCCGCAGGCCACGAACCATTCCCGCGACCCCCATACGTCCGACATCAACCCCGCCAGCAGCCCGCCAAGGGGCATGCCCCCCGCCATGCAGAGCGTGTAGATGCTCATCACGCGGCCCATCACCGCGTGCGGCGTGTTCGCCTGGATCAGGGTCAGGTTGAGGTTGGTAAAGAAGCCCGCGTTCCAGCCCGTCGTGAACATGATGGCGAGGGACACGACGTACCAGAGCGACAACCCGAACGCCGCGTTGAGCGTTCCCCCGCAGATGAGCGTCACGATGAACCAGAGGCCCGCCCGGTCGAGCCGCGAGAACGACGCCAGCAACAGCGAGCTCATGAGCATGCCCACGCCCATGGCCGTGAAGAACATGGAGGTCTGGAAGGGACCGACCTCGAGCTCCTGCACCGAGATCTTGGGCAGCAGCGTCATGAAGGTGCCGGCCATCACCAGCGCCGTCGTCATCAGCACCAGCATCAGCGTGCGGATCCCCGGGTGCCCGGCCACGAACGCCAGACCCTCCCGCACCTCCCCGAGCAGGTTGCGCCGCGGCCCGGTGCGGTCGACCGCCGGTACGCGCAGCGGGAGCAGCGCCAGCAACCCCACTCCCAGCAGCACTGCCTGACCGGCGAAGGCCGCCCCCACCCCGCCCAGCGCCACCATCGCCCCGCCCATGGCCGGACCCGCGATCATCGAGACGTTCTGACTCAGGCTCATCAGCGTCACGGCGTTCAGCAGCTTCGAGGGCTCGACCAGCGAGGGCACGATCGCGACTCGCACCGGCTGCCCGAACGCGACCGTCGCGCCGAGGGTCATCGCCAGCCCCATCGTGATCGGCGTCGTCATGGCATCCGCCCAGATCAGCGCGGCGGTCAGCAGGGTCACGGCGATCCCGCCGACCTGGCTCGCGAAGAGCAGCAGGCGCCGGTCGATGCGGTCCGCCAGCGCCCCCGCCGGCAGCCCGAAGATGAGGATGGGCAGCCCCAGGGCGAAGATAATCAGCCCCAGCGCCTGCCCCGTGTCGAACAGCTCCAGCGCGAGCCACGTGAAGGCGAACTGCCGAAACGACTGAGAGAGCGCGAACGTCAGGTTGTTCGCCCACAGCAGCGTGAAGTTGCGCGACTGGAACGCCGAGAACGTCTGCAGCGAGAGCCGCCGCTCCGAGCGCGGGGGCGCCGCGTCGGCTCGCGTTACGGTCGCCACGGGACCCCGTGCATCGGACTCTTGCGGGGAATGCGGTGCCTTCTCTCAGCTAGCTTGTCAACTTTGGGACGCGGGCGACAAGAGGGTGCGCCCGTACTCGGTGATCGCCCAAGTGCCCCTCCGGAGGCTTGCGATGGCGCCCTTCTCTCTCAGATTTCTCCGAGCCCAGGCGGAGCGGAAGTTGAACCTGGAACTGCGGACAAAACCACCGCGTCCAGCGTGTGAGGGGGCGTTCAGTGGTTCCCTGAGAACTGCCTCGGAGAGGCCGAGGATGGCGGCCATGTCGTGCGAGAGGTCTTGGATTGTCGCTGATCCACCACGCTGCTCAAGCGCCTGCAGGGTCGAGTTGGCCAGTTCCTTGTCAGTTGGAAAATTCATGCCCGGGTTCTCCTCAATAGATTTCTTGCCACAGCGATGCTGCTGGCAGGAGCCAAGTCTATCGGCGAATTTCGATTTCCCGAGCGGTCTTAATTCCTGTTCTTTTCAACCACGGGCGAACCGGCGATCGCCTCGTGCGGCGGCTTGGGCGGGCCCAGCTCGACCGGGACGCCCACCCAGGCGCCGACGTTCTCGCCGGTGCGTCCCTCGGGACCCTCGCGGATGATGTCGAGCGCGAGGCCCACGATCTGGCGCGGCGTCATCCACGTGGCCGCGAAGTCCGCCGGCGGGTCGCCATCGAAGAGGCCGCGCAGCATGGGCGCGTCCGTCGCCCCCATGCAGAGTGCGTTCACGCGGATGCCGTGCTCGGCCAGCTTCTGCGACCACGCCTGCGTGAGCCCGTTCATCGCCCACTTCGAGGAGGCGTAGAGGTCGGTGCCTGCCGGGTTCGTGCCGTTGCTGCGGGCGGGCAGCACGTAGTAGGTGCTGATGTTGATGATGTTCCCGCCTCCCCGCGCGATCAGGTGGGGCACGCAGGCGCGACCGAACATCACGGCGCCCTTGAAGTTGGTGTCCATGATCAGGTCCCAGTCCGAGAGGGCCTTCTCCCACTCGTCTGTCACCGGGCTCGATGTCCAGCGGCCGGCGTTGTTCACGAGCAGGTCGAGCCCGCCCCCGACGCCCACCGCCGCCGCGACCACGCGCTCCACGTCCTCCCGCCGGGAGACGTCGGCCACGATGGCCTGCGCGTTGCCGCCCTCCTTGCGGATGCCGGCCGCGACCTCCAGCACGGTCTCCTTCACGTCGCAGAGGGTTACGGTCGCGCCCTCCTCGGCCAGCACCTCCGCGAAGCCCGCGCCGATCCCCTGCGCCGCCCCCGTCACGATCGCCGATTGCCCGTCCAGCAGCCCGCTCATGCCGTCGCCTCCGTGTAGATGTAGGGTGAGCCCGGCGGCGGCAGCTCGATCGGGTGGCCCACGGCGATGTTGATGTTGTTCCCCGTGCGCCCCTCCGGCCCCTCCGCGATGAGCTCGACCATGAGCGCCGCCACGTCCTCCGCGCGCATGGCGTTGTTGAGGATGCCCGAACCCGGGTTCTGCTCGTGGAATGTGCGCACCATGTGCGAGTCGGTCGCTCCCATGCAGAGGCCGTTCACGCGGATGCGGTGCTCCTTCAACGCCTTCGACCAGGGAATCGTGAACCCGTTGATGCCCCATTTCGAGGCGTCGTACAGGTCCATGTCGGGGCCACCCCCGGTGGGGCGTGGCCCCTGCCCCGTGAAGGGGCAGTTGGGCGTGTCCTCGTGGGGGCGAAGGTAGGGCGTGCCGCACGTGCAGACGTGGTCGCTGGCGATATGGACGATGTTGCCGCCCCCGCCCGCGATCATGTGCGGGATCACCGCCCGCCCGAACATGAACACGCTCTTCAGGTTCGTGTTCACCACGAAGTCGTAGTCGTCGAGCGTCTTGTCGAGGTCATCGGTGGCGCTGCTCGCCCGCCAGACCCCCGCGTTGCTCACGAGCACGTCCACCCCGCCGAAGCGCTCGACGTGTCCGTCGACGACCCGACGCACGTCCTCCGCCACGCCCACGTCCGCCACGAACGCCTGCGCCGAACCGCCCGCCTCCTCCAGCGCGGACACGAGGTCGTTGACCTCCTCGCGCACGTCGCAGACGGTCACGTTCGCGCCCTCGGCCGCGAGCGCCCGGGCGAAGGCGTTGCCCAGCCCCAGCGCCACCCCCGTCACGATCGCCGATTGCCCCGGTAAAGATGCAGGCATGCTTCCTCCCCCTGTGCGGTTGTACGATGCGCGCCATGATAGCCAGCCCGCAGGCCTTCCGGAGAGGTTCGTTCCGGCTCCCGCCGCTGCGCGAAGCCGTCGCTCGCCTCTTCGCGCCGCACCTCGTGATCCGGCGCAGCCTGCGCATCGCCGCGCCAAAGGAAGCCGTCTGGGAGGCGCTCATCGACCTCCCCCGCTGGCCCGTGCGCGACCGCTATATCCGCTGGGTCCGCCCCATCGGCGAGCCCCCGCCCGCCGATGGCCGTTGGTGGGTGGTTGGGCGTCGCTACCGCGAGCAGGTCCGCCGCGGACCCTTCCTGCCGGTGTTCAACCTCACCGTCGTCCAGGTTGAAGAAGGCCGCCGCGTCGCCTGGAGCGCGCGCTATCTCTGGGTCGATGCCGTCCACGCCTGGGAGGTCGAATCCTCCAACGGTGATGCGGTCCTGACGAGCGTGGAGTCGTTCAAGGGGCCTCGCGCGATCATGGCCATCGCCCGCATCGTCTTCCGCCTCTTCGATGTCGACCGCATGACCGACCGCCAGCTTGAGTTCATGGCTGCGGACGTAGTGGCTAGTGAGTAGTGAGTAGTGGCTCGCCCCCCCGCCACCAGCAGGCCGGCGTCGCGAACCTCTCCCAGCTACTAGTCACTAACCACTAACCACTAGTCACCGCCCAAACGTGTACGCCGGGTCGTCGCGGTTGCGGCGGCCGTACTGCGTGTCCGGCGACTTCTCCCCGCTCCCGCCTGCGACCGGGTCGTCGCGCGACCAGTCCAGCACGATCTGCCGCGCGGCGATGCGCCACTCCCCATCCCGCCGCTCGAAGCGGTCGATGTAGCGCAGCCCCGCCACGCTGTCGTGGTCGGGAGCCCCGCCCTCACCGGCGATGCGGTGCCACGCCTGGCAGTAGGTCTCCGTGTGGGCCACGTCCCCGTCGAGTTCGACGTGCATGTTGCCGAGGAAGTGCTGCGTCCCCTCGAACCGCGGGAGCACCTCGTTCAGGTAGACGATGAACCCCTCGACATCGCCCTTGTAGCCCCCGTGGTCGTCGTAGGCGTCGGGGTGGTAGACCGTCCGCAGGAGGTCCATGTCGAATCGGTCGATGGCCCGCGTGTAGCGCGTCAGCACGTGCTTGATCGCGCGCTCGTCGGCCGCGTCGCGGATCGCCTGCTCCATGCCGTTCTCGTCCGCTGTCATCGAAGCCTCCCGTGGGGCGGCGATTCTCGCCCCTGGTCCCCCGCCCCACAACCCCGCCCCCCGCGGCGCCCGTAGTACGCTCGCCCGATGCCCGCCGACCCCTACGCCATCGACGCCGCCTACTACGACGCCATCCACGGCGAAGGCGGCGACGATCTCGACTTCTGGCTGCCGTTCGTCGCCGAGCACGGCGGCCCCGTCCTCGAGGTCGGCGCCGGCACGGGCCGCATCGCCCTGCCCCTCGCCCGCGCCGGCCACGCCGTCACCGCCCTCGACCCCTCCCCCGCGATGCTCGCCATCGCCCGCGAGCGTGCCGCTTCCGAGGGGCTCGCCGTCACCTTCCTCGAAGGCCGCCTCCCCGGAGCCGGGCTTCCGCCCGCCGCCTTCGCCTCGATCATCCTCCCCAACGATGTCCTCCTCGCCTGCCCCACCGCCGACGAGCAAGCCGCCGTCCTGCGCGCCGCCGCCACCGCCCTCGCCCCCGGCGGCCGCCTCGCCCTCGACGTGGCCGGCCCCGGCCACTGGCTCGACCCCGAAGGCAACGGCGAGCCCATCCTCGCCTTCTCCGGCGAACTCGAAGGCGAGTCCCTGGCCGTCTGGCACACCCGCCAGGATGACCTCGCCACGCAGACGCGCCGCCTCCGCATTCGCTACGAGCTGACCACCGCGGACGGCGCCCTTCGGACCACCGCGAGCGAGCACGTTCTGCGCTACGGAACGCGCACCGAGATCGCGTCCATGCTCGACTCCGCCGGCCTGCGCGTTCTCGATGTCTGGGGCGACTACTCGCTTGGAGCATTGACGAAAGACAGCGAGCGGCTGATTGTTACCGCCGAACTCGCGGAAAGGAGCAGCGAGCCTGAGGCGTTGATCAGCCAGGGTGGGCGAGGGCCCGAGCGTGAAGGCTGCGAAGCTGACCAACGACCGAGGCTGGTGAGATGACATGAAGCGGATCGGCCCAGCGAGCGAGCATCGGCGGCGAAGCCGGGTAGCGAGCGCGGAGCGCAGCGCCGCAGTCGAGCGAACCGTCGAATGACGCCAAGGATCGCCGTTGACGCCATGGGTGGCGACCACGGCCCCGCCGAGGTCGTCAGGGGCGCGCTGCTCGCGGCCCGCCGCCTCGAAGTCGAGGTGCTGCTCGTTGGTCGCGAGCGGGAGGTGCGGGTCGAGATCGAAGACGCTCCTGCCAACCTCCGCATCATCGATGCGGCCGACGTCATCACCATGCACGACACGATCGATGCCGTGAAAGCGAAGCCCGAGGCATCCATCAACGTCGGCATGAAGCTCGTGAAGGATGGCGAGGCCGACGCCTTCGTCACCGCCGGCAACACCGGCGCCGCCCTCACCGCCGCCCTTCTCCGGCTCGGGCGTGTGCCTGGCATCGCCCGCCCCGCCCTCGGCATGGTGGTTGCCACCAGCGAGCTCGGTCCCACCATCCTCCTCGACGTCGGCGCCACCGCCGACGCCCGCCCCGCCCACCTCATCCAATACGCGCACATGGGCGCCGCCGTCATGGAACGCTCACATGGCGTCAGCTCGCCCCGCATCGGCCTCGTCTCCATCGGCGAGGAAGACTCGAAGGGCAACCAGCTCATCATCGAGGTGAACCGCGCCCTCCGCGCCAGCGGCCTCAACTTCGTGGGGAACATCGAGGCCGGCCAGATCCCCCACCACGTCGCCGACGTCGCCGTCATGGACGGCTTCACCGGCAACGTCTTCATCAAGACCGTCGAGGGCGTGGCCGAGCTCTTCTTCGATGAGCTCAAGCGCGCCGTCCAGAAGACCCCCTGGAACCTCGTCGCAGGGATGCTCCTGCGGCCCGAGCTGCGCAAGGCCCAGCGCCGCCTCGACTACGCCGAATATGGCGGCGCCCAGCTCCTCGGCGTCGATGGCGTTGTCTTCATCTCCCACGGGCGCTCCGACGCGCGCGCCATCCTCGGGGGCATCCGCGCTGCCGGCGAGGCCGTCCACGACGGCGTTCTCGCCCAGATGCACGAGATCGCCGAGCGCGTCCCCGCCCGCGGCCTCATCGACACGAGCGCCGCCAACGGCCAGGACGCCGACTGATACTGATGAGGACCGACTTCTTCGAGGCCGACGAGTTCACCGGCAGCAAGGGCCAGCACTACGCCACCATCGACTCCGACTACCGCTGGGAGAAGGGCGACGAGGTCTGGCTGAACACCGCCAGTGGCCGCATCAAGCTGCGCATCACCTGGGTTGTCGTCGAGGTCGCGTCTGACGGCGTCGTCACCCGCGAGCTGCTGGGCCTGCGCGTCTAGCCCTGCGCCCTACAGGTCCAGGTAGGCCTGCATCTCGCCTTCGTCGTCCACGCTCGTCGGCGTGAAGCCGAGCTTCAGGTAGAAGCCCTCCGCGCTGCCATCGCCGTGATGCCAGCTCGTGCGCAGCTTGCCGTCGTGCGGGCGCGTCCGCGCGTGGTCGATGAGGAGCGCCATCGCCCGTGCGCCGAACCCCATCCCCTGGAAGCGCTCGTCGACCATCATCCGCCAGAGGAAGACGTAGCCCGGCTCGCGTGGCTCCGCGCGCAGGGTCTCGTCGTGCAACATCACGAACCCGACCGGCTCCTCGTCCGCATAGATCGCCCGGAACCACGCCGACTCCTCGAAGTGTGCCTGCGCGATCGAGCGCTCGTTCGAGGCCACCAGGTGCTTCTGGGAGTCGGCCACGGTCAGCGCAAAGACGGCCTCGGAGTTCTCGGGCGTGATCTCGCGGAGCGTGACGGAGGATTCAGGCGTTATCGCTGGCATCCTTGGTCGTCAATGTCTTGCATGGTGAAGCCGGGTCCGCCGTTCTTGAAGTACAGGTAGCCCTCGTAGGCGCGCTGCATCGTGCCCTTCGGCGGCATCCACCAGAGACGGCGGGACAGGCACCATCTGGTCTTCCTGGAACTCGGGGTTGGAGCCTGCAGGCGTTGCGGAAGTCTCCATCGACATGACGGCACCGGTCCTTGCCAGAATCGTGGCGCACCCCCGCGCGGGGTGTCAACAGGTTCACGAGCCGGGCCGCGCCCTGCCCACCGAAGCGACCGCCAGCGCCGCCTCGACCTCCTCCCGCACCCACCCCTCCCGCTCCACCTCCAGACGCGCCGCCAGCGCCTCCGCCACCTCCCCGTCCCCGCCGCCGTGCCGCCCCGAGATCTCCCCCAGCGCCCAGGCCGCGTGACCCCGCACCAGCGCCGCCCCGTCCCCGAGCGCCCCCGCCAGCGCCCCCGCGTCCTCCGCCGACCCCACATTCCCCAGCGCCACGCAGACGTTCCGCAGGAATCCGTCGCGCGTGGCCCGCTGCACCGCCCGCCCCCGGAACCGCTCGCGGAACGCAGCATCGTCGAGCGCCAGCAGTTCGGCCAGTGGCGGGAACGCGTCGTCGGGGGTCGTGGGCGCAAGGTCGGGGTGGCTGGCCGCGTTGCCCGACCCCACCGGGCACGAGTCGAGACAGTCGTCGCACCCGAAGATCCAGTCGCCGAACTTCGGCCGTAGCTCGCGCGGAATCGGTTCGCGGCTTTCGATGGTGTGGTAGCTGATGCAGAGCCGCGAATCAAGAACGCCCCCGTCCGGTGCGATCGCGCCCGTGGGGCAGGCAACGATGCAGCGCGTGCAGGAGCCGCACGTCTTCCGCAGGGGTGGGTTGGGCGCGATCTCCAGCGTCGTCGCGATCGCCCCCAGCAGCACCCACGGCCCGAACCCGGGCGCCAGCAGCATCGTCGACTTCCCCAGCCAGCCCAGCCCCGCCCGCGCCGCCAGCGGCCGCTCCAGCAGCGGCCCGTAGTCGACCGTTGCCCGCGCTTCCCCGCCCAGCTCCTCGCGGATGACGCGCGCCATCCGCCGCAGCTTCGATTCGAACAGGCGGTGGTAGTCCCGGCCCCGCGCGTACCGCGCGACCCGCCCCCGCGCAGGCCCCGCGGGCCACTCCGGGTCGGGCGCGTGCCCCGTGATCGCCAGCAGCACGACCGTCTTCGCCCCGGCCAGGAACGCCTCCGGCTCGGTCGCGCGCTCGATCCACTCGTCTGTCATCCAGTGCAGGTCGGCCAGGCGGCCTTCCGCCCGCGACTCCAGCGCCGCCGCCCGCGCCCCCTCCAGCGTCTCCGCCCCGGCGAAGCGCACGAGGTCGAAGCCGCCCTCCCCGGCGAGCTCCTCGACCCGCGCCCGTGCATCCATGCCCCCAGCAAACCGCACCCGCCCCCGCGCCACAACCCCGTGGTGTTCCGAACGCCCTTGACGATAAACCTCCACCGTTGTTCAATACGAACGAACATCCGTTCGCGAGGCGAGGCAAGGCATGAGCGAGCTATCGACCAAGCAGAGCCACATCATGGAGTACATCCGCGACTTCATCGAGGAGAAGGACTACCCCCCTTCCATCCGCGATATCCAGTTCGGATGCGGTATCAGCAGCACCTCCGTCGTTGACTACAACCTGCGGCGGCTCGAGGAGAAGGGTCTCCTCCGGCGCGACCGTGAGGTCTCCCGCGGCATCGAGCTGCTCGAAGGCCGCCGCCGCCGCGGCACCGTCGATGTGCCCGTGCTCGGCGCTATCGCTGCCGGCCAGCCCATCCCCGTCCCCACCAGCGACCGCTGGGCCAGCGATGTCGAGGACACCGTCACCGTCACCGAGGAGATGGTGCGCGGCCACGACAACGTCTTCGCCCTGCGCGTGAAGGGCACCTCGATGATCGAGGATCTGATCGACGATGGCGACATCGTCTTCCTTGAGCCCGCCACCACCGCCGACGACGGCGAGAAGGTCGCCGTCTGGCTGGAGGATCGCGGCGAAGTGACCCTCAAGCGCCTCTATCGCGAGCAGGACCGCATCCGCCTCCAGCCCGCCAACTCCACCATGCCCCCTATCTACGTCGACCCCGAGGACGTTAGGATTCAGGGCCGGTTCATCTCATCTATCCGGCCCAGCGGCTAGCCCTCCGGCAGGGTCGCGGGCCAGAGTCTTCGCCATGGCCCAGACCCTCGTCAGCATTCGAGACCTCTCCGTCCGCTACCGCTCGCGCGACGAAGCCGCTTACGCCCTCGACCAGGTCTCCTTCGATATCGAGCGCGGCCAGGTCTTCGCCCTCGTCGGCGAGTCCGGCTCCGGCAAGACCACTATCGGCATGTCCATAATCAACCTCCTCCCCGACGAGGGCGACATCCTCGGCGGCGAGGTCTGGTTCGGCGACCAGAACGTCCTCACCCTCGACGAACGCTCGCTCCGCGAGATCCGCGGCCGCCGCGTCACCATGATCTTCCAGGACCCCGTGGCCGGGCTGAATCCGGTCATCTCCGTGGGCGACCAGGTCGGCGAGATGCTGACCAACCACCTCAACTGGCGGAAGAAGGAGGCGAGGGAGGCGGCCATCGAGATCCTCGCCGGCGTGGGACTGGCCGACCCCAAACGCGTGGCCAAGTCGTACCCGTTCCAGCTCTCGGGTGGCATGTGCCAGCGCGTCATGATCGGCATCGCCACGGCCCTCAAGCCCGACCTCATCGTTGCCGACGAACCCACCGCCGCCCTCGACGTCACCGTCCAGGCACAGATCCTCCACCAGCTCGACACCCTCCGGCGCGAGCAGGGCACCACCATCCTGCTGATCACCCACGACTTCGGCGTCGTCTCCCAGATCGCCGACGAAGTGGGGGTCATGTACGCGGGCCACCTCGTCGAGACGGGTACGGTCCGGGACGTGCTCTCCGCGCCCCTCCACCCCTACACCCACGGCCTCCTCGCCGCCCGCCCCCGCCTCGATTCCGTCGGCCGGGAGCTCTACGCCCTCCCCGGCACCACCCCCGACCTCAACGAGCCCGCGGACCACTGCCCCTTCGTCCCCCGCTGCCGCAAGGCTGTGCAGCAGTGCCGCGACGTCCGTCCGCCCCAGCTCACCCCCGTCCCCGGCCAGTCCAGCCGCCGCGTCGCCTGCTACAACCCCCTCTGGCAGGGTTGAGGGGTGGATGAGGACCAACCCCGCCTGATCATCGTCACAGGCGTTCCCGGCTCCGGTAAGACCTCCGTCGCGAGGGTGCTTGCCTCCCTGTTCCCCCGCAGCGCCCACGTCGAGGCGGATGCCCTGCGCGAGACCATCCGCGAGGGCCGCGTGAACCCCGGTGGGTCCCCCGACGACGAGGCGGAACGGCAGCTCAGCCTGGTCATGCGCATGACCGCCGCCGCCGCCAACGAGCTCTTCGGTGAAGGCTTCACGGTGATCGTCGACGACGTCATCGTCACGAGGGGGCGGTTCCACGACTATCTCGAAGCGCTTCGCGGCTCGCCCCTCCACTACGTCCTGCTGGCGCCACCACGCGCGGTCGTCCTCGAACGCGACCGCCGCCGCCCCGACAAGACCGTCGCCGAGCAGTACCTCTGGCTCTACGACCTGATGGAGCTGGAGTGTCTCGGCCTCGGCCTGGACCTCGACACGTCGCAGTGGAACGAGGAAGAGACCGCACGCGCCATCCACGCCGCCGTCCTCGAGGGCAAGGGGCTGATTCGCTAGGAAGCCCGCCGCCCCGCCCGGGCAGGCGCCAGCGCCAGCAGCCGCGTGACCGCCACCTCCAGCGCCAGCTCGTCCCGCACCTCGCCCAGCTTCATGCCCCGATCGGCGGCGACCAGCACCTCGTAGGCACCCTGCACGCCCTCCCGGCCCAGCCGCTGGGCGCGCCGGATGGCGGCGTCGCGCAGACGCGGCCAGGGACGCCGGATCGCCTTCCCGATCTCGTCGGGACTCGCTCCTTCGTCCAGCAGGTCCAGCACCGTCGCGAGGGGGCGGTAGGCCGCCGCCAGCTGGCCCAGCAGGCTGCTCACGCTCTCCCCCCGCGAGAGCAGGAAACGCAGCGCCTGCAGCGCCTTCGCCGTGTCCCCGTCCAGCACCCCGTCCACGAGCTCCCAGATCGTCGTCTCCCGCTCGCCCCCGCAGAGCAGGTCGATGTCGTCGACCGTCGCCTGGCGACCCATCGTGTACAGCGCCAGCTTCTCCAGCTCGCGCGCCAGCTCCAGCGTGTTCGGGTGGAGCGCCGCCAGCAGCTGCGCCGGGTCGTCCTCGCGCGGCCGCCGCCACTCCTCCTCCTCCGGCAGGGGCCGCACCGAGCGCCCCCGCTGGAAGTCGACCCCCTGCAGTTGCGCCTCCTCCCGCACGAACTGCACCAACTCGCCCCGCTTCAACTCTGGGAAGTGCTCCACCTCCACCCCGACCTCGTCCAGACGCCGCAGGAGCGGGTTGCGGCCCGCGTTCAGGGCGCCCTCCACAAACACCAGCGTCGTCGTCTCCGGGATGCCCCCCGCCAGCCCCTCCAGAAGCGGGCTGAAGGCGTCGACACGCGGCCCGCGACCGCCGCCCCGGCCCCCGCCGCCCCCCTCGAACCGCCCCAGCAGCCCCTCCACGACCACGAGGCGCCGGGGCGAGAGGAACGGAACTGTCAGCGCCGGCCCGAGGATGTCGTCCGGCTTCGCGTCGCGTCCGTCGAGCAGGGCCACGTCCGCCCCCGCCGCCCCCGCGTCCCCGCCCGCCTCGACGCGCAGCCCCTCTAGGCGCCGCCGCAGGCGCAACTCATCCAGGCCGTGCAGCACGATGATCACCCGCCGCCCTCCGCCGCCCGATGATACCCCGCCCCCGCCGCCCCTAGGTCGCCTTCCCCGTACAATCTCGCCCGGCGTGACGCCCAGCGCGGGTGCGCCCGGAGGTATCAAATGCAAGCGAAGGCAGCCGTGCTGCGTGGCTCCGGAAGTCCCCTGGAAGTTCAGACCGTTACCGTCGACGATCCCGGCCCCGGCCAGGTGCGCGTCAAGCTGACCGCCTGCGGCCTCTGCCACACCGACCTGTCGGTGATGAATTCGGTTCTCCCCCGCCCCAACCCCGTGGTCCTCGGCCACGAGGGCGCGGGCGTCGTGGAGTCGGTCGGCGAAGGTGTCACCTCGCTCGAGCCCGGCGACCACGTCGTCATGACCACGACCGCTTTCTGCGGCCGCTGCCCCATGTGCGTCGAGGGCATGTACGCCCAGTGCGAGCAGATGCCCCTCAACATGGGCGGCAACTTCCCCTACCACATCGACGGGCTCGACCTGATGCCCTTCGCCTCCATCGGCGGCCTCTGCGAGTACACCGTTGTCGCCGAGAACACCGCAATCAAGATCGACAGGGACATCCCCCTGGTCAGCGCGTCCCTCATTGGATGCGGGGTGATCACCGGGGTGGGGGCCGCGATCAACACGGCCGAGGTGCGTCCCGGCACGAGCTGCGCCATCTGGGGCTGCGGCGGTGTCGGCCTGAGCGTCCTCCAGGGCTGCCGCATCGCCGGCGCCTCCACGATGATCTCGATCGATGCCAACCCGGCCAAGCTGGAGTACGCGAAGAAGCTGGGCGCCACCCACGTCATCGACGCCTCGCAGGAGAACGCCGTCGAGCAGGTGATGGCGATCACCGGCGGCCGCGGCGCCGACTACACCTTCGAAGCCATCGGCGTCGGAGCCTGCATGGAGCAGGCTTACATGGCCGCCCGTCGCGGCGGGACGGCCACCATCGTCGGCGTTGGCGGCTTCGAGGACACCTTCTCCCTCTCCGCCGGTCTCGTCGCCATCATGGAGAAGACCCTCAAGGGCTCCTTCTGCGGCAAGGGCGCCAGCGTGCGCGACTTCCCCCGCCTGATCGACTGGTACCGCCAGGGCAAGCTCGACCTCGACTCGCTCGTGACCACCACCTACCCCATCGAGGACGTGGCCCAGGCTTACGAGGACATGGAAGCGGGCAAGAACGCGCGGGGCGTCGTCGTCTTCTAATCCCCGCGGACGGACGCTCAGTCCTGGATGAGGGCGTTCTCCTCGATCCAGCCGTCGACCCGCCGCCATTGCGCCAGCAGCCAGGTGGTGCGCCCGTCGATGTCCGCCGGCACCTCGCCCCGGGGGATGCGCCAGAAGGCGATGCGCACCTCGCGCCGCAGGATGCCTCCCGCCAGCAGCGAGCGGTAGCTGCCGCCCTCCAGGCCCGTGTGCGCGCAGAACACCACGTCCGCATCCGGCGCGCGCTCGAGCAGCGCCAGCGCCCCGCCGAGCTGTGGCGGCAGCACGTGCCGCAGCCCCTCCGCCAGCCGCGCTTCCTCCTCGTCGCCGCTGCGCCGCATGCGCCGCACCGCTCGCGCCAGCCGCATCGGTGTAAAGAGCGCCCCCTCGGGGAATACGAGCACGCCCTCGCGTGGCTCGAGGTTGTCGCCCAGCGCCGAGACCTTCGCGATCTGGCGCGAGCCCTCGCGCGAGCCGACCGTCAGGAACGTGCTCCGCAGCCGGTGCCCGACGAAGTCGATGCAGGGGTCGCGCACGAGCCACGAGTTCATGACCCAGCGCAGCCAGAGCCCGTGCCGGCCCTCCAGGAACACGAGCGGCAGCAGGTTGTCGACCGGCGAGACGTGCCGGCAGAACACGATCACCGGCCCCTCCGCCGCCTCCTCGTCCCCCTCGACCGCCACGCGCATCTCGAACAGCCGCACGAGGCTCCAGAACACCCAGCGCGCCCACACCCGCGCGAACCAGTGGTGCAGCGCCAGCCGGCGGCGCTCGCTCCCCTGCCCCAGCACCCAGAGCGGCAAGAACAGGACGATCCCGAAGGTCTCCACCGCCAGGTAGGCCCAGATCGCCAGGATGCAGCGCACGAAGATCGTTCCCCGGCCCCGCGCCAGGTCCCCGGTCAGCGCCACCACCAGGAAGATCGGCGCCGCCGCCGTGTTGATCAGGAACGACGCCAGGTAGATGGGCACGGTCACCGTGCGCCGCGCGTAGCGCAGCGCCAGCCGCTCGCGCCCGATGTCCCGTTCGCGGGTCAGCCGGTCGAGGAGCGAGGGGGGTCGTGCCGGGGCCGGTGTCGCGCTGCTCACCGACCGGAGCTTAGCGAACGCGGCCCCTGTGCGCCTTTCCCGGTGCCCCTGCGCCCACCGTCGCGTAGAGTCACGCCGATCGCTTCGGGCAGGAGCCGCTCGTGACGTTTCTCGATGACATCCGCCGCCGGCTGCAAGAGCAGCCCGCTCACTCCAGCGACCGGGAGCCCGTGCGGCTCCCCGCCCGACGCTTCGTCGACCGCTCCTTTTACGAGGCCGAACGCGCCGAGATCTTCGGCAAGGCCTGGCTCCTCGCCGGCCGCCTCGACGAGATCCCCCGGCCCGGCCTCTACATGACCTGGGAGAAGACGACCGTCCCCCTCCTCATCGTCCACGCCGTCGACGACGTCATCCGCTGCTTCTACAACAGTTGCCGTCACCGCGGCGCCCCCGTCGTGCGCGTGCCCCGCGGACGCAACCGCGCCCTCCGCTGCCAGTACCACAGCTGGACGTACGACACCTCCGGCAAACTCGTCTCCGTTCCCGACGAGCGCGACTTCGTCGATCTCCACCGCGAGGAACGCAGCCTCGTACCGGTCGCCTCCGCGATCGCCAACAGCGCCATCTTCGTGAACGAGAACCCCGAGCAGGACCTCGGGAGCTGGATCGGCGGCGCCGCCGAGGAACTGTCGGTGGAGAGCGAGGGGCTGCACACGCTCGACCAGCGCTCCGTCACCATCCCGGTCAACTGGAAGCGCGTCGTGGGCAGCTTGCTCGCCTCGCCCCCCGCCCCGCCCCGCCCCGGCGCAGGCGCCCCCGCGATCACCGACGCCGACGTCGAACTGCTCGATGGCGGCCACCTGCGCATCGTCGCCCCCTTCGATGCCGCCAGCGCCTCGGCCCTTGGTCTCTCCGGCCCCCTCGACTGGGCCAACCCCACCGATGGAGACCTCCCTACCATCGCGGGCCTCGGCCCCATGCTCAGCTCCACCGCCACCACCTACGTGTTCTTCCCCAACCTGTTCGTCACCTACACGCCCAGCGGCATCTTCAACTTCTCCGTCTGGCCCGGCGACGAGGAGACGACCCTGCTCGAAGCGACCTGGCTCGCCCCCGACTGGGGCGAGGAGGACGCCCCCGTCGAGCACCCTGCCTGGAGCGCGCGCATCGAGTGGGCGCAGGCGCAGATCGACGCCGTGGCCGAGGAGCTTGCCGGCGTCCAGGACGAGATGAAGGAGCCCGCCCGCCAGGGACTCTCCTTGCAGGACGACTCCGAGGCCGTCCGCCTCTGGAACGAGGCTATCGACGACCGCCTGCGCAACGTCGTACCGCCCGACACCCTCACCGGCGCCGCCCCGGGCGAGGTCCGCAGCCCCGTCGCGCGCTAGGCCAGGTCCGCGGCCATCCACTCGGCGACGCGTTCGCCGAGCATCATGCAGGTGAAGTTCGTGTTTGACCGGATGATCGTCGGCATGATCGAACCGTCCACCACCCGCAGCCCCTCCACCCCGTGCACCCGCCCCTCCGTGTCGACGACCGCCCCCGCGGACGGGTCGGGTCCCATCGGGCAGGTGCAGGTCGGGTGGGCCATGCTCGTGGCGGTGGCGTGGATCCACTCGTCGAGCTTCGCGTCGTCTTCGATCGTCTCCTCGTCGATATCGACCGGCCCCGTATGGAACGCCGCCATCTCCTCCGAGTGCGCCAGCCGCCACGCCAGGCGCGCGCCCTCGCGCAGACGCACGCGGTCCGCCTCGTTCTCGTCGAACTGCAGGTCGATGGTGGGGCGCTCGGTGTAGTCGGTACTCGCCAGCGTGACCGACCCGTACGAGTTCGGGAGCTGCACACCCGGCGCGATCCCGAACACCCACTCCGGCTCGGCATTCTCGTCGCCCGCATCCGGGCGCCACGCCCCGAAGCGCCCGCCCGGCACCAGCAGGACGTGGCCCAGCAGGTACACCTGCATGTCGTTGAAGTCGCCCGTGGCCGAGGTGTAGCGCAGCAGCGCCTGCAGCAGCGGCTTCTCCGGGTTCACCGTGCCCGGCGTCGGGCGCAGCAGCATCGGCGTCATCGGGTGGTCCATCAGGTGCTTGCCCACACCCGGCAGGTCGACCGTCGAGTCGATGCCCAGCTCCGACAGCTCGTTCGCCGGACCGATGCCGCTCCGCAGCAGGATCGCGGGACTCATGATCGCTCCCGCCGAGAGCACGATCTGCTTGCCCCGCACCTCCTGCAGCTCGCCGTCGCACTCGACCCGCAGACCCACCGCGCGCCCGTCCTCGACCAGCACCCGGTCGACCAGGCAGCGGCCGCGAATCGTGAGGTTGAGCCGGTTCCGCGCCTGCGAAAGGAACCCGAGATTCGCCGACCAGCGCGTCATCAGGTTCGGACCGCCGCGGTTCATCGCGATGCGCGTGACGCCCGTCGTCTCCGGGTCGTTCTGGTCGCTGTCCGCCTCGTATCCGGAGGCCAGGCAGGCGTCGTAGAACCCCTCCTGCACCGGCTCCAGCTCCTCCCGCTTCCAGCGCCGCACGGGAATCGGCCCGCCCTGCCCGTGGAAGTCGCCGCCCTCGTCCTGGTCGTCCTCGAGCGCGCGCAGGTAGGGCAGGCACTGCTCCCAGCTCCAGCGCTCGTCGCCCGTCAGCTCCGCCCACGCGTCGTAGTCTCCGGGCGCCCCCCGGATTGCGACCCCGCTGTTGACCGCCGATGAACCCCCGACCAGCTTCCCCCGTGGCAGCGGCGCCACCCGCCCCGGCACGAACGTCGCCTTGAAGCCCCAGTCGTGGTTCACCGTCGAGGGCTCGTGGATGCTGTTGATGTCGTCCGGAAGTTGGTCCAGCGTCGCGTAGTCGGGCCCCGCATCGAGCAGCAGCACCGACCGCGAGCGGTCCTCGCTCAGCCGCGAGGCCATCACCGCGCCCGACGACCCCGCCCCGACGACGATCACGTCGTACTCCATCAGCCCTGGCCCCCGGCGACCGACGCGTCGATGCGCGCCATCAGCTCCGCGTCCAGCGGCCCCTTCGCCTCCGCCTCCAGGCACTCCGCCAGCTCCGCGCGGTTCTTCACCCCCAGGATCACCGTCGCGACTCCATCCATCGAGAGCGAGTAGCGGTGCGCGAGCGAGGCAGGCGACTCGCCTACCTCCCGCGCCAGCGCCCGGAACGGCGCCGCCCGCTCGAAGTCGACGACCTCCGGGTGCTCGCCCGGCAGGTCGCGGTCGATCGCGTCCGTGAGCGCTCCCGCCTGCACCGCGCGGATGCCCATCACGCCGACGCCCCGTGCCGTCGCCGCCGCGATCAGCTCGCGCGGGCGCGGCTCCTCGTCGTAGGCGCGCATCCCCCCGGGCGAATCGAGCAGGTTGGCCACGCACTGGATGGCGGCCGGTGCGGGGTCTTCCGCCAGCGTCTCCAGCAGGGCGCTGGGCACGCCCACCCCGCTTACCCCCCACGCCCCGATCGTGCCGTCCGCCACCATCGCCTCGAAGGCGGGCCGCACCGCCTCCACGAACAGGCTGCGGGGCGTCCCCCGCCCCTCGAACCCGTCCGGGACCACCATCCCGTGCAGGAAGAACAGGTCGACGCGCTCCATCCGCAGCCGGTCGAGGCTGGCCGCCAGCGCCTCCCGCAGCGCCCCCGCCACCGCCCCCGCCGGCACGTTGCCGAGGTGGTGCTTCGTCGAGATGCGCACCCCCTCCGGCAGCCGCCCCCCGAACGCCTCCCCTACGACGCGCTCCGCCTCTCCGTTGCCGTACCCGGGCGCCACGTCGAGGAAGGTGATGCCGCCATCGACCGCCGCCAGTACCGTCTCGACCGCCTCCTCCCGCGTTGTCGCCCCCCAGACCCCGCCGGTGCCGCCTCCCCCCAGCGTGAGGGCGCTGACCGGCCCGAGCGTCCCGAACATTCGCGTTTCCATGCGCGCGAGTCTACCGGTCGGTCGCTGCCCCCGCCGCCTCCGTGATGCCAGCCCGCCGCAGCGCCTCGACGATGCGCTCCCCTGTCCCCTCGGGCGGGTCCGCGCGGTAGGTCATGATCGCCACCGCGTCGACCATCTCCGTCTCCGCCAGCGCCGCCAGCGTCTCCTCGAAGGCGCGCCAGGCCTCCTCCTCGCCCGCCGCGATGCGCCGCCGCAGCCCCGCGGGCGCGGGAATCCGCAACCGCTCGCTGATCGCGTCCAGCGACTCCGGCGTCAGCAGGGGCATCGCCATCGCCACCACGTGGGCCCCCGCCCGCTGCGTCTTCACGAACTCCGCCGACCGCAGCAGGGGCGCCATCTCGAACACCGGCTGCGTCCAGACGCTGGCCGCGCCCGCGTGCAGCTTGGCCGCCAGCAGCCGGTCGGCGCGCTCGTCCTCGTGGTACTGGTCGAGGGCCGCCCCGACGGCCATCCCCGGCGCCCGTTCGCGCACGATCCCGATCGCATCCGGCACGCGCGTCCCCGGCGTCTCCGCGACGTGGTCGCCCCGCAGACAGAGCACGTGGCCGATGCCGCCCTCCCGCGCCCGCGCCACGTCGGCGGCGATCGCGGCCGGCGAGCGCCCGCCCGTGGCCAGGTGCCAGATCGGCTCCAGCCCCTCCCGCCGCAGCGCCAGCGCCGCCTCCAGGCTCGACTGCCGTTCCGGGCGCTGGATCACATTCACGGTCAGCGTGCAGGCTTCGAGCAGCCGCGCGCGCCGCCGCAGGATCGCCGGCTTCGAGGTGCGCGGCGGCGTGATCTCGAGCGAAACGGGGAATGCACCGCTCGTCATCGCTTCCACGAAGGACATCGAACCAGCCTGTCGCGAAGGCGCGTACGAGTCCAGCGGCGTCAGCCCTGCTGACGCGTGACGCTCTCGCCCAGCACCGCCGACCGCGCCGCCGCGACCGCGTAGAGCGACCCCGTCACGCAGATCAGGTCCGCCTCCTCCGCCCGCTGCCGCGCCTGCGCGATCCCTTCCGCCACGCTCCTCGCCACTTCCACGTGCGGCGTCAGCGGCGCCAGCTCCGCCGCCATCTCGGCGGGGTCGCGCGACCGCCGCGACTTCAGCCGGCAGCACCAGATGCCGCTCGCCAGCCCCGCCAGCTTGTAGCCGATGCCGCGCAGGTCCTTGCCCCCCATCGCTCCCAGCACGAAGAAGCAGCGCCGCCACTCGAGGTACTCGCGCAACCCCTCCGCCAGGGCCGCCGCCGCCGCCGGGTTGTGCGCCCCGTCCGCCACCACCAGCGGACGCTGTCCCATCACCTCCAGCCGCCCCGCGACCCGCGTCCGCGCGATCCCGCCGCTGATCGCCTCGTCGTCGATGGCCGCGCCCCGCGCCCGCAGCTCGTGCGCCACCGCCACCGCCGTCGCCGCGTTCCCCACCTGGTGCGAACCCAGGAGCGGCGTCCGCAGCTCCCGTGACCCCTCCGGCCCGTGCAGCAGGAACGACTGCCCGAAGACGTACCGCTCCAGCACGTCCGTGCTCCACTCCTCGTCCACCAGCCGCAGCTCCGCCCCCACTTCGCGGCAGCGATCCCGCACCACCTGCGTCACGGCCGGGTCGGGCTGGGGCGCCAGCACGCAGGTGGCGCCCTTCCCGATGATCCCCGCCTTGTCCCGCGCGATCGCGACGGTCGTGTCGCCCAGCACCGCGGTGTGGTCGAGCGCGATCGGCGTGATCACCGCGATATCGGCGCCGCCGTACACGTTCGTCGCGTCGTAGGAGCCGCCCAGCCCCACCTCCACCACCTGCCAGCCGCCCTCGCCCAGCTCCTCCCGAGCCAGCCAGTGGAAGAGCGCCGTCAGCACCCCGAACGTGCTCACCGCGCCCCCCGCCGACTCCTGCTCCGCCTCCACCGCCGGCCGGATGGCGCTCAACCCCGCCGCCAGCTCCGCCATCTCCACCGCCTCCCCGTCGATGCGGACGCGTTCCGCGTACGAGTGCAGGTGCGGGCTCGTGAAGAGCGCCGTCCGCTCCCCGCCCGCCCGCAGGATGCCCTCGATCATCGCCGAGACGCTGCCCTTGCCGTTCGTGCCGGTCACGTGGACCGTTCCCCGCCCCAGCTGGGGGTCGCCCAGCCGCCGCAGCAGCGAGCGCATCGAGGCGAGGCTCATCGGCGGGCTCGCGGACGCCCCCGGATCCCGCTCCATGTCGACGAACGACTCGAGGAACCTGATCGCTTCCCGCTGGTTCATGGAGTCATTGTAGGTTCGCTGTGCCATGCTGGGCTGGCCGTGACTGAGACGGACACCGATACCGATACCCGCGACCGCTTCGAGCGCGCCATCGCCCGCATCGACGAGGCGAATGCGGCCGACCCGTTCACCATTGATATCGACGGTCGCCCCGTGCCCAAGGAGCTCACGCACGCGCGCATGCTCACGGAATGGGTCGAGCGCCTCCTGCCCGAACCGGGCGAAGCGCTCCTGCTCGCCGCCCGCGCTCACCACATCCGTCGCTGGGAGTCCCCCCGCGATACCTTCCCCGCCGGCCGCCGCGGCTACCTCCGCTGGCGCCGCGACCTCCAGCGCCGCCACGCCGCCCACGCGCGCGCCATCATTGAGGAGGCCGGCTACGACGAGGACACCATCGCCCGCGTCGAGCGCCTCATCCGCAAGGAGACGCCGAAGGGCGACCCCGAAGGCCAGGCCTTCGAGGACGGCCTCACCCTCGTCTTCCTCGAAACCCAGCTGCACGACTTCGCCCTCCGCACCGACGCCGACACGATGGCCGGCGTCATCCGCAAGACCTGGACCAAGATCAGCCCCGCCGCCCGCGACCTGGCGCTCGCCTCCGACCTCGCCCCCGAGGACCGTGCCCTCATCGAACGCGCTCTCGCCTGACCCCGCCCGCCTCCCTACCTCCTACAATGCTGGTATGTCCGACGGCGAAGACTTCGCACGAGACCTGCTGGAGGCCCAGCCCGACCGCTTCGTCTCCGTGCTCGCCGCCGCCCCCGGCGGCGCCACGCTCCCCGCCGTTGCCACTGCCCGCCAGATTGCGACGCTCGTGCGCGCCACCCGCGCCAGCTACGTCCTCCTCGTGGAGGGCGAGCCGCCCCCGGACGGCGTCGATGCGGCCGCCGCCCTGGAGTTCGCCACCAGCCTGGCCGCCTACCGCACCCTCCACATCGCCGGCGCCTTCGGCCACACCGGCCAGGTCGAGGTCGTCGAGCGCAACCCGAAGGTCGCCGCCGGTATCCGCGAGGCCGCCGAGCGCCACGCCTTCGACGAGCACGTGCGCGTCCACTCCGGCAAGCCCCCCGCCGTCGTACACGCCCTCAACGGCCCCTACGACCTCGTCGTCCTCAGCGGCCGCTGGCGCGAGTACGAGCGCATGGAAGAGGACCTGACCCGCCTGCTCCGTATCGGCGGCTCCCTCACTATCGTCAACGCCGCCGGCCTCGCGGACGCTCCCGGGGGCGCCGAGGCCGACGCCCTGCGCCGCTACCTCGCCCTCCTCGCCGCCGACGAGCGCTACCTGCTCAACCCGGGGCTCGACTTCGCCGGCGTGCTCGCCGCCCGCATCCGCTAGCCCCGCGTGACCGAACCACCCCGCCGCCGCGTCCCCGTCGCCGCCGAGCAGAGCGTTCGCCAGGAGCGCCGGAGCTTCTTCCGTATGGCCGCCATCCTCGGCGTTATCGTCGGCATCCCCCTCGGCGTCTTCGGCCTCCCCGCCCTCCTCAACCTCTTCTTCGATGAACCCACCGTCCCCCCGGGCGGAGCGTGGAGCGAGGACGGCGTCACCCTCTGGGTCGACTCCTATGCCGTCGAAGAGGGACCGCCCCGTGTGGTGACGGTCACCCTCGCCGTGCGCACGTCCGAGCCCTGGAGCCTCGGACCCCAGGATGTCGAGCTTGAGCTGTCGGAGGGCGACCCCGTCTCCGTCGCTGAAATCGCTGCGCCCGACGTGTTGCAGGTGGGGAAGCAGGGCACGATCGTGTTCCGGTTCGCCCTCGTCGGGGCGGAACGCGACGCCGAACCGAGAGCCATCCGCCTTGCCGAGCCAAAGGCCCGCTTCGCCCTCACGGAGGAGGATCATTGACGGCGGACCTCGCCACCCTGCCCCACTACCTCCGCCCCGGCCTCCGCATCGTCTTCATCGGCTACAACCCCGCCGTCTACTCCGCCGAGGCCGGTCACTACTACGCCCGCCGCGCGAACGTCTTCTGGAAGCAGCTCAACGAGAGCGGCCTCCTCGCCCGCCCCGCCGGACCCGAGGACGACGCCTCCCTCATGGACGAAGCCGGTATCGGCTTCGTCGACCTCTGCCCCCGCCCCACCGTCCGCGCCGACGAGCTCACTCCCGAGGAAATCGCCGAGGGCGCCCGTCGCCTCCTCGGCCAGCTACGGGAGAACCAGCCCGCCTACGCCGTCTTCAGCGGGCGTGGCATCTACGTCCACTTCGCCCGGCACGCCCTCGACCTCCCCCGCACCGCCCTCGCCGGCCGCCCCGACGGCATCCAGCCCGAGCGCATCGGCGACACCATCCCCTACGTCGTCCCCTCCTCCAGCGGACTTGCCAGCCGCTGGCACGGTGAGCGCTTCGCCCTCCTGAAGGCGCTCGCCGAGCTCCTCGGACCCCCACCCGCCTCCTCGCGCTCGTAGGATCGCCCCATGCGCGCAGCCGTGCTCGAACGCCCCGCCCCCGCGGGCGACGGCCCCCTCGCCGTCACCACCCGCCCCGACCCCGTCCCCGCGCCCGGCGAGCTGCTGCTGCGCGTCGACGCCTGCGCCGTCTGCCGCACCGACCTCCAGATCTGCGAGGGCGACATCGAAGCCCGCCGCCTCCCCGTCATCCCCGGCCACCAGGCCGTCGGGACCGTCGAGGCCCTTGGCGAGGGCGTCGAGGGCTGGCGTACGGGTGACCGCGCGGGCGTCGCCTGGCTCGCGGGCGCCTGCGGCGACTGTGCGCGCTGCACGGCGGGCCGCGAGAACCTCTGCGAGGCCGCGCAGTTCACCGGCTGGGACCGCGACGGCGGCTACGCCGAGCGCATCACCGTACGCGCTGCCTTCGCCCACCCCCTCCCCGCCAACCTCGACCCAGTCGAGGCCGCCCCCCTCCTCTGCGGCGGCATCATCGGCTACCGCGCCCTCCGTCTTTCCGGCATCGAGCCGGGCGGGCGGCTCGGGCTGTACGGCTATGGCGCCTCCGCTCGCCTCGCACTCCAGGTGGCGACCCACTGGGGCTGCGAGGTGTTCGTCGCCACCCGCTCCGAGCGCGATCGGCAGCGCGCCCGTGACCTCGGAGCCGTCTGGGCGGGCGGCACGGACGACCCCCCGCCCGCGCCCCTCGACGCAGCCGTCACCTTCGCCCCCGCCGGCGAGGTCGTCGTCGCTGCCCTCAAGGCCGTCGACCGCGGGGGCACGGTCGCCGTTAACGCCATCCACCTCGACCGCATCCCCGAGTTCGCCTACGAGCACCTCTGGTGGGAACGCAGTATCCGCAGCGTCGCCAACTTCACCCGCCGGGACGCGCGCGAGTTCCTCGCCCTCGCCGCCGAGGTCCCCATCCGCACCGAGACCGCGGTCTACGCCCTCGACGACGCCAACCAGGCCCTCGCCGACCTTGCGGGGGGCAGGGTCGCCGGCGCAGCCGTCCTCCGCGTCGGTTGAAGGGGCCGGCTCGGCTAGACTCGTGAGCGCACCAGGAGGCGCCCGTGTCGACCGACTCCGACCAACCCACGTCACTCAACGAATCGCACGCCCGCAACGCCGGCGTGCGCGTGACCCTCGAGGAGATGCTCGCGATCAACGTCAACGTGATCGAGGAGTTCCGCGCGAACGGCGGGAAGGTGTCGGGCATGTTCGCGAACGAGCCCCTCCTCCTCCTCACCACCACCGGCGCGAAGAGCGGTCAGAAGCGCACCAACCCGCTTGTCCACACCCTCGACGGCGACCGCGTGGTCATCATCGCCTCCTTCGGCGGCGCACCGACGCATCCCGCCTGGTTCCTCAACATCCAGGCCAACCCCGAGGTCACGATCGAGCTGCCGGGCGAGTCCTTCACGTCGAAGGCCGTCATCCCCGACGGCGAGGAGCGCCAGCGCATCTACGACCAGCACGCCGCCCAGATGCCCCGCTTCGCCGATTACCAGGCCATGACGACCCGCCAGATCCCCGTGGTGGTTATCCCGCGGCCGTAGGCGGCGCGAACCGTGCGCAACCGGGGCACGGCCTCTGGCGCATTCCTCCCCCGCCTTCGCTACAGTCTGCGGGCCGTTCGTTAGCAGAACGTCGGTGTCCGCTAGACTCTCCGGACGCAACCGCAGGAGAACCCCGATGACTTCAGAAGATCCCATCGCCCAGATGATCTCGTACAACAACCGGCTCATCGAGCAGTTCCGGGCGAACGGAGGGAAGGTCACCGGCCGCTTCGCCGACGCGCCCCTGCTCCTCCTCACCACCACCGGCGCGAAGAGCGGTGAGAAGCGCACCACCCCGCTCGCCCATAGCACGGACGGCGACGACATCATCATCATCGCCTCCTACGCCGGGAACCCGAAGCATCCGCAGTGGTACCACAACATCAAGGCCAACCCCGAGGTCACGATCGAACTTCCCGATCAGACCTTCACCACGAACGCCATCGTCCCCGAGGGCGAGGAGCGCAAGCGGCTCTTCGACCAGCAGGCCGAGAAGATGCCCGCCTTCGCCGAGTACCAGGCCAAGACCACCCGCGAGATCCCCGTCATCGTCATCCGCCGCCCGTAACCCCAGTCCGGCAACAGAAAGGAACCACCATGCCCAAGCCCCGCGTCCTTACCGAGCTCGACGAGTGGCCCCGCCACCAGACCATCGACACCTTCAACTCCGTCCAGACCGCCAGCCCCGAGTGGAGCGACGGCTACTGGTTCTGTTTCGGCGACCCCGCCGGTGAGGTGAACCTGATTACCGCCATCCGCCTCTACCCCAACACGGACGTGATGGACGCCTACGCCATCGTCAGCCTCGACGACGGCAAGCAGTACAACCTGCGCGCCAGCCGCCGCCTCCGCCCCCGCATCGACGACCTCCGCGTCGGCCCCTTCTGGCAGGAGATCATCCGCGGCATGCGCACCGTCCGCATCGGCTGCGATGAGAACGCCCACGGCATCGAGTTCGACATCCTCTGGGAGAGCAAGGCCCCCGCCTACGACGAGGCCCCCGGCGTCCAGTACCGCCTCGACGGCCGCCTCGTCGCCGAGCGCTCCAACTACATCCAGGCCGCCGACATCTCCGGCCGGATCAAGATCAACGGCCGTGAGTGGAAGTTCGACTTCGGCGACGGCTGGGCGGGCACGCGCGATCACTCCTGGGGCATCGGCGCAGGCACCGGCACGGGCGCCAAACCCAACCCCTACGTCGCCCCGCCCCTGACCCCGCCCGAGCAGGGCAGCTTCCGCGCCGACGGCATGCGCCACTGGGCCGTGGTCAACATGCCCGACCGCTGCCTCTACTACGCCTTCCGCCTCGGCGAGGACGGGGTCTACACCGCCTCCGGCACCGGCCGCCAGGCCGGGGCCGGCGTCCACTCCTGGGTCGAGTACGCCTACGACTCCGACAAGGAGAGCTTCGCCTACACCGACATCTCGATCTCCGACCACGAGTGGGAGGACGGCTTCCCCCGCTTCAAGCGCGGCAAGATCCATCTCACCCGCCCCGACGGTGGCGTCGACAACTTCCAGCTCGAGGTCGTCAGCGAGCCCGTCTACATGCTTGCGGGTGGCTACGCGCACGGCTGGAACGACCGCCTCGGCCGCGGCGTCTTCCGCGGCGAGTTGCTCGTCGAGGGCGAGGTCTGGGACGTCTCCCATCCCACAAAGGTCTTCGACGCCGACGGCAACGAGATACCGCAGATGAGCGGCGGCGGTTCCTACGCCGAGCTCTCCACCGTCTACACCAACCTGGACGACCCCAGCGACACGGGCGTCGGCATCCTCGAGTGCGCCATCATGACCGAGTTCGAGGGCGTCAAGGGCCCGTAGCCGCTGACCTGCCCGCAGTGCGGGTGCAAAACCCTGGAGCGAAACCGTGTACGTCAGCCATGACGCGCTGGCCGACGCCATGTACGCCAGCCTGCGCCTTCCCGAGGACGGAGATTCCCACGCCGAACCCCTCGACAGCGGCCCTATCCGCTGCATCGACAAGGCCGGAAGCGTCTACGCCTACGAATTCCTCTTCGTGAGCGCGGGCGTCTCGCTGGATGGCATCGACCCCGAGGACGCGGCCCGCATTCGTGAGGCCGTTCGAACTGCCATCGCCGCCCTGGCGCCGCTTTCTGTGCCCTGATCCTGTTGCACTGTTTGCCGACAGCATCTATGATGCATGTGAGCAACTGAGATGGTCACCGTCAGCGAGCAGAGCGAAAGCGAAGAGAAGTACGCGGAGTTGAGTCTCCGACTGCTCCGGCAGGCGCAGGAAGAGTTCGACAAGGGCGATCGCCTCCAGGCGTCGGAGAAGGCGTGGGGCGCGGCCGCGCACGCCATGAAGGCTGCCGCCGAACGCCGCGGCTGGAACCACAACCGCCACGCTCACCTCTTTGCGGTCGCCGGCCAGATGGCGGACGACACGGGCCGTGCTGAAATTCGCGATCTCTTCCGGGATGGCAGTTCCCTGCACCAGAACTTCTACGAAGACTGGCAGACGGACACCTCCGTGCAGGGCGGTATCAACCAGGTTCGGCAACTGGTGGAGATCATGGAAGAGCTGCGCGCCCAGCCTGTCCGCCCCTCCGTCGTCACGGACGAGCAGCAATGGCGCACCCTGAACCAGCCGCCTCGCGAACGAAGCTAGCTCCCGCTCACTCCCCCAGCGCCTCCGCCAGCAACTCCGCGACGTGGCGCGGCGTGCGCGAGGTGAAGTGCCCGATCTGCTGCCGGCAGGACACCCCCGTGACCGCCACCGCGACCTCCCCGCCCGCCGCCTCCACCGCGGGGAAGAGGCGGTAGGCGCCCATCTGCCGCGAGACCTCGTAGTGCTCCCGCTCGAACCCGAACGACCCCGCCATCCCGCAGCACCCTGAGTCGACCAAGGAAGGCGCGTAGCCCGCGACCTCCAGCGCCCGCAGCGACGGCTCCGCCCCCGCCAGCGCCTTCTGGTGGCAATGCCCGTGCACCAGCACGCTGCCCGCGCCGGCGCGGAACAGCTCCGCCACGCCCGCATCCTCCGCCGCCACCCGCGCGACCAGTTCGTCCAGCAGGACCGCCTGCGCCGCGACCGTATCCGCGCGCTCGCCTGGCAGGAGGTCGCGATACTCGTCGCGCAGCGTGAGCAGGCACGAGGGCTCCGTCCCCACGATGGGCACCCCCCGCCGCGCGTACGGCTCCAGCCGCGCGAGGTTCGTTTCCGCCCAGCCCCGCGCCAGTCCGAGCTGCCCCTTCGAGATCGCCGGCCGCCCGCAGCACTCCAGGCTCGGCACGACCGTCACCGCGTACCCCAGCGCCTCCAGTACCCGCACCGCCGCCCGCCCCACCTCCGGGTGGAAGTACTCCGTGAACGTGTCGACCAGGTAGACCGCCTCCCCGCGCGGCGCCTCCCCCGTCCGCGCCCCCCGCCACGACCACCACCGCCCGAAGCGCCGCGAGGCGAACGCCGGCAGCGGCCGCCGCCGGTCGACCCCGCCGAGGCGTTCCAGCAGGTCCCGCACCGGTCCCAGCCCCGCGACCACGTTCGCCAGCGGCGCCACCGGGCTCGTCAGGGCGCTCAGCAGCCGGATGCGGGCGAAGACGCGGTCGCGCAGGGGCGCACCGTGCGCGGCGCTCGCCTGCGCCTGCACCTCGTACTTCAGCTTGGCGAAGTCCACACCCGAGGGGCACTCGGTCTTGCAGGCCTTGCACTCGACGCACAGGTCGAGCGCCTCGCGCATCCGCTCGCTGGTCAGGTCCTCCAGCGGCAGCGCCCCGTTGAGCGCCTGCCGCAGCAGGTTCGCCCGACCCCGCGTCGAGTGCTCCTCGTCCCCCGTGACCATGAAGGAGGGGCACATCCCCCCGTCGAGCTTGCGGCAGGCGCCCTGTCCGTTGCACTGCTCCGCCGCCCGCGCCAGCCCCCCCTCGAACCCGAAATCGAGCTCCGTGTGCAGTTCCGCATTCACCGTCGCGGGGCTCAGCCGCAGGTTGTCGGAGAAGGGCGGCGTCTCGACGATCTTCCCCGGATTGAGCAACCCCTGCGGGTCCCAGAGCGCCTTCAGCTCGCGGAAGGCGCGCGTCAGCTCCGGACCGAACATTCGCTCCGTGAAGACGCCCCGCACGATCCCGTCGCCGTGCTCCCCGCTGAGCGATCCCCCGAACTCCAGCACGAGGTCCGCCACCTCCTCCGCCAGCCCCTCCGCCTGCGCCAGGCCCTCCCCGTCCTTCAGGTCGACGATCGGACGGATGTGGAGGCAGCCGACGCTCGCGTGCCCGTAGTAGGCGGGACGCAGCCCCCGCGCCTTCACCAGCGCATCGAAGCGCGCCACGTACTCCGCCAGCCGTTCGGGCGCGACCGCGGTGTCTTCCACGAACGAGGCGGGCTTGGCGTCCCCGCGCAGGCTCATCAGCAGCCCCAGCCCGGCCTCGCGCATACGCCACATGCGCCGCTGCTCCCCCGCCTCCCGCGCGACCACCGCCGCGAACGCCCCGTCCTCCCCCACAAGGTCCGCCCGTAGCGCCTCTACCTTCCCCGCCACCTCCTCCGCCCGCTCCCCCGCGAACTCGACCAGCAGCAGCGCCCCCGGCTCCCCCTCCACGAACTCGACCAGGTTCCGGAAGCCCGCGCTCTCGCGGCAGCGCTCGATGATCGTGTCGTCCACCAGCTCGACCGCCGAAGGGCCGTGCCCGTTCGCCCGGACTGTCGCCGCTGCTGCCTCGACCACCGTGCGGAAATGCAGCGCCGTCAGCATCTTCACCGGCGGGATGGGCACCACCCGCACGGTCGCCTCCGTCACCGTCGCGAGCGTTCCTTCCGACCCCACGACCAGCTTCGCCAAGTTGAGCGGCCCCTCCTCCCCCACCTCGTCGAGGTTGTAGCCGGAGACCCGCCGCAGGATCTTCGGGAAGCGCTTCTCGACCTCCGCCCGGTGCTCCCGTGCAATCTCACGCACCCCCCGGTAGATGTCGCCCTCGAGCCCCTCGCCCGCCTCCCGCTCCGCCGCCCCGTCCCCGCCCAGCCCCTCCAGCGTGGCCGTCGACCCATCCGCTAGCACCACCTCCAGGGCGACCACGTTGTCGATCGTCTTGCCGTAGACCGCCGAGTGCGCCCCGCACGAGTTGTTCCCGATGCCCCCGCCGATCGTCGCCCGGTTCGCCGTCGAGGGGTCGATCGGGTACTGCAGGCCGTGGGGCCGCAAGGCCTTGTTCAGCTCCGCGAGCACGACACCGGGCTGCACCCTCGCCGTCTGCGCTTTCGTGTCGATCCCCAGCACGTCCGCCATGTGCGGGGTGAAGTCGAGCACGATCGCGTGGTTCACGGTCTGCCCGGAGAGGCTCGTGCCCCCGCCCCGGGGCAGCACAGGCACGCGGTGCTCCGCCGCCACCCGCATCACGTGCCCCACATCCTCCGCCGAGCGCGGGTAGACCACCGCCACCGGCTCCATCTCGTAGATCGAGGCGTCCGTCGCGTACAGCAGCCGCCGGTAGCGCTCGACCTCGACATCCCCCGCCTCGCCCGAGAGCCCCGCCGCCAGGTCCCCCGCCAGCGGGGCGAGCGCTTCGTCGCCGCCGTGCAGCAACGCGCGCGCCCGCGTCACCGTCGCGAAGCTGGAAGGCGACCTACCCTCGATGACGCGCTCGGCGGCGGCCATGGCGCTAGGCCGGGTCGAACTCGACCAGGAGCTCCCACGGGTTGAGGCTGATCGCGATCGGTTTCGGGTTCGAACCGGGGGCGAAGCGCGGGTTCCGCATCACGTCCATGAGCATGCGGCTCCCGATCACCGTCTCCGTCTGCGCCAGCTGGTAGCCCACGCAGAAGTGCTTGCCCAGCCCGAAGCCCAGGTGGCTCGCCTGCCCGTTGTCGTGGTAGCCCGCTCGCAGCGCCTTCCCCACGTAGAGGTCGGGCCGCATGATGTCGAATTTGTCCGGGTCTGCGAACACGCGCTCATCCCGGTTCCCCCCGTAGATCGAGAGGTTCACGTACGCCCCCTCGGGGATGGTCACGCCGTACTCGGGGAAGGGGATGTCGTGGATCGCGCGCCGCGCCTGCCCGCCCGAAGGGCCGTGGACGCGCATCATCTCCGTGAAGGCGCGGTCCAGCAGCGAGGGGTCGTTGCGCACCAGCTCCCACTGCTCGGGGTTCGCCAGCATCTCATACCAGAGGTTCGCGATCGCCTTGTCCGTCGTCTCCGCGCCCGCCACCAGCAGCAGGCTCGCGAACGACTTGATCTCCTGGAACGTCATCCGGTGCCCGTCTACCTCCGCCACGCAGAGGCGCGAGATCAGGTCGTCCCCGGGGTTCTTGCTGCGCTCCTGCAGGAGCGGCTCCAGGTAGTCGTGGTACTCCTGGTTGGCCTTGATCCCCGCCGCGCGGATGTCCGGCGGACCGCCAATCCCGTTCATCATCGCCGGGTACCACTCGTGGAACATGTCGTGCGCGTCCTGCGGCAGGTCCAGCACGTCCAGGATGACGTTCAGGGGCAGGCGCGTGGCGAAGTCGTCCACGATGTCGATCTGCCCCGCCTTCGCCGCCTCCTCGGCCATGCGCCGCGCGTGCTTTTCCGTGTACTTCTCGATGAGCGCCATCGAGTTCCGCTCGATAATGGGCAGGAGCGCCTCCAGCTTCCTCCCCACGAACTCCGGCGCCACGATGTTGCGCAGCTTGTTGTGCTGCTCCCCGTCGTACTCCATCAGTGTCGGCCCGAACACCGCCCCGATGCCGAGCGCGTTCGGCTGCGCCGAGTAGTTCTCCAGGTCCCGGAAGGCCGCGCAGACATCGTCGTAGCGCGAGATCATCCAGTTGTCCGTGATGGGGTTGTAGTAGACCGGATAGTGGTCGCGCAGCACCTTCAGCGTTGGGTACGGGTCATCCGCGTACTCCTGGCTGAAGAAGAACTCCGGATCGATCTCCGGCTTCGTCATCGTCATCGCACGTACTCCTGCTGCGACGTCCGGCCGCAAGCGGATTCGCGCGTCATGGTATCGCGTCGCCGAACAGGTTGGGTGTCGAGAAGCCGCGAGCGGGCCGTGTCCCTTCGCTGCCCTGAAATGTGGTATCGCTGGGAAGGAATCGCTACTATGTGAGATAGAGTATCGCAATTGACAGGAGCCGCTGTATGCCTGGTCGGCTTGGGCTTGTCCTTCTCTCCCTGTCGCCAATTGTGATCGTCCTGGTTGCCGGCGCGATCCTGCTCATCCTCCGGTCTGGCGGTGGGGAGGATGAACGCACCCCCGGCCTGACCGCCGAGGCCGCACTGGTCTCGCCGGCCGGCGATGCCATGGGCGTGATCAGATTCCTTCAGACCGGCGGCGGGGTTCTTGTCATCGCCGAGGTGAACGGGCTGGCCCCGGGTGGCCACGCCTTCATCATCCACGAGGTCGGAGCCTGTACCCCCGATTTCGCCGCCGCCGGCGACCACTTCGATCCTACTGACGCGGACCACGGGTTCATCCACGGGGCCTGGCAGGGCGACGACTCCGGTGGAGGACACGGTGGCGACCTGCCCAACATCTACGCCGCCTCCGACGGTTCCGCTCGCGCCGACTTCTTTACCGTCGGCGTCACGCTGGACACGGGCCCGCGTCACTCCCTCTTCGACGATGACGGCTCCGCCATCATCGTGTACGAACGGGCAGACTCCTACGGAGAAGGCGAGGCCGACACGGGCGAGCGCGTCGCCTGCGGCGTCATCCGGGGCACATAGGCGTTGCCGCCCGGCGAATAGCGCAGGTGGCGGCGCCCCCCCCCCCCGGCGCGTCGTCCGTGCTGCCTGCGAGTGGGCTACGGGCCGGTCGCCCGCCCCGAGGGGGCCACACGGTGCGCCACCCGCCCCCATCGCGTAGCGTTCGAGAAACCGCCGAGGAGCCCCCGAATGCCCGTCGATCCCGACCGCGAAAGCTGGAAGCCCGGCATGCCCTGGGAGCACGCCATCAAGGACATCGAGTACATCCGCGAGCTCGGTCGCGAGATGGGCGGACCGGAGCGCATCGCCCGCCAGCACGCCGGCGGCCGCTACACCGTCCGCGAGCGCATCGAGAAGATGGTCGACCCCGGCAGCTTCGTCGAGGCGGGCCCCCTCGTTGGCGCGGCCGAGTACGACGACGCCGGCAACCTCGTCGGCTTTACGCCCGGCGCCTACGTCATGGGCCTCGCCGAGCTCGACGGGCGACCCGTCGCCATCGGCGGCGACGACTTCACCATCTCCGGGGGCAGCCCCCACAACGTGCGCAAGCACCCCCGCGACTTCATGCAGCCCCTCGCCCTCCAGTACGGCCTCCCCTACGTCCAGCTCGTCGAGGGCGTCGGCCACAGCTCCAAGGCCGACGAGGCCGAAGGCCACATGGGCCTGCCCGCCGGCGACATGTGGCACCGCGCTATCGAGATGCTGCGCACCGTGCCTGTCGCTGCCGGCGTCATGGGCTCGGTGGCGGGTGCGCCCGCCGCCTTCGCCCTCATGTCGCACTTCACCGTCATGGTGAAGGGTCAGTCCCAGATCTTCCCCTCCGGACCGCCCGTCGTGCGCCGCGCCATCGGCGAAGACCTCGACAAGGAGGCCCTCGGCGGCGCCAGGATGCACGTCCACGAGAGCGGCCAGGTCGACAACGAGGCCGAGTCCGAGGAGGACGCCTTCGACCAGATCAAGCGCTTCCTCTCCTACCTCCCCAACACCACCGGCGAGGTCGCCCCCCGCGTCGAAACCGGCGACCCGCCCGATCGCCGTCCCGAGGAGCTGCTGAACATCATCCCGCCCAACCGCAAGCGCGGCTACAACGCCCGCGCCCTCCTCTCGCACGTGGTCGACAACGGCGAGTTCTTCGAGATGCGCCGCCCCTACGCGGGCGCCCTCATCACCGCCTTCGCCCGCCTCGACGGCTATCCCGTGGGCGTCCTCGCCAGCGACCCCATGAAGCTCGCTGGCGCCATGGACGGCGACGTGGCCGACAAGTACACCCACTTCGTCGACCTCTGCGACACCTTCAACCTGCCCCTCGTCATCTTCCTCGATATGCCCGGCTTCATGCTCGGCTCCCACGCCGAACGCAAGGCGACGATGCGGCGGGGCGTGCGCGCCCTCATCGCCAGCGCCGAGGCGGACGTCCCCAAGATCGAGTTCAACGTGCGCAAGTCCTACGGCGTCGCCGCCGATGCGCCCAACAGCGTGGGCCTTCCCTTCGGACTCAACCTGCGCTTCGGTTGGCCCGCGGGCGAGTGGGGCGGCATCCCCATCGAGGGGGGCGTGGCCGCCGCCTACCGGCGCGAGATCGAGGCCGCCACCGACCCCGACGCCCACCGCGAGGCCATCGAGGAGCGCCTCCTCCGCCTCCGCTCACCCTTCCGCGCCGCCCACCGCGGCGACGTCATCGACCTGATCGACCCGCGCGACACCCGCCGCCTCGCCTGCACCTTCGTGAAGCTCGCGCAGCCCGCGCTGGCGCGTCTCGCCAGCCGCCCCAAGCGCGCCGTCCGCCCCTGAGCCGAGCTCCCTACCCGACCGCGACGGCCTCCCGCGCTTTCGTGAACTCCAGGTTCAGCTCGTACAGGCCCAGCATGATGCCCGGCTGGTGCTTGAAGTCGTTCTTCTCGGTGGCCAGCTTGATCTCGTCCATGCGATCCAGCATCACGTCCACCGCGATGTTCTGCTCCAGACGCGAGAGCCCTGCTCCCGGGCAGCCCCGCGGACGGATTGAGAAGGTCAGGTGCTTGCCCGGGCTCTTGCGGTCGAGCCGGATCTCATCCGGCGCCTCGCACAGCTCCGGGTCGCGGTTCGCCGCCGCCCAGCGCAGGTGCAGCAGCGACCCTGCCGGGATCTTGACCCCGCGAATCTCCGTGTCGCGTGCCACCATGCGACCCGACAGCCCCTGCGTGGGCGCGTAGAGGCGCAGCGCCTCCTCCACGAAAAAGCGCACCTTCGAGCGGTCCGCCCGCAACTCCTCGACGATCTCCGGGTGCTGTGCCAGCAGCATCGCCTCCGATGTGAGTGCGTACTGCGTCGTCTCGTTCCCGCCGATGTGCATCCCCGAGACCACGCTGATGATGTCGCCGTCGCTCAGCGGCTTCCCCTGGAACTCCACGTTCGTGAGGAACGTGATCATGTCCTCCTTCGGGTTGCGCCGCTTCTCGTCGATCTGCTCCTGGATGTAGCGGTTGAACGCGACCAGCGCCTTGGCGTTGTCCTCCTCGTCGGGATCCTCCATCTGGCTCTTCGGACCGAACCCGTAGACGAAGCGGCGCACCTGCGCCTCCTCCCACTTCTTCGTCATCGGCATGTCCTTGAGCGGGAACCCGAGGATTGTCGAGATAACGGCCTGCGGCAGCGGCGCCGCGAACTCCGTCACGAACTCGACCTCGCCCTTGTCGATCCAGTTGTCCATCAGGCGGTTGGCGTGCGCCGTGATCATCTCGCGGTGCTGGAGCGCGCCCGAGGCGCCCACCCACGGCTCCGTGAGCTGCTCGCGGTGCAGCTTGTGCGACTCGATGTCGGGCCGCAGCCGGTTGCGCGCCGTCACCACCTCGCCGAAGCCCTCCTCCTCGAAGATTTCGTCGTGGATCTTGCTCGTGCCGGATGACCCCGGCCCCTGGCGCGTGGGGAACAGGTCGGGGTCGCGAACGACCCGCCGGATGTCCTCGTACTTCGTCAGCACGTAGGCGTCCGCTCCCGGCTCATGGCCCTGGCCCGGAAGGCGCAGCACCGGTTCCTCGTCCTGCAGGAGCTTGTAGGAGTCGTACCAGTGCTCCTGTGCGCCGGGGGCGAACAGGTCCACCTCGCCCACGCTCATCGGGCATGCCGCCTGGGGCATCGCTTCGAAGTCTTCGCGGTTCGCGGCCATGGTTGTCCTCTTCCGGCCGGATGCGCGCGTACATGCTCCGGCAGTCGCTGGAAAGTGAGGGGATTATAGCGATTATGACAGGGCTCCCGCCCCCTCCCGTTAGCGCGCCGAGCCCCCCGAAACGGTCAGCAGCGCCCCCGTCGTGAAGCTCGAGGCCTCCGAGGCGAAATAGAGCGCCGCCCCCACGATCTCCTCCGCCTGCCCGCCCCGCGCCAGCAGGATCGTGCTCGCCGCGCGCGCCTCGAACGCTTCCATGTCCCACGCCTTCGAGATGTCCGTCAGGAACGGCCCCGGGATGATGCAGTTCACCCGCACCTTTGGCGCGAACGTCCGCGCGAACCCGATCGTCAGGTTGTTCAGCCCCGCCTTCGCCGCCCCGTAGGCGAGCGCGTTCGGACCCGGACTCTGCGAGGCCGTGCTCGAGACCATGACGACCGAGCCCCCTTCCCCCTCCGCCATGCGCGTCGCGATGTTCGCCGTCAGCCGGAACGGGCCCTTCAGGTTCACGTCGAGCACCTTGTCGTAGAGCGCCTCGCTCACGTTGCTCACGTGGTCGTACAGGGGCGACAGGCCGGCGTTGTTCACGAGCACGTCCACCTTGCCGAACTCGGCGTAGGCCGCCTCCGCCAACGCGTCGACCTGATCCCACTCGCCCACGTGGCACGCCACCGCCAGCGCCCGCCGCCCAGTCTCCGCCCGCACCTCCTCCGCCAGCGCCTCACACGAGTCCAGTTTGCGGCTCGCGATCACGACGTCCGCCCCGGCCCGCGCGAAGCTCCGCACCATGGCCGCCCCCAGGCCCCGGCTCCCGCCCGTCACGAGCGCCACCTTCCCGCTCAGGTCGAACAACTCCGCCACTTCGCTCATGACGCCTCCTTCCGGCCAGCGGCGATGATACGGCCCGCTTCTAGCCGTGGTGTGACGGCAGGTCGCGCCAGGAGACGCGACGGCGGGGCACCAGCGGACGCACCTCGTCCCAGCGCTGGAACACCGTCACCGCTCCCGCCGTGAACGCCTTCGTCACGGCCTCGCGCAAGGCGTCGCCGGTCTCGCCGCCGCGTTGCCGTTCTTGCTCCCAGTAGGCCTCCGCCCACGCCACCACCATCTCCCCGAGCTGATCGCCCGCTTCGTCGTTTGCGCTTCCCTCAGCCATAACCCCTGCTCCCTCGCTGGCCTGCTGCAGAGTGTACGGGGGCGCGAGCCCATCGCCCGGCCGTTCCGTAAAGGGAAACCCGCGATGGTTGCGATCGCCGAACGGATCGCAGAGAATCCCGTGCATCGCGCGAGAGCGGCCAGGGGGCCGCGCCCGCCAAGGGGGGGACGGCGAGACGGGCAGGGGGCCGATTCCGCGCCGCGGCGCGAAGCCCTGCCGCTCCAGGTCACAGCTATGACCCGTTACATCGTCCGCAGACTGGTTGCCGTCCCCTTCATGCTGCTGGGCATCTCCTTTTTCCTCTTCATGCTGCTCTACATCCGTCCGGGCAGCGCTGCCTTCGCCGCTATCGGTTCCGTGGGCGACGCCGACCCTCGCGCCTTCGAGAACTTCGAGAAACGCTTCGGCCTCGACCGCCCCTGGTACGTGCAGTACGGAGACTGGCTCTGGGGCGCCCTTCAGGGAGACATGGGCGAACGCCTGACTCCGCCCCATGACGATGTGATGGGCGACATCATCGAGGTGCTCCCCAACACCCTTGAAATCGGCCTGCTGACGATCTTTATCTCTTCCGTCGTCGGAGTCGCCGTGGGGGTGTTGTCCGCCGTTCGCAGAAACAGCATCCTCGACTACGGCTTCCGAGGGATCACGATCATGGGGCTCTCCATCCCCAACTTCTGGTTGATGATCCTCGTGATCTACTTACCCGCGCTCTGGTGGGGATGGACGCCCGCCCGCCAATGGGTCGTCTTCACCGACGAGCCCATCTACAACCTCTCCCTCGCAATCTGGCCGGCCATGACCCTTGGGCTCGCCAGCTCCGCCGGCATTGCGCGCTTCACCCGCACCTCCATGCTCGAGGTGCTCTTCTCCGACTACGTGCGAACTGCCCGCGCCAAGGGCCTCCGTGATCGCAGGGTCATCTGGGGCCACGTCTTCCGCAACTCGCTCATCCCGGTGATTACGCTCCTCGGCCTCCAGCTTGGCGGAGTCCTTGGCGGTGTCGTCATCGCCGAGCAGCTCTTCACCGTCCCCGGCCTGGGCCGCCTCGCGCTCGAAGGTGTGACCGATCAGGACTACCCGGTCGTGCTGGCCACGATCATGGTCTTCGCCTTCGTCTTCATCATCGTGACCCTCATTGTCGACATCCTGTACACGATCGTTGACCCAAGGATTCGGTACTAGCCATGTCACAGGAGCAGACAACCGCTCAGGAAGGCCGGGCCGCCGAAGCAGCCCTCGCGCTTGAGTACGCGATCCCGCCGCGGCAGCGGTTCAATCCGTTCAAGTGGGCGCGCCGGGAGCCGTTCGGCGCCTTCGGCCTCGTGCTCATCGCCCTCGTCGTATTCCTTGCCCTGGCTGCCCCGGTTCTCCGCACCTCGCCCCCCAACGAATTCGCGGTCGGACCTCCCCTTGCAGGGCCAAACGCCGACAACTGGTTCGGCACCACCGCGCGTGGCAAGGATGTCTGGTCGCGAGTGCTCTTCGCCGGGCGCATCTCCCTCAAGATCGGCATCGCCACCGTGCTCCTCGGCACGCTCGGCGGTACGCTCATCGCCCTCGTGTCCGCGTACGCAGGCGGCGCCGTTGACTTTGGCGTCGGCCGTATTGCGGACATGTTCATCTCGATCCCGGGCATCCTCATCGCACTGGTGCTCCACTCGTCCATCAGTGCCGATCTGCCCGATTTACCAGGACTCCAACGCCAGGAGCTGTACCTCGTCATCGCCATCTCCCTGTTCTTCATGCCCGGCACCTACCGGATCATGCGAGGGACCGTGCTTGAGTTGCGCGAGGCCACCTACGTCGAGGCGGCCCAGGTCGTCGGCTCGAGCAGTTTCCGCATCATGTGGCGGCACGTCGCCCCCAACATGTTCGGCCTCATGATCGTGATCACGAGCATCTCGCTTCCGGCCGCCATCCTCACCGAGGCCACCCTCAGCTTCCTCGGTCTGGGCGTCCCCATTGGCGGGCTCGATGCCGTGCCATCCTGGGGCGCCGACCTCTCCGGCAGCTCCCGCCGCTTCTTCAGCGTGGCGCCGTGGCTGGCGGTCTTCCCCGGCCTCGCCCTCGCCATCACGGTTTTCGGCTTCAACATCTTCGGGGACTCGCTCCGCGACACCCTCGACCCGCGGCTCAGGGGCCGCATCTAGCTCGGTACATTCCCCGCAGCGTGGTTTTCCTCTAGCGAAGGGGCTCTGTACGCTACCCAACTTGTAGCGCCACCAAGGCGACTCTGCGTGACTCCAACACTATGGGAGGGAACCCAGTCTATGCGCGACAACGAGAATTACTGGAAGAGGCTCCGGCGCCGGCCGGTCAGCCGCCGAAGCTTCCTCGTCGGCAGCGGCGTGGCCGCCGCCGGCTCCGCCGCCATCCTCGCGGGCTGCGGCGACGATGACGATGACGATGACACCGCGGCGCCCGCCGCGACCCAGGCTGCCGCCCAGGAGCAGGCCGCCGCGGCCACCGAGGCTGCTGCCGACGAGCAGGCCGCTGCTGCCACCGAGGCCGCCGGCGACGAGGATACCGCCACCCAGCAGGAGGCCCCCGACAGCAAGCGCGGCGGCACCCTGAAGCTCTGGAAGACGGAAGAGGACGCGGGACTCGATCCCGGTGTCTTCCACCTCAACAACACTGAGGTCATCTACTCGACGATGACCCAGCCCTACACCTACCAGCCCACCAAGAACGTGTTCGCCATGGACGGCATGGTCGGCTTCGAGCAGGTCGACCCCACGACCTTCGTGTGGAGCATCCGCCCCGGCATGAAGTTCCACAACGGCGACCCCGTGGACGCCGAGGCCGTGGCCTTCAGCTTCGGTCGCCTGGAGAAGCTCTATCGCGCGCTCGATGGCACGCACACGACTCGCACCGGTTTCGCTTTCGTCGACAGCTTCGACGCGACGGACGAGCTGACCGTGACGGAGAACTGGGCGCGCCCCAACGCGGACGCTCCCGTCTACCGCGCGCGCCACTACTACTCCTTCGTGAACCCGCGGATGGTCGAGGAGCACGGCCACTTCGAGGGCTCCTACGAGCATGCCGACGGCACGCTCGAGGACGTGTACAGCATCCAGGAGCTGCCGGCCGGCTCGGGCAGCGGCCCCTACACGATGACCAGGCGCGATGCCACGGGCACCCGCGTCGAGCGCTGGCCCGACTACCACAAGCACAGCCCGGCCGATGACGGCTTCGTCGAGGACGGACCGTACATCGACGCCTGGGAGACCCGCGTGATTCCCGACGCGGTTGCGGCCAAGGCCGCCTTCCTCGCCGGCGACCTCGACGTGTTCGCCTCCATCGACCCGCTGGAGCTTCCCGAGTTCGAGGGCCTGGACCATGTCAACGTGGTCGAGGTTCCCGCCGGCGGCCGCTCCTCGCAGGGCATGGACGGCGGCAAGTTCCACGACAAGCGCTCGCGGCAGGCCCTGCAGAAGGCCTTCGACTACGAGGGCTTCATCGCGGCCATCCGCCCCCTCGGCGGCAAGCTCAACGCCCCCATCACCGACCTGTTGCCGGCCTACCAGAAGCTGAGCCAGCAGGAGCTGGCCCAGTGGTACCGCTACGACCCGCAGGAGGCGCAGGCCCTCTGGCAGGCGGCGGACTTCGTCGTCCCCGTCGAGAACATCAAGGTGTTCCAGGCCACGGGCGCGCCGCTGCAGCACGAGATCAGCGACTTCATGGCGCAGTCGCTGGCCAAGGCGCTGGGACCGCTGGGCATCACCACCGAGGTTGAGGCGGTTGACTCGAACTCCTGGGCGGCCCGTGCGGTCGACCGCAGCACCGACGTGAAGGACTGGGAGATTCTCAGTTACGGCACGGGCGATGCTGGAGGCACGTCAGGCGTCCCCAACGACTCGCACCTCATCCATTACGACCCGCGGGCCTACGGCTTCAACGCGTTCAACCACTACGCGGAGTCGCCTCGCCCCGAAATCGCCGCCGGCGCCGCCGAGATCATCGAGTTGCTGAACGCCCAGGAAGCGGAGACCGACCCCGAGGCCCGGGCCGAGCTCCTCACCGGTGTTCAGACCTGGCTCCTCGACAACCACTGGTGCAACTGGGGCCTCCCCATCAGCACCGTCTCCTACTACGGCTTCAGCTCGAGGCTGCAGGACCAGGGTATCGACAACTGGCTCAACCACTACGACCGCCGCCGCGAGTCCATGTGGCTCCAGAGCTAACCGTTCCGACAACCGGGCGCTCGTAGAGCGCTCGGCCAGACACCGAGAGGGCCCGCCCGTAAGGGTGGGCCCTCTCCGCTTAAGCCATTCCGTCCCGTTGAGGAAGGGGCAATGCGGGCGCCCACGGGTGTGGTGCAGCAATCCCGGTCTGGGAAAGGGGCTACGAGCGCGGCAAGTTCGAGGGCTCCTGCGAGCGCGAACCACGCCGACCAACGGGCGCTTGCAGGGCGCCCGGCCGGGCATCGAGAGGGCCCGCCCGTGAGGGCGGGTTCCCTTTACTGTGGCGCCTTGCGCGATTGCGTATACTGCGCGAATCCCAAATCCCGGGAGGGGATGGCGTTTATGCGCGACAACGAGAACTATTGGAAGAGGCTCCGGCGCCGGCCGGTCAGCCGACGCAGCTTCCTGGTGGGGAGCAGCGTAGCCGCAGTTGGCTCAGCCGCGATCCTCGCGGGCTGCGGTGACGACGACGACGACGATGACGACGACGGGGCAGCTGCCCCTGCGGCCACCCAGGCTGCCGCCCAGGAGCAGGCCGCTGCTGCCACCGAGGCTGCCGCCGAGGAGCAGGCCGCTGCCGCCACCCAGGCTGCCGCGACGCAGGCCGCCGCCCAGGAGGAGGCCCCCGACAGCAAGCGCGGCGGCACCCTGCTCAACTGGAAGACGGAGGAAGATGCGGGCCTCGACCCGGGCGTCTTCCACCTCAACAACCGCGAGATCCACAACGGCACGATGACGCAGCCGTACACGTACCAGGCCACGAAGAACCTCTTCTCCATGGATGGCATGGTCGGCTTCGAGCAGGTCGACCCCACCACCTTCGTGTGGAGCGTCCGCCCCGGCATGAAGTTCCACAACGGCGACCCCGTGGACGCCGAGGCCGTGGCCTTCAGCTTCGGACGCCTGGAGAAGCTCTACCGCGCCCTCGACGGCACGCACACCACCCGCACCGGCTACGCCTTTGTCGATAGCTTCGAGGCGACCGACGAGCTCACGGTGGCCGAGCACTGGGCGCGTCCCAACGCGGACGCACCGGTCTACCGCGCCGCCCACTACTACTCGTTCCTGAACCCGCGGATCGTGGAGGAGCACGGCCACTTCGAGGGCTCCTATGAGTCCGCAGACGGGACGATCGAGGATGTCACCAGCGTGCAGGAGCTGCCCTTCGGTTCCGGCAGCGGTCCCTACACGATGACCAGGCGCGATGCGACTGGTACGCGCATCGAGCGCTGGCCGGACTACCACAAGCACAGCCCCCCCGACGATGGCTTTGTCGAGGATGGGCCCTACATCGACGCGTGGGAGACGCGCGTTATCCCCGATGCGGTGGCAGCCAAGGCGGCCTTCCTCGCCGGCGACCTCGATGTCTTCACGAACGTCGACCCGCTCGAGGTTCCCGAATTCGAGAACCAGGACCATGTCAACATCGTTGAGATTACCGGGGACGGTGGGCTCTGCATGCAGGGCATGGACGGCGGCAAGTTCCACGACAAGCGCTCGCGGCAGGCCCTGCAGAAGTCGCTTGACTACGAGGGCTTCATCGCGGCCATCCGCCCGCTTGGCGGCCAGTACGCCGCCCCCATCTCCGACCTCATTCCGGCCTACCAGAAGCTGAGCCAGGAGGATCTGCAGCAGTGGTACCGCTTCGATCCCGCCGAGGCGCAGGCCCTCTGGCAGGCTGCTGACTTCGAGGTTCCGGTCGACAACATCAAGATCTTCCAGTCGACGGGCGCGCCCTTGCAGCACGAGATCAGTGACTTCCTGGCGCAGTCGATCGCGACCGCGCTGGGCCCGATCGGCGTCACGACCGAGGTGGAGGCCGTTGACGGCAACACGTGGGCGGCCCGTGCGGTCGACCGCAGCACCGACGTGAAGGACTGGGAGATTCTCAGCTACGGCACCGGCGATAGCAGTGGCACGGACGGAATCCCCAACAACGGCTTCCTCATCAACTACGACCCGCGCGCCTACGGCTTCAACGCGTTCAACCACTACGCCGAGTCGCCGCGCGCCGAGATCGCCGAGGGCTCCAACACCATCATCGAGATGCTGAACGCCCAGGAGGCGGAGACGGACCCCGAGGCCCGCGCCGTCCTCCTCACGGATGTGCAGCGCTGGATCCTCGACAATCACTGGTGCAACTGGCGGCTGCCCGTCAGTTCGGTCTCGTACTTCGGCTTCAGCTCACGCCTCCAGGACCAGGGCGCCGCGGACTGGCTCAACGGCTACTCCCTGCGCCGCGAGGCCATGTGGCTCCAGAGCTAACCGTTCCGACTAACGGGCGCTCGTAGAGCCGCCCGGCCATACAACGAAGGGCCCGCCCGCAAGGGCGGGCCCTTTTGCGTAGCCGCTCTTTACAAGACCGCATAGACCCCTTGCGTTAATGCGTATACTGGGCGAATCCCAAATTCAGGGAGGGGAGCGGGCGCATGCGTGATAACGAGAACTACTGGAAGAGGCTCCGGCGCCGGCCGGTTACCCGCCGCAGTTTTCTGGTGGGGAGTGGTGTAGCCGCAGCTGGCTCCGCCGCCATCCTCGCGGGCTGTGGCGACGACGATGACGACGACGCAGCGCCCGCCGCCACCCAGGCCGCGGCCGCGACGGAGGCCGCCGAGGAGCAGGCTGCCGCCGCGACCGAGGCTGCCGGCGACGAGGAGCAGGCTGCCGCCGCCACCGAGGCTGCTGCCACCCAGGCCGCTGACGTCGATCCCGACGCGGAGAAGCGCGGCGGCACGCTCAAGCTGTGGAAGACCGAGGAGGATGCGGGCCTCGACCCCGGCGTCTTCCACGTGAACAACACTGAGGTCCTCTACTCCACGATGACCCAGCCCTACACCTACCAGCCGACCAAGAACCTCTTCGCCATGGACGGCATGGTCGGCTTCGAGCAGGTAGATCCCACCACCTTCGTGTGGAGCATCCGCCCGGGCATGAAGTTCCACAACGGCGACGCGGTGGATTCCGAGGCCGTTGCTTTCAGCTTCAGCCGCCTCGAGAAGCTCTACCGCGCGCTCGACGGCACGCACACGACGCGTACCGGCTTCGCCTTCGTCGATAGCTTCGAGCCCACCGACCCACTGACCGTGACGGAGCACTGGGCGCGCCCGAACGCCGACGCGCCGGTGTACCGCGCTCGCCACTACTACTCCTTCCTCAACCCCCGCATCGTGGAGGAGTACGGCAAGTTCGAGGGCTCCTACGAGCACCCGGATGGAACCATCGAGGACGTGGCCAGCGTGCAGGAGCTCCCGCACGGCTCCGGCAGCGGCCCCTACCAGCTGACCAGGCGCGATGCGACCGGAACGCGCGTCGAGCGCTGGCCCGACTACCACAAGCACACCCCCGCCGATGATGGCTTCGTCGAGGACGGGCCCTACCTCGACGCCTGGGAGACCCGCGTTATTCCCGACCAGGTCGCGGCCAAGGCCGCTTTCCTCGCGGGCGACCTCGACGTCTTCGCGGCAGTCGACCCGCTGGAGCTGGCCGAGTTCGAGGGCCTGGACCACGTCTCCGTGGTCGAGGTTCCCGCGGGCGGCTTTGCCGGGCAGGGCATGGATGGCGGCAAGTTCCACGACAAGCGATCCCGGCAGGCGCTGCAGAAGGCCGTCGACTACGAGGGCTTTATCGCCGCCCTCCGTCCCTTCGGCGGCCAGTTCGCCGCCCCTATCAGCGACCTCCTGCCCGGATACCAGAAGCTCTCGCAGGAAGAGTTGGCGACCTGGTACCGCTACGACCCGGCGGAAGCTCGGGCCCTCTGGGCCGCCGCCGACTTCGAGGTGCCCGTCGAAAAGATCAAGCTCTTCCAGTCGAGCGGTTCACCGCTCCAGTTC
>LXNI01000169.1_pt1 | contig 81528 bp, 66 predicted proteins | sample 809091 | NCBI WGS metagenome assembly LXNI01 (sample SAMN04870527, study PRJNA318959) | sponge metagenome | biome: 01000161; feature: marine sponge reef; material: water | host: Sarcotragus foetidus | place: Greece: Milos, Mediterranean Sea | collected 2013-05-29 | depth 5-7 m
GCCGCGAACGCGCCCGAGTCCGCTCCCAGCGAGGACGCCGCTGGGGCATCCCAGCCACACAAGCAGCATGAACCCAACCACATCACCGCACACTCGCAAACGTTTGTTGACAGAGCACTAGCGGCCGCTCCGAGCGTTACGACCAGGCGGCCAGGGCCACCGCGATGGTGCTGGCATAGAGGACCCGCCGGCCCGAGGCTGCGCTAAGGAACATCCCGTTGGCCACCCGCGAGCCGGTGGCCACCCGGTCAATGAGGCTGCCGGTGGCGATGTCCACCACCACGAGGTCGTCGGACGGTGGACCCCCGTCGGAGCCCGGCTGGAAGTCGTTGATGACCAACTCGCCTGACTCGGGATAGACGACCGGCTGCATCGACGGGCGCACATCGAGATGCCAGGCCACGTCCATGTCGCGAGGCTCTGCTCCCGCCGGGACCTCCACTCCGGCGAGGCCCCCGTTGACCGAGTCCCAGGCGACGGCCATGCCCACGCCCGGCCTCACCTCGGGCACGTGGACCGGCGGGGCGATTATCCCGCCGCCGGGAGTGCCGAACGGCTCGATCTCGGCGCAGTCTCCGTCGTCGACGAGGCTGAGCCGCAGTAGCCGCTGCGCTCCCGGCCACGGCGCGGGGCGGCGCCACGACAACCGGTTGCCGGGCGGCTCGTCGAAGCGGCCGTTGGGCTCGACGGTATGGATGGCCCGGACCGACTCGACGTCGCCGCAGTCCATGATCCAGCAGTACCCGTCGGAGATGCAGGAATCCCAGGACAAGCCGTAGCGGTCGCCTGCTGAGCGGTAGCGAGGCCGCCAGCCCGTGTCGATCTCCAGACCGCATCCTCCCGCGCCGTCTGCGATGCCGGGCTCGCCGACGATGAGGCGCCACAGGTGCTCGGTCCCCGGGACGTAGACCAGTTCCACCGTGGAGCCGTCGATGTCGACGATGTCGGCTGCGATGCGGCCCATCGACCCCTCGGGCAGCACCATCGGCTGCCCCACCAGCTCCAGCGACTCGGGCTCCAGGCGGGTGAGTGTCGTGCCGCCCTGACCCTCGAGCCGCAGGTCCTTGGTGACGATGGTGCCGTCGCGCAGGGCGAGCATCCCGTTGTGTGAGCGGTCGGCCGGCAGCCGCCGCTCAGCCAGCACCGACAGGTCGCCGGCATCGAGTTTGTGCAGGTACGAACCGTTGACGCTGTAGACGGCCCCGTTGGCATGGGCCAGGATCGACCCGCACCAGACGTGGCTGCCGCACGGCAACTGCGGCGACCGGGCCAACGGCTCCAGGGACTGGGCGTCGGCACCGCCGTCGCTCAGGTCCAGGCGCTCGACCCAGCCGTAAGGCTCAGGCCCGCTGAAGGCGGGCATGGTCCCGCCCAGGTACCACTCGTCCGGCTCGCGCTCCACGAACATCACGTTCCAGCGCCCGTTGCGGCGACTGGCCACCGATGCGGTCCCGGCAGCGGCGTCGAGACGCCCGGTCGCGGCCTTCTGCCGGCGGTTGCCGCCGCACTCGGCGGGCCACGCCGAGGGCCAGTACCCGTCCCGGGCCCCGGGCCGCTCCTCGAAGCGGTCGAGCCCCGTCACGGGCGGACCCACCCTGCGGCCGGTTCTGCCGCCATCGTGGCCGGTCACGGGGCGAAGAGCTCGGGAACGACCGGGCAGTCGGAAGACCGGGCCGCTTCGGCGGGAGTTCGCAGGCCTGACGGGGTGGCCACACGGGTGATGAAACGGTGCAGGTCCAGGACGGCCAGACCCCGCATGGACGGGTCGTCGGGGCTGTGACGGGCGCTGAGCAGGTCCCACATCGGTCCGGGCAGGATCCGGCCCGCACCCGCTACCAGCCACACCGGCGCACCGCGGTCGCGGGCCGCCTCGGCCGCCGGCACCGCTTCGGCCACCACCAGGGCATGCGACGGTCCCGTGCAGTCGCTGGCAATCAGGACCAGGTCGGCCAGGCCGACTGCCTCGGGATCGTCGGGCTCCATCCACCGCAAGTCGGGCCGGTCCTGCAGTTCGGCGGCGAATACTCCCAACTCCCCCACCGCGAGAACGCTCGACCCGGCCGCCAGCGAGTCCAGGCCGCGCAGCAGCACTCGCCCGGTGGTGTCGGCGTCCAACTCCGACACCACTCTCCTCGCCTCGGAGCGGGGGTCCATGGCCGCCAGCATCCGGGCCGCCAGCCACACCAGGGGCCCGCAGTCGCTGCGGCGGGCCAGCAGGCGACGGCACGACGTGAGCAGGCCCTTGGGGTCGTCGGCGAACGACGACAGCGCGGCGGCCGATTCCCGGACCAGCGGCGCCACCGGCACCACGCCGGCCCGAGCCACATACCGCAGCCGCTCGATCGGATGCACCCTCCGAGCGTACGCAACAAGCATCCCGCCGCGCTGCTGGCACGACCAGCCAGGCCGGGGGGTGGCGCCGGGGCAAGGAATGGCGCCGCTCGCGGCGCCAGGCCGCGCCGGTGACAGGACCCGCCGGCCGGAACAGTGGCGCAACCAGCCAGGCCGGGGGGTGGCGGCGAGGAACGGGCGACCGACAATGGGGCGAAGCCCCGTCGGTCGAACGGCCTCGCCGACAGGACCCGCCGGCCGGAACAGACCCGCCAGGCCAGGCGGACGCAACCAGCCAGGCCGGGTCAGACCCGCCGGCCGGGACAACGCAAGCGATAGCGTTGGGCCTCGTGACGACCGTCTCACTCGATCTGGAACTGGACCCGCTCGGCGGCAAGGCCAGGCCGCTGTCCTCCTGGCTCACGACCTTCCCGCTGCTGCCGGTGCTCCTCGATCCCTACACCCACGAGAGCGCCTGGATACTGCACACCGCCCGCCGGATACTGGTCACCTACGCCGAAGCCGGGTGCCGGACCTGCTGGGTGGTCACCTGCGGGCCCGACGACGCCCGGCGCTTCCTCGGCCCCTACGCGCAGGAGATCCTGACCTTCACCGACCCGAACCGGCGAGTGGCCGACGCCTTCGGCCTCGACACCCTTCCCGCAATCGCCTTCGTGCTCCAGAACGCGTCAGTCACCGCGGCCGCGCAGGGCTGGGACCCCTCGGAGTGGCGAGACGTGGCCGACACGGTCTCGGAGTTCACGCACTGGCAGCGCCCGATCATCGGCGACGGACAGGACCCGGTGGCCTTCCCGGGCACGCCGGCCCAGTCGCAAGGCTGAACGCCCGGGAGAGGGCTGCCATGGCAGACTCCGCCGACCTGCAACCGTCCATCGGCATGAACGCCTTCGCCTACTCGGATATGCTGCCGGTGGGCCCCGACACCACTGACTACCGGCTGGTCTCCAATGACGGAGTGTCGGTGATCGATGTCGCCGGGCGCCCGTTCCTGAAGGTCGAGCCCGAGGCACTGACGCTGCTCACGTCGGTCGCCATGCACGACATCAACCACTACCTGCGGGCCGATCACCTCCAGCAGCTCCGCAACATCCTCGAAGACCCCGAGGCGTCCGCCAACGACCGGTTTGTGGCCACGGAGCTACTGCTGAACGCCAACATCGCCGCAGGTGGTGTGCTTCCCATGTGCCAGGACACCGGCACCGCGGTGATCATGGGCCGGAAGGGCGAGCAGGTGCTCACCTTCGGCGATGACGCCGAAGCCATCTCGCGGGGCGTGTACGACACCTACCTCAAGTCCAACCTGCGCTACTCGCAGCTCGCCCCGCTCGACATGTTCACAGAGGTCAACACCGGCAACAACCTGCCTGCGCAGGTCGAGATCCACTCCAAGCCGGGCGACGTCTACGAGCTCTTCTACATGGCCAAGGGCGGCGGCTCGGCCAACAAGTCGTTCCTCTACCAGAAGACCAAAGCGCTGCTCAACGAGGAGTCGCTCCTCGACTTCTGCGACGAGACGCTGCGGCTGCTCGGCACCGCGGCCTGCCCGCCCTACCACCTGGCCATGGTGGTGGGGGGCACCTCGGCGGAGCACAACCTGAAGGTGGCCAAGCTGGCGTCGGCCAAGTACCTCGACACCCTGCCCACGGCGGGCGACGCCGCCACCGGCCACGGGTTCCGGGACCTGGAGTGGGAGCAGCGGATCCTGGAGATGACCCGGACCTTCGGCATCGGCGCCCAGTTCGGCGGCAAGTACTTCTGCCACGACGTGAGGGTGGTGCGCCTGCCCCGCCACGGGGCGTCCAACCCGGTGGGGATCGCGGTGAGCTGCTCGGCCGACCGCCAGGCCCGGGCCAAGATCACCTCCGAGGGACTGTTCCTGGAGCGCCTGGAGACCGACCCGGCCCGCTTCCTGCCCGAGGCCGCCGGCGACGAGCTCTCCAGCGAGGTGGTGGCCGTCGACCTCGACCGGCCCATGGCGGAGATCCTCGAGCGGCTCACCCGCTACCCGGTCAAGACCCGCCTGGCCCTCACGGGCACGCTGGTGGTGGGCCGCGACATCGCCCACGCCAAGGTCAAGGAGCGCCTGGACGCGGGCGAGGCCATGCCGAGCTACCTGCGCGACCACCCCGTGTACTACGCCGGTCCGGCCAAGACCCCCCAGGGATACGCCTCGGGGTCGTTCGGGCCCACCACCGCGGGCCGCATGGACTCCTACGTCGACCAGTTCCAGGCGGCCGGGGGTTCGATGGTGATGCTGGCCAAGGGCAACCGCTCAGCGGAGGTCGCCGAGGCGTGCGCCCGCCACGGCGGCTTCTACCTGGGATCCATAGGCGGGCCCGCGGCCCGGCTGGCCCGGGACTCGATCCGCAGGGTCGAGGTGCTCGACTATCCCGAGCTGGGCATGGAGGCGGTGTGGCGCATCGAGGTCGAGGACTTCCCCGCCTTCATCGTGATCGACGACAAGGGCAACGACTTCTTCGCCGAGGTGTCCACCCCGGTCAGGCTCCGCGGCCGCTAGGGGCCCGCGGCCGGCGTCCCGAGCACCTCGACGGCCGCGGCCCGCCAGTCGAGAAGGGGGCAGTCGCCCCAGAGCCGCTCGAGCTGATACAGGTCCCGCCGCTCGGCGTCGAAGACGTGGACCACGAATGGTCCGAAGTCGAGAAGCACCCATTGCCGGTCGTCGCCGCCCTCTATGCGAAGCGGCAGCGGGCCGCCCGCCGCCTTCAGTCCCTCCTCCACGCCCTCGGCGATGGCCTTCACCTGGCGGGCGTTGTTGCCATGGGTGATCACGAACAGGTCGGTCACCACAAGCACATCGCCGACATCGATGACCACGGTGTCGACGCCCTTGCGCTCATCGGCGGCCGCGGCCGCCGCCATCGCCCAGCGCCGTGCGTAGGCACCATCCTCGATCGCGGGCGGTCGCCCGGCAGGGCCTGCGGAGCCCGCCAGTCCGGCCACGTCGGCACCTGACGTCACCGGGCCGCCCGGTCGCTTCCGACCGTCACGGTTATGTCAACCACATCAGGGGTGTCCTCGCCCAGCTCGATGAGGGCCATGTCGACGCCGAGCACGATGGCGATGGTGTTGGTGAAGGGGTCGTTCACGAGTTCCTCGCGATGGTAGGCGAAGTGGGTGGTCTCAACGCCAAACTCGGCGGCGTTGCCCATGACGGTAATGACCCCGCCGGCTGCGATCACGTCATCAGCCAGCGCGTCCCGGATCGACGGATCGCCCGTGCCGTCAAGCAGTTGGACCCTCGGCCGCTGGAAGGACTCCGGCTGGCGGGGCCAGGGCACCAGCTCCAGAACCCTGGCCCGTAGCCAGGATCGGCCTTCGTCGGCGAGCGTGTAGCGGGGCGGCGAGGCGGGATCATCCACCAGGGACTGCAGAGGAGGGGCCTCCACCACGGTGGTCCCTGAGCCGAGAGCCCGCATGAACGGCCCCAGAGCCGACGAGGGCGGCGGAGCGACCGCGGCCGGGTCGTCGGCGCGGCCGATGACACCGAGCCACGCCTCCCACAGGGCCCGCTGGCGCTGCACCCGGTTGACATCGGCCTCGTCAGCGTTGCGGAGGGCGTAGACCGCGGCCGCGTCGGCCGCGGAGAACTCGTGGGTGCCGGCCTCGTACGCGACGCGCTGGACGCCCTCGGCGTCTGCCTCCGAGATGTCGTCCACCAGCAAGTACGGCAAAGGCGCGGCGGGACCGATGCTCTGGGCCAGCGACTCGGTGGTGATCTCTGCCACCTCATCGAACCCGATCCCGAACAGGTCCTCGGCAACCTGCTCGACCGCGCCGAGGCCTCCGCGGGCATACACATCGGAGATGACCTCGCCCTGCCGCGCCAGCCCGACTCCAGGCGCGATCTCCAGATCGGCGGGCAGCAGCACGATTCCGCCTCCCGCGTCAATGCCCGTGCTGGCCATGAACGCCACGCCGGCAAGTTCGCCGTTGTGGGTGTGGACCGACAGAAGCGTCGGCGTGACCCCTACCAACTCCAGATACCCGGGCTCGTCGGGCTGCAGGACGATCGGCTCCTGAACCGTCTCGAACCGCGTGTCGAGGACGGCTCGACCGCCCTCGCGAGCCAGCAGCAGGACGGCCAGGCCTGCGGCTGCCACTATCGCGGGAAAGGCGAACCTCCAGAAGAAGTGGGCACGGGGAGCGGGCTGGCGGCGGCCCCGCACCAACTTCAGCGACCGCACCCGTACAGGCCCCTGGATCTCACGAAATCGGCAACGGCGCGGGGCACGAGCGCCTCGACCGGCCGGCCGTCGGCGAAGCGGGCCCGGATGTCGCAGGACGAGATGTCGAGCGCGGGCGCCTCCACCACCTGGGCCGGCCAGCGGGGCGGAGGCCTCCCGCCGGAGCGTCCCGCCCGGTCCACCACGACGGTGGTGGCCAGCTCCCTCAGCTCGGCGGGTCGTTTCCAGGTGTCGAGGCTCTGGGCGATATCGGAGCCGACCACCAGCACCAACTCGGCGCCGGGGTGCCGTGAGGCCAACTCGGTGAGGGTGTCGGCCATGTAGCTCTCACCGCCGCGGTCTATCTCGAGCGAACTCGCCTCGATGCCGCTGAGGTCGCTGGCCGCGGCACGTACCATCTCCAGCCGCAGGGGCGCGGGCGTCACCGGATGCAGGGCCGACTTCTGCCACGGGTCGTTGGCGACGACCAGCAGGACAACCGACAGCCTCAGGCGGTGTTGCACCTCCAGAGCGACCGCAAGGTGCCCGAAGTGGGGCGGATCGAAGGTCCCGCCCAGCACGCCAATCCGGGGGGAGTTTCGATCCGGCACCACGAGAGTCTATGATCGGACGTAGCTCAGGGGCGAGGACGCGTGACGAATGTCACACGTGTTGGGCGCGCTTGGCTTGACTTGCCGGGAACAAACGCGTACTGTACATTGGTTCGTCTGGGCTGGAGTAGCGCGCTCGGAGGGTGTGCGCCCGGCACCAAATCCTCCCCACAAAGAAAGCGAGAAGGCCGCCCTGCCACGCGAGCGGGGCGGTCAGGTGAGTGTGACATGAGCGATTCAGTAGGACAGTACCTGAACGAGATCGGCGCCGTGGCGCTGCTGAACGCCCAGGAGGAGCGCGAGCTCTCCCAGGCCATCGAGCGCGGTGTCGACGCCCGCCTCCGCAAGGAGCAGGGCGAGCGCGGCCGCGACATCGACAGGGCGATCCGCGAGGCCGCCGCGGCCAAGGACCGGTTCATCCGGGCCAACCTGCGCCTGGTGGTCAGCGTGGCCCGCCGGTATCCCCTGCCTCCGGGCATGGAGCTGCTCGACCTCATCCAGGAGGGCAACCTCGGCCTCGAGCACGCCGTCGACAAGTTCGACTGGCGCAAGGGCTTCAAGTTCTCGACCTACGCCACCTTCTGGATCCGCCAGTCCATCGGACGGGCCCTCGACCAGAAGGCCAGCCTGGTGCGCCTGCCGGGCGACCGGTCGGCGTCGCTGCGCGCCGCGCTGCGCCAGGTGTCCGGCGACGGCGACGAGCTGGACGACGACCACGCCCGTCTGCACCGGCTCACCACCCCCACCTCCCTCGACCGCACCATCGGCGACGACGACAGCAACGAGCTCATCGACCTGCTGCCCGACGCCAACCCCGGGCCCGAGCTCGAGGTGATGGCCAAGGCCGAGGAGGAGATGGTGACCGGACTGCTCGACATTCTCGAGCCCCGGGCCAAGTACGCCGTCGAGCAGCGCTTCGGACTCTCCGACGGCATCAAGCGCTCCTACCGAGAGGTCGGAGAGGAGCTCGGCGTCACCGCCGAGGCAGCGAGGCGGCTGGTGAAGCGCGCCATCAACGCCGTACGCGAGCACGCCGAGGAGCTGAGCCTGGCCGAGACGGTCGACGCGGCGTAACGGCCATGTCCGGCGAAGATCTGACCCTTTTCGCCGGCGGGAGCACTTGGTCGCCCTCCTCCTGGAGGGCCAAGCCCGCGAAACACCAGCCGGCCTGGCCCGACCAGGCTGAGCTCGAGCAGGCCACCAAGGCCCTGCACGACCTGCCCCCGCTGGTGTTCGCGGGCGAGGCCCGCTCGCTGATGAGCCAACTCGGGCGGGTGGCCAACGGCGAGGCGTTCCTGCTTCAGGCCGGCGACTGCGCGGAGTCCTTCGACTCCTCCGCCGACTCGATCCGCGACAGGCTGCGGGTGATCCTGCAGATGGCCATCGTGCTGACCTACTCGGGGGGCGTCCCCCTGGTGAAGGTCGGCCGGATCGCGGGACAGTTCGCCAAGCCCCGGTCGAGCCCCACCGAGACGGTGGGCGAGGTGGAGCTGCCGTCGTTCCTGGGCCACATGGTCAACGACATCGGCTTCAGCGAGGCTGAGCGGCTGCCCGACCCGCGCCGCCTGCTGACCGCGTACCACCGGGCCGCGTCCTCTCTCAACCTGCTGAGGGCGTTCACCCGGGGCGGTTACGCCGACCTTTCGAGGGTGGCCAGCTGGAACCGGGAGTTCGTCGCCTCGTCGCCGGCGGGCCGGCGCTACTCGCGCATGGCCGAGGAAATCGACCGTGCCCTGCGGTTCATGACCGCGTGCGGGGTGACCACGGCCAACACCCCGCAGCTGCACGAGGTGGAGTTCTACACGAGCCACGAGGCGCTGGTCCTCGACTACGAGGAGGCCCTCACCCGCGAGGACTCGACCACCGGCGACACCTACGACTGCTCGGCCCACATGCTGTGGATCGGCGAGCGCACCCGCCAGCTCGACGGCGCCCACGTGGAGTTCCTGCGGGGTGTCCGCAACCCGCTCGGGTGCAAGGTCGGACCCACCGCCACCGCGGATGAATTGGTCGCGTTGTGCGAGCTGCTCAACCCGCAGCGGGTGCCCGGCCGGCTCACCCTCATCACCAGGATGGGCGCCGGCAAGATCGAGACTCTGCTGCCGCCGCTGCTGCGGGCGGTGCGGGACTCGGGCCACCCGGTGGCCTGGGCCTGCGACCCGATGCACGGCAACACCTACACCTCGACGTCGGGGCGCAAGACCCGCGACTTCGATGACGTGCTGGCCGAGATCAGCGGGTTCTTCGCGGCCCACACCGCCTGCGGAACCTGGCCCGGCGGGGTGCATGTCGAGTTGACCGGCGATGCGGTCACCGAGTGCGTCGGCGGTGCCGACAAGCTCATCGACGCCGACCTGGAGCGAGCCTTCGAGACGCTGTGCGATCCCCGCCTCAACGGCCGCCAGTCGGTGGATCTCGCCTTCCGGGTGGCCGAGATGCTCTCCGCTAGGAGCGGACCCGAACGCCACTGACCGCGGTGGGCTGCCGCTGCCGGCCGACTTTGACCGTCCGCGGGGCCGCTGACTGTAGGGCGGCACCCGGCGAACTGGGTTGGGCCGCGCTATCGGCTCGCCAATTCTCTCACCGCTTCGATGAGCTCTCGGGCGTCGTCGATGCCGTGTCTCACCTCATCCTCCGTCATGAACTCCTTGTAGAAGTTGACGTGCAGCGATTCGACGGCACCCAGGAGTAACCGTCGCTTCTCGGCGTGCTCAGGGTCTCGGTCTATGAGCCGCTTGGCATTGTCCCTGAGCTGACGATGCGTCCCGACCCTCCAGCCCTTCCCGATGGCAATCGAGTTCACGCAGTGCGCGAACGCGCCCCAGACCTTCTCGGCAGCCTGCAGATGGTCGCCTCTGCGATACTCATCCTCGGCGTGCGCGAGGAATTGTTCACAGATCTCCTGATGACGTTCACCGGTGGTCATGGCTGCGCTCCGAACGGGCGGGGCTCGGTGTACTCGATCAGTGAGAACTGTGCGGTCACGGCAACGAAGCGGATCTCGGTCTCGACACCGTAGACGTCGATCAGATGCAGCGGCTCGCCCACCTCGAACGCGGCGGGGTCGGCCACCCTCCCGTTGATGGCGATGTTGTCCGCGTAGACGTAGGTGCGCCCGTCGTTGATCGGGTTGAGACGCCCCTCGACCCCGGGGATGTAGCCCGTGCTCTTGGTGAACAGCACGACGCTGCGCCGGTCCGTTGATCGCTCCATCACCAGCTCGATGGCATCCCTGTCGGGCCGGACGGTGTCGCACAGCGGCCGGTGACCCTCGGCGGCGGCGAGGACCGTCATGTCCTGATCCACCCGGTACAAGTCGAGCGACCACTCTCCGTCGGCATCAGTCCTGCCCGTGCGATACGTGCCGTTCGGGTAGGCGACCAGGATCGCGGCGTCAGCGACGCCTCCCCCCTCGGGCGCATGAAGTCGGAACGTGACCTCTGGCACACCCAGCCCTCCCTTGTCTTCCAGACAGATCAGTTGTCTGTGATATTTGAATGTATATCATAGAGATCTGAATCACAACCGCCCGGCATCCCCATCCGCTATCGGTCATGCGGGCACTGACGGCGGCAGCGAGGCGACGATGCGGGCGGTCTCAACGCTGACGGTGACGAGGCGGCGGAGATGCCGTATCAGGGACGGCGCTCGGCGAGAGGGAAGGCCTCAGGGCAAGATGTCGTGGGTTCCGCAGCGATGCCACCGTATGTGGATCAACCCGTGCCGCTTCGGAGAACCGATTGAGAACGTCGCTCTGCCGTCGGGCGCCCAGCGGAGCTCGTACAACCCTTGACCGCCTCGAAGCTTCTCAACCAAACCAATCCGAAACCAGGTGTTCACACCGGCCTCAACCCTGTTGAGGTCCTCGACCATCTTGTCCAGCGCACGATGGAACTGCTGTCTCTGCTCGTCCGTCAATGCTCGGAGGTCGCGCATGAAGGCGCTGTCCTCCTGATGCGTCGGCACCTGAGCTCAGCCTGAGGTGGTGTACGGCTGCGACCTTAGGTACTCGTCGAACTCCGCGTCCGTGTAGATGATGCCCGTGGAGTCCGCTGGCGGTTCGGCGTTCTTGATCGACTCCTGGATAACGTCCCAGGTGACCGGGCCGCGCTCATACAGATGAGACTCGCCGGGCCGAGACGTGGGAAGCCAAACGATGATCAGGGCGGACTCGTAACTCACGCGTACGAGCCTGCGCAGATGCCGGATGAGGTTGAACGGCTCATCGGCCCAGTCGCGCCAGCCGTTGGGGTCGTCGGAGATTCCCGAGCCCTTGTCGTGCTTTACGCGCAGGCTGTCGATAGCCCACTGAAGGGGTGTCCGGCCCGACACCGTGTATTCGTGGGACTCCAGCGGGACGCCCACGAGTCGGCAGCGGCTGTTGACTTCCAGCACGCTGTGATCCTTGCTGCCGTCAGGATGCCTCCCCCAGCGCATCCGGCCCTCGATCCGGTAGGCGCTGTCATCAGCGCCTCCTTCGTCGGGCTCGCCGTCCACGCGGCATTGCACCGGCCATTCCTCGACCGTCTCGTATCCAGTGTGGAGATCAATCAGCTTGCGGCCCGCGCTACGGAATGCCTCGAAATCGTCGGCCAAGGGGACTCGGGGAAGGTTGCGTTGCAGGTCGTGCTCGTAGTCCATCCGCCACCGTTGGCAGTGCATCACGCCGTACAGGTACTCCCAGATGCCGTCCTTGGTGATGTCTGGCCCGTAGCGATCCTGAAACTGCTCCAACGCCCAGTCGGAGATGTTGTCGGAGTCGACAGGGGCCCCCACACCGGGTAGCGAGAGTTCGAGTGTGTCGGTCACATCGGCCTCCTCCGCGGGATCGCTCGGCCTGCCGGGTCCAAGGCGTGCAGGTCCGGGAGCGTATCGGTCGCCAAGACGGCGAAGTTGGTGCGGGTAGATGGAGTGCTCACCAGGATCGCCTCCGGCGAGGCATGGCCCTGCTCGACTGACCGGGTCCCATCAGGTGCAGGTCTGGAAGCACGGAGGTGGCCAGTGTCCCGAAGACCGCCATGTTCGACGGGCCGGTCAGCACGATCGCCTCCTTGGGATGACGCGGGCTGGTTGGTTGGTCCCAACTGCGCAGAGGTCCGGGAGCGCTCGTGTCGCCACTGTGCCGAAGACGGCTCGGTTGTTGGGCGACGCCACGCAGATTGCTTCCGCCCCCCCCCCGGCGGCGTTCTCATCGGCGCGGAACAGTTCCGCAGTCGCCTTGGCCTGCGACAGGATGCGGTGGTCTTCGTAGAGCCAGATCTTGGTGAACGGCCTGTAGAGAACCTCACGGATGCGCGACTCGTCGAACACGATGTCCTCGCCCTTGCGGAGCGACTGCTTGAGGGTGTGGGTCCACTTGATGGTCTCAAGCTCGTCGTTGCGGGTCACATCCTCGAAGCTCGCTCCCTGCGCCAGCCGGTGGCCGGCGTGCCCGTAGGCATCGATGAGAGCGCTCACCTTGGCGGCGAGCCTGTCATAGCTGAAGGCATACACGTACAGGTCCAGGTTCGTCTTCGCACCCAAGGCATGATCGAGAACCAACACACGGCCGTCGCTTGATCCTGAGCGGCCGGCCACACACACGGGAAGGAGTTCCTCGAAGCTGCCGTCGGTGAGGTCTACCCAGTCGTGGGCATCGTTGACCGGGACGCGCGTCAACCGGTCGCTGGTCACGTCCCCGATATCGGCTAGCCACCTGAACTTCGCCTCGACCGTCGAGTGCTCGGGAACGGTCGCGTAGTGAAGTCGCGCGGGCTGATCGGGGTCGTCGGCCGGATCGCGGACCAGGACGGTGATCTGTACACCGTTTCGGGAGCCCTGGCCGAAGGCCGGGTCACCCTCCTGCTGGCGTGGTTCCCCTGACTTCATGGCATCGCCCAGGAGATTGACCACGTAGATGTCGGTGAACTCATCCCGCAGCGCGGCGCGCATGCCGATCAGCGATGGCGCGTTCGACAGCGAGTTGGGATGCACCAACGCCACGATCCCAGGACGGCTCCTGTCGCCGTCGGGAGCATCAAGACGGTCACAGGCCCAACGGAACGCCTCCACGTAGAGGTTCCCCGAGGACGGGCCGGCGCCGCGTCCGGTGATCTCCTTGTGCCGACGGCCGTAGGTGTCGCGGATCCGCTGCTCGATCTCCGGATGCTCCGGCCGGGGGTTGTCATCTCCCGAGGATCGCTGGCCTGCCGACCACGGCGGGTTCGCCACGATCACGCGAATCGGCAGCCGGCTCTGGGCCCGGGCCCTCGCCGAGTTGTCGTCGAACCCCGGAATGCTGTCCTGACGCACGCCGCTGCCGTAGGTGTCACCAAAGACGATCCCGCGATACCGGCGGTACTCGGCACCGATCCCCCGCTCCGCGGCGCCGGCCTCGATCTTCAGGGCTGCGATGTAATAGGCGAGCAGCACGATCTCGTTGGCGTGGATCTCGGGCGGGGAGCACTCGGCGTGGCTGCCCTCGCCGTCGCAGGCCGCAGGTCGACCGTGGCGGCAGTCGCCGGCGAACTTGCGGAGAAGATCGGCCTCTCCAACAAGGGGATCGCCGCTGCTGCGGCAACCGGTCAACAGGCGGTGCAGGAACGTTCCCGTGCCGGCGAACGGGTCGAGGACGTGCACGCTCTCGGCCGTCACGCCGTGCCCGAAGTGCTTGCGGCAGACTGCATCGGCCGAGCGGAGCATGAAGTCGACGATCTCGACAGGTGTGTACACGATGCCGAGCCGTGCGACGGTCTCCTTCATGGCATACGCGAGGAACCCCTCGTAGATCTGCCGCAGCAAGTCCACCTTCTCGGCCGAGGTGTGGGTGCTCTCCAGCATGCGCTGCATGGTGCGGTAGCTGCGGGCGAGTGGCGCGAGCAGCTCGCCGAACACCCGGTCGGCGCTGGACGCCTCGGGGTTCGTGGTCGAAGCGGCGTGCGCGGCGGCGAGCGCGTCCAGAAAGCTGTTGATCGCTCGGGATATCGGGTTTCGGGCCGCGAAGCGCGACTCGGCGAAGAGATGATCGAACACGGGGATCGTGACCACATGGTGCGCGACCATCTGCTGAGCCTCGGCCGCAGTCAATTGTGCCCCGACAGCCTCGCGCATGGCGGCGACGAACATGTCGAATGCCGCCCCGCAGGAAGGCTCCGCGATTAGTCCCGCCATCCGGCGCTCGACGCGGGCGCACACATCCGCGGCGCGTTGCCCCCATGTGGGCCACATCTGGCGGTCGCCGCATTCCTCGACGACCTTGGATGCGACGGCATCCTCGAGGCGCCTCACGAACTGAAGCTGGAGATCGCCCTGTTCGGCAAGGTCTGAATCGGTCAGTACCTCCGGATCGTCGGGTCGGTTCGGCTGAATGATGATCGGGGAGCCCACGCGGGGGTCATTGACCCAGTAGTCGACGCGTTCGTCGTGGCTTCGGAGCGCTCGCACGACCTCCCACACCGTCTTGAAATCGCTGCCGTCGAGCACTTCGGAGTCGGTCATCTTGGAGCCCTCCGGCACGATGACCGGGATCACCACGTAGCCGAAGTCTTTCCCCTCGGCCCTGCGCATCGCCCGCCCGACGGCCTGGGTTACCTGGACGGGCGAGCGTCGCGGCTCCAGGAAGACCACCGCGTCGAGTGCCGGGACGTCCACGCCCTCGGTGAAGAGTTGTGCGTTGCTGATGACCCTGCACCTCGGCGGTCCGGTCGTGTCGCGGCTCTGGCGCTCCAAGGATGCAAGCGCCTCCGAACGCGCCACGGCTCGGGTGGTGCCGTCAACATGGTCGACTTCGATACCCAAGTACGTACGGCCCGGGTTGGCGGCCCGCACATCGTCAGCGATGGACTCCCACAACCGGCCCTCCAACCCCTCGTCAGCAAAGTATGCGTCCTCCGAGCACGCCTGGGAGGATCGGACCGTGTTGGTGAAGGCGATAGCGGTCCGCAGGTGCCGATGCTCCGACTCCGCGGGAACCTCCCCAGCGACCGTCCCGCTAATTCGAACCCGGCTCTGCGGCGTGGCCATGGCGTCCCAGCAACCGAGCAGCTTGGTGGCGTAGTCGGAGTCCACCTTGGCCTTGCGGGCACGATCTGAGGCGGTGATCTCCGTGACACGCCTGCCCGCACCGTGCATGGCGGCTTCGCGCTCGTTCACGCCTACCACGAGCACCCGGTAGTCCGAGACGAGTTCTCGCTCGATTGCCTCCACGAAGCTCATTTCGTAGAACACCGGGCCGAACACCGACTCGTCGTCCATCGAGTACGAGTTGCCACCAGCGCCGAGTCCTTCGCCGGCGCGCTCCTCGATCTTGCGACGTTGACGCTCTGTGAACACGCGTGGCGTGGCCGTCAGATACAGGCGCTTGGCCGCACCGATGTGCTCGTCACTGTGGACCATCATGAATGCCGACGCGTGGGCATCCTTCGCCGCGGCGCCGATGCCAGTGGTGCGATGCGCTTCATCGCACACGATCAGATCGAACTCAACTTCGGGAACGGACTCCGACAAGGCCTGCGACAGCACTGGAACCGACTGGTAGGTGCAGAACCAAACATGCATCGCCTGGCCGGAAAGAGGCGATTGAAGAGTCTTGGCGATCTGTTCACGGTCAGTGCTGGGCGGTGACAGCAGTTCGGCAAGGTCGGACTTGGTGGCGCTGGCGCGCCGTCCGGCGGTCACGTCCGAACACGTTGCGCTATAGCGATGCGGCAAGGCCCGGTTGGCGGCCCACACGCGCATCGTCTGCGCCATCAGAGCTATGGACGGCACCAAGTACAGCACGCGCCCGCCTCGGCCCACCTGCTGCTCGGCCGCCCACAGAGCGACAAGCGACTTGCCTGTGCCGCATGGCATATGGACTTGGCCGCGGGGGTGGACGTCGAACCCCTTCGCTATCGACTCAAGTGCCTCAACCTGGTCGCGGCGGGGCTCGGCTCGCTCGCCGAACTCGACCGAACCGGGATCCTCGAAGCACTCCGCCCACCGCACCGGCCAGCGGTCGAGTTCGTAGCCGCTGAGCACCTCACAACGCTTGGTAGCCCGCTCGACCTTGTTCCAAGACTGAGCCGTCAGGCGACCGGTTGTCACTAGCAGACTGCTCGTGAACGGCTCCTTGCCGGCCTCGGCCAGAAAGCTGTTTATGTCGCTGCTGGGGACCGTGGCACCCGGTGCATACAGCTTGCACTGGATGGCGCACACCCCGCCGTCCAGCTGCTCAGCGACGAGGTCCACACCGGAGTCGACGCCGTAGCCGAGCTTGATCCGCTGCGGCCAGTCGGTCCACAACCACACCCGCTTGAAGCGGTCGCTGTACTGAGGGTTGCGCTCAAGGGCGGCGCGCATCACACGCTCGAAGATGCGGCCCCGCTCTTGCGGGGAATCGCTCGTCTGTCGAAGCGCCTTGAACACCTCCGGCTCCAGCAGCATCCCCTGGGATGGCGCCGTGCGGGAGCCGCGGGTTCGGGCACCAGTGGTCGTTGGTGGCATAGAGGGTGCTTCCTGGGACGCAGACTGCAAGCGACATTATGGCCCTACGGCCGCAGCGCCGTCATCAGGGTGCCCACTGAGCCACATGGCCCCTGCTGAGGTCGGGCTCCGAGGGTGGATCCTCCAGCGCGTCCTCGGCATCCGGTGGCTCGACCGGAAGCAGCGCCGACCGTGCAACGGCTGTGGCCACCTCGTCTTCGCTGATCCTCTCGAGCGCCTCGCCGACCTCGGCATGGTCGTCGGACAGCAGCGCAGTCCAGATGTCATCCAGAAACCCCATGCCTCCGATGCTACAGCTATATCAATATTTTACAATCATTTAAAGGTTGTTTAACATATTTCTGAGGTCAGGCCAGGCGGTCCACGAAGGCCTCGAGCTGGCGCAGGTTGCGGACCTCGAACACCCCGTCGCAGTGGGGGGCGTACTCCCCGACGATCGAGTCGCCGGTGTCCCAGTAGCTGCGGGGCTCGGGGTTCAGCCAGTAGAGGTGACGGGCCTTCTCCTGTAGCGCCTTGACTATCCAGCCCTCGGGGGCGTGGTAGTTGTTGCGGGCGTCGCCGAGGATCAGCACGGTGGTGCGGGGTCCGACGTCGTTGCCGTAGTTGTCCCAGAACACGCCGAGGGCGTGGCCGTAGTCGGAGTGGCCGTCCACCCAGACCACGTCGGCCTCGGTGTTCACCCGGTGGACCGCCTCGGCGATGTCGTCGGTGGCCTCGAAGTACTTGGTCACCTCGTCGAGCCCGTCGATGAAGACGAACGACCGCACCTTCGAGAACTGGCTGGAGAGGGCGTACACGAGGTGCAGCGTGAACCGGGCGAATGCGGCCACCGAACCCGAAACGTCGGCCACCACCATGATGTCGGGCTTGTGCGGCCGGGGGTGGCGGAACTTCGGCTCCACCGGCACACCCCCGTACGACAGCGAGTGTCGCACCGTGGACCGGAAGTCGAGCGGCCCCGAGCGTCCGTGGCGGCGCTTGCGGACCAGCCGGGCGGCCAGCTTGCGGGTGAGCGGGAAGATGGCCTTGCGGAGGCTGGTCATCTCCTCGCGGGAGGCATGCATGAAGTCGATGTCGGACGGCAGCGGCTTGCGCAGCGTCTTGGCCATGGCCTCGACGCCCCGGTCGGCTACCAGCCGGCGCCGGATCTCAGCCTCGATCTGGCGCTTGAGCTCCGCGATGCGCAGTTCGTAGGTGTCCCGTCTCAGGCGCAGCTCGAAGTCGTCGACGCCGCCCTCGGTGTCCTGGTCCACTTCCATGAGACGCTCGAGCACGCCCTCGAGATCGAGGTTGCGCAGGGTGCGGTACAGGTAGTAGGTGCCTCCGACGGGACGCCCCGGCTCCATCCCCGCATAGCGGCGGACCGCCTGGCGGGCCGCGGCCCGGATCATCTCTGCGTCGCCCCGCATCAGGGCCCCATAGAGCATCTCGGCCAGCTCCTCGGGGCTGAGCATGTCGCCCGAGGAGCCCCGGTCGCCCTCGGCTGCGATCTCGCCGTCGACGTCCTCCATGTCGTCGAGATCGTCGTCGGTGATCTCGTACTGCGCCCCCCTCAGCGAGAAGTACACCTCGAAGACGGTCTCGAAGGCCTTCCAGTGGGCCTGGTTCTTGACCAGCGTGGCGGCCAGGGCGTACTTGAACGTGTCGCGGTCCTCGATCGGGATGTGCTTGACCGCCTCCATGGCGTCGAGGTTCTCGGTGAGGCTGGCGGGAATGCCCACGGCCCGCAGTTCCGCGATAAAGCCGTTGAGCAGGTCCAGCAGCGGATCCCCCGCCGCCACCGGAAGCTCGACGACGGTGCCTTGCCCGAGCCTCGCCAACTGTGACTCCCCCGTTCGGCCCGGCCTCTAGGGCTCGAGGCCCTCGACGGTTGCCAGGTCCTTGCGCGCCCGGGTGATGTCGCTCTGGTATTTGAGCAGGATGTTGATCGTCTCGGCGGCAACGTCGGCATCGACGTGCTGAACGCCGAGCAGCACCAGCGTGCGGGCCCAGTCGAGCGTCTCCGACACCGACGGCGGCTTCTTGAGCTCCAGTCGCCGGATGGAGCGGACCACCCGGGCCACCTGCTCGGCCAGGTTCTCGGTGATGTCGGGAACCTTGGCCAGCACGATCTCCTTCTCCCGCTCCATCGACGGGTAGTCGATGTGGAGGTACAGGCAGCGCCGTTTGAGGGCCTCGCTCAGCTCGCGGGTGTTGTTGGAGGTGAGGAAGACCAGCGGCACCTGCAGCGCCTCCATGGTGCCCAGCTCCGGGATCGACACCTGGTACTCGCTGAGGATCTCCAGCAGCAGGGCCTCCGTCTCCACCTCGACCCGGTCGACCTCGTCGATCAGCAGCACGATCGGGTCGGTGGCCCTGATGGCCTCCAGCAGCGGCCGGGTCAGCAGGAACTCGTCGGAGAAGATGTCGGTGGAGATGTCGTCCCAGGCCACGTCGGCCTCGCGCTCGGTCTGGATGCGCAGGAGCTGCTTCTTGTAGTTCCACTCGTAGAGCGCCCTGGCCTCGTCGAGGCCCTCGTAGCACTGCAGGCGGATGAGCCTGCTGTTGGTGATCTCGGCCACGCTCTTGGCCAGCTGGGTCTTGCCGGTGCCGGCAGGGCCCTCCACCAGCACCGGCTTGTCGAGGCGGTCGGCGAGGTAGACCACTCCGGCCAGGCCGGAGTCGCAGAGGTAGTCGACCATGGCGAGGCCGTCGCGGACCGCGTCGACGTCGGTGAAGCGGTGCGACATTCTGATCAGTCCCGCGGTCGGCTAGCGGATGTGGCCTTCGCCGCGCACGACGAACTTGAGGGTGGTCAACTGGTCGAGACCCATGGGACCCCGGGCGTGGAGCTTCTGGGTGCTGATCCCGATCTCCGCGCCGAAGCCGAACTCCTCGCCGTCCACGAACCGGGTGGAGGCGTTGACGAGCACTGCCGCCGCGTCGACCTCGCGGGTGAACCGGTCGGCGGCCGCTATGTCGGAGGTGATGATGGTCTCGGAGTGGCCCGATCCGTTGTGGTTCACATGCGAGATGGCGTCGTCGAGGCTGTCGACCACCTTCACCGACATCTTCAGGTCGAGGAACTCTGTGGCGTGGTCGGCCGCGGTGGCCTCCCCCATCGACGGCACCGCCCGGCGGGCCCGCTCGTCGCCGAGCAGCTCGACGCCGGCGAGGGTGGCCGCGGCCCGGGGCAGGAACTCGTCCGCCACCGCCGAGTGGACCACCAGCGACTCCAGGGCGTTGCACACCCCTGGCCGCTGGGTCTTGCCGTTGACGACGATGTCGAGGGCGGTGTCGAGGTCGGCGGTGGCGTCGACGTAGGCGTGGCAGTTTCCGGCGCCGTCGATCACGAAAGGCACAGTGGCGTGCTCGAGGATGGACGCTATGAGCGACGGGCCGCCCCGCGGGATCAGGCAGTCGATGCAGTCGTGCTGCTGCATGAACTCCACCGCGGCGGTCCTCGACGTGTCCTCGACCAGGACGAGGGCGTCGGCGGGCAGCCCGGCCGAGGAGATGGCGTCGCGGATGGCGGCCGCGACGGCCAGATTGGAGGTGATGGCGGACGACGAGCCCCGCAGAAAGGCGGCGTTGCCCGACTTGAGGCAGAGGCCGGCCGCGTCGGAGGTGACGTTGGGACGACCCTCGTAGATGATGGCCACCACGCCGAGAGGGACCCGGACCCGCTCGATGCGCAGCCCGTTGGGCCGGACCCAGCCGTCGGCCACCTCGCCGACGGGGTCCCGGCGGGCCGCGATCTGCCTCAGGCCGTCGGCCATGGCCTCGATGCGGTCCGGCGACAGGCGGAGGCGGTCGACGAGGGCCGCCGGAGTCCCGCCGGCCTCCGCCCGGGCGACGTCGACGGCGTTGGCTGCGCAGATCTCGCCGGTCCGGTCCACCAGCGCGTCGGCGGCCGAATTGAGCGCGGCGTCCTTGGCCGCGGTGGACGCGGCCGCCATGAGCCGGGAGGCGGCCTTGGCCCGAGCAGCCAGCTCGGGAATCGGCGCCACCGACGGGTCGGGGGCCGATCCGGTGCCGGGTTCTGGAGCCGGTCCTGATGGCGCGGCCGGCGCAACGGCGGTGGTGGCGACCCTGCTCATCGTCTCAGGCTACCGAGGCCGACCGGGGGCTTCGCCCCGTGTCTGCGGTGGCGCCGGCGACCATGGCCGCAGGCTACAGGCGCGGCAGGGCCCCGTATTCCGGCAACCGCCTACCCGTCCCGGTGCCGACGAGTCACGAATGGCTATCCCGCCACTCACCGACAGGGTTTCGGCGCCCTCCAAGGCCCTTGACGAACGCCGCGGCGTCGCGGGCGTCCTGGAGCGTGTAGTCGCGTTCCGCCCACTCCTGCTCGCCATGCTCGCTCGAAATGCATGCGCTCGTGCCGAGGAAAGACACGCGCCCAGCCAGGTCGATCGATCCGTCGTCCTGCACCACACTGGTGGCGCGTTGCAAATACAGGGTCAGGTCAGCCCCGGGCGTGCCTTCTCGATATGACGTGGCATACACAAGATAGAGCGGACCGTCGCCAGTGCTCATCGCTAGGATTCCCGGAAAGAACCGCTCGACAAGCTCAGTCTGCTTGTACAGTTCGTTCTCGCCTTCCTCAAGCGTCCACTCGACGATGGTTATCCGCGATCCTGATTCGGGCATCTCACCGAGCAGAACCGCGTCGGCTTGAAGAACGATGCCTTCGTATATCTCTCGACGGGCGGGGATTTCTAGGATTTCCCGAATCTCGGGAGAGTCGGCAGGTACCGCATACAGACGTTCCCTGTAGCCGACGACACGACCCACGAACACGACGTCAGCAATCTCGGTGAGCGCTGTGATGCCGCAGTGGGGATACCCATCACCATGGAGGTCCAGATCAAGAATAGTCGGATCGAGTATCGTCAGAGAGTCTGGATCTGTTGTGAGTTGCGTGCCATCCGAATAGTAGGCCTGTTCATAGTCGATGATTGCCGACGTGCCAGGACCTGTTGTGAGTTGCTTGCCATCCGAATAGTAGGCCTGTTCATATTCGTTGCCGCTGCAAGCAGCCGTCACCACGAGGGCAACAAGTATCGAGGCAACCCAGTGCAGCGCGGGAGCGCGGACCGGGGCTGCATCAGCCGCCTGGCGATTCCACATCGAGTCCATCGCTCTCCTGCTCAACCTGATCCTCCGCATCCGTACCGTTGTCCGCGCCCGATGACTCCACATCTGAACGATACCCCGCATCCGGGACACGATCCCCGCCGTCGCCGTCCTGTGTATCACCGAGATCCCCGGAATCGTCGGTGCCTACGTCCCCTGTATCGGTATCGTCGCCGACATCGGCCTCGTCTGTTCCTGGCGTGGTGCCGTCACCGGGATCAACCTGCTCAGAGCCGTCACCGGGCTGCTCGGTCGGATCCTCCTCGCCTGCGGGCAACCCCACATCCACCGAAGCCGGCAGATTCCGCCCGCCCCGAGACCCGAGAAGCAACGCGGCTAGCCTCGCCTTGAGGCCGAGCGGACGGACAGCAGTCGATGAGGATCTCGTGAGGTTGAGCGAGGCCGCGGCCCGAGCGGCCCGTGAGCGCAGCGAACAGGAGCGGGAACCAAATGCACATGATGGACCCTCCGAGCCGCGACTGATCAGGTGACTGAGCCGAAACGGCCCCGGCGGGCATCGGGCCCGTTGCTGGTGGCGCTGGGGATCGGCGCCAGCCGGCTGGCCGGTCTGGGGCGTGAGACCGTCGCCTCCCGGCTGCTGGGCAACACCGGGGCCGGCGACGCCTTCGCGGTGGCCATGCGCATCCCCAACATGCTCCAGAACCTGCTGGGCGAGGGCGTGCTGTCGGCCAGTTTCGTGCCCGTCTACAGCCGCCTGCTCGACGAGGCCGAAGATGAAGGGGGCGACGCAGCCGATCCGGGCCGGGTGGCCGGGGCAGTGGCTGCTGCGCTGATGACCGTGGTCGGGCTGGCAGTGGCGCTGATCGTGACCCTGGCCCGGCCCGTCACCTTCGTGCTGGCGCCCGGCCTCGAGGGCGACCGCTTCGAACTGGCTGTCTCACTGGTTCGCATAACCGCGCTGGGCACCGGCTTCGCGGTGCTGTCGGCATGGTGCCTGGGCGTGCTCAACAGCCACCGCCGCTTCTTCGTGTCGTACGCCGCGCCGGTGATGTGGAACGCGGTCCAGGTTGGGGCCCTGGTGGTGGCCTGGATCCTGGCCTTCGACCTGGACGGCGTGGCCCGGGCCATGGCCTGGGGAGTGGCCGGCGGCGGCCTGGCCCAGCTGCTGGTCCAGCTCCCGCTCACCATGCGCCTGGCCCGGGGGCTGCGGCTGCGCTGGCAGCGGGACCACAGCGGTCTGCGCGAGGTCCGGCGGCGGTTCGGTCCGGCAGTGGTGGGCCGGGGCGTGGTGCAGGTCTCGGCCTACGTCGACCTGATGCTGGCCTCGCTGCTGGCCGCCGGGGCGGTGGCCGCCCTGTGGCGGGCCCAGATCCTGTACATGCTTCCGGTGAGCCTGTTCGCCATGAGCGTCGCCGCGGCCGAGCTGCCCGAGATGTCGCGCCTGGCCAATGACCCGGCTGCGCTGGCAGCCCGAACCCGGGCGGCCATGCACCGCGTGGCGTTCTGGATGCTGCTCGCGGCCGTGGTCTACGCCGCGGCCGGCGACCTCATCGTGGGCCTGCTTTTCGAGGGCGGCGTCTTCGGGTCGGCCGACACGGTGCTGGTCTGGTTCGTGGTCGCGGCCTACGCGCTGGGGTTGCCCGCAACCGGTGTGAGCCGGGTGCTCCAGAACGCCTGCTACGCCCGGGGCGACACGGCCGGGCCGGCCCGCATCGCCGCCGTTCGGGTGGCGGTGGCCGCCGCGGTCGGCACCGTCGTGATGTTCCCGCTGGACCGCATCGTGGTCGGCTCCGACGGGCTGGTCGGCGCCGCGGACGCCCTGGGCCTGGCGTGGGCGCTGCCCGCAGCCGAGCGGGCACTGGACGATGTCGTGCGACTGGGCGCAGTCGGGCTGGCCCTGGGATCGGCGGTGGCCGCATGGACGGAGATCGCCATGCTGTCGCGCCGGTTCGGCGCCGGTGACGCGGTGCGGTCGGCTCTCGGCGCCCCGGCTGCCGCCGCCGCGACCTCCTTCGCGGCGACCGCGGCGCTCAAGCTGCTGGTGAGCGACTGGCCGTCGATCCTGTCGGCGCCGCTGGTGGCTGCGGCCGCCGTGCTCGTCTACGCGCTGGTGGCCTTCCGCAGCGGCGTGGCCGAGGCCCAGCTCCTGCTCGAACCCCTGCGAAGGGCGCTGTGGACCTCGCGGGACTAGCAGGGCGCCCACAGCGACGACAGGGGCCACATCCGCAGCCGATCGCCCACGCTCACCTCGTGCGGACCCATGTGCAGCAGAACGCCGGCGGCGAAGCAGCCGGGTGCCACGGCATCGAGGCGGTCGCGCATCCAACGGAAATGCCGGAGACCGTCGGGCGAGGGCGAGCTGCTGGCCTTGACCTCGACCGCGACGACCGAGCCGTCCGGCCGCTCGAGGATCAGGTCCACCTCGCGGTGCGCGTCGCGGTAGTGCCACAGGCTCATGCGAGTCTGCGCGCTCGTCGCCTGCCGGGCGATCTCGTTCACCGCGAACGACTCCGCCAGGGCTCCCATCGCCGGCGATGACGCCTGCATCAGCGCGTCGGGGGCGACGCCCAGCAGGCTGGCTGCAAGCCCGGTATCGGCGATGTGGAGTTTGGGCCGCCGCACCGCTCTCGACGTGAGATTGCGCGACCAGGCCGGAAGCTCCCGCACCAAGAACACGGTCCGGAGCCAGTCGACGTAGGCGACTACCGTCGGATGGCTGATCCCGAGCCTTCTCGACGCTGACGTGAGGTTCACTTCCTGGGAGGTCTGCGCCGCAGCCCAGCGCAGCAGCGGTTCCAGAGCGGCCGAGCGGCGGATGTCGGCGAGGGCCACGATGTCGCGTCCGACGACGGTGTCCACATAGCTCTCGAACCAGCCGGGCCGCAGACCGGAGGGCAGGCGAAGAACCTCGGGATACCCGCCCCGGCAGATCATCTCGGCGTAGTCGCGCCGTGTGAGGGGCTCGGGCGCCCCGGGGTCGTGGCGGCGGTCGGGTTGGCGGGCGCGAGCGATCCACGCGTCGATGGGTGCCGTCTCCGCATCGGCGATCTCTGCCTGCGACAGAGGCGCGAGCCGCAGGATCCGGGCCCGTCCGGCCAGGGACTCGCTGATGGTCGGCACCGACAGGAAGTCGGTGGAGCCGGTGAGCAGGAACCGGCCCGGGGTCTGATCCTCGTCCACGAGCAGCTTGACGACCTTGATCAGCCGATCACCGGCGACCTGCACCTCGTCGACCACCAGCGGCGCCGGCCGGCTCGTCAGGAACGCCACGGGATCGTCGCGGGCGGCCTGCAGCATCGGCTCGTCCTCGAGCGTGACGTAGGTTCCGCCGGACTCCTCGGCGATGAGCCGGGCCAGAGTCGTCTTGCCCGCTTGGCGCGCCCCGTGCAGGACTACGACGCGGAACCCGCCGAGCGCGTCCCGGAGCCGGTCTGCCAGATGCCTGCGAAGATGCCCGCGAGCCGGGTCCATTCCCACCACGCTAGCACTACTTAGAGAATTGCACCGACACTACATAGAGTTTTGCATATATACCAATTGGGGTTTTGCACAGGCGTTAGTTGGAGTCTTGCACGGGCGCCATTTCGGTTCTGGGCGCCCGATCCGCCGGGCGGCTGAGCGTCAGTAGCACTGGACCGCTCCGAGGCCGCAGAGGAAGTAGAGTTTGAGCCATGTGGAAGCTCCTAAAGCGCCGCTGGAAGTATCTGACTGCCCGGCTGGGGGGACGACTCGAGCAGAGCGCCGATCCCAAGATCCAGCTTGAACAGGCAATCGGCGAGGCCCGGGAGCAGCATCGGCGGCTCAAGGACCAGGCGGCGAACGTGATCGCCAACCAGAAGCAGACCGAGATCCGGCTCAACCGGTCCCTCTCCGAGTTGGAGCGAGTCAACCGCAACGCACGCCAGGCGCTCATGATGGCCGAGGAGGCCACCCAGTCCGGTGACGACGACAAGGCGTCGTCCTACATGAGCGCGGCCGAGCAGCTGGCGGGCCGGCTCATCACCCTGGAGCAGGAGATCGAGAGTCTCAAGAGCCTCCTGTTCCAGACCTCCGAAGCCGCCGACCAGGCCAAGGCGGCCGTTTCCCAGAACTCGCTCAGCCTGCAGGAGAAGCTCAGCGAGCGCCAGAAGCTGCTCGGACAGCTCGACCAGGCCCGTATGCAGGAGCAGATGAACGAGGCCATGAGCACGCTGTCGGAGGCGGTCGGGGAGGACGTCCCCACCCTCTCGGAAGTCCGGGACAAGATCGAGGCCCGCTACGCCAAGGCCAAGGGTGCGGCCGAACTGGTGGAGGAGACCAGCACCGAGGGCCGGATGCTGGAGATCGAGGCCGCCGCCCGCAACCAGGAGGCCAAGGCCCGGCTCACCCAGATCCGCGAGCAACTCGGCATGTCGCCGGCACAGGCCGAGATCACTCAGGGCGAGACCACCGAGAATTGAGGCCGATGCGATCCGGGCCCTCTCGGCCTGTTCGGGCATAGTAGGCCGCTGCGTGTCACACCGGCGCGCGATAGTAGTTTGACGAGCTAGAGGCGCGCATCCTGGCGATGAACGCCCCATCGTTTGCCCGTTCGCGGGTTTGACGGGAGCACAACCGGGTGGCCACCAAGACGATCGGTGAGTGGCATAGCCAACTCGACCAGCACTTCAGGGCGCTGCGAAGCGTTCGCGACTCGCTTCGCCCTAACAGCCCAGTGTTCGCGCTTGAACACGGCCTCGACCTCGAAGAAGAACTCCCGGCGCTTAGAGATGCGGTGCGCGCTGCTGTCGCCAGGGGCCAGCTGCCGTCGCAGGCCGGGTTGCCGCTGGTCGTCTACGCAGCCGAGATCGGCTATCTATATCAGGGCGATGAGTATTGGCCTGTCTTCGAGGAGGAGACACCGGGGTGGCAACGCCGCGGCTCGGCAGGCCGCAAGTACATCCGCACGAAGTACGAGGTGTTTGCAACGACCTATGGCGGAGCGCGCCCCTCGGGGGCGTGGGCTCGGTGGTTCAAGAACATCGCGTGGCCGATCACCCACGCGGTCCTGCCGGCTGACCTGCAGAGACATCTAGCCCGTCTGCTTTCTGACTATCGCCACGAGTTCACCGCGGAACTCCTGGATGATCATGACGCGCTGGGAGAGCGGATAGCTGCCTACAGCGGCGGTACTTCATCGCGGTTTCGCAAATTCGCGGAGAACACATCCCTGTTGGGATTGGTCGCAGGCTCCCTTCTGCTAGGTGACGAAGACGAGACGCCACTGCTCAGCGCGGATGTGCTGCACCGGATCGTGGCCGACCTGAGCCATGAACGGCAGGCAGGCGCCTGGTTACGGAACGCAAAGCGGACAGCCGTTCAGGTGCGACGGAAAGGGCTACTTGGTCGATCGACCGGAGCACGACCCGAGTCGATTGAACCGGCCAGACGAGGGGTAAGGCTGGAGTTGGCTCTGTCGCTTCGCCAGTCCGACGATGGCTGGACCGTCTACGTGGCGGTGCCGAGTTTCGAGCCCCTTGCCCGTCAGGTCCCACGTATTCGAGACGAAGTGGAACGGCTGCGGTGCAGCGTCGAGGGGGTACCAGGCTTCCGTGCTCGGGGAAGCCTGATGTACCAGCAAGGGCCAATGCCATTGACAACAATGCCACCCCCGATGCTGTCGGCCGTCACCGTCGAGGGCGCCTCCGAGTTCTTGTCCCAGCTACTGGTTGACCACTGTCGGATCCCCGCTGAGCCCTGGTTGTTCCGTATTAGGGAGGCAGGTCTGGCGACGCAGGTGCGAACGAACCGCGTCCGGCCAGGGAAGGACTACATCTTGCTCAAGCGGGAAGCACAGGGGGTGAGCGGATTGGCGGACGCGACGGCGATCAATCTCGCCACGCAAGGCGCTCGCGGCCTGCAGTTCAGTGTTCCGGATGGAGTTGACGACGCCTTCGTCGACACGATGCGTCAGTTCGGACTGGGCCTTGTCTCGGAGGTGGCCGTCTGGCCGGCAGGACTCACACCATCGTCGTGGGACGGCGAGGGCCACGCAGCATGGCCGGCCGGCGATAGCCCCATCTTGGGTGTACGGAGCCAGAGAGAGGTTGCGAGATGTGTTGTGTCCACATCGGAGGAGTTGATCCAGTTCCCGTGGCCAGACGCTGAGGACAGGGCGTTTGTCCAGCTGACGGACCTAGAGATCGGCACTCATCATGTCGACGTTGTCCTACAGAATGCGGATGAACCGCCGCAATCGGTAGCAGAAGGCCAGATTGTGGTCCGAATCCTGGAGCCTGTTGACAGCACGACAGCAGCAAGCGCCCGGCAGGGGATTCAGACGTGGGTTCATCCCGCGCGGCCAACTCTTGAAGAACTGTGGAGCGGAACCGCGGCCCTCGTTGTCGACGGGCCCCAGGGTGAGAAGGCCCACTTCGAGATGCACCTGATGACTCGTGGAGGTCGGCAGACCCTCACCAAGACGCCATTCTCATCGGCGTTACCCGTCAATGAGGACCGATGGCGCGAGCTACTTCGAGCCGTTCAGGGGGACCTGCAGGTCGCATCTGCGGTCGGCCGAGCCGAGGAGATGCTCGTCGTTGCTTCCAATCCAGTCCTCGGCCATGCGGAGATCAGGGCCGAGCGTCCCTTCGAACCGCTCAGGTGGCTCACCGGATACGACCGTGACGGTCCGTATGCCCGCCTTATCGATCACATGGGCAGCGATGACCTTCAGATTCGATACTCGGATGTGCGAACACCATCTGAGTCAGTCCAGATTCGCGACAGCAACGACGGTGAGATCAGGTCCGAGGACGGGGCTCTCGTCACCGCATGCGCTGACGACATAGAATCGGCAGTGGTCCTTCCCCCGCACATAAGCGGTGGTCTGGATTCGCTCAGCAAGCTCAGTGTTCAGCCATCCCTGCAGACTGGGAACCGCTCAGCGGCTTCCGTCCGCCGCATGATTGAACTTGCACGACTTTGGACTCGGCGTGCAGTGCCCGCTGATCAGCCCGCCGCCAGGTTGCAGGCACAGGTTAACGATGCGATAGTCGCACGCACGAGTGGCATGATCGCTGGAGGCAGGTGGTGGGAAGTTGAACTGGAAGTCCTTAGCGGGCGCAGCGTGTCGCGCGAGCGGCTTCTTACGGCACTCGGACGCTCAGCGCCAGCACGTGAAGCAGCGATGGAACTCATCGATGTCGCGCCGGACGTTGGCACGAACCCAGATCAGAGGACGGTTGAGTTCGCCCAGTCACTAAACGCTCACGGATGGCGGGCAGCAACGGAGTTCGCTGAACCCATTCTCCGTCTCAGCACAGCACCTGGGTCAATCGACCTCGCCGACCCCCTCTCTGCTCCTGCCATTGACGCGGTCCTCAAGAGACCAGTACTCATTCGCCTCGCTCGGTGCTTCGCTCTTGCGATACACGGTTCCGATCAGAGCCCGGACTCCTCGTCCCTCGCCGAGTGGCCATGGGAATAACGAGGCTCCAACGAGACGGCGTCGTGGCGGCGACCGTCAAGGCGCTCGGCTTAGACTCAGAGGCCGCAGACTTGGAAACCCCAGAGGTCGTTGCCGCCATCGTCCGGCGAGCCGCTTCATTCCAGTGTCCAATCACGCCAGGTGCTTTGGCGCGTAGCGTTGGGGAGTGCCTCGACGGACTTGTTGCCGAGGGTCAATCAGAGACTCGCGGCTCACTCGTGACGGCCATGGTGGAGGAATTGGTCGCCTACGGAGACCTGGTCGAGGCCCCGATAGAAGACGATCGAAGTGGCATCTCGCGGCGTCTGCTCTTCCTAGCGCAGCCCTCGTACGTGCCGCTCCCTGCCGGGGTTTGCCTCCTGGTCGGTATCCGAGCAGACGGCCTCCCGATCGACGATGGGTCGCTCGATGACCGAGTTGACTACTACAACCACACACGGCGGGTGACGCTCGCCAGCGATGAGGAACCAGCCGATTTACTAGGAGGCATTGGGCTTCGCGAGTTGAGCGAACAGCAATGGCTCCACTATCCGCAAGAGGTCGAGGCGGCCGCTCTTGTCGAGCAGTATTCGGTCCGGCTAGCCACATCTGGCCCTTCAGGCTCGGTTGAAGGCGTCAGGATTCTCGATCCTACGACTCCGGTGACGTACTACCGGGGCCGATGGCGCGCTCCTACGCAGCGTGACAATGGCAGTTTCGTTGGACAACGCCCCGTCCAGTTCGGAGCACATCAGTGGTGCTACTGCGATCTTGCCGACGGAGAGGTGACGAGGCTCGTGGATCTTCCCACCCTGGACCGCCTAACCCGAGGATGCGACGAAGCGTGGCGCCTGCAGGCTGCGATCGACTCTGCAGCAGGGACACCGCAGCTTCTGCGAGTGCGACCCGGGAGGATCGCAGGCGAAGTCGTCTTCGAGTTCCAGTCACCGATTCCGTCGTGGGGCCAACGCCGGCTTGACGCTCTTGGCCAGCCACTGGGACGCCAGCCGGGGAGCCTCTTCGCCTACAAGCTCTCCGACGACCTGATGGATCAGGAACTTGCATTCCTCGAAGAGACAATGTGGCTTCAAGTACAGCAAGAAGGCGAGGCGTAGTGAAGACCGAGGCACTCACCATCGGAGAAACGATCACTGAGATCAGGCGCGCGCTCAAGGACTACATCGAGGCGACCTACCACATCAGCCACCCGAGCCTTGTGGAGCAACGAAAGCAACTGCTTGAAGAGCCTGGCGCCATCTATCAGGCGCCCTTTCTCGAAAGCACACCCCGCTACGAGGCGGGCAAGGCGCTCGCTGACCTGCACATCCACGATGCGGCCAAGAAAATGCTCCTGGCGATGGCCGGACCCACCGAGTCTCGCGACGCTCTCATCCATGACCCGCCGTACCGGCATCAGGCAGCCGCTATCGAGGCGACGGTGTCCGATGGGAGGAGCCTCGCACTCACTACCGGGACGGGCTCGGGGAAGACCGAGTCGTTCCTTCTGCCCATCCTGTCGAAGCTGGCGATCGAGTCAGCGACTCGGCCGGAATCGTTTTGTCAGCCATCGGTACGGGCGGTGCTGCTGTATCCGATGAATGCCCTCGTGAACGATCAGCTGGGTCGCCTGCGACTGTTCTTTGGTGACGCGGCGGTCTCGGGCATGTTCATGGATTGGTCGAAGCGCCCGGCCAGATTCGCCCGTTACACGAGTCGAACCCCCTACCCGGGAGTACGGACCACAAAGAAGGACCAGGATCGACTTCGGCCTATCGGTGAGTTCTACGTCGATCTGATAGACCGGGCGTCGGATCCAGACGACCCGGACTCTGACGCAGCTGCTCACCTCCTCGAGAGTCTGCAAATGCGCGGCAAGTGGCCGGCCAAGCCAGACCTCAGGTCTTGGTATGGGCGACCAGGCCAGCGATGGCAGGACCGGACAGGGCGATACCAGCGAGCGGTCATGCAAGCTCGAGATGCGGAATTGATCACCAGGCACGAAGTGCTCGCGAACCCACCGGACGTTCTTGTGACCAACTACTCCATGCTCGAGTACATGCTCATGCGGCCCCTTGAACGGCCAATCTTCGAGCGCACGCGCGACTGGTTGGCGGCTCATGAGGACGAGCGCCTCATGCTCGTGGTTGACGAGGCGCACCTGTATCGAGGCGCTGCAGGAGCCGAGGTAGGACTGCTCTTGCGGAGACTACGGGACCGGCTTGGCATTCCGGAGGACCGGCTCCAGGTCATCTGCACAAGCGCGAGTTTCAACGACCGGGACTACGCGGCGGAGTTCGCCGCCGAACTCTGCGGCACGGATCCCGACTCCTTCGTGACCCTGACCGGCGACCTCGCCCTCCGCGAGCAATCAGGGCCAGGGAGCAAGGAGGACGCCTCAGTCCTCGCGACCGTCTCGCTTTCTGACTTCTACGGAGCCGAGTCGGACGAGAAACGGCTGGAGGTCGTGGCAGACCTGCTGGCATACCGAGGTGTCGCATCGGCATCGAGCACTTCGGCGGCCCTCTTCCTGGCCCTACAGGACTTCCCACCGATGGGCAGCCTTGTCAACATGACAATGCAAGTCGCCGCACCGCTTGAAGAGTTGGCGACCGATCTCTTCCCCGAGAGCGATCCTGAGATGGCGGACCGAGCGCTCACAACCCTCATCGCGCTTGGAAGTTCCGCACGTCCGGGTCCTGCCGACCCGGGACTCTTGCCGTGCCGGATCCACGCCTTCTTTCGCGGGCTGCCCGGCATCTGGGCATGCCTCGACGAGGCGTGCCCAGTTCGTGGTGATCTTCCACCCGGGCCCGTCGGACGGACCTGGAGCCAACCTCGCGATTCGTGCCCCTGCGGCACCCGGGTATTCGAGCTCTTCACCTGCCGCAACTGTGGAGCTGCGTACGCCCGTGCATACACCGACAACGTGGAGTCACCCAGCTACCTATGGTCCGAGCCTGGCGGGTCGTTCGAGGCGGCCGAGGGCCACGTCAGCCAGCTCTTCGCGCTTGATCTACTTCTAGAGTCTCCAACGACTTCCGATGTCGAGCCAGCCGACCTCGACCTGATGACGGGCCGTCTCAACACGCCGCGGCTCGGCGAGCGGGTCAGACAGGTCTTCCTGCGCCGCGATCGACTCGTCGAACCATCTGAGAGCGAAGATGACCAGCACGCCAGCCCCGGAGAGTTTCGGCCGTGCGGAGTCTGCGAAGGCACCGCCGCCTTTGGGCGCACCTCGGTTCAGAACCACCAAACGAAGGGCGACCAACCCTTCCAGGCGCTCGTCGCGCGGCAACTGCAGGTTCAGCCGCCGAGCCCTCAGGCTGCGAGCAGCTTTGCTCCGTTACAGGGTCGGAAGGTCCTGGTCTTCTCTGACTCTCGTCAAACCGCAGCTCGGCTGGCGCCGAACCTCCAAGACACGTCGATGCGCGACGCTTTGCGTCCGCTCATCCTGAGTGGCTGGACGGATCTTGCGGGTGTTCCCGGCGTTGAAGATCTAATGAGCCTTGAGGACCTATACCTCGCCGTGCTGCTTTCCTCGCAGCGCATGGGAGTCAGGATGCGACCCAAGCTGAAGAACACGGAATCCTTGCACATCACTCTTGAGGTCGCCCGAACTCTTCAGCGTGATGCGCTGTCGAACACCACCGATGCGATCAGGCTCATGATGAAGGTGCGAGCAGAGAATCCCCCCGAAGCGCTGCTGCGAGCAATCCATGAGACTCTTACCAGCAAGTACTTCGGTGTGCAATCACTCGCTCTCGCAAGCCTACGCGAGCAAGAATCGCTCACTGTAGACCTTCAGAACCTCCGTGATCTCCCAGGTATCGCAGTGCCGGCCGAGAAGGTCGCGCTAGCTCGCGCATGGCTCAACGCTTGGTCAACGCACGGATACTGGTTCCGAAGCATGACCCCAAGCTTCTGGAGGACGCGTCAGGGAGTGCGACCGCATTCAGGTCACTTCACGGCGCTAGAACGCTGGCTCAGCGATTTTGGTGCGGTCAAGGCCTTCAAGAAGTGGTGGCTGCCGACGCTGCTCGAGTTGTTCGCCGAGAATGTCGCACCCAAGTCATACCGGCTCTTGGCACAACAGCTGGCACTCGACATCAGACCTGAATGGGGCTATTGCCAGACATGCCGCTCAACGCAGCGACCGTTCCCCGGTCTGGCAAAGTGCGTTGCCTGCGGCCGTCCTGACACTGTGGCCCCAATCGATCCCGATTCAGATCCCGTCTTCGCCGCAAGGAAGGGCTACTACCGCGCAAGCTCCCGTCGAGCGCTCGGATCCATGCAGGAGCCGCCCGTGGCGCTCATCGCTGCGGAGCATACGGCACAGTTGAATGCGGCTCAGGCTGACGAGGTGTTCTCGCGTGCCGAGCAGTACGAACTCCTGTTCCAGGATGTGGACATCGGCTTGCCGGCACCCGGAGAACAACCACGCACCGCCATAGACGTTCTGTCATCGACCACAACGATGGAGGTGGGCATCGACATCGGCGCACTCTCAGGGGTAGCGCTACGGAACATGCCACCAGCTCGCTCCAGTTACCAGCAGCGTGCTGGCCGAGCAGGCCGGCGAGGCAACGCTGTAGCCACCGTGCTCGCCTTCGGGAGCGCGGACAGCCACGACGAGCAGTACTTCCGCGAACCACAGGCGATGGTGCGTGGGCCGGTCGAGGATCCAACACTGACGCTCGACAACGTCGCGATCGCCCGGCGGCACGTGACCGCCTATCTCTTGCAGCGGTACCACGAGTCCCGCCTCCCTCGTGTCGACCCAGAAGAGCAGCCCCATCTGTTCGAGGTACTAGGAACGGTCCGGGACTTCCTCAGCGAGGACTCGAGACTCAATCGTCGAGACTTTGAGGTATGGCTCCGCGAGAACGAGCACGGGTTGAGCGAGTCCATACGGAGATGGCTCCCCGAGTCTCTGACGCGGGAAGACCGCGAGGACCTGCTCGAACAGTTGGTACACGAGACCCTGCGGGTCGTCGATCTTGCCTTGCCGTCCGATGAAGGGGCAGGTGGCGAGTCCGAAGGCGCATCGGCGAGTACGGAGGTGCACGAAGGAGCTGACGGTCAGGACAACGAACTGCTGATTGAGGCTCCGGCCGAAGTCGATGAGGAGCCCAGCACAGCAGTCCGGTCTGCGACCAACCTGCTGGATCGCCTGCTCTACAAGGGAGTTCTTCCGCGATACGCCTTCCCAACAGACGTCGTGTCCTTCCACGTCTTCGACCGCAACCGGTCAAGCCGGTTTCGGCCGATATTCGAATACGCACCGGACCAAGGGCTGCCGGTGGCCCTCACGCAGTACGCGCCAGGCAAGGAAGTATGGATCGACGGGAAACTCTGGAAGTCCGGTGCGCTCTACTCGCCGATGCGATCCGATCGTTTCGAGGCCTGGCAGGAACGCCGTCTGTATTTTGAATGCAGTATCTGCCGGTATGCGGCAACAGAGAGCCATGAGGACGCTGACCGCGGCGAGAAGCGCAACTGCCCAGCCTGCGGCACTGAAGGGGTGTTCGGACCTGCCAAGAACTGGATACGGCCACCTGGTTTCGCTCATCCACAGGCCTTGGAGGAAGGGACATCACCCGAGGACCAACCAGAGAGGAGCTACGCGACCCGCGCGAGGCTCGTAGCCGAGGGCCCGGCTGACCCAGAGCGATGGCAAGCGGTCACCCCTCGGCTCAGGAAGTACTTCCACCGCACCCACTTGCTCGTCACGAACAGTGGGCCCAGGCGAGAGGGTTACACCTACTGCACACGGTGCGGAGTCATCGGACCAACAGCCCACCCGTCGAGCCACTTGTCCGGCGAGCATCCAAAGCCATATCCAGACGACCGTCGGCCCAACTGCAGGGGGTCTGCAGCCACGTCCGGCCTTGTGCTCGGCACGGACTTCATCTCAGATGTTCTTCTTATCGGACTTCAGGCTGCGAGCCCGGTGACGCTGCGACCTGGCTTGCTCGCGACCGATGTCGCGCTCCGCACGCTGGCAGAGGCGTTGACGATTGCTGCTGCACAGGCTCTTGAGATCGAACGAGTTGAACTGCAGGCCGAATTCCGCCCAGCACTCACTCCCGGCGGACATGCTGGCCTCGAAGCCGAGGTCTACGTCTATGACACGCTCGCCGGAGGTGCCGGATTCTCCCAGCGCATAGGGGAAATGGGACGACGGGTCTTCGAGGACGCACTCCTGCTGCTGCAAGAATGCCCGTCGAATTGTGACCACTCGTGCTACCGGTGCCTGCGGAGCTTCAAGAATCGCTTCGAACACGATCTGCTCGATAGGCACGTCGGTGCAAGTCTCCTCCGCTACCTGCTTGACGGCACTGAGCCCACTCTTGACAAGTCTCGGCTCGAGGCCTCCACAGATCGTCTGTTCGCCGATCTGGAGCGTCTGGGGACTGAAGGAGTGGAGTTCGCCCGGAACGCCATCGTGGAAGTGCCGGCGATCGGGCACCTTGAGGCACCGATCCTCGCCCGCCATTCAGCCGGAGATCTCATTGTCGGGGTCCACCCCCCACTGACACCGGGTTTCGCCGCCGAGGAGCGCTTGCGGGAGGCTGCCGAGTTCAGCACTACCATCCCCGTCCACCTCACCAACGAAATCCTGATCACCCGGAATCTTCCCCGGGCCAGCCAATCTGTGCTCACCGCGCTCGGACGATGACCGAGCCGGACTCCTTCGAGACCGCGATCAACGTCTCCGGCTCCTGGCCTGAGCCGCCGACACTATGGAGTTTCTCGGCGCTTGAGGAAGTAGCCCTGTGCCCGCGGCGATACGCGCTGAGACGCGCTTCATACCCGGATCTCTGGGATCGCCCCGGCTACCCCGAGCGCGTCAGCGAGGCCGGCCTCGTCGGCGTGGTCGTGCACGAAGGTGTTCAGAACGTCCTGCTCGCCCTCAATCGAGCCGGATGCGCCTCCCTTGCCGAGGAGAAGGCTGTCGGAGTCGTTCGCCGTCTAGGTGGCTACAGCGAGATCGCCACGCGGGCACTCGACGCGCATCTCAAGAAGCTGGCGCCCAATCCACGGATGTCCTCACAAGTTGACCATCTGCGCCAGCGCTTGGGGCACCGTTACGCAGAGATGCGGCGAGCAATACAGGCACTCGTTTCACAGAGCCCCATAGTCCACACCAAGCCCGATGTGGCTCGAGCGCGATCTGCTGATCACCCACTCAGCGGCCGACTCGCGGTCGGCACGCATCCTGAGGCAACGCTCGTTGCTCAAGCAGACCGATTTACAGGCCGTATTGACCTGCTCGCCGTCCATCTGGACCACGTGGACATCATCGACTTCAAGACCGGCAAGCATTCCAACAGGCACACTCGACAGTTGAAACTGTATGGACTGCTCTGGGTGCTAGACGAAGAGGCAAACCCCAACCGCCTCCCGGTCCGGTCGCTGACGCTCGCATACGTGACCGAGCGGGTGACCGTGACGGTTCCCGACGATTGGGAGGCGTTGCTGATGGAACTGCGCAACCAGATCGCTGCTGCTGATGATCTCGTGCGTCAGAGGCCGCCACCAGCGTCGCCGTCCGCCGAGTGCTGGCATTGCCCAGTCCGGCAGATGTGCGATGAGTACTGGCAGTCGGCGTTCGTGAACAAAGATCCTGGAGTGATCGTTACCGACGCCGAAATCAGCATCCTGTCAAGAAACGGATCTACCAGTTGGCGGGGGAGGCTGGAGGTTGATGACACGGGCGTGCTGCTGCGCACGAACCATGACGCAGACTTCCAACCCGGTAACAGCGTACGGATCCTAGATCTGCTGACCAGCAAGAGCGAAGACTTTGATGGTCTGATCTTGACCCTCACACAAGGCTCTGAAGTCTTCGGCCCAGTCGACAACAGGCGCTCAGCTCCGTGATCCTCTCACTACAGACCATCGGCAAGTTCCGGGATGTCTGGCAACTTGACCCGAGCTCCGTGGCGTACAGGTCGATCCCGGCGATGCTCTCGAAGTTCGGCGAGCACGTCCGTGGAGAGGATTCTCTTGCGCAGCCATCGCTCATGCCACCAGAGACATATACGTTTGGTGTCGTTGGACACGTTGCGCCGGAACAGGTAGCGCGGCTCTCGGTCTACCCCTAGTAGATACGGGAGCAGGTTGTCGACGAGCGCGACTCCGTACACGAGCCGGGGCCTGCGGTGACGGAGGAGTTCGTCAGACGGCCAACCGAGAATGTCAAGGGCTCCCCGGATCTTCCGGAGCTTCGGATTCACTCCCTCCCCGAAAATGCTATTGACTCGGGCTCCTGTCCTGCTCTCCTCCGCCAATCGCACGAGAGCCTTGACAGACGCGGCAGACAGGTGGGCGGTACCGAACGACCGGGATCGGCCGAGCCGCCTAAAGACAATGTCCTCGCGAGCGTGGAGCACCTCGCTGGGGAGCCGTAGTCGGTTGTACTGGCTGGAGTTGGATCCATATAGGGATGTCGTTCCAATGAAGACGAGGTTCGAGCGTCGCTTGACCGGCTTGCCAGCGAGTGACGACGCGATCTGACTGGCATAGCCGGAGTACCGCCTGTGATACTGGCGAACAACCGTGGGGCTCACCGCCAACATGCTGACCAGCTTCCCGCCGACTAGAGCGTTGTACGGGGGCAGAGCACCGCAGACGGTGAGGTCCGCTATCTCCGTTCCCACAGCCTCGGCCTTGGCGCGTCGGAGAATCACTGAAATGGCCTTCTGGGCCATCTTGTCCTCAAGCGCTGACTGCAGCCCGACGCGGGTCGGTGTCGGAGTCAAGTAGGGGCCTAGTGCTCTGCGCGCGGAGAGCAGTTCGGCTAAAGCGAGGCATCGCTTACTTCGAAACAGATCCGATTCAGCTCGCTCAACCCATGCTTCAACACTGGTGGGATCCTTAGGGCTGGCGAAGTCCGATCTCCGAGCAAACCGCTCATGGTCCCGCCGCCGTGCGGCGGCTTCTTGCTGGAGCTTCTCGATGCAGTCCTCAGTCGGCTGCTCCCACAGGCTCGGCCAGTACAGACCGTCCTCAATCAGGTCATCTAGGTGGATCCCATCCCGACCCTCATCCAGCCGGCGCATCAGCCATCGAGCCCACCTGAGATCGCCGTTGGCGCTCAAGTGCCGCACAACCTCCCGAGGTTGCCATCCGATCCAGTCGTCACGCTGGGCGATTTGGATGATTGCGCTGCCGAGGGCTGCGATTCCGATCACCGGGTGAAACCGCGCAGCACCATCCCGAACTAGAATCAGCATCGTTCGTCCCGGTGTGCTCGCGAGCTGGTTGGTCCACGTGTGACGGAAGTAGCGCCAGACGTCGAGCAGCCGCAGTCCAGTGTGGTCGCACCGGTCGCTCCTAGAGATGACTTGGACGTAGGGGTCAATCGCGTCTGCGGTCGCTCCCTTCGATGTGAGAGAGTCTGCGAGTTCAGCCCCATCCCGCATGAGGCTGAAGATGGACACGAAGCGGCCCCCATACTCCCGAGGTCGTTCCATGCGTTCGATGAACCGCCGTACGGAAGGAGTTGCCAGCTGCTCGTCGCGTTTGAGAAGTTCCTGATAGCGGACCCGTTCCTTCTCGGCGACGGGGTCCGATTCAACGCCCGGCGCGAGCACGGAGAGACTCTCTCCATCCACCTTGAGGCGCCAACCCTGAGCGACTAGGTCCACGAGAACACTGAGAGCGGCATCCAGCGCGGTGTCACCGACAGAAGGCCTCATATGAGTCGAGGCCGACTGCGCCAACGCACTTGCAGCCGCTATGAAGGCCCGCTGGGTAGCCCAAGGCGCGTCAAGCGGAATAGGTAGCGCGTGCCAGGTGTCGCTCATGCCTGGGCGTTGAAGAAGCTCGCCATCACGTCAGACCAAGCCTGCCTGAATCTGCGACTCGCGGCACGGCCCGCCTTCCGGGTGTCGAGCCATTCGGCCCGTGCGGCCGCAAGGACCGTCAGCGCCACATTGGTAGCGACATCCTTGTCCGATTCCGCCTCACTTGTCGCGAGTGGTCCATACAGGTCGCGGTACAGGGGATGGCGGCTGTTCAGTGCCACAAGCAGTCTGCCTTCCTGGACGACTGTCTCGAATGCTGCCGTGGTTGGCAGTTCGCTAACGACCAGCTGATACGGGCAGTCGACGGAGCGCATGGCTGCAAGCGGTTCGAGAGCCTGTTCGAGATCGGGCGCCAGCGGCTCAGGATTCCGCGGTAGCGACGGCAGTGCGACCTCCGCGAGGGCTGCCCGCCTCTCGGCGTTGCCGAGAGGAGCAGAGACCTTGAGAAGCTCGAACCGGCGCCGGACCCTACTGTTGAGAGCACGGCCAATTGGTTCGAGGTCAGGAGCGAGCAGATCAAGCAGTTCCCGCGTTGGCGCAATGGACTGCTTCGCATGGGTCAGACCGAACAACTCGTCAAGCACGGGGTCGAAACAGACCTCACACCGCCACCAGTCGTCGTAGTTCTCACGGCGCTTTGTCCCCATGAAGAACCACCCCCGATCGATCTCACGAGCCGCCCGCAGCACCGACACAGACGAGGAACCCGTGATGCCAAGCTGACGCTTCTCCGTGGAGGTCAAGCTGTGCCACCGCTCGATCGGGAGCTCGCTGAAGCGCACCTTGATCTGGCCGCTACCTTCGGGCGCGTCAACGCTGTAGACCAGCGTGTCGCCGAACTGCCGGGTCCCTGCCAGCCGACCGGTGCTGTCAAGCATGAGCGGATCGATAGGCGTAACGGGCGATCCGTTGACGACTAGATCCACTCCCGCCGCGATGAAGTGGCGGTAGATCCGGCCCAGGTCGTCCCCTAGGTGCCGGACGACGGTGGATACTCGTCTGTACTCGACGCGGTCACACCTCAACAGCCGGACGACCGTACCGCTTGGCGTGGCAGGGAGGAACGAGCGATCGGCGACCTCGGATATGGGCGGAAGAGTTCCATGCCGCTTCCTCGCGACCTCGTCAACGTCGAGTCGGCCCATCCACACGGTCGGGCCGATCCACGAATAGACCTCGACGCGCCTTGCTCGACTCAAGGCTCCGTTCGGCAGCCCCATCCCATAGCGGCCCAGCGATGACCGGTCCCCGAATCTGGTCGAGCCACCGAAAGTCAAGGCTGCGACAAGCGTTTCCTGCTCCATACCAGACCCGTTGTCCATCACAGTGATCTCAAGCGGAAACTCGTCATCCCGACCGGCTGCAACCTCGACCTGTACCTCCGTTGCCATGGCCTGAAGCGAGTTGTCAATCAGCTCGGCTATTGCGAGTGCTGTCGTCCTGTAGCCGGTATCACGGGTGGCAAGCAGAAAGTTGGCAGGATCAACTAGGGAGAGACCTAGACCTCTCGGCTTGGATGGAGCATTCATCTCATCGTGCCCACGCCGCTGTGTAGCTGTCGCCACAGGTCGATCCTCTCGTGTTGATGAGCTATTTGACGTGATAAATGTGCTATTGATATGTGATTGTCGTACAATAGCACTACGGATGTGGCATGCGGTGGCCAAAACTACTCGGCTCACACCCCCTTGGCAGGCCTCGCGAATGAAGCGAGGCAGACTCTGCTCCTCCTCTCAAGAGGCGGGAGGACTATTGGGTCGTCGTCAGCGCAGGCTAGGCGCGGCGCCGCTCGGGGCCGAATCGTGGAACAGGAGTTGCAGCCAGCTGATGAAGCCGGTTGCCGCTGGCGAGGAGGCATCCAGGTGCCCCGTTCCGATGGCGGAGCCCATGGGACGAGCCTCCGCCCGCACGGCGAGCCAGGCATGCACCTGCGCCTTGATGGGCGGCCTGGGACGCTCTGCCTCAGGGATGCGATCGACGAACTCCTGAGCGAGGGGCCAGACGACATCCTCCGCAGGGATCATGGCGGCTACCAGATCTTCAAGCTGTCCGGGATTCTGGTTGTCGGGCATGAGCCACACCCCGACACGGGGGCGGCCCTCAACCACGGCTCCCCCGGGGTCGGGTTCGCTCGGCAACGTGATGCCCCGGCGTTCGCAGCGGTCACGAACCGCCTGCCAGCGAGCGGCGGGGTTGTCGTTGGCGTCTACGACCACTCCCAGGGCCGACCGGCCCGACGCGACCAACTCGACGGGAATGCTCTTGGAAAGCTCGGAAACCCACCCTTCGCGACGATGTCAAAGTTGCGCGCTAGACCCGAACGGTCGCACAGATGCGAGACGACGTGGTCGTCATCGGGCCCTTCCAGAGCAGCACGCGGTCAGAGGTTCCGCCAGGCAGAGCCACCCGGCCGTCACCTGACCTCTATGCCCTGGCCTGTGGCCGTCTGAAGCTCCTCTTCGGAATACTCCACCGCGCGGAGACCGCCGTCGTCGCGCTCAATGCGAACCACGACACCCTCCACATCGCTGTTCTCGCCCGAGGCAGATGCAAATCCCCTGATGCAGTCCCAACCGTGAGTCGTCGCGATGACCTGGACGTTGTTGTCTGCCGCAGCGCGCAGCACGAGACGCCAATACTCATGCCGCAGCGAATGGTGAATGCCGTTCTCGGCCTCGTCGATGAGCAGCAGGCCTCCAGTCGCTCCCGCCAACGCCACCGCAACACCGAACAACCGCACGGCACCGTCTCCAAGGCTCCGCAGAGGAACCCGCTCGCCGTCCTCCAGCTTGACCAAGACTCGACGGGAACGAGAACGGGCATCACCTGCGACCACCGCAACACCGCCGATGCGGTGACTCGCCGCCAGATTCAGAGCGCGAAGCGCGACCGGCTCTTGCTCCGTGAGTGCAATCTCGCCCCACCGCTGATCCAGGTCCAAATTGTTGAGCAACCCGGGACCTAGCACCTCGGCCCTCAGAGCCTTGGGTCGCCCATCATCGTCTCGGAAGAGGCGGCCTGGCCGTCTCCAGGGCCCGGCACCGATGTCTCCATCGAACACGGCCACGAACTCTTCGAATTGACCGAAAGCGATCCTAAGTACCTGAGCGCCAATCGCAGGGTTGCCCAGTCTTGACATCCTCTCCTCTGCTATGTCGTCTGTCGAAGAGACCTCGACGACCAGCGGTGCTTGGGAGCCATGGGCGAGGCCGATCATGAAAGAAGTGCCTGGCTTTGCCTGCCTGCCATGGAACAACGCCTCGAAGTCGGGGATCTCCTTGATGTCCTTCTCCCCGCCCACACGTCCCGAATACTCTTCACTACGGTCGAGGACCGCGCTCAGCGATGACAAGCGGCCGCGGTCGGCGAAAATGCGGACTGCGTCCAGCACGGTTGTCTTGCCCGTACCGTTTCGGCCCGCTAGCAGGGTCACCCGGCCGAGACGGTTGATGGTGAGGCTGTCGATGCCGCGGAAGCCCTCAATCCGCAAGGAGGGCACGTGCAGGGAACCGTCGCCGGTGTTATCGGACATTGGCCTCATCCATGCCGGGGCTGTTTTCTGAACATCGTAGCCAGCGGCTGTGTGCTCAGGAGACGGGCAGGACTACCAGGTCGTTGGCGTGTACCACCACGTGGGGGGCACCGGGGGGCAGGTCCTCCCGGCGCCGGCCGGCTGCGGTGCGCAGCTCGTCGCTGCTGTGGCGGGCGAGGCCCTTGGCGAACACTTCGCCCCCCGTCTCACGCACCTCGACCGGCGCGCCCGCGTCGAAGGTCCCGGACACGGACCGCACGCCGATCGCCAGCAGCGACTTGCCCCGCTCGAGCGCGGCCCTGGCCCCCGCGTCGACCGCGACCTCGCCCTGGGAGCCCACCGCGAAGCCGATCCACAGCTTGCGGGCCGGCAGCCGCTCAGCGGAGGCCCGCACCAGGGTCCCGACCCCGGCCACACCGGCCGCGGCGTCCGCGAGCACGTCGGGTCGCTTGGCGTCGGCGATCACGGTGGGCACTCCCGACAGCGAGGCAACCCGGGCCGCGGTGAGCTTGGATGCCATGCCGCCGCTGCCCCGGTCCGTTCCGGCACCCCCGACCCGGCGCTGGAGACGGTGGTCGAACTCGACGATCTCCTCGATCAGCGAGGCCTCGGAGTTCCGGCGGGGATCCTCGGTCAGGACCCCCGCGGTGTCGGTCATCAGCACGAGCAGGTCGGCCTGAACCAGGTTGGCCACCAGCGCGGCCAGCCGGTCGTTGTCGCCCCAGCGGATCTCGTCGTCGGCCACGGCGTCGTTCTCGTTGACGACGGGCACCACGCCCAAGTCCAGGAGCTTGCGCAGGGTGCTCCCAGCGTGCACGTACTGGGTGCGGATCACGAAGTCGAGGGGCACCAGCAGCACCTGGCCGGCCACCACTCCCAGACCGGAGAAGACCTCGCGGTACATGCCCATGAGAGCGCTCTGACCGACAGTGGCCACCGCCTGGAGCGTCTCCATGCTCGACGGCCGCCGATCGCCGCCCATGCCGAGCTCGGGAAGCCCGGCCGCGATGGCGCCACTGGTGACCACCACCACCCGACAGCCCTGTGAACGCAACGCCACCACCTCGTTGCAGAACTTCTCGATGGGGACGCGATCGATCGCGCCGGCGTCGTCGGTGATCGACGAGGTGCCGATCTTGGCCACGATGGTCCGGATAGCCGGCTCCGAGCTCACCGGTCGCTCCCGCCCATGCGTCCGGAGACGGTGGTCTCGGCATCGTCGTAGTACGTGAAGCTGAAGTCCCCGATGCGCACCTCGTCGCCGCTGACCGCGCCGGCCCTGGCCAGCGCCCGCTCGACCCCGAGGCTGCGCAGCCGGTCCTGGACATAGGCCTGCGCTCCGGGATCGGTCAGGTCGCTGAGAGCCACCGACCGCGCCGCGGCCCGCCCCTGCACCGTCCAGGCTCCGTCATCGCCGCGGGCAACGGTCACCTCCTGGGCGTGCGGCAGGGGTCGGTGCACGACCGGGGCCTCCAGGACCGGCTCGCTGACCCGGGCCCCGGCCACCAACCGGCTGAGCTCGCCGAGCACCTCGGACACGCCCTCACCGGTCACCGACGACAGCCTCCCGAAGCCGAAGCTCTCGGTGGGCGCGGTGTCGGCCCGGCTGCCCACCACGAGCCGCGGCCGCTCGGCCAGCTCGGGACGGTACCGGCCCAACTCCCCCAGCAGCACCGACAGCTGCTCGTCGGGGCGGCAGTCCGCCAACTCGCAAAGGTCGATCAGCACCAGCAGCACGCGGGCCCGCTCGACATGACGCAGGAACCGGTGGCCCAGGCCGCGGCCCTCGCTGGCGCCCTCGATCAGACCGGGGATGTCCGCCAGGACCATCTCGAAGGTGTCGTCGAGACGGACCACTCCGAGGTTGGGCTCGAGGGTGGTGAAGGGATAGTCGGCGATCTTCGGCTTGGCCGCGGACACGCGGCTGATGAGCGTCGACTTGCCCACGTTGGGAAAGCCGACGATGGCCACGTCGGCCAGCAGCTTCAGCTCCAGGCGCAGCCAGCGCTGCTCGCCGAACTCGCCCTGCTCGGCGAAGGCCGGGGCCCGTCGCCGGTTGGAGAGGAACCGGGCGTTGCCCCGACCGCCCTCGCCGGCGTGGGCCGCCAGCCAGCGCTCGCCGTGGGCCGAAAGGTCGGCGAGCTGCGACCGGTCCTTGTGGTCGAGCACGACCGTGCCCACGGGAACCCTCACATCGAGATCGTCGCCGCGGGCTCCGTGGCGGTTGCTCCCGGAGCCGTGCTTGCCGTTGGAGGCCCGGCGATGGGGATGGTCCCGGAAGGCCAGCAGCGAGGCGACGTTGCGATCGGCGACCAGCCAGACCTCACCGCCGCGGCCGCCGTCACCGCCGGCCGGACCGCCCCGGGCCACGCGGGCCTCCCTGCGGAAGGCGACGCACCCGGCGCCGCCGTCACCGGCAGCAACGTGAAGATTGCACTCGTCAACAAACCCGGACACCATTTAAGACTAAGCGGAGACTTCCCGCCCGGGAACGGACCCGAGCGACCGACCGAAGCGCCACGCAGCGAGACGCGACCGGCGAGGCCGGTGGGTGGCACGGGGGCAAGCAATGGCGGCGCTAGCGCCGCCAGGGCGCGCCCGTGACAGGACCCGCCGGCCGGACCAGCCGGTCAGCCGGCGATCAGGCCTCGGCCGGGACGACTTCGACCAGCTTGCGGCCCCGGCGGGAACCGAAGCGCACCACGCCGTCGGCGGTCGCGAAGAGCGTGTCGTCGCCGCCGCGCCCGACGTTGGTGCCGGGATGGATCCTCGTTCCCCGCTGGCGGATGATTATGGATCCGGCCGACACCCGGCCGCCGTCGTAGACCTTCACCCCGAGGCGCTGCGCGTTCGAGTCGCGGCCGTTGCGGGTCGATCCCCCGCCCTTGGTCTTGGACATGTCGAATCAGCCCTTCGTGATGTCGGTGATCTCAAGGGTCGCCAACGTCTGGCGGTGACCCCACCGGCGACGCTGGTTGCTCTTGGACTTGTAGGTGAAGCCGCGGATCTTGGGGCCCCGGTGCTCGTCGACCACCACCGCTGTGACAGTGCTGCCGGCCAGATCGTCGGGCGTCGCCAGCACCGAGTCGCCGTCCACGAGCAGCACCGGGCGCAGCGTGACCTCCGAGCCCGGCTCGGCGACCCGCTCCACCTCAATCGTGGAGCCCTGCTCGACGCGGTACTGCTTACCGCCGGTATGGACCACTGCGTACATAGCCATCGAATCGTACCGGCGCGCCAATGCCCCTCCACGCCCCGGAGGGCTACCGATCGGCCCTGGTCAGTCGACGAGGTCGGCCAGCAGCCGGAAGCCCCGGCCCGAGCAGTCGCTGCAGATGTCCGACAGCGACTCGAGGAGTCCCTCGCCGCTGCGTTTCCGGGTCATCTCCAGCAGCCCTAGACCGCTGATGTCCAGCACCTGCGTGCGGGTCTTGTCCCGCGCCAGGGCCTCGCGGAAGCGCTTGGCCACCTTGGCCCGGTTGGCTGCCACCTCCATGTCCACGAAGTCCACGACGATGATGCCGCCAATGTCGCGCAGCCGCAGCTGGCGGGCCAGCTCGTCGGCCGCCTCCAGATTGTTGGCCAGCACCGTCTCCTCGAGGCTGGACTTGCCGACGTTCTTGCCGGTGTTGACATCGACCACGGTGAGAGCCTCGGTGCGCTCGATGATGAGCGAACCGCCCGAAGGCAGCCACACCTTGGGCTCGAGCGCCTTCTTGAGCTGCTCAGCGACGTAGTAGCGCTCGAACAGCGGCAGATCCTGCCGGCCTGCGTCGTAGTGCTCGACCCGATCCGCCAGCGGCGGGATGATCGACGAGATGTAGCCGGACACCTTCGAGTAGAGCTCCTGATCGTCGATGATCACGCCCCGGTAGTCGGTGTTGAGCTCCTCACGGATGAGGCGCAGGGGAGCTTCGGGCTCCCGGTACAGCAGCGCCGGGGCCGCCGACGACTTGGCCAGTTTCTCGATGTCCTTCCACTGGCGCAGCAGGCGCTCAACGTCCCGCTCGATCTCAGCCGCGGTGACCTTCTCGGCCGCGGTCCGCATGATCAGGCCATGACCGTCGGGCTTGACCTTCTCGAGGATCGACCGCAGGCGCTTGCGCTCGCCGTCGGGGAGGCGCTTGGAGATCCCGAACCCCGTCGAGTTGGGCACCAGGACCACGAACCGGCCGGCCAGGGACACGTCCTGGGTGAGGCGGGCGCCCTTCTCGCCGATCGGGTTCTTGGTGACCTGGCACAGGATCGACTGCTTGGGCCGGAGCAGCTCCTCTATGCGGGGCTTGACCTGTTCACCGTCGGTGCGGCCGCCCTCGATCTCGTCAGGGTCGTACTGGACGTCTCCCCGGTACAGCACCGCGTTCTTGGGCGTGCCGATGTCGACGAAAGCGGTCTCCATGCCCGGCAGCACGTTCTGCACCCGCCCGAGATAGATGTTGCCGTGGATCTGGCTGATCTCGTCGGCCGGCCGGGAGACCCTGAACTCGATGAGGCGCCTGCCTTCGAGCACCGCAATCTGGGTGGCCTGCTCGCTGACGTGGACGCACATCAGGTACCGGCCGAGGGCCTGTCCCTTGCGGGTGCGGCCCCGGCGCCCCTTGAGGCTCTTCTCGTCGAGCTCTATCGGCTCGTCGTAGGTGACGGCCTCCACCACCGCGGCCTGACGGGACTTCTGACCGGATCGGCTCCCGCCGCCGCGCCGGCGCCTCCTGCGCCGCCCGCCGGTAGCGGAGCCTCCCTCGTTGGCGCTCCCATCGCCGCCGCGCCCATCGCCGCCGCGCCCATCGCCGCCGCGCCCATCGCTGGCGCGCCCATCGCTGGCGCGTCCATCGCCGCCGCGCCCATCGCTGGCGCGTCCATCGCTGCGGCGGCCGCCGGTGGCGTCCGCCGGCGTCGGCGGGGCGGGACGGGTGTCTCCGATCTTGGGCTTGCGGGCCGGCTGCTGGTCGGGGCGACGTTCCCTCCCGGACCGGCCGGTCGACTTTCCGGCCGTATCGGTCTGTTTGGGTGCCTCAGACTTGGGTGCCTGCGCTTGTTTCCCGGACTGCTTCGATGCCTCCGGCTTAGGTTTCCGCGCTTCCTTCTCGGCGGCGCTGGAAGCGCCTGCCGCGTGTCGTTCGTTGCTCATTGTGTTCCTTCAAGTACGGGAGCAGGCTCGTCATGGTGTGACTCCTGCTCCTGCGACCGACAGCTCGGCGACTGCCAGCGGTTCGCGGCGCTGGAGCCCGTCGGTTGCGATCCATTGGTGAAGACGGTGGGCCCGTAAAAGGCTGAGCGGCGGGTCGAGGCTCGCGAGCAGTTCCGGCGGGCGCACCGCCCGCGGTTTCGTGCCCAGCTCGGCGATGAGCCTCACACCGTCTGTGATGTTCCCCTGCACTTCGGCGGCCAGTACGGAGGGCCGGATGTCATCAGTGTCCAGCCTCCCCTTGCGCTCGCGTTGCACGAGCAACTCGCTGCGGGCCAAGGCCCGCGCCAGCGAGTCCGACGCCTCGACAGCGTCGGCGCCGGCCGCGTCGATCCTCCAAGTACAGCTCGTTACCGCGTGCTGGAGCGACGGCTCGCGGGGGGCGAGACCGGCCGCGGCCAGCGCTGTCATTCCCGCCGGCAGCGACGCGGTCAGCGCTGCGACGAGGTTCTCGGTGTCGATGCCGGCCACCCGGTCCGGATCCAACTCGACGTCGAGGTACTCGGCGTCGGAGGAGAATCCGGTGGAAAGGGCCAACCCGAACGCGATCTTGGGCCGGGGGTTGAACCCGGCCGAGTAGGCCACAGCCAGGCGGGCGCGCCTCAGCGCCCGCTCCCAGATCCGGGCCACGTCACGGTGGGATGTGAAGCGGACCTTGCCGTGCTTCGAGAAGCGGATCCGCACCTTCGAGATGCTCACGACGCCGCCCCCACCAAGGCAACCCGACGATGGGCGAGAGCCTGTCGCGGCGCAGCGGAGCCATGCCCGCTCCTGTTCGCTTCGCTCACGGGCCGCTCGGGCCACGGCCTCGCTCGGAACGTTGAGAAGATTCTCATGCCGCGCTTCCCACCCGCTCGGCCTCTCGTCCCCGCTCGATCAGACGCACCGGCACGGCCGCGCCCCGCGAGGTGTCCATGCCGGTGCCCTGACTGCCTCCCGCCGGGGGAACCGCGGAGGCCACCACGTGCTCGATGCCGTAGCCGGTGCACGCTCCGCAGTCATAGCAGGGCGTCCACCGGCAGTCCTCGAGGCCGACCTCGTCGAGAGCATCCCGCCAGTCCTGCCACAGGAAGTCCTTGTGGAGCCCGGCCGACAGGTGATCCCAGGGCAGCACCTCGTCGAAGGTGCGGTGGCGGTGCACCCCGGCGTCGATGTCGATCCCGCAGGCGTCCGCGGCGGCCTGCCACCGCTGCAGGTCGAAGTGCTCGGACCACTCCTGGAAGGTGCCTCCGTTCCGCCACACATGCTCGATCACCGGACCGAGCCGGCGGTCGCCCCTGCTGGCCAGGCCCTCGGCCAGGGTGGCCGCGGCGTCGTGCCACTTGAGCTGCACGCCCCGGGCCCGGCGCAGGTCGTCGCGCAGCAGGCCGATCTTGCGCCTCAGCTCTGCGGTGGTGTTCTGCCCGAACCACTGGAACGGGGTGAACGGCTTGGGCACGAAGCCGCCGACGGACACCGTCACCGACGGCGACCGCACATGGGTCCGGCCCAGAGCCACGCAGTTGCGGGCCAGCTCGGCGATTCCGAGCGTGTCCTCGTCGGTCTCGGTGGGCAGGCCAGTGAGGAAGTAGAGCTTCATCCGGCGCCACCCCTGCGAGTAGGCCGACTCCACCGCCGTGTAGAGGTCGTCCTCGGTGATGAGCTTGTTGATCACCTGGCGCATCCGCCAGCTGCCCGCCTCGGGGGCGAACGTGAGCCCGGTGCGGCGGGCCCGCTGGATCTGAGCCGCGACACCGACCGTGAAGGCGTCGACGCGCAGGCTGGGCAGCGACACCGAGACCTGGCCGCAGCCGGAGTCGTCGACCGTGGAGGCGACGACCTCCTCGATGCCGCTGAAGTCGGCGGTGCTCAGCGAGGTGAGGGCCACCTCGTCGTAGCCGGTGCGGCGCAGGCCCTCGCTCACCATGGTGCGCACCTGCTCGGCCGGGCGCTCGCGCACCGGCCGGGTGATCATCCCGGCCTGGCAGAAGCGGCAGCCCCGGGTGCATCCCCTGAAGACCTCGACGTTGAGGCGATCGTGTACCACCTCGGTGAGCGGGACCAGCTGGCGCTTGGGATAGGGCCAGTCGGCCAGGTCGGCCACGGTGCGCTTCTCGACGACGGCGGGCACGTCGGGGTGGCGCGGCTCGACGGCCGCGAGCCTCCCGCGGTCGTAGACGGGCCGGTACTGCGACGGCACGTACACCCCGGGCACCCGGGCCAGGGCCCGGAGGATCCCGGGACGGCCCCCCCGGCGGCGCGAGGTCTTCCAGTCGCGCAGCACGTCGGTGATGTCGCCCACCGCCTCCTCGCCGTCGCCGAGCACGACGAAGTCGACGAAGTCCGCGAGCGGCTCGGGGTTGTAGGTGCAGTGGCCACCGGCACCGATCAGCGGATCCGCTTCGTGCCGCAGCTCGCTGTGGACAGGCACGCCTGCGAGGTCGATGCAGTTCAGCACGTTCGTGTAGGTGAGCTCGGCGGAGAGGTTGAACGCGATGACGTCGAACAACGCGGCCGGGCGGTGGGTGTCGACCGAGAACAGCGGCAGCCCCTCGGCCCTCATCTGCGCCTCGAGGTCCACCCAGGGCGCGTAGGCCCGCTCGGCGGCCGCGTCGGGACGCTCGTTGAGGATCTCGTAGAGGATCTGCAGACCCTGGTTGGGCAGGCCGATCTCGTAGGTGTCGGGATAGGTGAGCAGCCACGACACGATTCCGCTGCCGTGGACGGGGGTCTGCATCCCGTGCTCGCCGCCGATGTAGCGGGCGGGCTTGGACACCTGTGGCAGCAGAGGCTCCAGGCGATGCCACAGGTTCGTCACTGTGCCAGCCTACATCTGCTGGTTGAGCATCCCTTCGATGTCGAGGCGGCGGCGGTAGACGCCGGCCACCATTCCCAGCGCGGCCATCGAGGTGAGCATCGAGGATCCGCCGTAACTGACCAGCGGCAGCGGAATGCCGGTGACCGGCATCATCCCCATGGTCATGCCGACCGACTGGAACATCTGGAACAGGAACATGGCGAAGACTCCGGTGCACAGGAGCCGCTCGAAGGGCGTCGCGGCGATCTGGGCCGTCCTCCAGATGCGGAACAGCAACACCGCGTACACGCCGAGCAGCAGCGCCGCGCCCCGCAGGCCGAGCTCCTCGCCGGCCACCGTGAATATGAAGTCGGTCTGCTGCTCGGGCACCAGGTCGGAGCGGGTCTGGGTTCCCTCGAACAGTCCCTGCCCCCGCAGCCCGCCGTTGCCGATGGCGATCTGGGCCTGCTCGACGTTGAAGGCGTAGGTGGCCGCGTCGTCGTTCGCCTCCGACGGGGCGAACAGGTACACGCGCAGGCGGGCTTCCTGGTAGTCGGCCAGCGCGTCGGAACGCAGCACGCCCACGATCCCCACCGCGGCCACGACCCCCAGCAGCGCGATCCAGCGGAGCCTGATCCCGCTCGCGACCACGGTCACGAGCGCGACCACGAGGTACACCAGCATGGTTCCGAGGTCGGGTTGGAGCATCAGCAGGCCGATCGGCGCGGCCGTGAGGACCAGGGCGAGCCCCAACCGCACCAGGCCGGCCCCGCCGGCGCGAGGCGACAGCAGCAGCGCCAGACCGACTATCACCACCAGCTTTCCCGGCTCCGACGGCTGCATCCTGAACGATCCCAGGGAGAACCAGCCCCGGGTGCCGCTCACCTCCACGCCCACCAGCAGCACCAGCCACAGCGCGCCCATCATCACCGCGAAGGCGAGCGGGTAGAGCAACCTCATGAACCCGGGAGAGACGAAGGCTGCGACGGTGGCCACCACGACTCCCAAGGTGATGAACAGGAGCTGCCGCTCGAGGAAGGATGTGTCGGGCTCGGTGAAGTCGTCCACCACGCCCCTGGTGGCCGAATACACGAGGACCGACCCCATCGCCGCGATGGCCAGGGCCGAGAGGATCAGGAAGGGATCGACCAGCAGCCACCAGGGATCCTTCTCGCGCTCGAGGCTCTCGGCCTCGGGCACCGACGCGAGGACAGTCACAGCAGGGCGTCCAGTCCCCGCTGCTCCACGGCGATCTCGCCGCCCACGAGCTCGGCGCACTCCTGTGACAGCACGGGCCGCTCCTCGGAGATCGGCACACGGTCAGCATCGACCTTGATCTCGCCGGTGCGGATGCCCTCTAGGAACGCCACCAGCAGCTTGACCTCTCCGTAGCAGGCGTCCACCTCCTTGGCCGTGCGGGCCCTCTCCACCGTGCCGGTGGCGATCGGGAGGAGGATCCGGGCCACGGCGGGCGCGGCCACATCGCCCCCGAAGCCGGCCTCCTCCAGCACCATCGCCACAACCACCTCGGGGTTGTAGTCGAAGCCCCGCTCGGGCCACGGCGCCGGTCCGAACGCCGCGAACCAGGCGAAGTCGGCCTTCCCCTGCTTCTCCGCCGTTCCGGTCTTGCCCGCTACCGGCCAGGCGCTCAGCGGGAAATCGACGCCTCCCTCGCCGGGAAGGTTGAAGGCCTCGTAGGCCGTTCCCCGCAACAGAGCCTCGTCGCTCGAGGGGCTCGGGAGGTTGAGCGCGGTGACTCCGTTCAGCCCGTCGAGCAGCGGTCCGGACAGCGCGGCATCCCAATCGAGCTCTCGCACGAGCCTCGGGCCGAACTCATCGAGGACGTTGCCGCTGCGGTCGGTGATCTTGGTGGCGATGTTGGGCTGGTGGAGCTTCCCCTCGCTGGCCAGCACCGCGTACAGGTTGGCCATCTGCAGCGGCGTGGCCAAGAGGTTGCCCTGGCCGATGGCCAGGTTGATGGTGTCGCCCGCGAACCACTGATCACCGCCGCGCAGGAACACGCCCTGCTCGAACTGGTAGTCGTAGTAGTCCCGGTCGGGCACGACCCCGGACCTCTCGTGGGGCAGCGGAACCCCCGTGTGGGAACCTAGGCCGAAGGCCTCGGCCGTCTCCTGGATGCCCTCGTCGAGGGGCGAGCGCCGCTGGAAGAAGCCCTCGCCGCCTACCCGGTAGAAGTAGGTGTCGCTCGACACGGTGATGGCGTCGCGCAAGTCGACGCCCCGCTCGCAGCAGTAGGGACTCTCGAACACGCACGTGTCGGACTCCTCCAGGCAGAACGGATAGCGGTAGGTGCCGGTGTCGCGGTAGAACTCGTCCACGCCGGTCAGCGCTCCGCCGGCGTCGGCTATCACTCCCTGGGTGAGAGCCGCGTAGGCGGTCACCACCTTGAAGGTGGAGCCGGGCGCGTAGAGGCCCTGGATGGCCCGGTTGAGGATCGGCGAGTAGTTCTCCTCCGCGGTCAGGTCGTTGAACAGCCGCTGCGAGATCCCGTCCACGAACTCGGTCGGGTCGAAGGTGGGGAACGAGGCCATGGCCAGGATCGAGCCGTCCCGCGGGTCGAGGGCCACCGCCGCTCCGGCCGAGGCCACGAAGCGGGGGGCATCGGGATCCTCGGGCGGCGGCTGGTCGCGGGCCTCGTCGAGTCCCCGACGCAGCTGGCGCTCCACGAGGCTCTGGACGTCGAGGTCCACCGTCAGGTGCACGTCATTGCCCGGTTGCGGCCGGCGGGCCCGGTCGTGGTGGACCTTGACGATCTCGTCCAGCCGGTTCACCTCGAAGACGCGCACCCCGGGGACTCCCCGCAGCTCGCTCTCGAATATGCGCTCCACCCCGGACTTGCCGATCTCGTCTCCGGGCTGGTACGGCTTGGCGTCGGGATCGGACTGGTCGTGCTGCGCGCTCAGGGACCGGTACTCGGACTCGGTCAGCGGCCCCACGTAGCCGAGCAGGTGCCCGGCCAGCTCGCCGTAGGGATAGCTCCGAACCGTGCGCTCCTCCACCGATACCCCGTGGAACAGGTCGGGGCGCTCGCCCAGGTACAGCAGCAGCTCGGGGTCGATGTCGACCGCCACCGGAACCCGGTCGAACGGTCCATACTCCCGGCTCGCGAGCCGTTCGGTGATGTGGCGGACCTTCGTCAGCCGGCCGGAGCGGCTGACGATCTCGGCCAGCTCCCGGAGCACGTCGCGCTGCTCGGACTCATCGAGGGCGGCCTTGAACGCGAGACGGTCGACGGTCACCGCCTGAACCACCTTGTTGTCCACCAGGATCCGCCCCTGGGCATCGAGGATCCGGCCCCGGGGCGCCTCGGTGTACACGACCCTCAGAATGTTGGCGGAGGCGGCGGTCTGCAGTTCCTCGTGCTCGAGCACCTGCAGGAACCACAGCCTCGCCACCAGGGCGGCCACCAGGCAGACGGCCACGATGCCGACGACGTACAGCCGGAAGCTCTGGCGCTCATAGACCTCGGAGCCATTGTCCGCCATCAGCGTCGGTTCCTGGCTGTGGCCACAGGAAAGTCGACGGACGGCTCGCGAGACCGGCCGCCCCACACGGCCCAACGCATCGCCGGGGCCACCGCCGGCGACAGCACCGCGTTGAGCGCCGACGAGACGAGCACGATCTTGAGCAGGGCGTCGTCGACCAGGCCGCGCTGGCCGACCAGCTCCCCCAGCACCGCATAGGCGGCCACCGACGCCGCCGTACCGACGAAGGCGAGCAGTCCCGTCTGGACACGGGTGTCGTGGAAGAGGTCCTCAGTGACGCTGCCCAACCCGAAGGCGACCAGGGCGAAGGTCACCGCAGCCAGCCCGAGCGGGGTCGGCAGGTAGACGTCCCACATCAAGCCGGCCCCGAAGGCGATGAACGAGCCTCCCCGGGCACCGGCCAGAAGCCCCGCCAGGACGGCCACCAGAGCCGGCAGTTCGGGAGCCACCCCGACTACCCGGACATCGACGAAGACCGTCAACTGCAACAGCAGTGCCGCCATGTACACCAGAAACACCCGCAGGGCAGCCACCAATACGCTGCTGCGCAGCGACGAGAGCCCCCGGCGCAGCCCTGTCGGAGCCAGCTGGGGGGCGGTCATGGCGACTGCTCCGAGAACGGCGAGTCCGGCCCGACCGGCGCCTCCTCGACCGGGGCCTGCAGCAGCACGGTGACGTAGCCGAGATCATCGACGGCCGCGGCGAGATCGACGGTCACCAGCTGCACCAGGCCCGCCTCGGCCGGCTCGACGGTCCGGACGCGCCCCACCGGAATGTTGGCCGGGTAGCGGCTGCCCGCCGCGGTGACCACCGTGCTTCCGATCTCGGGCAGCTCCGAGAGGTCCCCCGTCTCGGGCCAGCGCAGCCCGGTGTCCACCACGAACTTGGTCGGCTCCCCGGCCATGCCGTGGCCCAGCCCGACATCACCGGTGTCGATCAGTCGAACACCGATGACCAGGTTCGGATCGCTGATCATGGTGACCGTGCTGAGCCCGGTGTCGACGGTCTCGACCCTTCCGACCAGCCCCGCTGCGGTGACCACCGCCATGCCCGGAGCGACCCCGTCGCGGTGTCCCACGTCGATCGACACGATGTCGTCGTCGAAGTTGCCGACCGAGTGGCGCAGCACCGAGGCGGTGATCTGCTCGATGTCGTCCACGTATGTCACCCCGGTGGCCTCCAGGAGCCGCTCGAGGGTGTCCTCGCGGGCCGCGGCCCGCAGGTCGGCGCTTCGCAGGCTGTCGATCTCTGCTTTGAGCCGGTCGTTCTCGGCGCGGAGGTCGTTGTAGGAGAACATCACCGTCCACACCTCCGCCACCGGCCCGAGCACGACATCGACCGCCGACACGACCGGCTCGAGAATGTCGCGCACACGGCTCTGGGCCGTCTCCAAAGGCCCATAGCCGCGGAAGTCGAGCGTCAGGAGCGTGATCGCCGTGAGGATCAACAGGAGCAAGCGGTAGCGGGACCGCCCGCTGCGCTGGGCCGCCGCCATGGCCCGGTGTTACAGATCGCCGGCCGTGGTCTCGCCAGTCAGCTGGTCCAAGTTCTCAAGCACATGACCACAGCCCCTCACCACGGCGTGGAGCGGATCGACTGCGACCGTGATCGGCATGCCGGTGTCATTGGCCATCCGCTGGTCCAGATTCCTCAGCAGGGCTCCCCCGCCGGCGAGCACGATGCCCGACTCCATGATGTCGGCAGCCAACTCCGGCGGCGTTCGATCGAGCGTGCCCCTCACCGCGTCGCAGATGGCGACGACCGACTCCTCCAAGCCGTCGCGGACGTCCTCGGTGGTGATCGACACCACTCGGGGCAGGCCGCTCACGAGATCGCGGCCCCGGATCTCGGCCCGGGCCTCTCGCGGCAGGGGGTGGGCCGAACCGAGCACGATCTTTATCTCCTCGGCGGTGCGCTCGCCGATCAGCAGGGAGTGCTCCTTCTTGACGAACTGAACGATCGCGTCGTCGAACTCGTCGCCTCCCACGCGGATGGACTCGCTGGCCACGATGCCGCCGAGCGATATGACGGCCACCTCGGTGGTGCCGCCACCGATGTCCACGACCATGTTCCCGGTCGGCTCCCACACCTTCATGCCGGTACCGATCGCGGCCGCCATCGGCTCCTCGATGATGTGGGTCGGCCGGCGGGCGCCCGCCGACTCGGCTGCCTCCTGCACGGCTCGCTGCTCCACGCCGGTTATGCCCGACGGCACGGCGATGACCATGCGGGGCTTGGTCCAGCGCCTCTGATGGACCCGCTCGACGAAGAAGCGGAGCATCTCCTGGCACATGTCGAAGTCGGCGATGACGCCGTCCTTGAGCGGGCGAACAGCCTGGATGTGCGCGGGCGTCCGCCCGAGCATGCTCTTGGCATCGGAGCCCACCGCGAGGACCTTGCGGCTGCGGGTGTTCACGGCCACCACCGAGGGCTCGTTGAGCACGATCCCCTCGCCCCGCACGTACACGACCGTGTTGGCGGTGCCGAGGTCCAGGGCCATGTCGCGACCCATGACCCACCCAAGCCCGGATTGCATGGTCCCTGTACTCATTCTCATGCCTCGATCAGCTCCGGAAGACTAGCACGCGCCGATGGGTCCGGCCGCCCGCCCGCATGGAGGCTAGACGATCGCGAGCGTTGGCGCGCATCGGGTTTCGCTCGATCTCCGTACCTCGGCGCGAGCCGGTCCGACACAGAACTACAGGGCCGGAAAGAACAGGCTCACCTCACGCTGAGCGGATGCCGCCGAATCGCTGCCGTGGACCAGGTTCTCGGTGACCTCGGTGCCGAGATCCCCCCGGATCGTGCCCGGCTCGGCCTTCAGTGGGTCGGTGGCTCCCATCATGGCGCGCACCACCCGCCAGGTGTCCTCGGGACCCTCCACGACGGCTGCCAGCGCGGGGCTCCTGCCCATGAAGGCCACCAGATCGTTGTAGAAGCCCTTTCCGGCGTGCTCGGAGTAGTGACGGGCGAGCAGGTCGGCGTCGAGGGTCCGAAGCTCGACGGCCACAAGGCGCAGGCCCTTCCGCTCGAAACGGCCCAGGATCTCGCCCACCAGGCCCCGCTCGACTGCGTCCGGCTTGCATATGACCAGAGTGCGATTCACGCCGGCGATGCTACAAGAGGCCGAGCGAACAGGTATGCGCGAACGACCTGAGAGAGCGAGGCCGTGGCCCGAGCGGCCCGTGAGCGCAGCGAACAAGAGCGGGAGACACCCCGCCCCGACGCGACCCGGTTGCGCCTACCCGCGGACGTTCCAAGGGCCACCGGCGCGCACGCGAGCCGATTGAGGAGTGCCTACAAGCGCTCCGCGAGGGCGGTCTTGGCCGCACCGATCACTGTGAAGGAGCCGGTCACGGTGACGACGTCGGCAGCGTCCGCGAGTACGAGGGCGCGATCGAGCGCCGCGCCCACATCGGCGACCGCCTCGGAGGCCACGCCGAGAGCGGCGGCCGCGGCCGCGATCTCAGGCGCCGGTATGCCGCGGGCCGTCGGAGCGGTGCAGCACACCACACGCTCGGCCCGATCGGCCTCGAGGCCCTGCAGCACGCCGGCGATGTCGCGCCCGGACTGCATCCCCACCACCAGGAAGCGGCGGCCCGACGGTGCGAAGTCGTCGTTGAGGGTGGCGGCGGCGGCTCGGGCTCCGTCGGGGTTGTGCGCCCCGTCGAGCACCACAAGGGGTTCGCGGCCCACGATCTCGAAGCGTCCCGGAACCCTCACGCCGGCCAGAGCCTCGTCCACCACCTCGTCGGGCAGCCTCGCTTCGAAGAAGGCCTCCGCGGTGGCCACGGCCAGAGAGGCGTTGTCCAGCTGGTGGCGGCCGTGCAGCGCCGTGAGCGACTCGGGATGGCGCCCGTAGGGCGTGAAGAAGTCGGCCACCCATCCGCCCATCGCGAGGCGCTCCCGGTCGATCCCGAAGTCCGGGCCGCGCTCGAGCATGGCCGCATGAGGCTCGGCCCGGAAGACGTCGCGCAGACGGGGGTCGGTCTCGCCGCAGACGATCGTCGAGCCCGGCTTGACTATGCCCGCCTTCTCACGAGCGACCGCCAAGCGCCAGTCACCCGCACCGTCGGTGTGGTCCCGGCCGACGTTGGTGATCACCGCCACCTCGGCATCGACCACGTTGGTGGCATCGAATCGCCCCAGCATCCCCACCTCGACCACGGCCACGTCCACCGCCACGTCCGCGAAGTGCTGCAACGCGGCTGCCGTGACCGTCTCGAACCAGGTGGCCCGCATCTGCATGTGATCGGTGAACCGGGCCACGTCGCCGACGGCCGCACCGAAGGCCTCGGGGTCCATGGGCTCGGAGTCGACCGATACGCGCTCGGTGGGAGCCACCAGGTGCGGGCTCGTGTACGCCCCGACGCGCAGGCCCATCTCCTGCAGCAGGCGGGCCGCGACCCGCACCGTGGACCCCTTGCCGTTGGTGCCCGTGACGTGGATGACCCGGTAGCGGTGCTGCGGATCTCCCATGGCCGACGCCAGCGCCTGCATCGACTGGAGGCTCAGTCCGTGGACGCGGCCGGCCCGGGGCCTCGACTCGTAGTTGATGAGGGTGTCGAGATGGTCCAGGGCCGCGCCGTAGTCCACGGGCGGGCGCTCGCGTTCGTCAGCTGGCGCGCCGGGAGCGGGTGTCGCCCCCTTCGGCGCGCGGCACCAGCGTGAGGCTCACGTTGCGCTGCACGGCCTCGCGGTCGATCGCCACCGTCTCGATGTCGTCGCGGCCGGGAAGGTCGTACATGATGTCGACCAGGACCTCCTCGAGCACGGCCCGCAGCCCCCGGGCCCCCGAGGCGCGCTTGATCGCCTCGTCGGCGATCGCCTCCAGCGCCTCGGAGTCGAAGACGAGGTCGACGTTCTCGAACCGGAACATCTTCTGGTACTGCTTGACGAGGGCGTTGCGGGGCTCCACGAGGATCCGCATCAGGGCCTCCCGCTCGAGGCTGCGCACCGCGCCCATGACGGGCAGGCGCCCGATGAACTCGGGGATGAGGCCGAACTTCGTGAGATCCTCGGGGAGCACCTCCGCGAAGATCGCGCCCAAGTCCTTGTCCTCGGGCCTGCGGATGTCGGCTCCGAATCCCACACCCCTGGTGCCGGTGCGGCGCTCGACGATCTTCTCGATGCCGGCGAAGGCCCCGCCGCAGATGAACAGCACGTTGGTGGTGTCGATCTGGATGAACTCCTGGTGGGGATGCTTGCGCCCTCCCTGCGGGGGCACCGACGCCGAAGTGCCCTCCAGGATCTTGAGCAGCGCCTGCTGGACGCCCTCGCCGGACACGTCCCGGGTGATCGACGGGTTCTCGCTCTTGCGAGCGATCTTGTCGATCTCGTCTATGTAGATGATGCCCTTCTCGGCCTTCTTCACGTCGTAGTCGGCCGCCTGGATGAGCTTGAGGAGGATGTTCTCCACGTCCTCGCCCACGTAGCCGGCCTCGGTGAGGGCGGTGGCGTCCGCGATGGCGAAGGGCACGTTGAGCATCCGGGCCAGCGTCTGGGCCATCAGGGTCTTGCCGCAGCCGGTGGGGCCTATCAGCAGGATGTTGGACTTCTGGAGCTCGATCTCGGGGTCCTGGCTCTCACCGAGCTGCACCCGCTTGTAGTGGTTGTAGACCGCGACCGACAGGATCCGCTTGGCGTTCTCCTGGCCGACGATGTAGTCGTCGAGGAAGGCGTAGATCTCACGCGGGACCGGCAGGTCGCCTACCGGGTCGTCGGAGGGACCGGCGAGCTCCTCGTCGATGATCTCGTTGCACAGGTCGATGCACTCGTCGCAGATGTAGACGCCGGGGCCGGCGATGAGCTTCTTGACCTGCTTCTGCGACTTGCCGCAGAACGAGCACTTCAGAAGCTCTCCGCCCTCACCGAGCTTGGCCACGCGGTCGTCTCCCCCTCTTGGCGTCAGCTGATCGCCCTGATGGCGCTGCTGTTGTCGACCACATTACGCGCTTGGATCACCTCATCGATGATTCCATAGTCCCGGGCCTGCTCGGCGGTCATGACGAAGTCCCGGTCGGTGTCGGTGGCGATCCGCTCGATGGGCTGACCGGTGTGCTCCGAGAGGACCTGTTCCAGCGACTCCTTGAGCCTGGCCACCTCGGAGGCGATCCGCTCGATGTCGCTGGCGTCGCCGTGGGCTCCGGCGTAGGGCTGGTGGAGGAGGATCCTGGCGTGCGGCAGGGCCAGGCGCTTGCCCTTGGCTCCGGCCGCCAGCAGGACCGCGGCCGCGGAGGCGGCCTGGCCGAAGCAGATCGCGGTGATGTCGGGCTTGATGTACTGCATCGTGTCGTAGATGGCGAACAGCGAGTTGATGTCCCCGCCCGGACTGTTGATGTAGAGGTTGATGTCCTTGTCGGGATCCTCCGACTCGAGGTGCAGCAACTGCGCGCAGATCAGGTTCGCGACCACGTCGTCGATGGGCGTCCCGAGGAAGATGATGTTCTCCTTGAGCAGCCGGCTGTACAGATCGAAGGCGCGCTCGCCGCGGTTGGTCTGCTCCACCACGGTCGGCACCAGATAGTTGCGCGGTTTGATGTTGCTCATGAGGCGTCCTGTGATTGGTCGGCGCCTACATCCTGAGGGTTCCCGCCGCCATCACCAACGTCGGGGACCGAGACTTCCTCGGGCGGCTCGCCCGTCGCGCCGGTCTCGGAGGCTTCGGGCAGCTTCAGCAGTTCCGGGTCGACCACCTCCCCGTCGGGGTCAACGAGCTCGACACGCTCGGTGATCCACTCCAGCGCGGCCCGCTTGGAGATCTCGGACCGCATCGGTGACAGCTGACCCGAGGATGCCAGCGCCTCCCGCAGCCGGGTCGCCTCCGCGGCTGCGTCCACGTCGGCGGTCTCGCCGGCGGGTACCCGTCGGGACGCCGCCAGCACGACCTGGTGCAGCTCGGCATCGAGGGCGTCCTCGTCCGGCTCGAGCCCCTCCGCCGCGGCCACGGCCCTCAGGGCGAGATCCAGCCTGACGCTGCGCTCTGCGCTGATCCTCAAACCGGCATCGAACTCGTCGCGGGGCTGGCCGATGCTGCTCAGGTAGTCGTCCAGCCCATGGCCCTGCTGGGCCAGATCCCTGGTGATGCTCGCCACACGGCCCTCCATCTCGGAGGCCACCAAGGCCTCGGGCACCTCGTCGGTGACCAGGCCGGCAACGGCCTCCGCGACGGCTTCCATCCGTGCCGACGCGGCGTACATCGTCTTGGCCCTGGACTGCCCGGCCTCCAGTGTGGAGCGGAACTCCTCGACGGACTCGTACTCGGTGTTCGACGACACGAACTCGTCGTCGAGAGCGGGCAGGACGCTCTCCTGAACCTCCTTGACGAGCACCCGGAAGCTGAGACGGCCGTCCTCGTCGGGGTCGGGATGGGCGGCCGTGAACTCCAGGATGTCTCCGGCCACCGCGCCCCGCAGGTTCTCGTCGATCTCGGGGACCACCGCTCCCGTGCCGAGCAGGTAGTCGTAGTCGGAGGTGGTGAGGCCGTCGATGGTCTCGCCTCCCAGCGTGCCGGTGATGTCGATGGTGAGATGGTCCCCGTCGCTGGCGGACCGGCTCACCGGGGCGAGCTCCGCGAACTGCTGGCGGAACCGGTCGATCTCGCCGGTGATCTCGTCATCGTCGACGGTCGGGCTGGGAATCTGCACGCTCAGCTGGTCATAGCCCGACACCGCTACCGCGGGGCGCACATCGACCACGGCGTCGAAGCACACCGGCCCCGACTCCGCTCCCTCGGTGATCTCGATGTCGGGAGCGTCGATGACGTCGATGTCGTGCTCCACCACGGCACGGGCGTAGAAGTCGGGAAGCGATGAGCGCAGTGCCTCCACCCGCCCGGCCTGGTGGCCCAGCTGGGCCTCGAGCAGGCGGCGGGGGGCCTTTCCGGGTCGGAAGCCCGGAATCCTCACCTCGCGGGCGATGCGCCTGAAGGCCGCCTCGACCTCGGTCTCGAACTCCGCCTCATCGAGCTCGACGGTCAGCTTGACCCGGTTGTCGGTGAGCGTCTCGAAGCTGCTCTGCACGGCAGGGATTGTACCGGTGCGCTTCGGCGCCACTACCGGGCCCCGACGCCCGCCCAGTCCCCGACCTGAGACACCACCCAGGTGGATGACCGCTACCGTGATGGGGCCGCGGGCGTAGTTCAACGGCTAGAACCTCAGCCTTCCAAGCTGATGATGCCGGTTCGATTCCGGTCGCCCGCTCAAGCCCGAATGTGAGGAAGGCGCATGCGCACCGAAGTCGACCCCGAACTGCTGCCCCTGACCCTCCTGGAGCTGTTCCGGATCAAGCAGGGCGAGATGGTCTCCGCGATGATGCACCTGGGCACCCGCCTGGGCCTGTGGGACGCGCTGCGCGACTCGGAGCCCGCCACGAGCGTCGAGCTGGCCGAGGCGGCCGGCCTCCAGGAGAGGTGGGTGCGCGAGTGGCTCCATGGCATGGCAGCCACCGAGCTCGTGCAGCACGACGACGGCCGCTTCGCTCTGACGCCGGAGGCTCGGGCGGCGCTGACCGACCGCGGCCATTGGGCCTACATGCCCGGCGTGTTCGGCCCGCCGATGACCCACACCGAGATCGAGCGCACCGCAGAGGCGTTCCGGACCGGGCTGGGAATGACTTGGGCCGAGCACGGCGACCACACCTGCCACATGCAGTGCTCCATGTCTGCCGCCCGCCAGGAGAGCTTCCTGGTGCCGGTGGTGCTGGCCGCCTTCGAGGGAGCCGCCGACCGGCTGCGCAGCGGCGGCCGCATCGTGGATGTCGGCTGCGGAGCCGGGGTGGCGGCCCGGCGGATGGCGTCGAGCTTCCCCGAGGCCGCCGTGGTCGGCATCGACCCCTCCGAGCGGGCCATCGCCACAGCCCGAGCCAACTCCCGCGGGCAGGGCCTCGACAATCTCGTCTACGAGCAGGGCACGTTCGACGACCTCGACAGCTTCGGACCCGTGGACCTGCTCGTCACCCTCGACGTGCTGCACGATCTGCCCCGGCCCCAGGATGCGATCGCCGCCGCCCTCCGCAACCTCACCGACGACGGCTGGTGGCTCGTCGCCGACATCAAGGGACGGGGGGACCTGGAGTCCAACCGGAAGATCCCCGTGCTGCCCTACATGTACGCGATGTCGGTCTTCTACTGCATGTCCTCATCGCTGTCCGAACCCGGCGGCGCCGGCATCGGGACGCTGGGAATGCACCCGGCCAAGCTGGAAGAGATGACACTAGGTGCGGGCTTCACCCGCTTCATCCGCCACGAGGTCGAACTGGACCCGACGAACTGGTATTACGAGATCCGGCCCTGACGCCGCCCGGTCGCCGGCCCGGTCTCCCTAGTCGTCGGTCGACTCCGAGTCCGCCCCTCGAGGCGCTACCTCGGGATACAGGTGAGAGATCGTCCCCGGCTCGATCCGGCACGACTCGATGTAGGCGTCGACGTCGTCGCCCTTCACGCGGATCACTCTGCCCATCCGGTAGGCCGCGATGTAGCCCTCGTCGATGAAGCGGTAGAGGGTCCGCGTGGTGATGCCGAGGCGCTTGGCTGCCGCGGTGGTGCCGAGCCACTCGATCTGGGCTTGCTCCGTGGGTGTTTCATCAACCATGGCTTGAATTGCCTTTCGATTACTCTAATGATATTAGACGTCTTGGTGGCCCACCGCATGAACAGCGCGCCCTAGGAAGATACCGAGGAGACTCTATGGCATTGACTGAGGCGCGTGGTGGATGCACGCGCGCAATTGTGCTCGAGGCAGCCGGATCGCCACACTTCGAGCCGTCCCGCAGACTACCAGCAGCGACTAGCCTCTGTGGCGGTGATCGAGAGAGTCCTGTTGGCCGCGCCCCGAGGATTCTGCGCGGGCGTCGACATGGCCATCAAGGCGCTGACCTGGATGATCCAGGCCTTCGACCCGCCCGTGTACTGCTATCACGAGATCATCCACAACCGGCAGGTGGTGAGGCGCTTCGAGCAAGCCGGCGTGGTCTTCGTCGACGACATCGCCACCGTGCCGGAGGGGCGCCCCATCATGCTCTCGGCGCACGGATCGGCTCCGGAGGTCGTCCAAGCGGCCCGCGACCTGGGCGGCTACGTCGTGGATGCGGTCTGCCCGCTGGTCACCAAGGTCCACCACGAGGTCAAGACCAGGGCGGCCAAGGGCTACCAGATCGTGTACGTGGGCCACGAGGGCCACGAGGAGGCCGTCGGGACGATGGCCGTCGCTCCCGAGGCCGTCCACCGGGTGGAGAGCGCCAGGGGGGTCGCGGCGCTGCCCGAGTTCAAGCAGCCGGTGGCCGTGCTGGCCCAGACCACGCTCTCTCACCGCGAGTGGGAGGGCGTGCTGGAACACGCCAGGCGCCGCTTCCCGGACCTGTGGCAGCCCAGCATCAGCGACCTGTGCTTCGCCACCACCAACCGCCAGACCGCGATGATGGAGATCGCGCCGGCGAGCGACGCCGTGCTCGTCATCGGCTCGGCCAACTCGTCGAACACGCAGTCCCTGGTGGATCTGGCCGCCGAAGCGGGCTGCCGGCGGGTGCTGCGGATCAACGACGCCGACGAAGTGCCCGGCGACCTGTCGGGCACCATCGGCGTGACTGCAGGCGCCTCCGCTCCAGAGCACGTCGTCTGGGAGGTGATCGACCGGCTGGCACCGGTGTACGGCACGCAGGAGGTGACGGTCATCGATGAGGACGAGTACTTCCCACCGCCCCGGAATCTGCGCGACCTGCTGGCCGCGGTCGAGGCCGCTGCCGCGGTCACCCTGGGCTCCAGCCCCGCCGGCCGGCAGCCGCTGAACGATCGCTCCATAGACGCCAGCGACCTGCTCGACCGTCTCAGCCCCCGGGGTTAGGGTCGGGCCGGCTCCTCGCCGGCCAGCACCCGAGCCTCCACATAGAGGTCGCTCAGTTCCCGGTACAGGCGGTCGGTGAGCTCTCGAACGGCCCGGCGGGGAACCCGCCCCTGGACCTTGGCCGGCGGCGGGATCGGGTCGCCGACGACCACCACCACCCGGCGGGGACAGGGCACTACCGAGCCCACGGGAAGCGCTCTCACCGTGCCGCCCAACCCGACAGGCACGATCGGCACCCCGGCACGGGCCGCCACGAACGCGGGGCCGTCGAGCATGTCGTCGCGCCGGACCCGGTCACCGTCGCGGCGCGTCCCCTCGGGGAACATCACCAGCGGCTCGCCGAGGGACAGGACATCGGTGGCGGCCCTCAGTGCGGTGCGGTCGGCCGTGCCCCGCTCCACCGGGAAGCCGCCCAGCACCGACAGCAAGGCTCCCAGCGGCCGGATCTCCCAGAGGCTCTCCTTTCCCATGAACCGCAGGCGCCGGCTGGTGGCCATCCCGGCTATCGGAGTGTCGATGAACGACCGGTGCACAGGTGAGAGAATGAACGGGCCGGCGGGGAGGTTCTCGCCTCCCTCGACACGGAGTCTGAACAGCACCTTGATGAGCGCGAAGACCATCGTCCAGAGCACCCGGTAGAGGACCCGCCCCCACAGAGGCTGGCGACTCCGGCGGAGGGCGCCCTCTCCCGAAGTCTGGGCCTCAGTGCGGCGGCCGTAGACGCTGCGGCTCAAAGCAGCCTCATGACCTGCTCGACGGTCTCGTCGAAGGTCAACTCGGTGGTGTCGATGACGACCGCTCCGGGAGCCTTCAGCAGTGGGGAGGCCCGCCGTGTGGAGTCGATCCGGTCCCGCCGGGCGATGTCTTCGGCCACCGACTCGACGGCTTCGTCATAGGTGTGGTCGCCGGGCGCGTCCGGAGACGGGCGCGTGCCGCTCTGGTCGACCCTGCGCTGTGCCCTCACGGCCGCATCCGCGACCAGATGGACCTTGACCTCTGCGTTGGGGAACACCACGGTGCCGATGTCGCGACCCTCCACCACTCCCCCGCCCCGCCGCCTGACCCACTCACGCTGGCGGGCCACCAGCTCCGAGCGCACCGCGGGGTTGGCGGCAACCAGGCTCACGGCCCGGTCGACTGAGGGCGCCCTGATCTCGACGGTGGCATCGACCCCGTCGACCAGCACTTGCCCGGCGTCGACGCTGACGTCGATCGTTCGGGCCACCGCGGCCGCGAAGTCGTCATCGGAGGGATCGCCGCCGGCCCGCAGCACCGCGAAGGCGACGGCACGGTACATGGCTCCGGTGTCCAGGCACTCGAGGCCCAGCCGATCGGCCACGGCCTGCGCCAAGGTGGACTTGCCGGAGCCGGCAGGGCCGTCGATGGCGATGACCCTCATGTGCGGGCCTCCGGCGCTCGGCCTTCTAGCTGATCGAGCGTCTCGAAGAAGCCGGGGAACGTCTTGGCCACACATCCGGGGTTCTCGATCTCGATTCCCGGCACCCGCAGGCCGAGCACCGAGAACGCCATGGCGATGCGATGGTCGTCATAGGTCCGGATCCGGCCGCCGGTCACCGTGGTGCCCGGCACGACCTCGAAGCCGTCCTCGAGCTCCCGGGCCTCGACTCCGCAACGGGCCAGTTCGGCGACCACGGCCGCGATCCGGTCACTCTCCTTGCCACGAATGAACCCGATGCCGCTCACTCTGGTCGGTGTGTCCGCCAAGGCGGCCACCGCGGCCAGCGTGGGAGCGGTGTCGGACATGTCGGCCAGGTCGACGTCCACGCCCCGCAACGGCCCGCCGGTGACCGTCGTGGCGGACCCGTCCTGCTCGACCGCCGCCCCCATGGACTCCAGGACTGCCGCGAAGCCGGCATCGCCCTGAATGGAGCCTGCGCCCAAGCCCTCGATGCGCACCGTGCCTCCTGTCACCGCTGCCGCGGCCATGAAGTACGAGGCCGAGGAGGCGTCGGGCTCGACTGCGAAGCGCTCGACGGACCGGTAGCCGCCCCCCAGCACCCGCACGAATGCCGGCTCGACTCTGACGGACGCGCCGAAGGCCTCCATGACCGCAGCCGTCATCTCCACGTACGACTGGCTCACGACTGGCCCGAAGATGGGCAGCCACATCCCTCGGGGCACCGCCGGGGCGGCCAGCATGAGACCCGACAGGAACTGGCTGGAGCGGGCGGAGGCAACGTGGGCTATGGGTTTGCGAATCGGCCCCCGGATCCGCATGGGCAGGCTGTCGCCGTCGCTGGGGACCTCCACGCTCACTCCCAGTCGGCGCAGCGCGTCGGCCAGATCGCCGAAGGGCCGGGCCCTCAACTGGGGATGGCCGTCGATGGTCACGCCGTGTTCCGACAGGGCAGCCACCGGGGCCACGAACCGGCCGGTCGTGCCCGACATGCGGGCGTCGATGACGATGTCCCGGGCGGCGCTGACCGCGCCCCCGATGCCCCGGACCCGCATGATGGCCGCGCCGGGATCGCAGTCGACCTCGGCGCCGAGCGTCCGCACCGCGCCGACCATGGCCTCCGTATCGTCGGCGAAGAGCGCCCCGGTCAGGGTGGTCTCGCCCGCGGCCAGCGCGGCACACACCAGCGCACGGTTCGTGATGCTCTTGGAGCCCGGAAGCCTCACCGCCGTGTCCGGCGGCGCCTCCAGCGGAGCGACAGCCAGGCTCGGAGGCCAGTGGTCCATCATTCGAGCGGGTTCAGCGAGGGGCGGTACCCGGCCTCGACCAGGCCCTGGACGAACTGCTCGGCCCCGTCGCTCTCCACTACGGCAAGCACGACGCCGCGGGGCCCCTCGGCGGAGTGGGCGATCTCGAGGTCGTAGATGTTCACGTCCAGGTCGGCTGCAAGCGTGGTGATCCGGGCCAGCTCGCCCTTCTGGTCGCGTATCGCTATCCGGACCTCCGTCAAGCGCGAGAGGTCGGGAGCGCCGACCGCCAGGCTTCGGCGGCTGTCCCGGGCGGCCTCGAGTCGAGCCAGCAACTCGGCGCGGTCGCCCCCGGACACGATCAGGCGCATCTCGACGAGCTCGTCGAGCAACTCGTCGAGCACATCGGTGATCGCCATCCTGTTCTCGGCACAGATCTCGGGCCAGATGGCGGGATGGCCCGCGGCCACCCTGGTCATGTCCCGGAAGCCCCCGGCCGCGAGACGCAGCAGCGCCCGGTGCTCGGACGATCGCCCCTCGGCGATGCGCATCAGCACGGCCGCGGTGAGGTGCGGGACGTGCGACACGACGGCCACCAGCGCGTCATGACGCTCCGGCGCCAGCGCGATCACCTGGGCGCCGAGCCCAGAAACCACCTCGCGCACCTTGGCGAGGGCGGCGTCGTCGGTGGTTGCGGTGGGGGTGAGAACCCAGACCGCGTCGCGGAACAGCTCCGGATCGGCTCCGGTCAGGCCATCCTGCTCGCTGCCTGCCATGGGATGGCCACCGATGAACCTCGGATCGCTGACTGCCGCGACGACGGGCGCCTTCACGCTGCCGACATCGGTCACGATGTCGGCTCCTGCGTGCAGCAGCTGCTGGACGACCGCGGGCAGCGATGACGGCGGCGTGGCGGCCACGGCCAGATCGCACGGCCCGGCCTCGCCGATGACATCGACCGCGCCGGCCGCCACCGCGGCCGCGGCTCGCTCGGCGTCGGGCTCGATGCCGGTCACATGCCACCCCGCCTTGCGCAGGGCCATGCCCACCGACCCTCCGATGAGGCCCGTGCCGGCGACGATGGCGGTTCGAGTGGGGGCCATGGACGGCGATGCTACCGGTGCGACCGCCCAGCCTCGGCCGACACGGCCTTCTCGAGCGACCTCGCCTCCGCGAGGGTCAGGGACCGCCAGCGGCCCGGCTGGAGGCGCCGGTCGGCCAGCGGCCCGATCCGGGTCCGAACGAGGCGGCGGACGGGATGACCCACCTCCTCACACATCCGGCGCACCAGCCGGTTGCGGCCCTCGCGCACAGTGATGCGCAGCACGTCCGGCTCGACCAGCGCGACCTTTGCCGGCGCGGTGGGCCCGTCGTCGAGTTCCACGCCCTCGCGCAGGGCCCGCACCGCGGCGGGACGGGGCGAACCGGACACGTGGGCCAGGTACTCCTTCTCGATGCCGAACGACGGGTGGGTGAGCCGGTGGGCCAGGTCGCCGTCGTTGGTGAGGAGCAGCAAGCCCTCGGTCTGGAGGTCGAGGCGCCCGACGGGGAAGACGCGCGGCTCGGTGGGCACGAGGCTCGTGACGGTGGGCCGGCCCTGGGGGTCGTGCGCGGTCGTGACCACGCCGCGGGGCTTGTTGAGCAGGTAATGGACCAGGTCGGGCCGCACCCCGACGACTGTCCCGTCCACCTCCACCGCGGACTGGGCCGCATCGATGCGGTCCCCGAGCCGGGCGACGGCACCGTCGACGCGCACCCGCCCGTCGGCGATGAGCGACTCGCAGGCCCGGCGGCTGCCGATCCCGCATCGGGCCAGGACCTTCTGGAGCCGCTCAGCCTCGCCGGCCGTCACTGGTCGCCGGCGCCGGGGCCGCCGGGGTCCGGTCCGCCGGGCTCGGGCGCCAGTCGCAGGCGGTTCTCCATGGCCTCCACCTCGGCGGCGTCCGGCACGAGCTCGCTCAGCGCGGGCAGCTCGTCGAGGGAGTCCAGTCCCAGGTGCTCGAGGAACTGCGACGTCGTCCCGAACAGCACCGCCTGGCCGGGGCCCGGGGCTCGGGCGATCTCGTCGATGTAGCCGCGGCGCCTGAGTGTCCGCATGACGCCGTCGACGTTCACTCCCCTGATCTCGGCGACCTGATGGCGCGACACCGGCTGCTTGTAGGCGACGACGGCCAGCGTCTCGAGCGCGGCGGCCGAGAGCCGGCCACTGTGGCCCTCGCGCACGAACCGCTCCACGTAGGCGTCCTGGGCGGGAGCGGTCTGGAAGCGGTAGCCGCCGGCCACCCTGGCCAGCACGAAGCCCCGGCCCTGGGACTCGTACTCCTGGGCGAGCGCTTCGCAGGCCGCCCGAACCCGCTCGGCCGAGGTTTCCAGCACTGCGGCCAGCACGGCCCCTGGCACCGGCTCCTCCGCCAGCAGCAGCACGGCCTCGAGCGCGGCCGTGACCGGCGATTCTCCAGTGGTGTCGGCCCGGGCGGGTTCGCTCATCAGGATTCGATCCTCAGCCCTCGTAGACGTCCGCGCCCGCGATGGCGGCCTGGCGGACCTCGCGGTCGTCGCCGCCGGTCCACACCACGACGATGTCGCCGAACGTGGTGGCCTGCTCGACGTCGGCCAGTCCCTGCTTGACCAGCTCCAGCACTGCGAGGAAGCGCACGACAAGTCCGAGGCGGTCATCGATGTCGGAGGTGAGACCGCGGAAGGTCACCCGCCTGTTTCTGGCCAGCTCCTCGACCAGCTCGGCGATGGCATCCCCCACCGTCACCGAGATCGGCGTGATGTGGGTGGTGTCGACCCGGGGGGTGGGAGCGGGAGCCGCGGCCCGCAGGCAGGCGGCCCGCACCTCGGCGGGTGACACCGAGTCGAGGAGGGACGGAGCCAGCAGCAGCCAGCGCTCCTCGGTGGCGCCCACCCGGCGAGGCCGGCTGAGGGCCGCAACCGCCGACATGTGGCGCAGCCTCTCCGACGCGTGCCGGAACATGGCGCACTCCGACAGCCGGGCCAGGAGCAGGTCCCGCTCCGAGATGCCGTCCAGCTCGTCGTCGAGCTCGACGACGGTGTCGGTGGGCAGCATCCGCTTGACCTTCATGTCCACGAGGGTGGCGGCGATCAGCAGGAACTCGGTGGCCTCCTCCAGGTCGCACTCCGGCATCCGGTCGATCTCGGCCAGGAAGGCGTCGGTGATGCTGGCGATCGCAATGTCGTAGATCTCCACCTGCTCGCGCAGGATGAGCTGCAGCAGCAGGTCGAAGGGCCCGCTGTAGACGGCGGTGGACACCTCGTATGCCATCGACGCGACACTACCCGCCGCAGGGCCGGCGACCGGGCCAGGATCATCGCCGCGACGACGACCCGCGGGCACGGCCCCGTACGCTGGCTGGCCATGACCCGAGTTCTCTCCGGCATCCAGCCCAGCGGCGATCTGCACCTAGGCAACTACCTGGGGGCGATCCGCAACTGGGCCAGGATCCAGCACACCGCCGACGCCTTCCACCCCGTGGTCGACCTCCACGCGGTCACCGTGCCGCAGAGGCCCGGGGAGCTCGGCAAGGCGACCCTTCGCATGTCGCAGATGCTCATGGCCGGCGGCCTCGACCCGGAGGTCTGCACGATCTTCGTCCAGAGCCACGTGCGGGAGCACACCGAGTGCGCCTGGCTGCTGGAGTGCACGGTGTCGTTCGGCGAGCTCAGCCGGATGACCCAGTTCAAGGACAAGTCACATCAGCAGGAGTTCATCTCGGCCGGGCTGTTCACCTATCCGGCGCTGCAGGCGGCCGACATCCTGCTCTACGACGCCGACGAGGTCCCGGTGGGGGCCGATCAGCGTCAGCACATCGAGCTCACCCGCGACATCGCGGACCGGTTCAACTCCCGCTACGGGCCCACGTTCAAGCCGCCCGAGGCGGTCGTTGGTGCCGCCGGGGCCCGGGTGATGGACCTGCAGAACCCCACCAACAAGATGTCGAAGTCCCTGGACTCGCCCCGCGGCACCGTGGACCTCCTGGACGACCCGTCGGTCATCGTCCGCAAGATCAAGTCGGCGGTCACCGACAGCGGCTCCGAGGTCCGCTACGACGTCAAGGCCAAGCCGGGAGTGTCGAACCTGCTGTCCATCCTGGGCGCCGCCACCGGGCAGACTCCCGAGGAGGCCGCCGAGGGCTACTCGATGTACGGGCCCCTCAAGTCGGACACCGCCGACGCGGTGGTCGAGCTGCTGCGCCCCGTCCAGACCCGCTTCGCCGAGCTCGAGGCCGACCCCGCGGAGACGTCCCGGCTGCTGGCGATCGGCGCCGACAAGGCCAGGGCCATCGCAGCCGTCACCCTGGAGCGAGCCCGCACCAACATCGGGCTGTTGACCCCCTGACTCGCGGGCCTGGGCCCGGTGAAGCGGGTCAGCCTCCGGCCGGGCCGGCGAGCAGCGCGATCCAGATGGAGATGGTGGCCAAGACGATGGTGGACACGGTTATGTAGAGGTGCTTGGCCTGACTCTTGAGAAGCTCAGCGTGGCTCATCAAGAGTTCGGCGTGACTCTTGACGAGCTCGGAGTGGCTCTCAGCGTGGCTCATGACGAGCTCGGAGTGGCGCTCGGAGAAGACCTTGACGATCCCGGCCCGCTCCCTGGCCGCCTCGGCGTGACCCTCCGAGATGACCTTGACGATCTCGGCCCGCTCCTTGGCGGCATGGGCCGAACTCTCCGCGAGAGCCGCGGTGAATGTGGCACCGAGGACTCTGATGTCGTCCTTGGTGGCCATCTGGTCCCAGTCGCCGGGAGGCAGCTGCTGCATGAGGGTCTCGGCGTCTTCTGTGTCCATCAGTTCCGCCAGCGTGTTGAACAGCGAGGCTCGCTGCGCTTGGGTCGTCGCCACCTCTGGCCTCCCCTCTACTCGTGGGTCTCGACTAGGGGGAACCGTCGGCGGCTCCGATAGCGCCCGGAGGGTCAGCACCGGACTGGCAATGACAATATAACCCTATTTGCAGAATTTCCATCTACTTAGTTAGTTAGGGCTGCTATTGACCGGCGCAAACATTAGTTCGATGGATTCTGGAGTGCTAGCCTGAAGCCGGGAGGCTCGCACATCCATGGCCAGCGATCCCGCGTGCACGCGACGCTGCGAGACGGTCGTAGCGGGATTGAGAGCCACGAGTTCGGTTCATCTCGTTATCGTGCGGCGACGGCCGAGATGGACCCGAAGGAGTCCTCGATCGTGGGTTACTACGACAACAATCCCGACTACACGCTGCGATGGCCCCCGGAACTCTTCGCACAGGAGGCCGGACTCCTAGTTCGGCGCGGCACAGAACTGGTCGAGGCTGGGGGCTGTTCGTGGCCCGGGGCCGCTTGCCAGCACGCCGCGACACCAGCCGCCACATTGCGCTTACTGCAGCTCACCACGAATCAACATCCTCCCATCTTCGGCTGCCGCAGCAGCGATTGGCCTGTCCGCCATGGTAGATGCGGCCACCGACACCCTCGTAGTTCTCGACCAAGTCGGACCGGGCCGACAAGGCAGGGAGGCGACACGTAGCCCCTTCCGCTCTCCTGGCGCAGCTCAGGTGTGAACTTGCCACAGCCCAGTTCACCGCGAAGTTGGCTCCTCCCGCTGCGCTGCGGGGCTGCTGGAGTGGACGACGTCCGACGGCTAGTCAGGGAGCGGCGACGGCGCGGGGGTGGGCGGACCGGTAGACCTTCCGCAGGCGCTCGGTCGACACCCTGGTATAGATCTGGGTGGTGGAGATGGAGGCGTGGCCGAGCATCTCCTGCACGAAGCGGATGTCGGCCCCGCCGTCGAGCATGTGGGTGGCGCACGAGTGGCGCAGCACGTGGGGAGTCAGCAGCGATCCGATGCCGGCCGCGTCGCCGTGACGACCCACCACCAGCCACAGGCCCTGGCGGCTGAGACGCCCGCCCCGCTGGTTGAGGAACACCGCCTCGGCATCGCCCCGGCGGGCCCAGAGCTCCGGCTCCAGCGCGCCCCGTCCCTCCGGTGCAAGCCAGCGCTCCAGCGCGCCGGCCGCGCACCGGCCCAGGGGCACGATCCGCTCCCTGGCCCCCTTGCCGGTGACCCGCACCAGACCGTCGTGGAGGTCCACGTCGCCCAGCGACAGCGAACCCGCCTCCGATATCCGGCAGCCCGTGCCGTAGAGCACCTCCAGCACGGCCCGATCCCGTCGAGCCACCGGATCGTCACCGGCGACCGCATCCATCAGAGAGGCGATCTGGGCGACCGACAGGGCCTTGGGAAGGCCACGGGGCAGGCTCGGGATCTCCACGTCCGCGGTCGGGTCGTCGCCTCGATGGCCCTCGGTCGCCAGGAAGCGGTGGAGCCCCCTCACCGACACGAGCATGCGGGTGACGGAGGCGGCCGCCAGGCCATCGCCCTGCACCGAGCGGATGAAGGCGACCACGTCGGTGGCGGCGGCGTCGTCGAGGCTGCACCCTCGGGCCGCGAGGTGCCTGCTGTAGCGGAGCAGGTCTCGCCGGTAGGCCTCGATCGTCCGCGGGGAGCGGCCCCGCTCCACCGCCAGCCAGGCCAGGAACTCCTCGGCCCTCGCATCCAGGCCGGCCTCGGCCTCCACCGGCGGGGCCGCCGACGGGGCCACCCGACTCACCCTCCCAGCCGGCGCTGGGCCAGGAGCAGGCCGATGATGGTCTTGGCGTCGCGGATCTCGCCCCGGTCGATCATCTCCACGGCCTCGCCCAAGCCGACGCGCTCGATCGTCATCCACTCCTCCTCGGCCCCGTCGGGCCGGCGGGCCACCGGACTGAGCCCGGTGGCCAGGAAGACGTGGGAGAGCTCATCGCAGAAGCCCGGCGAGTTGAAGAACGTCCCCAACTCCTCAAGCGACTCGCAGGCCAGTCCGGCCTCCTCGGCCAGCTCGCGGCGGGCCGTGCCGGCAGGATCCTCCCCGCCCACGTCGCGGGTCCCGGCGGGGATCTCCAGCACAACGCCCTCCACCGGTGTGCGGTACTGCCGCAGCAGCACGACGTCGTCGCCGTCGGTGGCCACCACCGCGACGGCGCCGCGGTGATGCACGATGTCTCGGGTCATGCGCTCGCCGTCGGGCGTGACGAAGACGCTCTCGGTCAGGCGGACGACCCGGCCGGCGTGAATCTCGCGCTCCGACACCTTGCGAAAGCCGCCTCCTGCGGGCGCCGTTGGAGATCGGTCATCGGCAGCGCCCGGCGACGCGGACACGGATGTCACGCCGGAGCCGAGGGCTGGGTGTGCTCGTAGTCGCTCATCTCCGGCAGCCGCGGATTGCGGCCCGCGGCTCGCACCATCGCGGCGGCCACCAGCCCGCTGAACAGCGGCGCCGGCCGGTTGGGGCGGCTCTTGAACTCCGGGTGGGCCTGGGTGCCGACCCAATAGGGATGGCCCTCGAGCTCGACGAACTCGACCAGCCTCCCGTCGGGCGACTCGCCGCAGAGCACCATGTCGGAAGCCTCGAACCGGGTCCGGTAGCGGGGATTGAACTCGTAGCGGTGGCGGTGCCGCTCCGACACCACCTCCTCCCCGTACGCCGACGCGACCTGCGAGCCGGGCAGCAGCTGGGCCACGTACGCGCCTAGGCGCATAGTGCCGCCGTAGTCGGTGACGCCGCGCTGGCTGTCCATCAGGTCGATGACCGGATGGGGTGTCAAGGCGTCGAACTCGGTGGAGTTGGCGTCGGCCAGCCCGAGGGCGTTGCGGGCGTACTCGATGGTCATCACCTGCATGCCCAGGCACAGGCCGAGGCAGGGGATCTGGTTCTCGCGGGCATAGCCCGCAGCCGCGATCTTGCCCTCGATGCCCCGCTCGCCGAAGCCGCCCGGGATGACGATGCCGTCGAGGTCGCGCAAGCGCCCGGCGACGAGCAGCCCCTCGACCTCCTCGGCCTGAACCCACTCGATCTCGATGTCGGCGCCGTGGTGGATGGCGGCGTGGTTGAGAGCCTCGATCACCGACAGGTACGCGTCCGGGAGGCTCACGTACTTGCCGATCAGGCCGATGCGCACCGGCGCGGCAGCCAGCCGGATCCGCTCCACCAGAGCCTCCCATTCCGTCAGGTCCGCCCCGTGGGGGTCCAGGCCCAGCTGGCGGCACACCACGCTGTCGAGTCCCTCCGCGTGCAGGATCAGCGGTATCTCGTACAGGCTGCCCGCGTCGGCGCACGTGATCACCGCGTCGACGGACACGTCACAGAGGTTGGAGATCTTGCGCTCGAGCTCCCTGGTCAGAGGAGTCTCGCACCGGCACACGATCGCGTCGGGCTGCACGCCCCGGGAGCGCAGCTCGGTCACCGAGTGCTGGGTGGGCTTGGTCTTCTGCTCGCCGGTAGGCCCGATGAACGGGACCAGGGTGACGTGCACGAAGCAGACGTTCTCGCGGCCCACGTCGAGGCGGAACTGCCGGATGGCCTCGAGGAACGGGAGGATCTCGATGTCGCCGACAGTGCCGCCCAGTTCGGTGATCACCACATCGACGTCCTCGCTGGTGAGCCGAGCGATGCGCCGCTTGATCTCGTCGGTCACGTGCGGGATGACCTGGACCGTGCGTCCGAGGTAGTCGCCGCGGCGCTCCGAGGCGATGACCTCCGAGTAGATCGATCCGGTGGTGCCGTTGGACTCGCGGGTGAGGCTCTCGTCGATGAAGCGCTCGTAGTGGCCCAGATCGAGGTCGGTCTCGCCGCCGTCGTCGGTCACGAAGACCTCGCCGTGCTCGAACGGGTTCATGGTGCCGGGATCGACGTTGAGGTAGGGGTCGAGCTTGAGCATCGTCACTCGCAGGCCCCGGGCCTTCAGCAGGCGCCCCAGCGAGGCCCCGGTCAGCCCCTTGCCCAGGCCGCTGACCACACCACCGGTGACGAAGACGTGCTTAGTCATCGGGATCCCACCCTACCCCGCCGGCGCCGGCGCCCCGCGGACCGGGCTGGAAGCATCGCTAGCGCAACCGCTGGGACGCCGCGGCTTCCAGCAGTTCCTCGGCGTGCTGCAGGGCCGAAGCGGACTGGGGCGACCCCGAGAGCATCCGCGACAGCTCGACCAGGCGGTCCTCCCCGGACACGGTGCGCAGCCCCACCTGGGTCGCCCCTGCGACCTCGGTCTTCTCGAGCGCCAGGTGCTGGCCGGCGTGGGCTGCCACCTGCGGGAGATGGGTCACCACGATCACCTGATGGTCGCGGCCGAGGGCGGCCAGGCTGCCGCCGACCGCTCGGGCCGCGGTGCCGCCGACGCCCGCGTCGACCTCATCGAAGACCAGCGTCTCCGGTCCTGCGGTCAGCACCAGTCTCAGAGCCAGCATCGTCCGGGCCAGCTCGCCCCCGCTGGCCACCCGGCTCAGGGGCAGCGGCTCGTGGCCGGGGTTGGCCGCAAAGCGGAACGAGACCTGCTCGCCGGCATCGCCGCCGACGTCGACGGTCAGGCGGGCCTTGCCCAGGGCCAGCTCGGCAAGGTGCGACTCGACCGCGGCGGCCAGCCGGGGCGCGGCCTCGCAGCGCTCGCCCCGTACGCGGGCCCGCTCCGCCCCGAGGCGCTCCGACACCTCGGACCGGCGCGTCTCCAAGGCGGCGGCTCTCGTCTCGTATCCCTCGAGCTCGTCGAGCCGTCGTGCCGTCTCGGACCCGAAGTCGAGCACTGCCTGGAGGGTGGAGCCGTACTTGCGCCGCAGTCCGGCCAGCAGCTGCCGCCGCTCGCGCAGCGCGGCAAGGGCGGCGGGATCGTCGGTGATGGCCTCCATGCACGCCCTGGCCTCGGCCGCGATGTCGGCGATCTCGGCTGACGCGTCCGCGATCCTGGAGACGAGGCCAGCGAAGGGCTCCCGCCCGGCAAGGACGGCCTGAGCGCGGCCCAGCCCGTCCGACACCTCGCTGTCGGCACTGAGCAGCCTCATCGCTTGGGCGGCCGCCTGGCGATTCGCAGCTGCGTCGGCCAGGGCCGACTCCTCACGGTCGAGGCGCTCGTCCTCGCCGGGATCGCAGATGGCGGCCCCGTCGATCTCGGAGAGTTGATGGCGCAGCAGATCGATCTCGCGGAAGCGGGCCCGGGCGTCGCCCCCAAGCTCGCCGAGGCCGGCCTCGATGGCCCGCAGCTCGTCGACGAGGCCGGCCATGGTCGCGGTCTCGACCGCGCCGAAGCTGTCCAGAACGGATCGCTGGACGGGGCCTCTCAGCAACGACTGATGGGTGTGCTGGCCGTGCAGGTCGACGAGGTCGCGCCCGAGTTCCTCGAGCGCGGCCGCGGTGGCCAGGTGGCCGTCGATGTAGGCCCGGGACCGGCCGTCCGCGGGAATGACCCGGCGCAGCACGACCTCGCTGTCACCGGTGACGAACCGGCCCTCAACCTCGGCCTCCGCCCCACCGGGGCCTACCAGCGCAGGGGTGGCCCGGCCGCCGGTCAGCAGGTCGATGGCGCCGACGACCAGCGTCTTGCCCGCGCCGGTCTCCCCGGTCACTGCCGTCATGCCGCCGCCCAGGACCAACTCCATCTCCTCGATCACGCCGAGGTTTCGCACGATCAGCTCGGTCAGCACTTGAGAGGCCGAGCAGATTCAGCGGTCATTGAGTCCGAACTTGGTCTTCAGCACCTGATGGAATCGGCGGGCCCCGAAGGTCACGAGGCGAGCCGGACTCCGCGACGCCGAGCACACGACGGCATCGTGCTGGTCGAGCCCGGCCATCCGCCGGCCGTCCACCGACAGCACCGCGCCCCGGTCCGACAGCACCTCGAGCTGCACCCGGGTGGTGTCGTCCACGACCATGGATCGGTCGAAGAGCATGTGGGGCGAGACCGGCGTGAGCAGCAGCGCCCGATGGGTCGGGTCGATCACGGGCCCCCGCGCCGACAGCGAATAGGCGGTCGAACCGGTGGGGGTGGACACGATGATGCCGTCGGCCGCGTACGAGGTGAAGTGCTCGTCGTCGAACGAGACCCCCAGGCGCAGGGCGTACGAGGCCGCGGGCCGCTCGACGACAGCCTCATTGAGGGCGAGGAACTGCTGCGGGACCGGATCCGCCCCCGCGGACCCGGCGATGAGCTCCACGTTGAGCAGCATCCGCTCCTCGATGCCGTGGTCGCCGGCCAGCACCCGGTCGATGGCGGAATGGGCGTCGGCCGGTGCCACCTCGGTCAGATAGCCCATGCGGCCGTAGTTCACGCCGAGGATCGGCACGCCCGACTCCCCGACCAGCTCGACCGCCCGCAGGATCGATCCGTCCCCGCCGAGGGTCACCACCGCGTCCAGGCCCTCGGCGAAACGGGCCGGGTCGACCGCCAGGTGGGCGCACGACGCGGCCGCGGCCTCCTCGGGCGGCATGCGGGCGCTGTGGCCCCGCCCGTCGAGCCACAGCGACAGGTCGCGGGCCGCAGCCGCGGCCTCCGGGCGACCCTGATGGACGATCAGGCCGACGACCGCCATGGACCTCAGGCTCCGTGCTCGCGGGCAGCCTCGGCGACGGCGCGGTCGATGGCCGTCGACGGGTCGGCCAGACCGGCGGCGCCGGGGCGGGCGTCGGCATGGAGCAGGAACTCGACGTTGCCCTCCGCGCCGGTCACAGGCGAAACCATGACCCCCATGATGGCGGCTCCCGCGCCCACAACGGCGCGGCAGACGTCCTGCACCACCCGGCGCCATAGCTCTGGATCCCGGATCACGCCCCGGGCCCGGTCGGCCTCGGCCCGCCCCGCTTCGAACTGGGGCTTGACCAGCGCCACGATGTCAGCGGTCGCGAGCCTCACCAGATCAGGCGCCACGAGGCGCAGGGAGATGAACGACAGGTCGGCCACGACCAGCGGCGCCGGCCCTCCGATGACGGCCAGATCGACGCCCCGCACGTCGGTGCGTTCGAACGACGCCACCCTTCGATCGGCTCGCAGACGCTCGTGGAGCTGATTGCGGCCCACGTCGATGGACACGACCGCCACGGCGCCGTGCTGCAGCAGGCAGTCGGTGAACCCGCCCGTAGATGCGCCCACGTCGATGGCCCGTGCCCCCGACACGGCGATGCCGAAGCCGGCCAGCGCAGCCTCGAGCTTCGGCCCGCCCCTGGACACGTAGCGGGGCGGGTCGCCGGCCACGACCACCGCCTCGGCCGGGTCGACCAGGCGGGACGCCTTGGCCGCCGGAGACCCGCCGACGGTCACCCGCCGCTCCTCGATGAGTCTGAGGGCTTCGCTGCGGCTCCGGGCGACGCCGCGGCGCACCATCTCGATGTCGAGGCGGCGGCGCCTAACAGTCACCGCGCACAGGTTAGGGCTCGGAGTGAGCGCAGAATGATCGGCAGCCGTCGCGGCGCAGCGTGGTCATTCCCGCTCTTGTTCGCTTCGTTGACCCAGATCTTTCAGTAGGCGGTTGTGGTGGGGTTGGTTGGGGGGTTGGTTGTGGTGTGGTGGCGGGCCCGGGGGCGTGAGAGTGGGTGTGGGTGTGGCACAACCCCCGCCCGGAACCGCGACGCGAAATCCCACGGCCAGCACCGGGGTGCGCTCCCGACGCTGGCCGTTCAGAGCTGACCGGGGTGGGGCGGTCTCAAGGCCATCGCCGTCTGCTCGATGCTGGTCCGGAGGAGTGTGTTCGGGTGGGCGACAGATCGGCCATGATGGCCGGTTGTCCAAGTCAGCATCCAACCGGTGGCGGATCCGAGTATGGCACAGCGCCTCAGCTCGCCATGCACCATGCGTAGTAGGCGACCACCTCGGCACTGTCGGCGGGTGTGACCACAAGCACCGTGCTGGCACCGGCTGCGTGGGATTGACGAGCGTGACGCCTCAACCACTCGGTCTGCTGCCCGGACCGGCACACGAAGCCTGATAGTTCGTCGCCTGGCTCCAGCAGGCGCGGCGACCGGTACTGGGGCGTCACGCGTCAGCGAACGGCGAAGGGCGCGACATCAACTCTCGCAGCCCGGGAAGATCACGGACGGGAGCATGCGCACGGGGCGGCGGCTGCGCCAGATGTGCGCTACAATGAAGTAACACTTCCGAGAGGACGCGAAGATTGTATGGCGAGATCCGCAGATGGGCGCAGCAGCTGCCGGTAGGCCAACTGATCGATCTCGACGACGCTCAGAGCGCCTTCCCCGACAAGTCACGAGACGCTCTCAAGATGGCCTTGCGCCGACTCTGCCGTGGCCCCGATCCGCTCATAACGCGCGCCTGCCGCGGGATTTACTGCAGGCGCCGAGTCGGAGCCCGGTATTCGACGCCAGTGCCGGCGGCGGCGCGCAACGCCTTGCCGTGGCGTGTCGCAGGACCAGGTGCCGGAAGCAGTGGCCCCGATGTGATCAACCAGATCGGCTGGAGCACTCAGGTGTCGCCTCGTCTGTGGGTGGCAGTCGTCGGGCGCCCGCCCAGGTGCCCTGAGAGCGGCGCGGTGTTCGTTGGACGCTCCAATACCAAGCGCCTGGGCCTGCGGCGGTGGGAGGTGTCGTTGCTTGAGGCGGTCCGGTGCTTCGACGACTGGGCCGAGATGACGTGGAGTGACGCGCTGGAGAAGTTCAGACGGAACACGCTGCGCGGCTACTACAGCGACGATGTACGCCTCAGCCCCCTGCTCGAGACGGCCGAGGCAGAACGCGGGCTGGGGCCGGACTTCCTGCCGAGATGCCGCGCCCTTGCCGCGGCGGCCACGTCAGTAGTGGCAGGCGGCTGATGCGCCGCCGGTGCGCCGGCAAGGTGCAGATCCCGGGCGGGTCATGTCCTTGCAAGCTCCCGCCGCAGACCGGGTCCGAGTTCTGCCACCAGCATTCGCCCGCGGCCCGGCCACTGCCTCCAGCGCCGCCGGTGCGCCGTAGTAAGCCCCAGCCGCCGACAGTGGCCAGACCAGCCGCCAGGCCACCAACGGCAAGCTCGGCCGACTCCGGGTCCGACGCCAGACGGGCTGGCGCTGGGTGTGTCCGAGACATCGTCTCGCTCGTCACTAGCGGCGATGTCTGGGATGGCATCCTCGACGCTCTGGCCGACAAGTTCGGCCAGTCCCAGAACATTGAGGCAATGGTCCACAAGGATCTCTATGTGACCGAGGCGATCCGCCATGCGATAGCGCCCTCCGCGGCGTGCCCCGAAGCCTTGGTGGTGTTCAAAGGCGGCACGTCGCTGGCGAAGGCATACCCGATCCTGCATCGCTTCTCA
>LXNI01000170.1_pt1 | contig 81227 bp, 73 predicted proteins | sample 809091 | NCBI WGS metagenome assembly LXNI01 (sample SAMN04870527, study PRJNA318959) | sponge metagenome | biome: 01000161; feature: marine sponge reef; material: water | host: Sarcotragus foetidus | place: Greece: Milos, Mediterranean Sea | collected 2013-05-29 | depth 5-7 m
CCACTGCCATTGTGCCAAGGTCAACGCCACCCGGGGAGCGGCGACCATCGCCGCCTCCCCGGGACTCCCACCCCAGTTACATGACAGCGGGGTGTTCAGAGCCCGAACATGAGGGTTTGGAACAGCGTGGCGTAGTATCCACGTTGGCTGCAGGCGTGCCCTTTCGAGGAAAACAGACCCGTCATGAGCGAAGACAAGATCTATCCCGTACCCGAGGACCTTGCCAAACGAGCGTGGGTGGACGAAGCCGCCTACCGCGAACTCTACCGCCGGTCGTTGGAGGACCCGGAGGATTTCTGGCGGGAGCAGGGCGAGCGCCTCGACTGGATCAGGCCGTACAGCCAGATCAAGGACGTCTCCTACGACGCAGAGGACCTGCACATCCAATGGTTCGCCGACGGCGCGCTGAATGTGGCCGCGAACTGCCTCGACCGGCATTTGCGGACCCGGGGCGAGCAGACCGCCATCATCTGGGAGGGAGACGAACCGGGCGACGACGCTCGAATCACTTACCGGGAGTTGCACGAGAGCGTTTGCCGACTTGGGAGCGCTTTGCGGGCATTGGGTGTATCGAAGGGCGACCGGGTCACCATCTACATGCCCATGATCCCGGAGGCGGCCGTAGCCATGCTGGCGTGCGCCCGGATCGGCGCCGTTCACTCCGTGGTCTTCGGGGGATTCTCGCCGGAAGCATTGCGGGGACGAATCGAAGATTGCCGGTCGAATGTAGTCATCACCGCCGATGAAGGCGTGCGCGGCGGCAAGCGCATCCCGCTCAAGGCCAACGTGGACGCCGCGCTGGCCGCGGAGGGCGAGATCGACGTGGAGACCGTGATCGTGGTCCGCCGCACGGGCGCCGAGATCCAATGGCAGCACGACCGCGACCACTGGTACGACTACATCACCAGCGCAGCGGACCCCTACTGCCCGGCAGAACCCATGAATGCAGAGGATCCACTCTTCATTCTCTACACGTCCGGGTCCACCGGTCAGCCCAAGGGGGTGCTCCACACCTCCGGCGGCTACCTCGTGTTTGCCGCGCTGACCCACCACTACGTCTTCGACTACCACGACGGCGACATCTACTGGTGTACCGCGGACGTGGGCTGGGTCACCGGCCACAGTTACATCGTTTACGGTCCGCTGGCCAACGGCGCCACCACGCTCATGTTCGAGGGCGTGCCCACCTATCCGGATTCGAGCCGCTTCTGGCAGGTGATCGACAAGCACAAGGTGAACATTTTCTATACGGCTCCCACCGCCATCCGTGCGCTGATGGCCGAAGGCGAGGCGCCGGTAAAGCGAACCTCCCGCAAGAGCCTGCGCCTGCTCGGCACCGTGGGCGAGCCGATCAATCCGGAGGCCTGGGAGTGGTACTACCACGTGGTGGGCGACGGCAGGTGCCCCATCATGGATACCTGGTGGCAAACGGAAACCGGCGGCATCCTGATCACGCCCCTGCCCGGCGCCACCGCCCTGAAACCGGGTTCAGCCACGCGCCCCCTGTTCGGCGTGCAGCCGGCGATCGTCGGCAGCGACGGGCAGGTCCTGGAAGGCGAAGCCATGGGCAACCTGGTATTGCTGGATAGCTGGCCGGGGCAGATGCGCACCGTCTACGGAGATCATCAACGCTTCTTCGAAACCTACTTCAGCCAATACCCGGGTACCTATTTCACCGGGGACGGCGCGCGGCGCGACGCCGACGGCTACTACTGGATCACCGGCCGGGTGGATGACGTCATCAACGTCTCCGGCCACCGCATGGGCACGGCCGAGGTCGAAAGCGCTCTGGTGGCGCACGCCAAGGTGGCCGAAGCCGCCGTGGTCGGCTGCCCGCACCCGATCAAGGGCCAGGGCATCTACGCGTACGTGACCCTGAACGTCGGCGAGGCACCGAGCGACGAATTGCGCAGGGAACTCGTGGCCTGGGTGCGGCAGGAAATCGGCCCCATCGCCTGCCCGGACTGCCTGCAGTGGGCGCCGGGCCTGCCGAAGACACGCTCCGGGAAGATCATGCGCCGCATCCTGCGCAAGATCGCCGAGGATGCGCCCGATGAGCTGGGAGACGTCTCGACCCTGGCCGATCCCGCGGTGGTCGACGAACTGGTCGCCAATCGCATGGCTCTATAGCTCTGAAACTCCGGGGATCCCGGCAAACGCGAAGATCACCCGGACTGCCAACCAAAATCGACAACCGGAGCAAGATTCTGATTAGAATGGCGCCGCCCGCCGGAAAACCCCTGACCGGATGAACGATACCAACCACGAAGTCCGCTACGAAGCGGACGACCGCCCACCGCTCGGTTTGACCGTCGGTCTCGCGGCCCAGTACACGGTCCTCGCGCTCGCCGCGGTCGTGTTGACGCCGGCCATTCTGATCAGCACCGCCGGCGGAAGCGAAGCGTACCTGACCTGGGCCATATTCGGTGCGCTCGCCGTAAGCGGCGTCACCACCATCGTGCAGGCGCTGCGCATCGGGCGGATCGGCGCCGGCTACATTCTGGTCATGGGCAGCACGGCGGCCTTCTTGCCGATGAGCGTCACGGCGATCGTGGAGGGCGGTCCCGCACTGCTGGCCACCCTCATCGTCATGTCATCCATGGTGCAGTTCCTGCTCGGCGCGAAAATGGCCCTGTTGCGGCGCGTGTTCACTCCGACCGTGGCCGGAACGGTGCTCATGCTGATCCCCGTGAGCCTCACGCCCATCGTTTTCGACAAGCTCACGGACGTGCCCGCCGGCGCCCCGGAGGCCGCAGCCCCCGTCACCGGCATCGTCACGCTCGCGGTTGTCGTCCTGGTGGCGCTGCGCCTGTCCGGCGCCTGGCGGGTCTGGGCGCCAGCCATCGGGCTCGCGGTAGGAGGGCTGACCGGTCTCGCCTTCGGTATCTACGACCTCGAGCGGGTCGCGAACGCACCGTGGATCGGGCTGCCCGACTTCAGCGGGTATCCGGGTCTTGACCTTGGCTTCGGCGGCGTGTTCTGGGCTCTGCTCCCCGGATTCATCATGGTGACCCTGGTTGGTGCGATGGACACACTCGGCGACGCCATCGCCATTCAGCGCGCGTCGTGGCGCAAGCCGCGCGCCATCGACTTCCGATCCATCCAGGGCGCCATCAACGCGGACGGGCTCGGCAACCTGCTGTCGGGCGTCGGCGGGACCGTCCCGAACACGACCTACGGTGCGAGTATCGCGATTGCGGAACTCACCGGTATCGCGTCGCGCGCCGTGGGCGTCTGGGTCGGGATCCTGTTCATTGCGCTTGCGTTCCTGCCGAAACTCGTCGCCGTGGTCGTCGCGTTGCCGGGCCCGGTCGCGGGCGCCTATCTCGCGATCATCGTGGCGCTGATCTTCGTTTTCGGCGTGAAGATTCTGACCAACGACGGCCTCGACTATCGCAAGAGCCTTATCGTCGGATTTGCGTTCTGGGTGGGCCTCGCGTTCCAGTTCGACATGATCTATCCCGAGCTTGTCGAGGGGTTTTGGGGCGACCTTCTGGGGCAGGGCATGACCGCCGGCGGCCTCACGGTCATCCTCCTGTCGGGCTTTCTCGATCTCACGGGCAGGCGGCCCAGACGTCTCCGGTCGACGCTCTCGATCGACGCACTCCCCGGCATCGACGCGTTCCTTTGCGATTTCGCCAAGCGCATGCGGTGCGACGAGCCCATGACGAACCGTCTGCGGGCCGTGGCCGAAGAAGCCGTGCACACGCTGCTCGGCGACGGCGAGTCGAGCCGCGAGCGGGATCTGCTGCTCGTGGCGAGGGCAGACGGCCGGTCGGCGGATCTCGAGTTCATCGCAGGCGGCGCGGAAGCAAACCTCGAGGAGCAGCTCGCAATGCTGAGCGAGGGCGTGACGGGCCTGCCCAACGAAGCGGAGATGCCGCTGCGGTTGCTGCGGCACTACGCAACGGCCGTTCGCCACCAGCAATACCACGACACCGACATCGTGACGTTCCGGGTGGAACCGCGGGGGTCCGGCTAAGGCCAAGACCGGTGACTCGCCCGTGGAGCGCTGGGCGAGCGCCGATCGTGCTGCACGACCAATGTCTTGACTCGATGCTCAACTCGACCGGCGACCACTTCAGGTTGGCATTGTCGTACATGTCGTGCGTTCTGGGCATCATGCCCCTTGCTTTTGGCGCGCCGTTACGGAATTATTCCGTAAGCTTTCATAGGAGGCGCATCATGTCGAAAGTCCTGAGATACGAATTGCAATGGGACGAGGAAACTCACACCCTTGCACGACGTGCGGCGCATGCAGCCGGATTCAGCAGCATCAAGGCCTACGTGACTCAACTTGTCAGGCGCGATGCGCCAGAAGTTCTGGAAACCTATGACAAGATCGTTCTGACCAACGAGCAGTTCGACGCGTTTTGTGGAGTTTGCGATAACCCACCCGCACCGAGTCCCGAAATACGCAAGGCAGCGAAGGCTTTAGACGAAGAAGGTTTCTTCCCGCATGAGGGGAATTGAGTTTCTGCCGCTCGACGTCCGATCGGTCAATGTCAAGCAGTTCGACTGCGGCAAGAGTTCCATCAATACCTACCTGCGGCGCTACGCAGCCAAAAACATGACGTTGAATCTCAACAGGACATTTGTCCTTCCGAGTCCAGACACTCAAGGTTCTACCAAACAACGTATCGCCGCATACTACACGCTGGCGCATCAGACAGTAGCTCGTGCGGACATTCCTGTTCACTACCGGCTGCCGCGCTACCCGGTTCCGGTGATTCTGCTTGCGCAACTGGCCGTGGATCTGAATTTTCATGGACAAGGTTTGGGAGCGAAAACACTGGTTCACGCCCTTCGACATGCTTTTCTTATCTCCACGTCACCCAACGGAATTCCTTCGGCAGGCGTTGTTCTTGACGTGCTGGATCAAGATGCATTGGAGTTTTACGGTCATTTTGATTTCTTTGCGCCAATGCTCGACAAGCCAATGAAATTGTTCGTTCCCATGAAATCCCTGGCATCGCTATAGGCCATCTGAACCATTCGGTATCGGACGCTTGCTTGCGGGTGTATTCAATATTGATTAGTCTGAATACACCATTTGGCGGGAGACAGTCCGATGCGGCGCACAACGACGATGACGGTTCGCGTCAGTGGCGCACTCAGCGACTTCGTTGCGGCCAATGTCGGCGAGACCGGCGCCTACGAGAGCGTCAGCGAGTACATCCGCGATCTGATACGGCGCGACAAGACACGGTCGGAGCGTGACGCCTTCCTACGCCTCAAGGCGGAACTGGCACGCGCCTATGCGGCGCCGGATGACACCTACCATGCGCTGTCCGCTGCAGACGTGATCGAGAAAAACAGGACGCAGCCCGGCGCATGACGCCGGTGCGCGTCCAGGATGCGGCGGCTGTCCGCATCGACGAAATTTACCGTTACACCCGCGAGCGCTGGGGAGAAGCCCAGGCGGATGCGTATGTCCGTGGATTGTTCGAAGCGTTCGAGGGCATCGCGTCCGGGGCGGTCGCCTCGCGGCCGGTCGCGGCGGAGTTCGAAGTGGACGGCTACGTTTTCCGATACGAGAGGCATTTCGTGTACCGGAAGACGTTGGCGGACGGAACCATTGGCATTGTCACCGTGCTGCATGAACGCATGCACCAGATAGGCCGATTTCTGGAGGATTACGAGCCGTAAGCCTCTTGCCAACAAACTCTCCCGGAAATCGCCCACTGCTTGCTCGCTGTAGAACTCATCACGCGGCCGGTTCCGCGATTCTTACCGGGCGCCTGACAGCAGGTCCGCCACCCGACTCAATTCCCCAGAGCCGGGTTCGCGCAGCAGATCAGCCAGCTTTTGCAGTTCCTCTTGCGACTTGCCGGCGCGAAATTCCGCGAGGGCCTGCGGGTCTTTTGCAGCTTCTGCCGCGCGAGTTTCGGTCAGCGAACGCCAGCGACTGCTCGATGCCCAGGCTGAGGGCCCGCCAACCGCGACCGGGGAGGCGTTGCCGTTTGCCACATCCCTTGCCCGGAAGTCCTTGAGCACCTCGTCGAACATTTCTATGCCGCAAAGCACGTGTACGACGCCGCCTCTGGAAATCGTTTCTGAGAGAAGCTTGTACAGATCCGAGTCGCATTCATCGTCATGAAACGTCACATCGAAGCCCGGTGACAGCAGATCCCCGAGATCCCCGGTGTTCCGTTGAGGCACCAGGCGGTCGAATGGTGAATGATAGAGGTGAATACGGCTGTCCCGGGACGCAACCGTCTCTGCCGGATCGATGATGTTGGTGAAGCTGTTGAGTTGCAGCATTGTCTTGAGCGTGTCGTAGCGAGCGTCGCCGTCCAGCATCCCGGTAATGAAGTCGCCGGCAAGGTTGTCGCCCTCGAACACTTCGTTGCGTTCAAGACCGATGTCCGCGTACGCCAGCAGGGGCGGCAGAATCCGATCCGTCAGATAGCCCAGAATCGTTTCAGTGTCTACGGTGGGGCACCAGGGATTCCCGTCGCAGCTACCGTTCAGGAGCTGCAGCGAGCCGAGAAACGTTCGATACAGGTCGTGGGGCGCACCGCCGCTGTAGAGTTCCCGCACACGAAGGCCGGTACCGCCGACCTGGTTGGCCAACCATACGCCGAAGGCGCTGTGCCCGCCCTGCGAGTAACCCACGATCGACACATCGGCGTCCTGTGCAGGGTCGTGAAACATCCGGTAGTCGTCGCTGGCCATCACGGCTGCCATCATGTCGAGGGCATTGTTAGCGACCCGGTTCGCCATCAGGTAGGTCTCCGGCTGGTCGGTGCCGCTGGAGGCATCGCCTGCCGAACCGCCACGCCCCCAGTTGTCCGGGGCAACCACCAGGTAGCCCCGACTGGCGATCAGATTTGCAAGCAATTGCCCGGAGCCGGTGGCACTGAGCGCGCCGGGCGTCGAACCGGTGGCGTGGCTCAGGATCACGACCCGGTCCTTCCGTTCGAAGTTCCCCGCCGAGGCGCTTGCGGCGGCGACATCCGGCATGGCGATGAGTCCCGTGAGAAGGGACGGTTCGCCCGCCGGGTTCCTCGATGGGTACGACACGCTGTGGGCGACCACGCCATAGGTCGCACGGGCGCTCAACTCCGTCCACGACCGTTCCGCAATCTCGCCAACGATCCGCGCCACCACGACGGCCAGAAGGTGCGGCTCGATGTCGTCCAGCAGCGAATCCTGGATGTAACGGACGAACAATTCACCGACTTCACTCTGCGGCGTCACTACATGGTCGAGCACGGTCAGAGATTCGCCTCCACCCTGACGCGTGGAGAACTCGAGCGCGCCTCGATACCGGCGGCCGTCATCGGCCGAGGCGTCCACGGTCACACCGTAGGCCGAGACATCGGCTAACTCGCAAGCGAGTTTATGGTCAATGAGGTGATTCTCGTTGCCAGTGCTCAGATCGGTCAACGAACGACGCACGGCGACGCCTGTCGTCCCGCAGCCGCCCGAGTAGGTGAACTGCCAACCGGGGGTTGCGGAATGAACGATGTTCACGCCGCTTGTGGCCGGGTCGACGGTAGTGCCCTGGGCAGGGATGGTATCCAGCAGCGCAATGGGTTCCGGCGGAGGCAACGCGATGGGACGATTACCGCGAGAGTTTCCGCCGTCACCGCCGCCCCCACACGAAACAGCCAGAAGCACGAATCCCAATAACAGCGCGACCTTTTCGCGCTCGAAACGGGGATCCATGCCGGCAGGGATGTTCGGGCTACCCCTCGACGAAGTCCGGCGGCTTCTCCGAGCCCTCGCCGAAGAAGAACTTCTCCATTTCCTGTTCCAGAAAGCGCCGCGCCTTGGGCTCGATGGGCGTCAGTCGGTATTCGTTGATCAGCATGGTCTGGTGGCCGAGCCAACGCTGCCAGGCGATCTTCGAGACGTTGTCGTAGATCCGCTGGCCCAGTTCTCCGGGATAAACGGGACGGTCGAGCCCCTCGGCTTCCGTGCCGAGAGTGATGCAATGGACGGTGCGGGTCACTATGACGTCTCCCTTGTGTGATGCGGTCCGTTCAACGGGTGCTGTCTCTTCAGCAGGACCGCGATGGGTGCGGCAACACCGACTCGGGACTCCTGCTCGGGGTTATACCAGAGCCACCCGTCACGATCCATGAGTGCGTTCGCCGCCGCATCCAGCCGGACCTCCAGCGGGTGAATCATGAGATCGAAGTGGCTGAAGCCATGTTTCAGGGGAGTGCCTGCCAGGTGCCCGGTGACGATCACGCCCAAATGGCGGCGGCACCAACTTTGCGGATCGTCCTCGACCGCCAGTTCCGGCAGGCTGTAAAGCCCGCCCCAGATGCCGCTCGGCGGGCGCTTCTCCAGCAGCACCTCCCGGTCCGCGTTGGTGATCAGCAGCATCCTGACGTTGCGCTGCGGCCTTGCTCGCCGCGGGCGAGGTGTGGGCAGTATCGCCTGCAGACCCTGAATGCGCGCCTTGCAATCCGCGGTCAGCGGACACTCGCCGCAGCGCGGCCGGGTGCGCGTACACAGCGTGGCGCCCAGATCCATTATCGCCTGGGTGTATTCAGCCACTCTCTCTTGCGGCGTATATTGCTCGGCGTGCGCCCAGAGCGCCTTCTGCACCGCCGCGCGGGCGGGCCAACCTTCCACCGCCTCGTAGCGGGCCAGCACGCGCTTGACATTGCCGTCGAGAATCGGGGCGCGCTCGCCATGAACGAGGGCCATGATCGCTCCGGCGGTCGAGCGTCCCACACCCGGCAACGTCATCAGCCCCTCGACGTTTGCCGGGAATTCGCCCCCGAAATCCCGCACGACCTTCCTGGCCGCCGCATGAAGATTCCGCGCCCGCGCGTAATAGCCGAGCCCCGCCCAGTATCCGAGCACCCGGTCGAGTTCCGCCGCGGCGAGATCGTCCACGGCCGGAAACGCCGCCATGAACCGCATGAAGTAAGGCGCCGCGGTAGCCGCCTGGGTCTGCTGGAGCATGACTTCGGAGACCCAAACGCGGTAGGGCGTTGGATCGATCTGCCACGGCAACCCGCGGCGGCCGTGCAGGTCGAACCAGGCAAGCAATCGTTCGGCGAAGGGTTTCACGTTCAACGAAAACTATTGTGTCGACTAACGATGCGGTTGGTCATGATGCTTCGCGTTGTCGGTCAGCGACGAGATCGCATGGTGCGGCATGTCGAACAGATGATGAAGCAAGTTCCCCAACAGTTCCATCGCCAGAAAACAGACGTCAGGCAACTCGACGACACCCCAACACCTATCAGATGAACTGCATCAGTCCAGTGCGCCCTCTCCGCGGTACTTCGTTACAATGGGGACCATCGGCGCGGGCGTCGTATAATGGTTATTACCCTAGCTTCCCAAGCTAGAGACGTGGGTTCGATTCCCATCGCCCGCTCCATTTCGCACAGGTCCATTCCGGACACATGGTTAACACTTTCTGCGGTGACGGGAGAACATTGACGTGAGCGAACTGACCCTGGTGATCGGCAACAAGAACTACTCCTCCTGGTCGCTTCGGCCGTGGCTGATCCTGCGCCACGCCGATATCCCGTTCACGGAGAAACAGGTCCTGCTGTCCGGCGAAAACTGGGAGAAAGCCATCGCCGCCGTATCCCCGTCGCGGCGGGTTCCGGTTCTGCTTCACGGCGAACGGACCATCTGGGAATCCCTCGCGATACTCGAGTACGCCCACGAGCTTTTCCCTGAGGCTGGCCTGTGGCCCGAGGATCGGGATGCCCGGGCGATGGCTCGTTCGATCGCCTGCGAAATGCATGCCGGCTTTGCCGCTCTTCGCACTTGCATGCCCATGAACCTGCGTCGCACGGACCTGAAGGGCAAGGGTCGTGGGCCCGGGGTCGCCAACGACATCGACCGGGTATGCGAGATCTGGCGGGAATGCCGGGACCGCTTCGGCAAGGGGGATGATTTTCTGTTCGGCGGCTTCGGCGCGGCCGACGCCATGTTCGCCCCCGTTGTGACCCGCCTGGACACGTACGGGGTCGAACTGGACGACACTTGCGCCGCTTACAGCCGCGCTGTCCTGACCCTGCCTGCCTTCGTCGAATGGCGCGACGCGGCGCTTCGGGAGCCCTGGGTCGTTGCCGACGATGAGATCGACTGAAATCGGTCACGGCGCGAAGGTCTGTGGCACGACGCCGGGGATCTCCCCCGGATTTCAAATGTGTAAACCATGTCTCCGAAATACTTGTGTAAGCTATGGTTCGCCCAGCACACCGATTCCGAATGGGAGCGATTCCAGTGACCACTGCCCCTGACTCTCTGATGCGTACGCTTGAGCGCACCGCTCAAGGCGCGATTCTGTTAAGTATTGCGACCGCTGCCACGGCCCAGGCGCCCATCGTTCAGCCCGGCGCGCCGGGCGAGTCGGCGCGAGAACTCACCGCCGAGGAAGCGACCGATATCGCGGTCACGAGCTATTCGCCCGCGGACGTGCGGTTCATGCAGGACATGATTCCGCACCATCACCAGGCCGTCCAGATGGCCGAACTCGTGGCCGATCGCACCAATCGGGAGGAGGTGGTCGACGCGGCGGGGCGGATTACGCTCTCCCAGCAGGACGAGATGGAATTCATGGAGCGGTGGCTGAGTGATCGCGGCGAGCCGGCGCCGGACCCGGCGGACCACGCGGGGATGCATACCGGCCACCGGATGGCCGGTATGGCCACTCCGGAACAGATGGCTGAACTTGCCGATTCCCAGGGTACCGATTTCGACCGGATGTTCCTTCAGCTCATGATCACCCACCATGAAGGCGCGGTGACGATGGTGGAGGAATTGCATGATCAGCCGGGTGCGGCCTACGACCCGTTGCTGTTCGAGTTCTCCAACGATGTCAATAACGACCAGACCGCCGAAATCGAGCGGATGCATGCCTTGCTCATCACGCTCTCCGACGACCCGCGCGCCGGTCTCGCGGCCGGCTTCAAGGACGCCGGTCAGGCGATGATGAACCTGCAACTGGTGGCCACGCTGCCGAAACCGCCCGGCTTCTTCGACCCGGAGAACCCGGCCGAACTGCCGCCGGAGCGTCCGCAGGACGACGAGGGCGAGGGCGATGATGACCGCGGGGGGACCGACGATGACCCCGGGGATAATGGCGCCGGTGATGATGCCGACAATGCCGAAGGCGATCGCGATGGCGACGATGCCCAGGACGACGAAGACGAGGACGACTGGGACCGTTCGCCGCTGCTGAGCTTTTCCAACACCGACATGGCCTTCAGGGACGACGTCATGATCGCCGGCAGTTACCACGGATTCAATATCTACCGGCTGGACGAAGAAGGCGTGCCGCAGCCAATCAGTTCCGTGGTGTGCCCTGGCGGGCAGGGCGATGTCTCGGTCGTCGGGGACCTGCTCATCATGTCGGTGGAACAGACCCGTGGACGGCTCGACTGCGGACTCGAAGGCATCGCCGAGGACGTCAGCGATGACCGGTTCCGCGGGATTCGCATCTTCGATATCGGCGACCTGACCCGGCCGGTTCAGGTGGGCGCGGTCCAGACCTGCCGCGGCTCGCACACCCATTCGGTCGTCACGGCCGATGATGACCGGATCATCGTCTACAACTCCGGCACCTCGCGAGTCCGGGAGGAGGAGGAGATGGAGGGCTGCATCGACGAATCGCCCGGCGACTACCGCACTGCGCTGTTTCGCATCGATGTCATCGAGATCCCCGTGGACAATCCCTCGGAAGCTCGCATCGTCCACAGCCCCGCCGTATTCGCCGATCCCGAGGACGGTACCCTGGCAGGGCTCTGGCGCGGGGGCGACCATGGGGACGAAACGCAGGAAACCAATCGCACCGACCAGTGTCACGACATCACCGTGTTCCCGGAACTCGGGATTGCCGGCGGCGCTTGCTCGGGTAACGGCATCCTGTTCGATATCTCCGATCCGTTGAACCCGCAGCGCATGGATGCGGTCGTGGACTCGGGCTTTGCCTACTGGCACTCGGCGACTTTCAACAACGACGGTACCAAGGTCCTGTTTACCGACGAGTGGGGCGGCGGCGGCATGCCGCGATGTCGTGCGTTCGATCCGCTGGACTGGGGCGCGGACGCCATCTATGACATCGTCGACGGTCAACTTCAGTTCCGCAGCCATTTCAAGATGCCGGCTCCGCAGACTGAAAAAGAGAACTGCGTGGCGCACAACGGCTCCGTCGTCCCGATCCCGGGACGCGACATCTTCGTGCAGGCCTGGTATCAGGGCGGCATTTCGGTTCTGGACTTTACCGACTCGGCGAACCCGGTGGAGATTGCATACTTCGACCGCGGCCCCATCGATGAGGAACACATGATTACCGGCGGCTATTGGTCCGCCTACTGGTACCAGGGAAAAATCTACGGTACCGAGATTGTTCGCGGGCTGGACGTGTTCTCCCTGGTGCCCAGCGAGTACCTTTCCGAAAGCGAAATAGCGGCGGCTTCGCTGGCGGACCAGGGCAACGTGTTCAATCCGCAGCAGCAACTGCGCTATGGATGGCCGGCCGAGCCCGTCGTCGCGCGGGCCTATCTGGATCAGCTCGCTCGCGGCGATGCACTGTCGGCATCGCTTGCGGCAGACCTCGATGGCGCCCTGAGCCGCTCGGCCGCAGCGCTTCAGGATGACGCGCTCGACGAGGAACTGGCCGCCGGGCTCGAGTCCCTGGCAGCAGCGGTGGAGGCGGACGCCGGCGACGGCATCCCGGCGGGGCGGGCTGCCGCGCTGGCAGAGACGTTGGACGGGATCGCGGCCAGGTTGCGATAGCAGTTTTCGCCCCGGCGACCGGCGCGCTGACGTACAGGAGTAAAGGGGTTTTTCGTGCAAGTTTTCGCGACGGGGGCGTCGCGCTGACGCGCGGGAACCGAGTCGTTCCATGGAAGTCCGCTGCAAGAGCCAGCCATGACGCAGGTTTACCACCGCAAGGTCCGCAGCTTCGTGCAGCGCGCCGGGCGGACGACGGCGGCGCAAAAGCGGGCGCTGAAGGACCTGCTGCCGCGCTTCGGCATCCCGTTCCAGGAGCGCGCCCTGGATCTCGACCTCGTGTTCGGACGGCGCGCGCCGATCGTGTTGGACATCGGTTTCGGCGACGGATCGGCGCTCTTGACGCTGGCCGCCAATCACCCGGACCGGGACTACCTGGGAATCGAGGTCCACGAACCGGGGATCGGCCATCTCCTGCTGCAACTGGAACGCGCCGGGCTCGACAACGTTCGCATCATCGCCCACGACGCGGTGGAAGTGGTTGAGTTCATGTTGCCGCCCGGGCAGGTGGACGCCGTGAACCTGTTCTTCCCGGACCCCTGGCCCAAGAAGCGCCATCACAAGCGTCGAATCGTGCAGCCGGACTTCGTTCGAAACATTGCCCTGGCCCTCAAGCCCCGGGGATTTTTTCATGTCGCCACCGACTGGGCCGACTACGCAGAGCATGTGGTGTCGGTGATGGCCTGTTGCGAGCAGTTTGAGGCGTTGTCGTCCCGACAGGCTGCGGCAGAGCCCCTGGTCGATCGTCCGACCTCGAAGTTCGAACGTCGCGGCATTGCACTGGGACACATCGTGACCGATCATCATTTTCGCCGGATCGCGTGAGCATTGCCTTCTCGTGCCGCACCCGGCAACCCCACCTACTCAAGTCACGACAGCGCGATCCGCCGATGCCTTGGTGTTCTGAACCAGAATCGATAGAGTAGCCCCACAAGGCCGCGCGGATGGCCGTACGCGGCACCCAGCCAATCCAACACCGCCAGGAAGGATTCGATGATGTTCAAGAACTACCGTTTACTGTTCCCGCTGAGCCTGACCGTCTTTGGCTTTGGATTCATCGCCGGAGACATCGTTCAGTTCACGGGCATTGCCGAAGCCCAGTCAGCCAATCGGGTGTTCGAGCTTCGGACTTATACGTCGAATCCCGGCCGACTCGACGACCTGCACGCCCGTTTCGCCGACCACACAACCGCGCTCTTCGAGCGCCACGGCATGACGAACATCGGCTACTTCAGCCCGCAGGATGCCCCTCTTGCGGAAAACACGTTGATCTACGTCCTTGCACACGACAGCCGCGCCGCAGGCGAGGCAAGCTGGGCGGCATTCAGGGACGATCCGGATTGGCAGCGCGCCTTCGAAGAGAGCCGGCGTGACGGCCCCCTGATTGAGAGCGTGGTGAGCGTGTTCATGGATCCCACGGACTACTCGCAGATGATGTAGGCGGAAATTTCCGATTACCCCTGCCCGGAGCCGCCGATCCAGCGATTTCGAATCTCTGCCAGTTCAGCCTCATCCGCGACGACCTGGCCGTCCACGACACGCAGCGCCACGGCTTGAAGCGCCTCGCCCGGGCAGGGCCCTCCGACGCACACACCGTCGTCTATCCGGAACAGGGCCCCGTGCGAATTGCACAGAATCAGGTCGCCCTCGCGATTCAGAAAACGGTCGGGCTGCCAGTTCAGCGGGTTGCCGGCGTGGGGGCAGCGATTGACGAAACCGCGGACCTGACCGCCCTTGCGCACGGCGAAGAATTCCAGGGGCCAGATGCCGAACCCCCACTTGAACTCTCGGCTGCCGGGATCGGCCAACTCGTCCAGGCGGCAGAGCACGACAGAGCCGGTAGTTGCGCCGGATTTTGGTTTGGCGCCAGCGCTCACGCCACGTTTCGCCGGTCACGCGCCGTCTTGCGTGTGATGATCACGGCCAGCGCGATGGCCGGTATGCCCGCCGCCGATGCGTAGAGGAAAAAGGAGACGTAGTCGGTTGCATCCACCACCATTCCCGAGAAACCGCTCAGCAACTTGCCGGGCAACAACATCAGTGAGGTGAACAACGCGTACTGGGTGGCCGTGTAGGCAGCGTTGGTGAGGCTGGAGAAATAGGCGATGAACACCGTGCCCGCGAACCCAACGGCAAAGTTGTCCGCGCTGATCACGCCGGCCAGGTACCGGATGTCCGCAACGCCATGGAACGCCAGGGCCGCAAAGCAGAGGTTGGTGACGGCCACCAGCGCCGTGGCGAACAGCAACGGACGGACCGGGCCGTAGCGGCTGACCACAATGCCTCCCACGAACGCGCTGCCAATGGTTACGCCGAAGCCGAACAACTTCGCCACTGTGGCGATCTCTGAGCGCGTGTAGCCCAAGTCCAGGTAGAACACGTTGGCGATGTTGCCGAACAGCAGGTCGCTGATCCTCGACAGGCCGATGAAGATCAGCACCAACAGAGCGAAGGCCCCGTTGCGCCTGAAGAATTCCGCGAAGGGGCCGATCACCGCATCGCCGAACCATGCCACAACACGGTCTGGCCCGAAGCCGCCTCTATCGTCCTTCGCGGTTGCTGCGACGTTGCCCTCGGGCTCGTTGATGATCAGCACGGTCACCAGGCCGACCAGCATGCACGCCGCCATGACGGTATAGGCGGCGTCCCACGAGAAGAATTCGGACAGGTACAGTGCTCCGGCACCACTTACCAGCAAAGCGATGCGGTAGCCGAGTTGGTAAGTGGCCGCCATGGCACCCTGATCCTCGACCGCTACCGCCTCGATCCGATAAGCGTCGATGGCGATGTCCTGAGTGGCGGAGCAGAAGGCGACGAACACGGAAAACAGGGCAACGGGCATCAGCGCTGCGCTGGGGTCCAGCCCGGCCATGCCCAGCAGGCCCGCGACGATTCCAAGCTGCGCGATCAGCATCCAGCTCCTGCGCCGGCCGAGGACGCGGGTGAGTACCGGAAGCGGCAGGCGGTCCACCAGGGGCGCCCAGCAAAACTTGAGCGAATAAAGCAACCCCACCCAGGCAAACATGCCGATGGCCGAGCGGCTGACTTCATAGGTGCGCAACCACGCGCTCAGGGTGGAAAACACAAGCAGGAAGGGCAGCCCCGCCGAAAAACCCAGAAACAGCATCCCCATGACTCGGGGCTTGAGATAGACGAGGAGATTCTCGCGCCAATCGTGGGCTGCGGGAGGAGGGGCTGCCGGAGCGGAAGCATTCGTCATACGGTGATTTGCAACCGATCAAGGCCGCCCAGTAACCGCGGTTGCGCTGTATGATACAGGAGCGCGTTTCCCCTCATCATGCATAGTCACAAGACGCAATTTCTTGAGTTGTCCCTCGAACTCGGTGCACTCCGGTTTGGCGAGTTTGAACTCAAATCCGGGCGGATCAGCCCGTATTTCTTCAATGCCGGCGAATTGAGTACCGGTCGCGCTGCCGCCAGTCTCGGCCAGTGTTACGCGGCGGCCATGGCCTCGGCCGATATCCGCTTCGACATGCTCTTCGGTCCGGCCTACAAGGGCATTAGCCTGGTTGCCCTCACCGCCGCCGCGCTGGCTGAACACCACGGACTAGACCGCCCGTATGCATACAACCGCAAGGAAGCCAAGGACCACGGCGAAGGCGGATCGAGCGTCGGCGCGGCCATCTCCGGCCGTGTCGTCATAGTCGACGATGTGATGACCGCCGGTACCGCGGTCACCGAGGCCGTGCAGATCATCGAAGCCAGCGGTGGCGATGCCGCGGGTGTGATTGTCGCGCTCGACAGGCAGGAGGTCGCCGTCGGAAGCAGGCGCTCGGCCGTGCGCGAACTGGAGCATCGGCTCGGCATTCCCATTCTCAGTATCGTCTCGCTGGACGACCTGGTAGCCCACATGCAGGAACGCCCGGAGTTTGCGCAGCACCTGCCGGCCATGCGCGCCTATCGGGAACGTTACGGGGCGAAATAGCCGACTTGCGCCGCCGCCACCGGCGCAGCGTCCACTGCTGCGCCATCCAGTTTGATTCGATACCGCCCGCTTCGGGCGCGGAATCCCTGACCGTTCCGTTCAAGTCGTGCCGGTGTGACCGAACCCCCCGGCACCCCTGGAGCTTTCGGCAAAGGATTCCACCACTTCGAAATCCGCCTGCACCACGGGCACGATCACCAGTTGCGCGATGCGTTCGCCCGGCTCGATCCGAAAGGGCTCCGAACCGCGGTTCCAGCACGATATCAGCAATTCTCCCTGGTAATCCGAGTCGATAAGCCCTACCAGGTTGCCCAGCACGACCCCATGCTTGTGGCCGAGACCGGAGCGGGGCAGGATCACGGCGGCCAGCCCGGGATCTTCCAGGTGAATGGCGATACCGGTGTGTATCAGCTCGCACCCGCCGGGAGACAGCGTCAACGGTTCATCCAGGCATGCCCGCAGGTCGACACCCGCCGAGCCGTCGGTGCTGCGCTTCGGCAGGGGGATTTCCTTGCCGATCCTGGGATCGAGCACATTCAGATGTACGCGGCGCGTGGAAGACGCTCCCATGAGAAGTTCCGGCAACTCTACCTGTGGAACAGGCGGCTAGCCCGCCTGTGTGGAACTCAGTTCGGAACGCATCGCCTGGTAGCGCTCGGCGACCAACTGAATCAGCCGCATGGCCACCACCGTCTTCGGTGCCTGCTCCAGGACCTTTTCGCCACCCTCCCAGAGCACGGTCAGCGAGTTGGTCTCAAGATCGAACCCGCAATCGCGGCCGACCTGGTTGGCGGCGATCATGTCCAGTCCCTTCTTGATCATCTTGCCCCGAGCGTTCTTCTTGAGATTCTGCGTCTCCGCGGCAAATCCAACGGTAAAGGGCCGGTTCTCCAGTGCCGCCACGCTTGCGAGCGTGTCGGGCGAACGCACCAGTTGCAGGTTCATCGTCTGGCCGGTCCGCTTGATCTTCTGGTCGGCGGCGCATTCCGGCTTGTAGTCGGAAATCGCGGCGCAACCGATGAAAATGTCCGCATCATCGATCCACTGATGGACGCCTGCGTACATTTCCTCGGCCGTTTCCACGTCCACCCGCCGGACCCCCCGCGGTGTGGGCACGGCGACCGGCCCGCTCACCAGAATGACCTCGGAGCCGGCTCGCTGAGCCGCTGCCGCCAGGGCATAACCCATCTTGCCCGAGCTTCTGTTGGTGATGTAGCGCACCGGGTCGATGGGCTCCCGGGTGGGGCCGGCGGTGATAACCGTGCGCAGGCCCTTGAGCGAGTGCGAGCCGATGGCGACTGGCTCGGCGAATACCGAGCCGACGATATCCTCGGGCTCCACCATGCGGCCCGGGCCATCCTCGCCACAAGCCTGGTCTCCGTGGGCCGGGCCCAGGATCCGGACCCCGCGCCGTTCCAGCACGCGACGGTTTGCCTGCACCGACGGATGCTGCCACATGGCCTGGTTCATGGCCGGCGCCAGCAGGACCGGCGCCTGGCTGGCAAGACACAGCGTGCTCAACAACCCGTCCGCCAGACCGGCGGTCAGCGACGCCATGAAGTTTGCGGTCGCCGGCGCCACCAGCACCAGGTCGGCCCAGCGGGCCAGCTCGATGTGACCCATCGCGGCTTCGGCGCCTTCGTCCCAGAGATCATCGCGAACGCGCCGACCCGAGACCGCCTGGAAAGTCAGCGGCGAAACGAAGTTGCCGGCTCCCGGCGTCAGGACCACCTGCACCTGGGCGCCCTTCTCCCGTAACCGGCGTACCAGTTCAGGGCTCTTGTACGCGGCAACGCCTCCGGTCACACCGAGAAGAACGCGCATCCCGCTGTTTTGTTCACTTTCGGACATGGTGACGGTTCAGCATATCCCCTGGAACAGCGGTTTGCCACTACACAATGTCCTGAGTTTGAGTACGACTTGCCGAGTTTCATGTACTGCCAATCGGCCCAACGACGTTCAAGATCTTGCAAACCCTGGCAGTGGAGTGGATGTGGGATTGAGTGACTGGCCGCCGTCGGAGCGGCCGCGGGAAAAACTGCTGAGGAATGGAGCGAGAAGCCTCACGGACGGCGAACTGCTCGCCGTTCTGCTTGGACATGGAACAGCCCGTGAGGATGCGCTGGAGCTGAGTCACCGGTTGCTGCGCGCTTGCGGCGACCTGGGCCGCGTGCTGACCGCCAGCCCGACCGCCCTGCGACAGTCGCCAGGCCTCGGGCCTGCCAGGATCGCCCGGATCAAGGCAGCCCTGGAAACCGGCCGGCGCCACCTGGAGGCGCCTGTTCCCCACCGAAGCGCCCTGAGCGCCCCGGAAGATGCAGTACGCTACTTTCGGGCCCGGTTGGCGGATCTGCCCCACGAGGTGTTCAGTTGCTTGTTCCTCGACACCCGTCACCGGTTGATCCGCTACGAAGAGCTGTTTCGAGGCACCGTGGATGGCGCCGCAGTGTACCCGCGCGAGGTCCTGAAGCGTGCGCTGCATCACAATGCCGCGGCGGTCATTTTCGGGCACAACCACCCGTCCGGAGTATCCGAACCCAGCGAGGCGGACCGAGGCATCACCCTCAAGCTGGGCCGGGCGCTGGCGCTGGTGGACATCAGGCTCCTCGATCATCTGGTGGTGACCCGTGACGGGCATGTCTCACTGGCGGAACGGGGCTGGATATAGCTTTGGCCAACGGGTATAGTGCGTCGCCTCCATTGCCTGGCAGCCCGTGGCAATTGCCACGCGCCGCAAGCACCTTTTGAGGAGCCGTCCAATGTCGAGAGTTTGCCAAGTGACCGGCAAGGGCCCGATGTCCGGTAACAACGTTTCGCATGCCCACAACAAGTCGCGGCGTCGTTTTCTGCCGAATCTTCATACCCAGCGGTTCTGGCTGGAGAGTGAGAAGCGTTTCGTCAAATTGAAGGTCTCGCGCAAGGGCCTTAGAATCATCGACAAGAAGGGCATCGAACAGGTCGTCCATGACCTGCGCGAGCAAGGTCAGAAGATATAGGAGGCCGCCGGTGAGAGAGAAAATCAGACTGCGTTCAACGGCGGGGACCGGCCACTACTACACCACGACCAAGAACAAGCGCCTTCACCCCGAGAAGATGAAAGTCAAGAAGTACGACCCGCGCGTACGCAAGCACGTCATCTACAGGGAAACGAAGATCAAGTAACGGCCCGGGCTTCGGCCCTGCGTTCGCCGCTCGCGCGAACTTGCCTATTCCGCCAGCCTACCCCGCCAGCCGCGGGCTTGGGCGAAACGACTTCAGATACGCCGAAAATTCCTCAAGCGCCTTGATCCCGCTTGCCTCGGCCCGACTGCACCACCGCACGAGTTCCGCCAGCAGACGCTCGTTGCTCAAGTCGGTCGTCTCCCAGAGCGCCTTCAGTTCATTGCGGTACTCCATCACCGTTTTCAGGCTGGGATACTTCTCCATCAGTTCCGCCAGGCGCTGCTGCGACTGATTGTCCAGCAGGCTGGGATGGCGGGTCAGCCATCGCTTGGCTCGGCGGATCGGCGCCCTCGCCTTGCCCTTGTACTGGCGGATCTCGCCTCGAAGCACCGGAAACGTCACGCTCTTCCTGTAGTGGCGCAGCACGTGCATGCGATTGATGAGAATGGAGCGCAGGGCTTCGATATCCGGGCTCGAGGGCTCCTCCACCAGTTCGGGTTTCGGAGCCACGCGCCTGATCCGGGCAAGCCCGAGGGCCGCGAAGAGCCGCAGGTGCAACCAGCCCATGTCTATCTCCCAGGGATGCTGGGAGAATCGGGCGGAACTCGGGAATGCATGATGATTGTTGTGCAGCTCTTCTCCTGCGACGAACACCGCCAGCGGCCACAGGTTGGTGGAGGCATCTTCGGTTTCGAAGTTTCTGTAGCCCCTGGCATGGGACAGTCCGTTGATGATCCCGGCGGCAAGCAGGGGCATGGTGATCAACTGGAACCCGTACAACGCGATGCCCGGCAGCCCGAACAGGAACACGACCACGAAGAACAGCAAGCCGACGCCCACATTCGGCCAGCGACTGTAGAGGTGGCGTTCGACCCAATCGTCAGGCGTTCCGCGACCGTACTTTTCCACGGTCTCCGGATTGCGCGCCTCCTGCCGGTACAGCTCCGCGCCTTGCAGCAGCACGGTCTTCAGGCCGACGAGCTGCGGACTGTGCGGGTCTCCGTCCCGTTCGCACATGGCATGGTGCTTGCGGTGCACCGCCACCCACTGTTTGGTGATGACGCCCGTGTTCATCCACAGCCAGAACCGGAAAAAATGCCGCAGCGCCGGGTGCAAGTCGACGGACCGGTGAGCCTGCTCGCGGTGGTGATACAGCGTGATGGCGATCAGCGTGATATGAACGCCGATTGCACCTGCGATCACGTAGCCCCAGAAACCCAGTCCAAGAATCCCGTAGTAGTGTTCGGCGACAAACTGCAGCACCGTGATGACTCCTTCCCCCGCAGACATGCCACTATAGCCGAACCGGAAATTCACTCCAATGAACCAACGGAAAGCCCTGGAAAACCCTGATGCCCGAACTGCCTGAAGTCGAGACCACACGCCGCGGGCTGCGTCCCTTCGTCGTCGGGCAGACGATCCGTTCGATCGCTGTTCGGGAACCGCGACTGCGCTGGCCCATCGAGCCCTCGCTCGACCGGCGGCTGCGCGACCAGACCGTCCGGGACCTTTCCCGCCGGGGCAAGTACCTGCTGATAACCGCCTGCGACGGCACGCTGCTCGTACATCTCGGCATGTCCGGCAGCCTGCGATTCCTGCCCGAGGCTCGCGAGCCAGCCCGCCACGACCATTACGACCTCGAGTTTGTTTCTGGCGCGATGCTGCGCTTCAACGACCCCAGGCGCTTCGGCAGCCTGCATTGGTCCGCCTCGCCCGCCGCGCACTGGCTGCTGAAGAACCTGGGTCCCGAACCCCTGGGCGCCGACTTCAGCGGCGATTACCTCTGGCGCGTGTCCCGCGGTCGCCGGGTTGCAATCAAGACGCTGCTGATGAACGGACGCATCGTCGCGGGGCTGGGCAACATTTACGCCAACGAAGCCCTGTTCAGGGCTGGCATTCACCCGACAAGACCGGCCGGACGCGTGTCGCGCAAGCGCTTGCAACAACTCGTCGAGAAAATTGGATATGTGCTGGGCGAAGCCATTCAGGCCGGCGGAACGACGCTGCAGGACTTCGTCGGCGGCGACGGCAAACCCGGCTACTTCCAGCTTGCCCTGGATGTCTACGGCAGGGCGGGAGAACCGTGCGTTCGATGCAAGCGGCCCATCAGGGTTCGCACCATCGGCCAGCGAGCCACCTACTACTGCGCGAACTGCCAGCGTTAGCAGTTCGTGGCAAGAGTCGCGGGCCGCTAATCGACTTCCACGTAGTCTTCACAGGCATCGGTTGCCAGCGTGAGCCCGGGATGCCAGGACCAGGCCTTGTAACCGGTCTTTTCGATGGGTGCGGTGAAATTCACGGGATCGTAAGCCCGGAAGTCGTAGACCAACCGGCCTTCCGTGAGGGTGAAGCGCTCCTCGATCTCGACTTCCTCGCTCTGCGGAATACCGATCAACGGCGGCAGGTCGAAGTACGGCCAGCTGATTCGGGACGTGGTCACGACCAGCGTTTCGCCTTCCCAGCGTCCGCGCGAGTACCCCAGGGGAGACGTGGGAACGTCGCCCGGATCCTCGTCCGCTGCCATGTGAATGAGGCGCGTCAGGTTGTAGTTTTCGGAGCGCAGCAGGATGTCCTCGCCCTGTCGCTCGAACTGGATCGGACGGGCGCCCACCACCGTCATGACGCGCGGCATCCCGGGAATCTCGCAATCGAGCACGGGATCGTGTCTGAGCCCATCGTATGCCTGCCAGGAGGCCCGGGCAGCCGGTGTCAGCGGCGGCTCCTCCTCCACGACGTAGGGCGTGCCGGTGTTACTCATCCACAGGCGGAAAATCCCGCCTGCAGAAGCCTCTTCAGTGATGGTTCCCTCAGCGGGAAGCGGTTCGCCGCCGATATGGTTTGCCGACCACCGGGGATTCCCCGACCTTCCGAACACCAGCTCGGTTCCGCTGGGCAACAGGATGTTCGATGTCGCCAGCCAACGCTCCCTGCGGTTGGAAATCGACCCCGCCGCCCTGATGCGGTCCCCGACCCGCACGTGCCCATCCGCCACTCCGCGCCGGGCGAGCGTGCCGGCATCCGATCCCTCCAGGACCCACAGTTCCTCCGAACCATCCTCTGCGGCCCCCTGAACCGTGATGGTGACATGGGGATTGCGCCACCTGACATCCACCACGACACCCTCGATCTCGCCGGACGGCTGCTCGAAGAACTCGCCTCGGCCGTGATGGGCACTGGCGGAAAGGGGAACCAGCAACGACAAGGCGAAAAGTATGTCAAGCCGACTGAATTGCAATTTCATGGGATTCTCAAGGGTCTGCCAACCGGGACCAATCCTGCCATCCGCCAATCAGGGCGACGAAAACCTCGGCTCACCTACGACGCGCGGGTCCGAGGCCGCGTCGACGTCGCCGCTGCCGAGATCCCAGGTGACGATCTGCAGATTGCCGTTGCCTCTCAACTGGCGGCTGCGGGCCAGGTTGTGGCCAAGGTCCTGCAAGGCCTCCTCTTCCTCGGCGGTGAGCGCCGCGGGCTCGAACATGATCCGGTCGGGAAAATACTGGTGGTGGAAGCGCGGATTGGACGCCATGGTCTCGGCATCGGCGCCTTCGGTCCATGCCAGGCTTGCCAGGAAGACGATGGTGATGATCTGACTGCCGCCCGGCGATCCAAGCAGCGCCACACCGTCTTCGGTGCGGAGGATCGTGGGCGTCATGCTGGAGAGCATCCGTTTGCCCGGCTGTATGCTGTTGGCCTCTGCGCTCAGGAGCTGATAGCCGTTCGGCTGGCCGGGCTTCATCGAGAAGTCGTCCATTTCGTTGTTGAGCAGCACGCCCGTTTCAGGAGCCATGAACCCGCTGCCGAAACCGAAATTGATGGTCTGCGTGGCCGCGACCATGTTGCCTTCCTGGTCGAGCACGGAGAAATGGCTGGTCTGGGGGCCGCCGCCGGCACCGGCGGGCTGTATCCCCGGAAGGCTGTCGCTGGGCGTGGCACGGTCGATTCGCAGACTCGTCGTCTGGCCCGCCGCGTAATATGGATGAGTCAGGATATCCAGCGGGACGTCGATGAAATCGGGATCGCCCAGGTAGGGCCCCCGATCCCGATAGGCGCGGCGCATGATCTCGGTGAGCAGATGCGTCCGCGTGACCCGGTCCGCGGTCGCCAGGTCGTAGCCTGCGAGCATGTTGAACATGTTGATCAATGCCACGCCGCCGGCCGACGGCGGCGGCGTGGTGGTGATGGTGACATCGCGATACGTGCCGATGAGCGGCTCCCGCTCCACCACCTGGTAATTCAACAGGTCCTCGGCGCTCCAGATGCCGCCCTCCTGCTGCACGCCGTGGACGAGGTTTCGAGCCACGTCGCCCGTGTAGAACCCGTCGTGCCCTTCCCGGGCCAGGGTGCGCATGGTCGCCGCGAGCTGGGGCTGCCTGAACAGGTCGCCCGCCACCGGCACCTCGCCCCCGGGGGCGAACACGTCCCGCGCCGCTTCACTCATGGTGGGCGCCCGGCGGGCCAGCCGGCGAACGAACTCCTCATAGGCCGGGAATCCCTCCTCGGCGTATCGGATCGCCGGTGCCAGCGACTCTTCGAGCGACAGACGCCCATAGTTCTCGGCCAGGTGAACCAGGGCCGCGGGCAACCCGGGTATCCCGGCCGCCAGCGGACCATTGCGGGACGCGCCCGGAACCGGATCGCCCGCCTCGTCGAGATACATGTCCTCGTCAGCGGCGCCGGGAGCCGTTTCGCGCCCGTCGATCATCACCTGCAGGCCGTCGGCGGCGCGATGCAACAGGAAGAACCCGCCCCCGCCGAATCCCGACCCGTACGGTTCCACGACGCCCAGGGCCGCACTCACGGCGACCGCGGCGTCGAAGGCGTTGCCGCCCTGCTCCATTACCTCGATACCCGCTTCACTCGCCAGCGGATTCGCGCTCGCCACGGCGGCCCGATTCGGCGTCTGGGCAATCCCGGCAGCCACCCACAACAGCAACACCGGCACAAGCAGTGCGTTCAGCCTGTTCATTCGCATCAATCTCCGAATTTTCGCCCGAGTGCATCGACCACATGAGGCCGCACGAAGGCGGACACGTCTCCTCCAAGCTGTGCGACTTCCCGCACGAGGCTCGAGGAAATGAAAGTATATTTCTCCGTGGGCGTCAGGAATACACTCTCGACATCCCGGGTCAACTGGCGGTTCGTGGCGGCGAGCTGAAACTCGTGCTCGAAGTCCGACACCGCCCGCAGCCCGCGGATGATCACGCGCAATCCATGGCTGCGGGCAAAGTCGACGGTCAACCCTTCGTAACCGGTAACCGTCACGCTCGGCATGTCCCCAAAAGCTTCGACGGCCAGCTCCAGACGCTCCTCCAGGCTGAACAGCGGCGACTTTCCCGGACTTGCGGCAACGGCAACGACCACCCTGTCGAACAGGACAGCCGCGCGGTGCAAAAGGTCCTCGTGCCCCAGCGTGACGGGGTCGAAGGTCCCTGGATACATTGCTGCTACGTTCATCGAACTGGTGGATCGAGCACGAAAGCGGCTATTCTACTCTGCGCTTGCCAGGCGGAGCAGCCCGAATGCCACTCGTGCCGCCCGGCCCTGTTTGACCAGGCGCGCGCGTGGAACGGCGCCGAGCACCTCGTCCAGCGGACGTCCGCCGCGTTCAACCGGGCGCTCCACGTAAACCAGGTGTTCGGGCTCCAGCCAGGCGGTCAGTTCTTCGAGCACTTGCGACAGCCCCATCGTGTAGGGCGGATCGACGAACACCACGTTGAATGAACGCTGCGGCCGCGCCTCAAGAAACTCCAGCGCATCGCAGTTAAACACCCGCGCCTGCGCTGCCAGGGCGCCAATCCGCTCCTCGAGCGTCCGCACCAGAACCGCATCGCGTTCCACAAACGTTGCCTCCGCGGCGCCGCGGGACAGTGCTTCCAGGCCGAGCACCCCTGTTCCGGCGAACAGGTCCAGACAGTGCGCACGCGGCAGCGAAGGGGCCAGCCAGTTGAACAGCGTCTCGCGCACACGGTCGGGCGTGGGGCGCACCTCGGTGCCCGCTGGTACGATCAGCCGCCGGCCCCGCCACCGCCCGCCGACGATGCGTACGCCGGTGGACCCTGTCCGGCTCCTGCTGTGCATCGATCATCCCTCGACGCCGCATCCGTGGCGGCTCCGCGCGCCAGTATAATGCCGCGATCATGATCCGATTCGAGAACGTGCGAAAGCGCTATCCCGCGGGAAGAGAGGCACTCTCCGGGGTCACCTTCCAACTCGAAAAGGGCGAAATGGCCTTTCTGACCGGCCCCTCGGGCGCCGGCAAGAGCACCCTGCTGAAACTGGTCGCGCTGATCGCAAGACCCACGCGCGGAACGGTACTGGTATCCAACCAGAATACCGCACGAATCCCGCGGCGCCGGATCCCGCTGTTCCGACGCAAGATCGGCATCGTCTTTCAGGATCACAAGCTGCTGCACGACCGCACGGTATTCGACAACGTGGCCCTGCCGCTGATGATCTCGTCCCTGCGGCGCCGCGAGATGAGCGGCCGAGTGCGCGCCGCGCTGGACCAGGTGGGACTGCTGCGCTACGAGAACCAGTTCCCCCTGTCCCTCTCCTCCGGGGAGCAGCAGCGCGTCGGCATCGCCAGGGCCGTGGCCAGCCGGCCGGAACTGGTGATTGCCGACGAGCCCACCGGCAACCTCGATCCGCAGCTCTCGCTTGAAATCATGCGCCTGTTCGGGCGCTTCAACGACGTGGGCACCACGGTACTTATCGCCACCCACGACCTCGAACTGATCAGCCGGATGAGCTACCGGCGGCTGTATCTCGAGGCCGGGAGAATGGCGAGCCTCGATGCGGGCCCCTACTGAAGCACGGGCATGGACGCGATCACCCGCTACCTGACGTTGCATGTCGAGAACCTGACCGGTGCCGTCGCTCGCGTCGTGGACCGGCCGCTGGGCAGTCTCATGACCGTCCTGGTCATCGCCATCGCGCTGGTCGTACCCGCCGGATTGCGCGTCATGGTGGACAATGCACGCGCGCTGAGCGGTACCTGGGAAGGGGCCGCGGACTTTACCGTGTATCTCGAGATGGCAGTAGACGAGCCGGCAGCCGAAGCCCTCACCGAGCAGGTCGCGCAACGAATCGACGTGGAGCGCGCCGAACTGCTCAGCCGGTCCGACGCGCTGGCGGAATTCCGCGCCTACTCGGGATTCGGCGGGGCGCTGGACCTGCTGGACGAAAACCCTCTTCCCCACGCGCTCATCGTGCGGCCGGCCGGCACCGGCGCCGACCTCGATCGCCTGGTCGCGGAACTGGATGCGCTGGAGGAAACCGCGCTGGTCCAGCTTGATACGGAGTGGCTGGAACGTCTGCGGGCCATCCTGGACCTGGCGCGCCGCGTGGTGGACGTCACCACGGTGCTGCTCGGCCTTGCGGTCATCGTGGTCATCGGCAACACGATCCGTCTGGAGATCGGCAATCGCCGGGAAGAGATCGAGATCATCAAGTTGGTTGGAGGCAGCGACGGTTACATCCGGCGGCCCTTCCTCTACCTGGGGCTTTGCTACGGCCTCGGCGCCGGTATCCTTGCAGCGCTTATCATCATCCTCGGTCTTGGCCTGGTCGCATCGCCCGCCCGCGCGCTGATGGAGTTGTACGGTTCGGACTACCGCCTGGCGGGCCTCAGTCTGTCCGATACCGCCTGGCTGCTGGGGGTGGGAGGCTTCCTGGGCTGGGCCGGAGCCGGTATCGCAGTCGCGCGGCACTTGCGGGAGATCGAGCCCAGTTGATCGCGAACTGCCTGATTCCGGTTGAATTTCTCCGATCCGGGAACCATATAGAAAGTTAGCACTCTAATCGCCTGAGTGCTAAAATCGCGCGTCCGCGCAGCCGTGGCAGCGAATTTGCGCGGATTTTGGCGAGTCATGTCGACCGGAGGCCAGCCATAGTGACCACAGCGATCGCCCACAACGAGTTGATGCTCGGCAGCCCCATCGGCAGCCTGGACCACTACATCCAGGCCGTCCGGGCCGTGCCCGTGCTCAGCAAGGAAGAGGAGCACGATCTCGCCACGCGGCTTCACGAGAACGAAGACCTGGAAGCGGCCCAGCGCCTGATCATCTCCCACCTGCGATTCGTCGTGCACATCGCCCGCGGCTATACCGGCTACGGACTGCCGCTGGGCGACCTGGTCCAGGAAGGCAACGTCGGCCTGATGAAGGCGGTCAAGCGGTTCGATCCCAAGGTCGGCGTGCGGCTCGTCTCCTTCGCGGTGCACTGGATCCGCGCCGAAATTCACGAATACGTCCTGAAGAACTGGCGCCAGGTCAAGGTCGCCACCACCAAGGCCCAGCGGAAGTTGTTCTTCAACCTGCGCAAGGCCAAGACCAACCTGGGCTGGTTGTCCCACGCGGAGACCGAAGCGGTTGCCGAAGACCTCGGCGTCAGTGCGAGCGAAGTCACGCGGATGGAGCGGCGGCTTTCCGGCCGCGACATCTCCTTCGACGGTTCTCCCACCGACGACGAGGAATACGCGCCGGTGGCCTACCTGCCGAGTCCGGATGCCGATCCCGCCAAGGTGGTCGAGCAGGCCGACTGGCAATCCGCCGCCCGGCAACGACTGGGCCACGCCCTGAACACATTGGACGAGCGCAGCCGCGATATTGTCCAGCGCCGATGGCTGGTGGAGAAAAAGGCGACGCTGCACGAACTGGCCGCCGAATACAACATCTCCGCGGAGCGCATCCGGCAGATCGAAGCGAACGCCATTCGCAAGCTCAAGGTGTCCGTCGCGGCTTGACGCGCGCCCCGCCGCGCACGCGGCGCTACCAGATTTATCCTTCCGATTGCCGCGCCACCCGTGCGCGGACCCTCACGATGCGTCGAGTGCTGCGATGCCATGCGGTACAGTCTCCCTCAGCGGTTGCAGGCGAAACGCCTCACCCGGAGGGGTTCCCATCACGCAACGGTTCGGGACGATTCGATGAATACGAGCAAGCTCATCGCTGTGGTGGAGGATGAGATCGCGATCCGCGACAACTACCTGGCGGCGCTCAGGCGGCAGGGTTATCGCGTCGCGGGATACTCGTCACGCCGGGAGGCACTTGCGGCCTTCGACGTGCGCCTTCCCGATCTCGTGATCATCGACATCAACCTGGTCGGCGAGGTCGAGGGCGGCTTCGAGCTGTGCCGGGAACTCAGGGCTCGCTCGACACAATTGCCGATCATCTTTCTCACCGCCCGGGAAAGCGAGCTGGACGCCATCTCGGGACTGCGGCTGGGCGCCGACGACTACCTGACCAAGCGCATCAGCCTGGAGCACCTGCTCGCCCGGGTCGCCGCCCTGTTGCGACGGGTCGAGGCCCTGACTTCCGCTGCGGCCGAACCTCGGCTGCTCAGCCAGGGGCCACTGGAAATGGATCTGGACCGGGTGAGCGTCGCCTGGAACGGCGCGCCGGTCCCCCTCACACTCACCGAATTCTGGGTCGTGCATGCGCTGGCCCGCCACCCCGGCCACGTACGCACGCGCGACCAGCTCATGGCCGCGGCCAACGTGGTGCTCGATGACGGCAGCGTCACCTCCCAGATCAAGCGTATCCGCGCCAAGTTCACCGCCGCGGACCCGGATTTTTCGGCCATCGATACCGTCTACGGCATGGGCTATCGCTGGCTCAGCCCCCAGCGCGTCCCGGGAAGCTGATCGTGTCGCTGCGCTTCCAGCTCCTGGGCCTGGGCCTGCTGACGCTGGTCCTGCCCTGGGCAGGGTACCGCTACGTACAGGAGTTGGAAGGCGCACTGCGATCCGGCCTGGAACAGTCGCTCCTGGCTGCCGCCGAATCCACCGCGGCGGCGTTGCCGGAGCGAAATCTCCGCACAGGCACCATCCGTCCCGCTGCCCCGCAGTCCGAGGTCATGTATGCCCACCCGCTGACTGCCGAGCCGCTCATCGACGGTTATCGCGACGACTGGAGCAGCCCGGAGACCACGGGCCTGCCCCTGGGTGCGGCGGGGGGGCGCATCTGGATCGGCCTGTACGGGCGAAGCCTGTTCCTGTTCCTGCATTACCCGGATTCGTCCGTCGTATATCAACGCGCGCCGGGAGAAACGCCCTACGGCGACCGCGTGCTGGTCGTGGTCGAGTCTCCACAGCCGAACTGGCTCCTCTTCCACACGGCCGCGCCCGGAAGCCTCCGCGCCCAGCAAACCACGGCGCCGTTGTTCACGCCGACGGGACGCCTCGATGCCCGGGTACCGGGGTTCTGGCGAGAAACCGGCGACGGGTTCGACGCCGAGATCAGGCTGCCGCTCGGCCTGGCGGGCCAGCGGCTCGGTGTCGCCGTCGTCGATGTCGATCCCGAGGGATCGGACGCAGCAGCGGCGCCCTACCGGGTCACTGTGGAGAGTTCCTGGCGCGGCGACGACCCCGGCGTGCTGCTGTACCGGCCAACCGACCTCGCCACATCCGCAGCACAGTTCGTGCAGTCGGGAAGACGATTGGTCATCGTCGGTCCCGCCGGCTGGATACTCTTCGATGAGGGCGAGATCGACCCCCTATCGGTCGGCTTCGACGACCGGAGCCCGAGCCTCATGGAGCGGATCTATCGGTTCATTCTCAGGCGCGACGACCCGCCGTTCACGGGGTTCGAGGAGCCGGCCGGCCGCCTGGGCCGCGGTCCGCTTCAACCGGTTCTGGACGGCGGAGCCGTGACGGCCTGGTTCGCCCGCGGAGGGGATGAAAGCGCGGTGGTTTCAGCCGGCGCTCCCATCCTTCGCGGCGAGGAAATCCTCGGCGCGGTGATCCTGGAGCAGGGCAGCGACTCGATCCTGACGTTGACCAATGCCGCCCTGGTGCGCCTGCTGAGCGTGACCTTCCTGGCCATGCTCATTGTCGCGGCCGGGCTGCTGAGCTACGCGACGGTGCTGTCGTTCCGGGTGCGGCGGCTTTCCCGCGCTGCGGAAACGGCGCTGGGTCCGAAGGGAGAAATCCGCGCCGCGCTGCCCGGACGCCGCGCGGGAGATGAAATCGGCGACCTCGCCCGCAGCTTCAGCGATCTGCTCAACCGGCTGCGCGACTATACCGCCTACCTGACGACGCTTAAGGCCAAGCTCGCCCACGAACTCCGCACACCCCTGGCCGTGGCATCCACATCGCTGGAAAACCTGGAGCGCGAGCCCCACGGCGCCAACCTGTCGCCGTACCTGTCGAGGCTCAAGGAAGGTATCTCCCGACTCGACGGCATCCTCGGCTCCATGACCGAAGCCACGCTCATCGAGCAGGCAATTGCCTCCACCGAACCGGAGGAATTCGACCTGGGCGCGGTGCTCGCCAGTTGCACCTCCGCTTACCGGGACGTCTATCCCGGCCATACGATCGAATACGAATGCAGTGCACCCGATACCACCGTGCTGGGATCCGGGGAACTCATCGTGCAGATGATGGACAAGCTCATCGACAACGCAGTGAGCTTCAGCCCCACGGATGCTCCAATTCGGGTGACCCTGAACGGCACGGTGCGAGCAGTCGAGATCAGCGTCGTCAACCGCGGGCCGGGCCTACCGCTGGCCATGCGCTCGCAACTGTTCGACTCACTGGTCTCGATTCGCCGGGAACGCGACGGCCGGCATCACCTCGGGCTGGGGCTGCACATCGTATCGCTGGTGGCGGACTTTCATCGCGGCACCGTCCGGGGCGACGATTTGCCCGATGGCAGCGGCGTGATTTTCACCGTATCCATGCCGGTCAAGGGGGCCCCGCCGCCGGCCGGAATCCAGTGATTCGTCCCGCTTCTTCCGACACCGCGGCCTGATTCCGGGGCCGTGACAAATCGCCCCGATGTGCTATCAATACCCGCGTGGGTTTACAATGTGAGCAATTGAGCCGATTGCGGTGCCGATACCGCGCTTGAGCAAACGGGGATTGACATGTTTGAAGGATCCAGGAAAAAGGCATCAGCCAAGGCCGCCCAGCAGAAGCCCGGCATGGGCATTATGGGCAGGGGCGGAGGCGCTCCGGCGAAATCCGCCGCCGGTTCGGGTGGCGACGACGCGGCAAAGCGCGAGGCCCGACCTGCGCAGCGCAGCCGTGCCGAGGAAATCGTCTCCATCGGTTCAGCCGTCACCATCCGCGGCGACGTAACGGGGAAGGGCGACCTGGTGATCAGCGGCCGATTGGAAGGCACGGTGGATTTGCCCGAAAACGATGCCAATATCGAGGCGTCGGGGTTCATGGACGGTGGAATCCTCGCCAACAACGTAAACATCCGGGGCAAGGTGCAGGGCGATATCGAAGCCAGGAGAAAGGTGACAATCTTTGCCACGGGCGCGGTGCTCGGCACCATCATGGCACCGAGAATCCAGATCGAGGACGGCGCCAGGTTCAAGGGCCGGATCGATATGGATACAGCCAAGCCCGCAGCCGCCGCCAAACCACCCAAGAAGGCGCCGGCACCTGCGCCAGCCCGGGCGCAGAAGGCAGCCCCCGGATAGTCTGATCAGCAGCCCGGGCCAGTCGCCGGGGCTTCAGGCGCAAGGATTGCTCGGCGCAGTCGCTCAGCGATGCGATGCGCCGGATCGCGCGGCTATGAGATCGATGCCAGCGCCGCTTCCGACGATCTGTGGATGTCGATGATCTGGTCGAAGCCAATGACTTCAAACGCGCGGTCGATCCCTTCAGCGAGTGTACAGATGGCGAAGCGCCCATTGTGGTTGGAGATTCGCTTTGCAAGCAACAGTACTTCGCGCAGTCCCGCCGTGCTGATGTAGGTCATTTGCTGGCAATCGAGCAGGACGCAGCCGCCCCATTGGTCGCCAATGGCCTGTTTCGCCTCAACCCCGAATTGCGTGGCCATTTCCCGGTGCACTCGCCCCTCGACCGCCACGATCACAACGTCGTCTTCCATCCTGCTGGTCACCTTCATTTTGCGCACCCCCACAGGGCGGTAATCTCAGCTTCCTCGTTCCAGGCTCGCACAGGCTTGGCGTACGGTCGCCCGGATCCCGGCACGACCGGGAAACCCCGAGCACGCCTGTGTCCATAATCCACTGTACTACCCCGAGACTCTCTTTTAAACCACCGCACAGCCCGGATCGCTGTCGACAATGGCGTTCTTACGCTCTGCCACGGGCTGTCAGGCGCAGGTGACCCCGGTTCCGCCAATCCCGCAGTAACCCCCAGGGTTTCTGGCCAGGTACTGTTGATGGTAATCCTCGGCGTAGTGAAACGTCCCCGCCGGCGCAATTTCGGTGGTTATCCTGCCGTAACCCGCTTCCTCCAGAGACGCCTGGTAGGCCTGCATGCTCTTGTGAGCCGCCTTGGTCTGACTGTCATTGTGGGTGTATATCGCGGAACGGTATTGAGATCCGACGTCCGCGCCCTGGCGCATGCCCTGGGTAGGATCGTGGGACTCCCAGAAAAGCTGCAGCAGCCGTTCGTACGCCACCACCGCGGGATGGAACACCACCAACACCACTTCGGCGTGCCCGGTGCGTCCGCCGCAAACTTGCTCGTAGCTCGGATCCGGCGTGGTTCCCCCTGAATAACCGACGGCGGTGGAATAGACGCCGTCCAGTTCCCAGTAGCCGCGCTCGGCTCCCCAGAAGCAACCCATGCCGAACAACGCCTGCTCCGTATCCTGCGGAAAGGGCGGGCGGATCCGGCGTCCGGTGACGAAGTGAAGGTCCTGTGCCTCCGATGGACGCCCTCGCTGCGTACGGCCCACCCAGTTAAGCATTGGCAGCACCCATGGCGGCGCCTTCGGAACGCCGGCCGGTCATTTCCATCGACAGCCACTCGTCTATCGCTTCAGCCGCGCCGCGGCCTTCGTTGATAGCCCATACCACCAGGGACTGGCCCCGGCGGCAATCTCCGGCGGCGAAAACGCCCGGCACACTGGTGCGATAATCGCCGTGCGCGGCCTGGTAGTTGGAGCGTGCATCCAGGGCAACGCCGAGCGGCCGCGCCACGTAGTCCTCGGGGCCGAGGAAACCCATGGCCAGCAGGACCAGGTCGGCCTTCAGCGTTTTCTCCGTGCCTTCGAGTTCGACCAACTTGCGGGTGCCGTCAACCTGCTGCCACCGAATGTTGACCGTGTGCAGCGCGGTGACTCCGCCGTCGGTGCCGGAGAATGACTTGGAGAGGACGCTGAAGCTGCGCGGATCGGTTCCGAACCGGGCTGCGCTCTCTTCATGTGCGTACTCGGTGCGAAATATCAACGGCCACTCGGGCCATGGATTGTCGGGAGCGCGTTCTGCGGGAGGTCGATCCAGCAATTCCAGGTTGACCAGGCTGCGGCAACCGTGGCGCAGCGCGGTGCCGATACAGTCCGCGCCGGTATCGCCGCCGCCAATCACGATGACGTCCCTGTCCCTGGCATCGATATAGCGGCCGTCTCTGAGCCCGCTGTCGAGCAGGCTGCGGGTGTTGGCGGTGAGAAACTCCATGGCGAAGTGGATTCCCTGGAGTTCCCGGCCCGGAATCGGCAAGTCGCGCGGCCTGGTCGCCCCTGTGGCGAGCAGCACAGCATCGTACCGGGACCCAAGTTCGTCCGGGTCCACGTTCACGCCCACGTCAGCGCCTGTGCGGAATTCAATTCCGCTCTCAGCCATCATCTGAATCCGTCGGTCTACCAGCGACTTTTCGAGCTTCATGTTGGGAATGCCGTACATCAGCAGCCCGCCGATCCGGTCTTCACGCTCGAAGACCGTCACCTCGTGTCCCGCCTTGTTGAGCTGATCGGCGGCTGCGAGGCCCGCGGGCCCCGAGCCGACCACCGCCACGGTCCTGCCGGAGCGCTGTTTCGGCGGGTCGTGCCGCACCCATCCTTCGGCAAAGCCCCGGTCGATGATGGCGTTCTCGATGTTCTTGATGGTGACCGCAGGGTCGGTGATGCCCAGGACGCAGGCGCCCTCGCACGGGGCCGGACAGGTTCGGCCGGTAAATTCCGGGAAGTTGTTCGTCTGGTGGAGACGATCGAGCGCCGCTTTCCATTGACCGCGATAAACCAGGTCGTTCCATTCCGGGATGAGGTTGTCGATGGGGCAGCCGGTCGCCGTCTGGCAGAACGGAACCCCGCAATCCATGCACCGGGCGCCCTGGCGCCTCAACAGGGAGTCGTCCGGATCGGTGAAGATCTCCCTGAAATCCCCGATCCGTTCCGCAGCGTCCCGATAGGGAACCGCGCTTCTGGGAAACTCCAGAAAACCCGAGTGCTTGCCCACCCGGGTCACCTCTCGGCGACCAGGGGCAGCGGCGGAGGCGCGCTGACCGCCGAGACCTTGGCCGGGTCCCGCCGCTTGCGTTCGGCGAGGACCCGCTTGTAGTCCGTCGGCATGACCTTGACGAATTGCGGCAGCACCCTGTGCCAGTCCTCGAGCACACCCGCCGCCACGCTGGATCCGGTGTGTTGCCGGTGCAGCTCGATCAGGCGCCGCAACTCGGCGATGTCGGAGGGATCTTCGACGTTCTCAAGCTCAACGGTCTCGGTATTGCACCGGGTACTGAAGCTGCTTTGCGGATCCCAGACATAGGCGACGCCCCCGGACATGCCGGCGGCGAAATTTCGCCCGGTCGGACCCAGAACCACCGTGCACCCGCCGGTCATGTACTCGCAGCCATGATCGCCCACGCCTTCGATGACCGCCTCGGCGCCGCTGTTACGAACGCAGAAACGCTCGGCCGCACGTCCCCGGAAGAAGGCCCGTCCGCCGGTGGCGCCATAGAGGGCAACGTTGCCGATGATGACGTTCTCCTCGGGTACGAAGGTGCTCTGCCGGGGTGGGTAGACGACCAGCCGGCCACCGGATAGCCCCTTGCCGACGTAATCGTTGCTGTCGCCTTCGAGTTCGAGCGTGATTCCCTTCGCCAGAAACGCTCCGAAACTCTGTCCGGCCGAGCCGTCCAGCTTGATGTGGATGGTGTCGTCGGGGAGCGCGGCTTCGCCCCTGGCCTTGACCACCTCGTGGCTGAGAATCGTTCCCACCGTGCGGTTGGTATTGACGATGGGCAAATCCAGGCGCACGCGCCGGCCGTGGTGAATCGCGTCCTGGGACAATTTCACCAGCCGCTGGTCCAGTGCCCTTTCAAGGCCGTGATCCTGGGCAATTGTGCACCTGACCTCGACATCCTCGTGGGGCTTGATCGCCGGCGTCAGTATGGGCGTCAGGTCCAGTCCGTCAGCCTTCCAGTGGTCGACCGCGTCGCGGATCTCGAGCGCATCGACGCGACCGATCATGTCGTCCATGCGGCGGAAGCCCAGTTGCGCCATCCATTCCCGCGCCTCCTCGGCCACCAGGAACAGGTAGTTGACGACGTGCTCGGGCGTACCGGTGAATTTTTCGCGCAGCACCGGGTCCTGGGTCGCGATCCCCACCGGACAGGTGTTGAGATGACACTTGCGCATCATGATGCAGCCCAGGGCGATCAGCGGACCCGTGGAGAAGCCCATCTCCTCGGCACCGAGCAAAGCGGCGATCACCACATCCCGCCCGGTCTTCAGTCCGCCGTCGGTCTGCAGAATGACCCGGCTGCGCAAGTCGTTCATCACCAGGGTCTGGTGAGTTTCCGCGATGCCCAGTTCCCACGGCAGGCCGGCATGCTTGATGCTGGTGAGCGGCGAGGCCCCCGTGCCGCCGGAATCGCCTGAAATCAGAATGTGATCGGAATGCGCCTTGGCCACGCCCGCGGCGATGGTGCCCACGCCCACCTCCGAAACCAGCTTGACGCTGATCCGCGCTCCCGGGTTCGAGTTCTTCAGATCGTGGATGAGCTGGGCGAGATCCTCGATGGAGTAGATATCGTGGTGCGGCGGCGGACTGATGAGCCCCACGCCCGGCGTGGAATAGCGGATCCGCGCGATGGTCTCGTCCACCTTGCGCCCCGGGAGTTCGCCGCCTTCCCCGGGCTTGGCGCCCTGGGCCATCTTGATCTGCAATTCGTCGGAGTTGGTCAGGTACCAGATGGTGACTCCGAACCGCCCGGAGGCCACCTGCTTGATGGCCGAACGCCTGGAATCGCCGGACGGCAATGGGACGTACCGTTCCGGGTCCTCGCCGCCTTCGCCGGTATTGCTGCGCCCGCCCATACGGTTCATCGCCACCGCCAGGGACTCGTGCGCTTCGGCGGAAATCGAGCCGAAACTCATGGCCCCCGTGCAAAAGCGCCTGACGATCTCCTTCGCAGGCTCCACCTCGTCGAGCGGGATGGCGGGACCTTCCACCCCCGTCTTCAGCCTCAGCAGTCCCCGCAGGGTGCAATTGGCGCGCGATTCGTCGTTGGCCTGTTCGGCAAACTGTGCGTACGCACTGCCGGAGCGGCTGCGCGCGGCCTGTTGCAACGTGGAAATGACGACCGGATCCCAGCCGTGGCGCTCGCCCCGGCTGCGCCAGTGGAATTCGCCCGGGTTGGGCAGGGCCGCCAGCCGGTCGCGCCCCTTGCCGGGATATCCCAGCGCGTGCCGCCGCAGCGACTCCTGCTCGAGCACGTCCATACCCACGCCCTGGAGCCGGCTTGCGGTGCCGGCGAAGCATCGCTCGATGACCTCGTCGGCGAGACCCACGGCCTCGAAAATTTGCGCCCCCTTGTAGGACTGCAGCGTGGAAATGCCCATCTTCGCCATGACCTTGAGCATGCCCTTGGCCACTCCCTTGCGATACGCCGCGACCACGGCCCGGTCGTCGGGATGCTTGACGGGGTCCAGCAGCCCTTCCGCCCGGGCGTCCGAGAGCGCCTCGAATGCAAGGTACGGGTTGATGGCGTCGGCGCCATAGCCGACCAACAGGCAGTGATGGTGAACTTCGCGTGCTTCGCCGGTTTCAAGCACAATGCCGATCCGGGTGCGTTTCGCCCGGCTCACGAGGTGATGGTGCACCGCGCCGCAGGCGGCCAGGCTGCTGATGGGTACGCTGTCTGCCCCCACCTTCCTGTCCGACAGGATCACGATGCTGTAACCCTCGTCGATGGCCGCCTCGGCCTCGGCGCAGATCCGGTCCAGCGCTCCGGCCATGCCCCGGTCCGAGAGTTCGCGGGGGAAGGTGATGTCGATGGTCCTGGTTCGCCAGCCGCGATGATCCAGGTGCTTCAGCGCCGCCAGCTCTTCGTTGTTGAGAATCGGGTGGGGCATTCGCAGCCGATGGGCGTGTCTGCGCGTGGTTTCCAGCAGGTTGGGCTCCGGTCCCACGTAACACTCCAGCGACATGATCACTTCTTCCCGGATCGAATCGATCGGGGGATTGGTGACCTGGGCAAACAGTTGCTTGAAGTAGTCGTAGAGCATGCGCGGCTGGTCGCTCAGGCAAGCCAGGGCCGCGTCGTTGCCCATGGAACCCACGGGGTCGCGCAGTTGTTCCACCAGCGGCTGCAGCATGAACTGCATGGTTTCAACGGTGTAGCCGAACGCCTGCATCCTCGGCAGCAATGTCGCGGCGTTCAGCCCGGGGGCGGACTCCCGTGGCGCGGACGGCAGATCCTCGAGCGTCAGCCGTTCGGACTCAAGCCACTTGCCATAGGGGGCCCGGTCGGCGAATTCCTGCTTCAACTCCTCGTCCGGCACCAGTCGGCCGGATACGAAGTCGATGAGAAACATACGACCGGGTTCAAGTCGGCCCTTGTACCTGACCATGGCCGGATCCACCGGCAGCACGCCGACTTCGCTGGCCATGATGACCCTGTCGTCGTGGGTCAGATAGTAGCGGCTCGGCCTCAGGCCGTTGCGGTCCAGCACTGCACCGATGTAGTTGCCGTCCGAGAAGGCGATGGACGCCGGACCGTCCCAGGGCTCCATCACGCAGGAGTGAAATTCGTAGAACGCCCGCTTGTTCTCGGGCATCAGGGCATTTTTCTGCCACGCCTCCGGGATCATCATCATGACCGACTCCTGCAGCGTGCGGCCGGTCATGAGCAGAAACTCCAGCACATTGTCGAACACGCCGGAATCGGAGCAGTCCGGCTCTACCACCGGGAACAACTTCTTGATTGAATCGCCGAACAACTCCGTATGAGCCACGCCCTGACGCGCGGCCATCCAGTTCTCGTTGCCCCGCAGCGTATTGATCTCGCCGTTATGGCTCATGAAGCGGTTGGGTTGCGCCCGGTCCCAGCTTGGGAAGGTATTTGTCGAGAACCGTGAATGAACCATGGCCAGGTGGGACGTGTAGTCGGGATGTCGAAGATCGGGATAGAACGTCATCAACTGACCGGGCGTGAGCATTCCCTTGTAGATGAGCACCTTGGTGGAAAGGCTGGAAACGTAGAACGCCTTGCGCTCGCTCATGCTGCGGTCGGAGCGAAGCAGGTGGCTGGCCCGCTTGCGGATCAGGTACAGCTTGCGCTCGAAGGCATTGCCCTGAAGCCCCTCGCCGGCAGTGATGAACACCTGCTCGATGTGGGGAGCCGCCGCCAGTGCCGTGGGGCCGATCCCGGCTTCCTGCGGGAGGGTGGGCACCAGCCGCCAGCCCACCAGGTTCTGGCCTTCCTCGGCGCAGATCCGGGCCACCGCCTGCTTGCATTTCTCCCGCTGCGCCGGGTCAGTGGGAAGGAAGACGACTCCCGCAGAGAATTTCCCGGGCTCCGGCAGGTGCTGGCCCAGTTCGTCGCGAGCGACCCGTGCGAGAAACCCGTGGGGGAGAGCTGTCAGTATTCCGGCGCCGTCTCCGGTAGCCTCCTCCGCACCGCGGGCGCCGCGGTGATCCATGCTGCACAGCAGGTGTTCGGCGTCGGTAATGATTTCATGGCTGCGCCGGCCCTTGACGTGGGCGACAAAACCGACACCACAGCTATCGTGCTCCCGGTCGGGAGTGTACAAGCCGTGTGCGGGCGGAGGACCGCCCGCCGACCGGATGTCGTGTTTCCGATCCATTCGTCCCCTGGGAGAGCCAACGCTCCATCATACTGTTGCCGGGCATCTCGCCCGCAGCGTTCACCTTGCGGCCGCATCGCATGTTCTGCCCATCCGGCTTGGCGCGCATTCAGCGCTGGTGAATCCGGCCGGTCCGGAACTTTTCCGGGCGCGTCGGAGCCGGTTCAAGCGCCGACACGGGAGTCTTCAGACCATGGCCGGCGGCGATTATAGCATTGACGAGCCTGTGCGATTTGCGGTCAACCCCTTGGCCGGGAGCGCCGTGCGCATTAATGTAGGCGTCGCCGAAAACATCATTCGCCGCCAATTGTCCAAACAGACATCACTGAAGGACACAACATGACGTTGATCCACAACGGAGAATTTCGACGTGCGTAATCAGCCTGCCCGCCCCGTGGCCGTAGTGGGGAGCATTCGAATCCCGTTTGCGCGCGCCCATACCGCCTATCGCAACAGTTCCAATCAGGAAATGATGTCCCATGTACTTCGCGCCCTCGTCGAAAGGCATGGATTGGCCGGCCAGCGATTGGGCGACGTATCCCTGGGTGCGGTCGTGAAGCACTCCCGGGACTTCAATCTCGCCCGGGAATCCGTGCTTTCCTCAGGCCTCGACCCGCACACGCCGGCATTCGACATACAGCGCGCCTGCGGCACGAGCCTCTCGGCGGCGGTATTGATCGCATCGAAGATTTCCACAGGCCTGATCGACGCGGGCATCGCCGGCGGCGTCGACAGCATCAGCGACCTGCCCATCGTCTACCCTGACGGCTACCGGCGGATACTTCTCGAGAGCGCCAGGGGACGCACCTTCGCAGAGAAGCTGAAACCCTGGCTCGCGCTGCGCCCGAAGCACTTCAAGCCTCGGCTGGTGGACGTGAAAGAGCCGCGAACCAACCTTTCCATGGGCGAGAGCATGGAGCTGACGGCCAGGGAGTGGGAGATCACGCGGGAGGAACAGGACGCCTTTGCCCTGGCCAGCCACCGGAACGCGGCGCGTGCCCAGGCGGAGGGGTTCTTCGACGATCTCGTGATCGAGTACGGCGGGCTTGCGAAAGACAACAATGTGCGCCCCGATTCCACCCTGGAGAAACTGGCGAAACTGCGGCCGGCGTTCGACCGCAGCGGGGCCGGTTCGCTGACCGCCGGCAACAGCACGCCCCTGACCGACGGCGCCTCGGCGGCGCTGCTGGCCTCCGAAGACTGGGCCCGTGAACGAGGCTTGCCGGTGCTTGCCCGTCTGACCTTCGCGCACGTCATGGGGGTCGACTTCGTCGGCAGCGAAGGCCTCTTGATGGGGCCGGCCTACGCCGTCTCGGAGCTGCTCAAGCAGACTCCGTATTCGCTCCAGGACTTCGATTACTACGAGCTTCACGAAGCCTTTGCGGCTCAACCGCTGGCAACGATGAAGGCCTGGGAGTCGGAAACGTTCTGCAATTCCCGGCTTGGCCGCTCCGAAGCGCTGGGCGCGATCGACCGCAGCAAGCTGAACGTCAACGGCAGCAGCGTGGCCGTCGGGCACCCGTTTGCCGCCACCGGGACGCGCATCCTCGGAACCATGGCCGGGTTGCTGCAACGCAAGGGCGCAGGCCGTGGTCTAATGGGGGTGTGCACGGCAGGCGGCATGGGCGTCGCCGCCGTCCTGGAAGCGGGCTGATACCCATCGGGAGCGAATAATGGAAGGATTCACGGGGTTTCTGACCCTGCTCAACCTCATCATCTGGCACGACAGCGTGCTGTTCATCCTGCTGGGCACCGGCGTGGTGTTCACCATCTGGAGCCGGTTCAGCCAGTACCGGGCCCTGACCCACGGCTCCCAGGTTGTGCGGGGCGTCTACGACGACCCCGACGACCCCGGCGCGATCAACCACTTCCAGGCACTCTCCGCGGCCCTCTCCGCCACGGTGGGGCTGGGCAACATCGGCGGCGTGGCGCTGGCCATCGCGCTGGGCGGCCCGGGCGCCATTTTCTGGATGTGGACGGTGGGCTTCTTCGGCATGTCCATCAAGCTGACCGAAGTCTCCCTCTCCATGCTCTACCGCAACACCGACGACCCCGACAACCCGCACGGCGGACCCATGTGGGTCGTGAGCAAGGGGTTGCGGCGGATCAATCCGAAGCTGGGTCCGCTGGGCAGTTTCATCGGCGGCCTGTTCTGCATCACCCTGCTGATCTCCACCATTACCGGCGGGAACATGTTCCAGGCATGGAACGTGGGTGAGATCACCGAGGTCTATTTCGGCATACCCAGCATCGCCGCGGGGGTCGTGCTGGCCATCGTGGTCGGCATGGTCATTATCGGCGGGATCAAGCGTATCGGTGCGGTCGCCGGGCGCCTGGTGCCCTTCATGTGCGTCATGTACCTGTTGGGCGGCACGGTGGTGCTGATCGCCAACGCCGGCGATATTCCCGCCATGTTCCTGCTGATCTTCAAGTCCGCCTTCATGCCCCAGGAAATGACCGGGGCCTTCATCGGCGGAACGGCCGGCTACGCCTTCCTGTACGGCATGAAGCGCGCCCTGTTCTCCAACGAGGCGGGACAGGGATCCTCCCCCATCGCCCACTCCGCGGCCAAGACAAACGAACCGGTCCGCGAGGCGGTAGTGGCCGGCATGGAACCCTTTATCGACACCATCGTCGTATGCACGTTCACGGCCATGGTGATCCTTTCGACAGGCGTGTGGAACCGCGCGGCGGAAGCCGAGTACGCCGTGGCTCCCGCCGTGGTAGCCGAGAACACCGGCGTCTGGACCGTCGCGACCGGCCCGGCGCCCGAGCGCATTGGCGATATCTGGCGCGACGGCGACAACGTCTTCATGATCGTCCACGCCGACGCCAATCCCCAGACAGGCAATGACGCGCACCGGATGGAAGGCCGCGTCGTGAGCGGTGCGGACGGCGAACTGCTGATGGATTGGGGCACGGTGGCCAGCGACTCCACACCGCGGCTGGAGGATCCGGGCATTTACGCCAGTTACGTGGGTGCGACCCTGACCGCCAAGGCGTTCGACACGGTTGTGCCGGGCCTGGGCCGGTGGCTGGTGACCGTCGCTGCCTGGCTCTTCGCCATCTCCACCATGATCTCCTGGAGTTACTACGGCGAGCAGGGCATCGTCTACCTGCTCGGCGACCGCATGGTCCTTCCCTACAAGGTCATCTATTGCCTGCTGATCCTGGTCGCCACCTGGGGGCTGATCGAGACCGACGCGGACCTCGACAACCTCACCGGCGTCGGCACGGGCGTGATGCTGTGGGCCAACGTGCCCATCATCTGGATATTCGGCCGCCAGGCCATGCGTGCCTACCACGACTACGTGGACCGGCTGAAGGCCGGCAAGATGGGCCCGGGGAATCCGCCTCCGCCGCTGGAGAACTTTATCGGCCGCGCGCGTTGAGCGCTCGGCGGAAAAGTCCGACGATCTGATACCTCCAGCTCGGACCGCCCCGCCCCGGCGGGACGGGTAGCTGGTGCGTTTGATGCATGCATTTATGCATAGACGTTTAAGCGCAAACAGCGCAGCTAAACAAGAAAGCGCTCAGGTTGCCACGCTGTCCAGCAGGCGACTCAAGCTGGCCGCAACCTGGCCAAGGTACCCGGCGCCGAAGAGATTGAAATGATTCAACAGGTGGTAAAGGTTGTATAGATCCACCCGCTGCTCCCAGCCGCGCGCCAATGGCCACTGCTCCTGGTACGCCGCGTAGAAGTCCGCGCCGAAACCGCCGAACAGGCGCGTCATCGCAAGATCGGCTTCCCGGTCGCCATGGTAGACGGCGGGATCGAAGATGTACGGGGTGCCGCCGGCATCCGCGCCCCAGTTCCCCGACCACAGGTCGCCGTGCAGGAGCGACGCCACCGGCCGGTAGCCCGCAAAGAACGGCGCAAGCCGCCCCGCCAACTGGCGCCCCTGTTCCAGCGTGCGACCGGGTAGCCCATTTCGCTGCGCCAACTCCAACTGGAACTCCAGTCGCTCGGTTCGGTAGAAATCGAGCCAGTCATCCGTCGGCGTGTTCCGCTGCGGGGTCGAGCCGATCGTATTGTGCCGATGCCAGCCGAACGTCCTTGCCGTGGCTCGATGCTGGATGGCAAGCCCTCTGCCAAGGCGCCGCTGGGCCGCCGGCGTCCGGTTGCCCAGCTCAACCCATTCCAGTGCCAGATAGGCCGTGTCGCCTGCGCGGCCAAGATCGAGCACACCGGGTACTGCGACACCTCCGGAAGCGGCGAGCGCTTCCAACCCTTCCGCCTCGGCCTCGAAGGCCGGCAACGCGCTCGGATCGTTGAGCTTGAGGAAAACCGGATGAGGATCGCCGGGTAGCCTGTAGGCCTGGTTGATGCTGCCGCCGCCGACGCCGCGCGCTCCGGTGCCGTCGGTCCGCACGCCGGTACGCCGTTGCAGTTCGCGGCTGACGGCGCCAAGCAGGTCAGCACGCATGTCGCATCGGGAATCCGGCTCGGTGCGCGCCCCGGTGGGCGACCCCGTTCAGGCCACCGACGGAAGCCGCTCGAGACGCGCCTTGAGCCGATCGTGCAGTGGAGAGGTTCGCGGAAAGTGCGTGAGCAGGTATTCCATCTGGTCGGCCAGCACGCGGCGCGCCTTCAGGTAGATGTATTCCGCGTAGGTGGGCGTGAACGGTACCGCGATGAGCTTGATTCCTGCCTGCTCCGGCGTGCGCCCGCCCTTGAAATTGTTGCAGCGACGGCACGCCGTCACCACGTTGGTCCACACGTCGCGGCCGCCCTGGCTGAGCGGGGTGATGTGATCGCGCGTCAGGTCGCGGGTCGAAAACTGCTGCGCGCAGTACATGCACAGATTGGCGTCGCGCTTGAACAGCGTCCGGTTGTTGAGCGGCGGCGTGAACGCATCTCCGCGTTCACGCGATGCCACATCGCCTTCGGTGGCGATGATGGAATTGACCACGACCTCGCTGCGCAGGCCGGTTCGGGCGTTCCACCCCCCGCGAATCCGGTAGATCGGCGAGCCGCAGACGTAGGCCACCCTCGACATGTAGTACAGCCGCACGGCATCACGGTAGTCGATCCACTCCAGAGGCATGCCTGCGACATCGGTGCGCAGTACATCCTGGGTAACAGCGTTGAGTTGCATCGTATCGACCGGACTTGTCTCGGGCGCAACAAGTTTTACCGAGACCGCGTCGATATTCAATAGCTAATGATGCAAAAAACCGACTTTTTTCGATGTTGTAACCGATTGGACGTGAAAGATCAGCATGGCCCGGAGCCACGCGCACGGCTGCGTCCGCCTAAATCTCCTTGAGCACCTCATCCAGGCTCTCGCGGGCGTCGCCGAACAGCATCCGCGTGTTCTCCTTGAAGAACAGCGGATTCTGCACGCCCGCATAGCCGGTGGCCATGCTCCGCTTCAGCACGATGGTGGTCTTGCCCTTCCAGACCTCCAGCACCGGCATGCCGGCGATGGGGCTGTCGGGTTCGTCCTGGGCCGATGGATTGACGATGTCGTTGGCGCCGATGACGATGGAGACATCGATATCCGGGAAATCCTCGTTGATCTCGTCCATCTCGAACACGATGTCGTACGGTACCCGGGCTTCGGCAAGCAGCACGTTCATGTGGCCGGGCATGCGGCCCGCGACCGGGTGGATGCCGAAACGGACATTGATGCCCTTGTCCCGCAGGATTTTCGTGATCTCGCAGACGATGTGCTGGGCCTGCGCCACGGCCATGCCGTAGCCGGGCACGATCATGATCTGCTTCGATGCGGCGAGCAGGTTGGCCGCCTCGGCCGCGTCCACGGGAACGACTTCTCCCTGGTCGGCCCCGGCACCCGCGGTGGCGCTGCCGGCCGTGCCGAAACCGCCCGCAATGACCGCCAGGAAGCGCCGGTTCATCGCCCGGCACATGATGTAGCTCAGGATCGCGCCGCTGCTGCCCACCAGCGCGCCGGTGACGATCAGCAGGTCGTTGCTGAGCATGAAACCGGTGGCCGCAGCCGCCCATCCCGAGTAGCTGTTGAGCATCGAGACCACCACCGGCATGTCCGCGCCGCCGATGGCCATCACCATGTGAATTCCGAACAGCAGCGCCACGGCCGTCATGATGAGCAGGGGCGTCAGCCCGCCGCCCAGGGGCGACTGCTCGACGAACTGCCAGCCCGCCCAGAGGGCGATCAGCAGCAGCCCGAGGTTCAGCCAGTGCCGCGCCGGCAGCGTCAGCGGCGCGCCGCCGATCTTGCCGCTGAGCTTGCCGAAGGCGATCACCGACCCGGAGAACGTCACCGCGCCGATGAGGACACCCAGGTAGGTCTCCACGTCATGGATGGTCAGTTCCACGCCGGTGTAGTGAACAGCAGGATCCAGGAAGTTCACGAAGCCCACCAGCACCGCCGCCAGGCCCACCAGGCTGTGGAGGATCGCCACCAGTTCCGGCATCTGCGTCATCTGCACCCGTCGCGCCAGGATCAGGCCGATGATTCCGCCCGCGATCAGCCCGCCGATCAGCATCAGGTAGTTCGCCACCACCACGCCGAATATCGTGGCGAGCAGCGCAATGCTCATGCCGATGATGCCGTAGAGGTTGCCGCGCCTGGCGGTTTCCGGATGGCTCAGCCCGCCGAGGGCGAGGATGAAGAGTATGGTCGCTGCGATGTAGGCGACCGTCACAATTCCTTCGGGCATGGCGCTCCCCTACTTCCTGAACATGTCGAGCATGCGCCGGGTGACCGCGAAGCCGCCGGCGATGTTGATGCTCGTGATGAATACGGTGAGTCCGGCGACCCAGGCGATCCAGTTCAGCGGCGAACTGATCTGTATCAGCGCGCCGATGATGATGATGCTGGAAATCGCGTTGGTGACGCTCATCAGCGGCGTGTGCAACGCCGGGGTGACGTTCCAGATCACCATGTAGCCCACGAAGCAGGCCAGCACGAACACCGTGAAGTGCGCCATGAAGGACGGCGGCGCCACGGCGCCGAGGCCCAGCAGGGCGAGTCCGCCGAGACCGAAAGTGAGCAGCGGCCCAAGAAAACTGCGTTTGGGTTTGGCGGGCACCGGCGGTGCCTCGGTGGCCTCTGCCGGCTGGGGAGGCGGCGACGGCGGAGCGGCCGGTTTGGGCGGCGGCCAGGTGATCTCGCCGTCCTTGACGACGGTCGCGCCACGAATGACCTCGTCTTCCATGTCCACGGTCAGTTCCCCGTCGCCCTCCGGGCACATGTCGCTGAGCAGATGCCTCAGGTTGGTTCCGTAGAGTTGGCTGGACTGTGCCGACAGCCGGCTGGGCAGGTCCGTGTAGCCGATGACGGTCACCCCGTGCTTGTGAACGATCCGGTCGGCCTCGGTGACTTCGCAGTTGCCGCCCTGTTCCGCAGCCAGATCGACGACCACGCTGCCGGGCTTCATCGACGCGACCATCGCCTCGGTGATCAGTTCCGGCGCCGGCCGACCCGGAATCAACGCCGTGGTAATGATGATGTCCACATCCCTGGCCTGCTCGGCGAACAGGGCCATTTCCGCCTTGATGAACTCCTCGCTCATCACCTTGGCGTAGCCGCCTTCGCCTGAACCTTCCTCCTCGAACTCCAGCATCAGGAATTCGCCGTCCATGCTCTCGACCTGCTCCTTGACCTCGGGACGGGTGTCGAAGGCGCGCACGATCGCGCCCATGCTCCTGGCCACGCCGATGGCGGCCAGCCCGGCGACGCCTGCGCCGATCACCAGCACCTTGGCCGGCGGTACCCGTCCGGCGGCGGTGATCTGCCCGGTGAAGAAGCGCCCGAAGTGCTGCGCCGCTTCCACCACGGCGCGGTAGCCGGCGATATTGGCCATTGAGCTCAGTGCATCGAGCTTCTGCGCCCGGGAGATGCGCGGAATGCTGTCCATGGCCAGCGAGGTCACACCCGCCTGGGCCAACCGTTGGAGAAGTTCGGGGTTCTGGGCCGGCCACAGGAAGGAGATCAGCACCTGGCCCGAATGAAACAGGCCGAGTTCGTCGTCGCTCGGGGCCCTGACCTTGAGGATGATGTCGCTGCCCGACCAGAGTTCGGCCCGGTCCTGAACCACTTCAACGCCGGCAGCGCCATAGGCCCCGTCCCCGAAGCTGGCGGTTTCTCCGGCGCCTGACTCGATCGCGACCGAAAATCCGAGTTTCTGAAGCTGTTCCGCGACATCCGGCGTGATTGCAACCCGCCTCTCGCCCGGATGTGTTTCACTGGGCACGCCGATCTTCATAGAATCCCTCCCGCCGGCATCGAATCGAGCCGACATGCGCTGCAATAATCATTCGCTTGAGCCGGGCACCTCGCTTTCTACCCGGCCTGGCCGCGTCTTCGGCGGCCCCCCGGCAAGCTCAGGCGCGGATTGTATATAAATCTTGATCGCATTGAATCCAAAGTTAAGAAAATCGGCCATTTGTCGGCATTGCGGCTTCCTTGCCCCTTGATACACTGCCACTCCATAACAACCGCCCGAACACCGTGCCCGCCTTCCAATACCGCCAACCCGCTGACTTGAGTTCTCGATCCGGGCTTGCCGGCGCGTTGCAGCACCCATGACCACACCATCGAATCTGCTGCGCGTCGCAGTCCCCGCCCCGCTGACCGACGCGCTGGAATATCGCTGGGCGGGACCCGGAGACCCGCCTCGCCGGGGATGCCGCGTGCGCGTGCCCCTGCGCCGCAGCGAACGCATCGGCGTGGTCATCGACCATCCCCGCAAGACATCGCTGGCTGCGGAAAAACTGCGGGATGTCATCGAACCCGTGGACAAGGAACCGGTGCTCGCGGAGGAACTGCTGCGAACCCTCCAATGGTGCGCCGACTACTACCATCACCCCATCGGCGAGGTACTGAGCCAGGCACTGCCGGTGCTGCTGCGCCGCGGACGCAGTCCCGTCCGGGCCGCCGCAGGTCCGTGGGAGCTGACCGCCGAGGGGCGCGCCCGGGATGCGCGCGCCGTCCGCCGCCACGCGCCGCGCCAGGCCGACGCAATGGAAATACTCCTCCGTGCGGGCTCTGCCGACGCCGGGGAGTTGCGCGAACAAGGCGTGAGCGGGGAAGTCCTGCGGCGCATGAAAGCCGGGGGCTGGGTCCGGCGCGGGCCCGATCGGCGCGCCGGTACCGCTCTGGACGTCGACCGGGACACCCCGCCCACACTCACCGCGGAGCAACAGCGATGCGTGGATGCCATCGCCTCCTCTTCTCCGGGCTATCGCACGTGGCTGCTCCAGGGAGTGACCGGCAGCGGCAAGACGGAAGTCTATTTGAGGTTGATCGCCCGCGAGCTGGAAGCCGGCCGCCAGACCCTGCTGTTGGTGCCGGAGATCGGCCTCACGCCGCAATTGATCGACCGTCTGCAGAAGCGTTTCGCCCAGCGCCTGGCGGTGATGCACTCGGGGCTTCCCCCCGGAAGCCGCCTGGATGCGTGGCAGGACGTACGCACCGGTGCCGCAAAACTCATCGTCGGCACGCGCTCGGCGGTGTTTGCGCCGCTTGCGAATCCCGGGCTCATCATTGTCGACGAGGAGCACGATCCGTCGTTCAAGCAGCAGGACGGATTCCGGTATTCGGCCAGGGATCTCGCCGTGCTGCGGGCGCAACGCCTCGACATCCCGATTCTGCTGGCGTCGGCGACACCCTCTCTGGAGAGCATCCACAACGCGGACCGGGGCCAGTACAGCCCGCTGTCCATCAGTCGTCGAATCGGCTCCGCCGGCCAGCCGGACATGCGCATCATCGACATGAACCGTCACGCCGCCCGCCAGGGCCTGTCAACACCCCTTGTGACATCGATCCGGCGGCACCTGGACGCCGGCTGCCAGGTGCTGCTGTTTCTCAACCGCCGCGGGTTCGCCCCGGTATTGCTGTGCACGACCTGCGGCAGCGCTGAGGAGTGCAGCCGGTGCGATGCCAGAATGACCATTCACGCCGCAAGCGGCCGGCTGCGCTGCCACCACTGCGGGCGCACGCAGGGGTTGAGCTGGGTCTGCGCCGCCTGCGGCTCCGAGCGCATCGCCGTGGGTGCCGGCACCCAGCGGATCACCGGCGAACTGTCCACGCTGTTCCCCGATGCCCGCATCGCGCGGCTGGACAGGGACGCCGCCGTCCGCCAGGGCGGCGTCGGCGCCGTGCTCGCGGACGTGGAACGCGGCGAAACCCAGATCCTGGTGGGCACGCAAATGCTCACCAAGGGACATGACTTCCCACGGGTCACGCTGGTGGGCGTGCTCAACGCCGACCAGGGGCTCTTCGGCACCGACTATCGCAGCACCGAGCGCTTCGCGCAGATCCTGCTGCAGGTGGCCGGCAGGGCCGGACGGCGCGACCGTGCCGGTGAAGTGCTTGTCCAGAGCCACTACCCGGAGCATCCGCTGCTCCGCCGGCTGGCAAGCCAGGACTACTCCGACTTTGCCCGGCTGGCCCTTGCGGAACGAAGTGCTGCCGGTTGGCCGCCGTTTTCGCATCTCATTCTGTGGCGCGCCGAAGCCACGCGCAGGGTGCAGGCTCTAGCCTTTCTGGACCAGGTAGCCGCCGCGGCACGGGCGAGCGCCTCGCAGGTCGATGTCATGGGACCGGCCCCGGCCTTCATGGAACGGCGGGGCGGGAGATACCGCGCGCAACTGCTACTTCAATGCCCACAGCGCAGGCCTCTGCACCGGTTGATGGAGGAACTCGCGCCCCTGGTACGTACGTGGCCCTCGGCTCGCCGCGTGCGATGGAGCGTCGACGTCGATCCCATCGAGGCCTGACGGTCGCCAACCGCAACGGAACCCGCTTCAGGTAGAATTCCGCATCCCTTGCTTCCGGGCCCCTCCCGTGCGCGCGCAGATCGATCAGCTTCTCAGGAACACCCTGGCGCGCTTCGCGGAAGAACGTAGCGTCGACGATTCCATCGACCTGAGTCCACAACTGGAGCGCACGCGCGACGCCAGGCACGGCGACTTCACCACCAATATCGCCCTGAGGCTCGCCAAACCCTTGCGCAGGCCGCCTCGCGAGCTTGCGGCCGAGTTGGCGGAGCTGATCCCGGAATCGACACTCATCGCAGACGTGAATGTCGCCGGGCCGGGATTCATCAACCTCTCCGTGTCCGCCGACGCCTATCGCCGGGAATTGATCGACCTTATCGATGCCGGAGAGTCGTACGGCCTTGCCGAGTGGGGCGCCAACCGCCGCGTGATCGTGGAGTACGTCTCCGCCAATCCGACGGGGCCGCTGCACGTCGGTCATGGCCGTCACGCCGCCTACGGCGCCTGCGTGGCCAACCTGCTGCGCGCCACCGGACACGATGTTCACGAGGAATACTACGTCAACGATGCCGGCCGCCAGATGGACATCCTGACGGTGAGCGTCTGGCTCCGGTATCTGCAGGCGCTCGGCGAGGAGATCGAATTTCCCCGGGCAGCCTATCAGGGCGGCTACGTGCGCACGATCGCCGGGCAACTGCACGCACAGTGGGATGACAGGCTGGCGCGTTTCGATCGGTCCTCGGTGCTGCAACTCCTCGCCGATCCCCCTTCCAAGGACGATTTACTGCTGGACAGCATCATCGCCGCGGTTCGTCACGGGCTGGGAGATACGGGCTTCTCCGTGATATCCAACGCGGCCCGGTACAGCGTGCTCGACGATATCCGGGAAGACCTGGCTGATTTCGGTGTGCGTCCCAACAACTGGTACTCCGAGCGCAGCCTCGCCGACGGCGGCGCAATCCAGGGCGCGCTGCAGCGTCTCAACGAACGGGAGCGGCTCTACGTTCGCGACGGCGCCGTGTGGTTCAAGGCGACCGAATACGGCGACGAAAAGGACCGGGTGGTGGTCCGCGAGAACGGCGCCACCACTTACTTCGCCTCCGATATCGCCTATCACTACGAGAAGCGCACGCGCGGTTTCGATCTGCTGCTGGACATCATGGGCGCCGACCACCACGGCTACGTGGCCAGGGTCCGGGCGGGCCTCGAGGCCATGGGCGAGCCGGCGGAATCGCTGGAAGTGCGGATCGTGCAGTTCGCAACGCTGTACCGGGGCACGGAAAAGGTGCAGATGTCGACCCGCGCCGGCCAGTACGTCACGCTGCGCCAGTTGCGCGAGGAAGTCGGCAACGATGCGGCGCGATTCTTCTATGTGTCCCGCTCCTACGACCAGCACCTGGACTTCGACCTGGAGCTTGCGAAGGAACAGTCCAACGACAATCCGGTGTATTATGTTCAGTACGCTCATGCACGTGTCGCAAGCCTTTTGAAGAAGATGGTCGCCGAAGGGTTCAGCCTGACGCCGGCCTCAAGCTCCGACCTGTGCTCCCTGACCGAGACGGCAGAACAGGGACTGCTGGTATCCCTGAGCCGATATCCCGAAGTGATCCACCTGGCTGCCGCGAATCGCACGCCACAGCGAGTGGCGCAATACCTGCGTGACCTGTCCGCCAGCTTTCACTCCTATTACAACGCCCACCGGGTCCTGGTAAGCGACGAATCGCTGCGAAATGCCCGGGTGGCTCTTGCCCGGGGCGTGCAGCAGGTCCTGCACAACGGACTGACGCTGCTGGGCGTATCCGCCCCCGAGAGCATGTAGGCGGATGATGGCGGCACGACGGCGTTCAAGAGCACGATCGAAGGGCATGCCGGGATGGGTCTGGATGCTGTTCGGACTGAGCCTGGGACTGCTGGTGGCAGGACTGGTCTACCTGGACGGCCAGCAACCCGCCGGACCGCCCGTAGCCGTGACCGTGACAGCCCCGCCCGCAGCCGGGACGCCCGTACCGGTCGCGCCCGCACCCGGCGCGGCAGCCGAAACCGCCGGAGATGAAGGCGTGCGGTTCGAGTTCTACGACATGCTGCCCAGGTTCGAAGTCGTACTGCCGGAAACAGAGTCCGAGGCACGACCGGACGACCCGGCCGACACCGAGACCGTGCTCGAAGACCCCGGCCGCTACGTCCTGCAGGCTGGATCCTTCCGGGCTGAAGCGGACGCCGAGGGAATGCGGGCAAGGCTCGCTCTGCTTGGGATCGAATCAAGTCTCCAGCGAGTCACCATCGACACCGACAACTACCACCGCGTACGCATCGGCCCCACCAGCGACCTCGACTCGCTGAACGGCATCCGCAACCGCCTCTGGGACGCCGAGATCGAGGTTCTCCTGATCAAGCTGCCTGACTGAGCGCGCAGGCTAACCGGTGGCGAAAGCCGATCCGGACATGCTGACGTCTTACTCCGCGGCAATTCTCCGGAAATCCACGCCCAGCGAACGAAGCTTGCGATACAGGTGCGTACGCTCCATGCCCACGCGCGCGGCAAGCTTGCCCACCTTGCCGTCGCACAGCATGAGCTGCTGCTGAAGGTAAGCGCGCTCGAAGTGCTCCCTGGCTTCGCGCAACGGCATGGAGAGCAGATCCAGCTTCACCAGGGGCTCGCCCTTCGTGGCCGCGGCGGCCAGTTGCGCCTCCACTTCCTGAAGGCTGATTTCTTCGTCCGCGCCCATGATCAACAGCCGGCGCACGATGTTTTCCAGCTCGCGGACATTGCCGGGCCACGGGTAGTTGCGAAGCCTGTTCTGCGCGGCCACCCCAAAGCGCCGGAACGGTAACCCTTCCGTGTCGACCAGCATGTCCACGTTGCAACGCAGCAGCTCCGGTACATCCTCGAGATAGTCCCGCAACGGCGGCACGCGTACCACCACGACGCTCAGGTGAAACAGCAACTCGCGGCGAAATCCGTCGACATCCTGTTCAATTTCCGGCGGTGCACTGCAGAGAATGCGCAGATTCAGATCTTGCTGTTCGGTACCGTCGCCCGGCTGAAATCGGCCCTGTTCCAGCACGGCCAGCAATTGCCGCTGTGTATCCGCCGGCATGTCGCTGATCTCGCTGATGAACAGCACGCCACCGCCGGCGCGTTCCAGCCCGCCCGCGCCATGCTTGTCACCCAGCAATGAAACGCCGCCGTCGTCGTCACGCCCGCCGGCCTTGACCGCCACGAACGGTGCGTCCGACCGTTCGCTGAGGCTGGCGAGGTACCTGGCGCACATCTCCCGCCCACTGCCCGGTTCGCCCGTCAGCAACGTATGCGTGTCGTGCCCGGCGATTCGCGTCAACTGCTCGCGCAGCACCTGCATGGGCTCGCTCTTGCCCACCGGTGCGAGCACCGGCGGAACCAGTTGACGGCGCGCGCCGGCGTGTTGAGCCAACGCCTTTTCCACCGTGCGCAGCAACTTGACCAGCGACACCGGCTTCTCGATGAAATCGAGCGCGCCGATGCGGATCGCTTCGATCGCGGTGTCGACCGTGCCGTGCCCGGACATCACCACCACCGACCCGATCGAGCCTTCCCTGGCCCACTCCTTGAGCAGCGAGATGCCGTCGGTGTCGGGCATCCAGATGTCGAGCAGTACCAGTTCGAAGTCCTGTTCCGATCTGGCGGCCCTGGCGGCCGCCGCATTCTCGGCCGTTGTGACGTCGTAGCCCTCTTCGCTCAGAATCTCCTTCAGGAGCATTCTGATGTTGGCTTCGTCGTCTACGACCAGGATCCGCGCATCCTTCACGCGAACTCCCTCCTTTCGTCTTGCCGGCCTGCTCCCCACGACAACTCAGCACCGGCCTCTGCTGTGATGGGCAACAGTATAACGATCTCCGCCCCCCGGCGTCGCCGATTTTGCGCGCGGATGCGCCCGCCGTGTTCGTCGATCAGCTTCTTGACGATGGCCAATCCGAGTCCGCTGCCCTTCGCCTTGCTGGTGACATAGGGATCGAATGCCTCGGCGACGATACCGGCCTCAAATCCCGGACCGTTGTCCGCGATGCGGATCTCCACCATGTCCCTGTGCTCATGACGGACGCGCCGGGTGGAGATCTCAAGGCTGGGCTCGGTGTTGTCCTCCATGGCTTCCTGGGCATTCCGGATCAGGTTGTGCAACACCTGCCTGAGCCTTCCCGCATCTGCGGTCACCGCGGGCAAGTCATCCAGATCGAGCTGCAAATCCATCGGCAAGTGCCGGTGATGGTAGAGCTCGGCGACCTCCGATATCAGCTCGTTGAGGTCGAATTGCGTCATGTCCATTGCCGGCATTCGCGCATATTCGGTGAACGCGTTGACCATGTCCTTCAACGCTTCGACCTGCTGGATGATGATGTACGTCGAACGGTCGAGCAGTTCCGGGTCCACGGAGCGAGTCGGCAGGTAGCGGTGCCGCAAACGCTCGGCCGAAAGCTGGATCGGTGTCAGGGGGTTCTTGATCTCGTGGGCCAGTCGCCGGGCAATTTCGCCCCAGGCGGCGTCGCGCTGAGCCCGCAGCAGCGCCGTGATGTCATCGAATACCACCACGAAACCGCCCGGATCGCCACTCTCGGGTGGCAACTCGGCGCAGGCGCACACCAGAACGCGCCGGCTGTCCTCCCGGAGAAGTTCGACCTGCTCCCGCCAATCGGTGTCGCCACGGTTCAGGTGGCGCTGCAACACCGAAAGAAACGGCGTCAATCGCGGCTGCTGCGTGGCGAGATTCTCGAGCTTCTCCGCCGGACTCCGGTCCAGGTCGACACCGAGAATCGCGCTGGCGGCCCGGTTGGCCGTGCGAATGCGCAGATCCGGCTCCAACGCAATCACGCCGGTCGAGAGGCGGCCGAGGATCGCCTCCAGTTTCCCGCGCTCGCTCTCCAGCTGGTCCTGACTTTCCCGGGTCTCGGTGTCGGCCCGCGCCAGGCGCCGGGTCATGTCGTTGAAGGCGTTGACCAGGAATCCGATCTCGTCGCTTGCCCCGGTGGGCAATTGAGTATCGAACTTGCCTCGCGCCACATCGCGGGTCCCCGTCATGAGTTGCTGTATCGGGTCCACAAGCCGTCGGGCCGAAAAGAAGGCGCCGTAAAGCGCCACCAGCAACCCGGTCAGCAGGACGACGCTCAACGTCAGCGTGAGGCTGGTCTTAAGGGGCGTCCTCAGGAACGACAATTCCGCGTACTGCTGGTAACTGGCCTCCGCGCGCTCCACCAACTCGCCCAGTTGGGGCTCCACCGCAAACCTGGCAATCAGGGCATCGCGTTCGCTTCGCGGGTCGCCGGCGATGACATTCACGGCCGCGAGAATCTCCACGCCGCCGTCCGCGCGCGGTTCCAGATTCACGTAGGATCCGCCTTGCCGAAGCTGGAAGATCAGCTCCGCTCCGGGAAACCGGGGAACGGCGGGAGACGGGTTCTGCGAGCTGGTGGCCAGGATGCGGTCGTCGGCCGTGCTGAAAACCGTCAATTCCACCGCGGCACTGCCGCGGCGAAGATCGCCGAGCTCGCCGACCAGGTCGACGCTCTCGCTGTTCGCCAGCTCCTGGGCGATTCTGCGCGCCTCGGCCAGGTTTTCCCGCATCTGCACGTCCAGTGCGCTGCGGCTCAGCTCCAGCGAAGCCTCCAGACCCTCCTCAAGCTCGAGGCTGAACCAGCTATCGATGCCCCGATTGATGAATTGCAGCGAGAACGTATACACGACCAGCAACGGTACGACGGTCAGGAAGACAAGCAGCCCGACCATTCGTGCGGTCAGCCGCGCGCCGGGCACCTGGTTGCGATAGTCGCGCACGAGTTGCAGGACGTTGCCGATGATCACCAGCGACAGCACGCAGATCACGGCAACGCTGATCAGCAGAATGCCGTTCTGCAGCCGGGCCAGCGCGGCGGAGTTCTGAGCGACCTGGGCGAACCAGATGAGACCAGCCAACCAGATCAGGGCGCCGGCGGTGAGAGCCAGGATGATGGCTATCGGCCTCAGTCTTGCATGCGCCATCTGTACCAATCGCTCCTGAGTGACCAGTCCCGCCTCCAGAAGGCGAGGAAGCCCCACGGATCGGGGACCGCCTCCACGCGCAGCAGCGTACGAATCCGAATGTCGTAGACGTTGTTGGGATTCAGCAGCGTCGCGTCGATCAGCGGCAGTTCACCAATGCGCCCAAGGAAATTCAGGGCGGAGAACAGGGTTGCAAACGTGTTTTGTTCCTCGCTGTTGAGATTGAGCACGATATAGCGCTCGCTGAGGGCGTGAAATTGGAGCTGGTAGCTCTGGGTCAGCCTGCCGATGTTTTCATCCACCCAAAACCGCCTGTTGTGAATGAACTCCACGTCCAGGTCGAACGTCAGGGGCACACCCGCGTCCAGGGCCTCCCTGGCGTCCGTGGACAGCCGGTACTCCACCCATGCGTCGAGGTAGTAGACCCCGGACGTCAAGGTGACGCCCGCGGTGCGAACGTCGAATCGGCCGGGATCCTCCTGCGCGGCGGCCGGAGCAGACGTCGCCAGCGACAACGCCGCCACAACGGCGGCGCACCAACACCCGCCGCGGATTTCAGACCGCCAGGATTGCACCGGTTTCCCCGTCTAGCCAGACCACGCCGCGATCACCCTACTCCGCCTTTCGCATGCAAGCATAATAGAACCCATCCATATTAGTCTCCCCGGGCAGAATCTGCCGACTTGAGGGAAATTCCGACCCGTAGCTTCGGGCTGTCGGCGTGGAAGCCAGGAATTTGCGGATCTGATCCCGGTTCTCCTCGTGGATCACGGTACACGTGGCATAAAGCAACCGCCCGCCCGGGGCGAGCAGGGGCCACAATGACTCCAACAGCATGCGCTGCTTCGCCGCAGACTGTGCGATGTCAACGGGACGACGCAGGACCTTGATGTCCGGGTGGCGGCGAATCGCCCCCAGGGCGCTGCAGGGGGCATCCACCAGGATCCGGTCGAACAGGCGGCCATCCCACCAGGTCTCGGGCGATGCCGCATCGCCGCAGACAAGCGTTGCCTGCAACCCCAGGCGTTGCAACTCCGCGGCGGCAACGTCCAGTCGATCGTGTGCGATGTCCAGCGCGACGACTTCGCCCACGTCAGGGAAACTCTCCAGCAGGTGGGCGCACTTGCCGCCCGGCGCTGCACACGCATCGAGCACTCGCTGGCCCGGTGCCGGCGCCAGCCATCGTGCCGCCATCTGTGCGCCGGCGTCTTGTACCGATACCAGTCCGTCGGCGAAACCGGGCAGGGCGTCCGTGGACCTGGGCTGCGCCAACAATACGGCACCGGATTCGGCTTGCAGGGGCTCCACGGCAACGCCCCGGGCATCCAGCAGGTCCAGGTAGGCGGCGCGCGTCGTGCGACGGGCGTTGACCCGCAGCCACATTGGCGGCGGGCGATTGTTTGCCTCGATCATGCGCTGCCAGTCATCCGGCCAATCTGCCCTGATCCGGGCCACCATCCAGTCCGGATGGCTGGTTTGCGCCTCGCGCACACCGCTCAGCCGTGCCGTCAAACTTTCCCGTTCGCGCAGGAAGCGTCTCAGCACGGCGTTGACAAACCCCTTTGCGCGCATGTTGCCGAGCGCTTCCGCGGCGCTCACCGTGGCCGCCACCGCCGCATGATCCGGAATCCGCAGCCACTGCAACTGGTAAAGGCCGATGCGCATCAACGCCGCCAGCGGCGGGTCCACCGGATCCCACGGCCGTCTGAGCAGTCGCTTGGCCTGGTGCGACAGCCGATGGTGCCAGCGCAACGATCCATAGCACAGTTCCCGCAACAGGCCGAGGTCCCGGTCCGGCGGAGGTGGGAAGGCCGCAAAAGCGGCCTCCAGGGACGATCCGTTAGCGACAACCCGGGCGTTGATCCTCGCCGCAAGCGCGCGAACCCCGGCTCCCGGCGCTTCGCGTGACGACTTCCTTGTTTCAGCCGCCAAACGACTCACCCTCCAGTGGGTGCGCGTTGACGAAGGCTCGTGCACCCATCACCCGCCCGCCGGGACGCTGCAGGCTCCGGATGCGCAGGATTCCGGCGCCGGTGGCCACATCGATGCTGTCGGGACCGGAGCGAATCACCGATCCCGGAGATTCATCCGGCAGACCCTCCAAGGCGGCGGCCTCCCAGATCCGCAGGCGCTGCCCTCCCCGGGTACAAGTCTCGCTCACCGGCCAGGGGTTGAAGGCGCGCACGCGGCGCTCCAGTTCCACAGCCGGTCTGGTCCAGTCCAGAACCCCTTCCCTTTTTTCGATCCTTGGTGCATGCGTTGCCAGGGCGTCGTCCTGCGGCGCCGGCTGCAACTCGCCGTTGAGGATCCCGGGTAGCGTTTCGACCAGTAGTTCCGCACCCAGCCGTGCGATCCGATCATGCAGCATTCCGGCGGTTTCTCCCGCCTCGATGGTGGCGTTGCGCCGGCTGTATACCGGGCCGGTATCCAGCCCCGAATCCATCTGCATGATGCTCGCTCCGGTCTCGGCATCGCCGGCGAGGATGGCGTACTGGATGGGCGCGGCGCCCCGCCAGCGCGGCAACAGGGACGCATGTACGTTGACGGCGCCCAGCCGCGGCCACTGGAGCAGCCAGGGCGGCAGCAGCAACCCGTAGGCGGCCACCACCAGCAGGTCCGGGGCGGCGCCCCAGTCCTCCGGGACCGCACCGCTGTCGAGGCGACGCGGCTGTCGTACTTCTAGCCCATGGGCGAGCGCTGCGCGCTTGACCGGGCTGCGGGTCAGGCTTCGGCCACGTCCCGCCGGACGGTCCGGCTGGGTCAGCACCAGCGAGACGTTGCAGCCGCCCGCCAGCAACGAGCGCAGGCAGGGCACGGCAAAGTCGGGGGTTCCCGCAAAGGCGACCTGCGGCATGGTATCGGCCTACCGTTGAGTGGGGTCAGGGCCTGTCGACACTATCCGGGATTACAGGCCCTAGCAACCTGCGCCGCAGAAATTCGCGATAGCGGTTTTGCAGCCGCGAATTTCTACGGCGCAGGTTGCTAGATAACAGGCGCCGAAATCCTCGAGCGTCCGGCGTCGCTGGAAGCGGGCGCGCGCCTGGCCTTTTTGCGAAACTTCGTTTTCAGCCGGCCGCGTTTCAGCGCCGACAGGTAATCGACGAACAGCTTCCCTTCAAGGTGATCCATTTCGTGCTGAATACAGATGGCAAGCAACCCCTCCGCATCCATTTCAATGGATTCGCCCTTCTCGTTGAGCGCCGAAACCCGTATGAATTCCGCCCGGCTCACGGTCTCGAATACATCCGGCACGGACAGGCAGCCTTCCTCGTAACTGACCTCGCCCTCGGAGCTCAGGATTTGCGGATTGATCAGGCACAGCGGCTGGTTCCGCTCCTCGGAGAGATCCACCACCAGGACGCGCTCATGCACGTTCACCTGGGTGGCTGCAAGCCCAATACCGTTTTCTTCGTACATGGTCTCCAGCATATCTCTCACGAGCGTGCGGATACGCGCATCGACTTCGGTGACCGGCCTGGCCTTTATCCGCAGCCGAGGGTCCGGATAGTGAAGGATGGTGAGCTGTGCCATCGTGGTTGCCCTGGAGTTTCCGTTGAAATTCACCGAGTTTGATCAATGCCCGCAGTTGTCGAGCATAGTAGTCTTGGAGCCGTCGCGAGCCCGGCAATCGCCTTGCGGCCCGCGACGACCGATTATAGCAGCACGGAAAATGATGAAACTTGACGCCTGGCTCACGGTGCTTCAGTCCGCCGCGCCCGCAAAATCGCAGCGACTGGCGGATTTGCTCGATCAGCATGCCGCGGTCTCGGATGTCGTCGGTCTGCCGCGCACAGCTTTGCTCGCCGCGGGAATTTCCGCCCGCCAGGTGGATCGACTCAAGTCCCCGGATCGAAAGCGCATCGACCAGTGGCGGAGTTGGCTCGACCGCCCCGGCCGATCGCTGATCACACGCAAATCCCCCGACTATCCCGCCCTGCTGAAGGAACTGCCGGACCCCCCGTTGGCACTATGGATCGAGGGGTCGCGCAGCGACCTCCTGAACTCTCCGCAGCTTGCCATGGTCGGCAGCCGAAAACCCACCGCCAACGGGCGCGAAACGGCGCGGCGATTCGCCCGCTACCTGAGCGAAAGGGGCCTGACCATCGTCAGCGGACTGGCCACAGGGATCGACGGCGCCAGCCACCAGGGCGGCCTTGAAGGATGCGGCAGCACGGTGGCCGTGTTGGGCTCGGGTTCCGACGTGCTGTTTCCCAGGTCCCACAAGCGCCTGGCTGCCGAAATCATCGACAAGGGTCTGGTCGTTTCCGAGTTCCCGCCGGGAACGCCGCCGCTGGCGGCGCACTTCCCCCAGCGAAACCGAATCATCGCAGGCATGAGCGTGGGGACCCTGGTGGTCGAGGCGGCACGCCGCAGCGGGTCGCTCATCACGGCCCGGCTGGCGGGAAACTACGGCCGAGAGGTGTTCGCGATCCCGGGCTCCATCCATAACCCCATGGCAAAGGGGTGTCACCGCCTGATTCAGCAAGGCGCGAAGCTCGTGGAAGACGCCGCGGACGTGCTCGTGGAACTTCCGCCGCTGCTGCAACTTGCCGTCGAGACCGAAGCGCAGCCGGGCGACGCGCCAGCGAAGGCTCCGGTCGAGGCCGCGTCGCTGACGTCCCGGCCAGGCTACGAGAAACTGCTCGGGGCGCTCGGTTACGACCCGTGCGGAATCTCCGATCTGGCCCGACGTACCGGATTGACGGCGGCAGAGCTTTCATCCATGCTCCTGCTCCTGGAAATGGAGGGGCTGGTCGAGGCCCTGCCCGGCGGACGTTACTCTCGCCTGTCAAAGAGGACCCCATGAAAGAAACCGTTCTCGACGTGCTCATGTACCTGATCGACGTCATGGTTGACGACGATGAAGAATACGAACCCGATCAGTACAGCCTGAGGGAAGAACTGCAGTGCGCAGGTTTCGGAGAATGGGAGATCGACCGGGCGCTGGAGTGGCTGGATGGGCTGAACAGTGTCGGGCTGGAAGATGTGACGCCGGAACCGCGCCCGGAATCAATCAGGGTCTACGACGGCTTCGAGCAGGATCGCCTGGACGCATCCTGCAGAGGCTATCTTCTGCACCTGGAGCACGTGGGCATCCTTTCGCAGGCGCAGCGGGAACTGGTCATCGACCGCCTGCTCGCCCTGCACACCGACGAGATCGACAGCGAGCAGGTCAAGTGGGTGGTGATGATGGTCCTGTTCAGCCAGCCCGGACAGGAGCACGCCTACGCGCAGATGGAAGACCTGGTCTTTACCGACAATTCAGGCTGGCTGCACTGATCCGGGCGCTCCGGCCCATCAGGAATCCGCAATAGCATCCACAGCCGGCAGTAAGCGATGAGCAGGAACCTTGTGATCGTCGAGTCGCCCGCCAAGGCGCGGACGATCAAACGCTACCTCGGCAAGGACTACCAGGTTCTCGCTTCCTACGGGCACGTCCGAGACCTGGTGCCCAAGGGCGGGGCCGTGGACCCGGAGCAGGGATTCGCGATGAAGTACCAGCTCATCGACAGGAATCAAAAGCATGTGAACACCATCGCCAAGGCTGCCCGGCAGGCCGGCGATCTGTATCTGGCCACCGACCCGGACCGCGAAGGCGAGGCCATTTCCTGGCATGTATGCAACGTTCTCAGGGAACGGGGCGTTCTCGCGGGCAAGGGCGTCCACCGCGTCGTCTTTCACGAAATCACCAAGAGTGCGATCAGGGAAGCCATGGAGTCGCCGCGCGAGCTTTCCGAGTCGCTGATCAACGCACAACAGGCCCGCCGGGCGCTGGACTACCTGGTGGGCTTCAACCTGTCGCCGCTGCTGTGGAAAAAAATCAGGCGGGGACTTTCAGCGGGAAGGGTGCAGAGCCCGGCATTGCGCCTGATCGCGGAGCGGGAAGACGAAATCACCGCCTTCAAGCCTCGGGAATACTGGTCGATCGCGGCTGAAGCCGCCGCCAGGGAGTCGGCCGGGGAAGCGCAGACCGTTCAGGCTCGCCTGGCCCGCTACGCCGGGGAGAAGGTCGAACAGTTCACCTTCACCAATGAGGCCGCCGTGCGCGAGGCCGAAGAGGCCATCCGCCGGGCGGCAGACGGGATTCTCACCGTGGCGAAGGTCGACAAGAAGCAGCGCCAGCGCCACCCCGCAGCGCCCTTCACGACCTCGACGCTCCAACAGGAAGCAGCTCGCAAGCTTCGCTTCAGCGCCCAAAAGACCATGTCGACGGCGCAACGGCTCTACGAGGACGGCCTGATCACGTACATGCGCACGGATTCGGTCACCCTGGCCGGTGGCGCGATCGCCGAGCTGCGATCACTCATTCAGGAGCGTTACGGGGCCGAAAACCTGCCAAAGAGTCCGCGGCGCTACCGCACCCGGGCCAAGAACGCCCAGGAAGCCCACGAGGCGATACGGCCGACCTCTGCCGCCCGCGTGCCGCAGGAACTCACGTCCTCGTTGCCGCTTGAGCAGCGACGACTGTACGACCTGATCTGGAAACGCACGATGGCGTCGCAGATGAGTTCCGCCCTCTTCGATACGGTCAGCCTTGACCTGGCGGCTGGAACTACCGACAAGGCGAGTCACGCGTTTCGAGCCACCGGGTCCGTGCTGGTGAAACCCGGCTTCATGATCGTCTACCGGGAAGGCAGGGACAGCAACGCGGCTGACAAGCCCGGACGCGGCGGGGCGTCGTTCGGCCGGGACGACCGCATCCTGCCGCCGCTGAAGGTCGGCGACCGGCTGGAACTCGGGAAATTGCTCAGCGAGCAGCATTTCACCGAGCCACCCCCGCGCTATTCGGAGGCGACGCTGGTCCGGGCGCTGGAAGAGTACGGAATCGGCCGGCCCTCCACCTACGCCTCCATCATTTCCACCCTGCGCAATCGCGAGTACGTCGAGATGCAGGCCCGCCGATTCGTGCCCACCGATGTGGGCAAGGTCGTCAATCGTTTCCTCACGGACAACTTCGCCCAATACGTGGATTACGAATTCACCGCTCGAATGGAGGATGCCCTGGACGCCATTTCGCGGGGCGAGAGCGAGTGGGTGCCACTGCTGCAGGACTTCTGGAAGCCTTTTCAGGAGCGCGTTCAGCACACCGAAACGTCGGTCAGCCGCGCGCAGGCTGCCCAGGCCCGGTCCCTGGGCACCCATCCCGAGAATGGCCGCGACGTTGCCGTGCGCATGGGGCGCTACGGTCCCTTCGTGCAGGTCGGTACCAGGGAGGATGAGGAGAAACCGACGTTCGCCAGCCTCAGGCCCGGCCAGAAAATGGACCGGATCTCCCTCGAGGAGGCGCTGGAACTGTTCAAATTGCCCCGCGATCTCGGCCAGACCGATGACGGGTTGCCGGTGTCGGCGAATATCGGCCGTTACGGCCCCTACGTGCGCTACGGCAACAAGTACGTGAATCTGCGCGAAGACGATCCGCACACGATCGAACTACCCCGGGCGCTTGTGCTTATCGCCGAACACGCCGCCGCCAACCGCGCCCTCAAGGAGTTCCCGGAGGCGGGGATCGAGATACGCAAGGGCCGCTACGGCCCCTACGTGACCGACGGCAAGAAGAACGCCAGCGTACCCAAGGACCGCCAGCCGGAGGACCTGACGCTGGACGAATGCAAAGAACTCATCGCCGCAGCGCCACAGCGCCGCGGCCGCGGCAGGAGGCGAACCGGCGGTGCACGGCGGACCAGATCGTCCGCGAAGGGCGCCTGACCCACTGCATTCTCCGAATCTTGTTCACGGCGTTTACCATGGCGGTCATGGCAGCAGACGTGAAAAGGTCGTAGCTTCGTGACACGCATTCATCTGGAAAAGGCCGCGCGCATCCTGCACCGGGGCGGCCTGATCGCCTACCCCACCGAAGCCGTCTACGGGCTGGGCTGCCTGCCCTGGGAGCGGCGCGCGGTGGAGCGCCTGCTCGATGTCAAGCACCGCTCATGGCGGAAGGGGCTGTCGCTCATCGCCGCGAACCTCGGGCAACTCGAGGCCCTGGTCGAACTGCCGTCGGGCCCCCTGGCCGAGGAACTCCGCCGAAGCTGGCCCGGCCCTGTCACCTGGATACTGAACGCCCGCCCGGGTATTCCATTCTGGCTGACCGGGGGGCGGGATACGCTGGCAGTTCGCATAACCGGTCACACATTGTCGCGCCGGCTGTGCGAAACGGCCGCAAGCCCGTTGATCTCCACCAGCGCCAATCGTTCACGCCGCCCGCCCCTGCGCCGGCATCTCCATGTGCGGCGCGAATTCGGCTCCCGCGTGGACTATGTGCTCGCCGGTGCACTCGGCGGACTCGACAACCCCACCATGATCAGGGACGGCCGAACCGGTGCCGTCCTGAGGGCGTCTTGAGCCGAACCGGGGGACAGCATGCCGCAAACAAGACCAGGCCTTGATTCATCCACCGCACCTGTGGGCCCAGCCGGCCGGGAGGCCCGCAACACCACTCCCCACCGCTACGGGGTCATCGGCTTTCCGATCGATCACAGTTACTCTCCGATCATCCACCGGCTGTTCGCCGAACAAACCGGAGAGAACCTGACCTATACACGCCTTGCCGCGAAGCCCGAGGCGTTTCAGCGTGCCGTGCGACGGTTCGCCGCCGACGGGGGCAGGGGCCTTAACGTCACCGTGCCCCACAAGGAGGCGGCTTTCGAGTTGGCCGACGACATCGGACCGGAAGCCGAGCGTGCCGGTGCTGTCAACACCCTCTCATTCACCGACGACGGTCGCATTCGCGGCGACAATACCGACGGCATCGGTTTCCGTGCCGATATCGAGCACAACCACGAACTTGCATTGCGCGGGAAACGGACGCTGGTGCTGGGAGCGGGCGGCGCCGCCAGGGGCGTGGTTGCCGCTTTGCTGGATGCACGGCCAGGGGAGCTTGTGCTGGCCAACCGTACCGTCCAACGAGCCACCGACCTCTTGGCCACCCTGGGCGCACCCGCCAACTTCTCCGCGTGCCCGTTACCCGCGTTAAGCGATCGGGAGCCCTTCGATGTGGTCGTCAACGCAACCTCGCTGGGGCTGCGCGCCGCAAAGTTGCCTTTCCCGCCGAACTGCCTGTCGCAAGACACGTTCGCCTACGACCTCGTTTACGGCCCGCACAAGACACCCTTCGTTGACTGGGCCATCCGCCACGGCGCCGGCAAGGCGGTCCAGGGTTGGGGCATGCTCGTGGAGCAAGCCGCGGAATCCTTCGCCATCTGGCGCGGCGTCCGCCCCGACACCGCCCCGGTATTGAAACGCGTGCTGGAACAAGTCCGTAGCTGAATTCCACCATTGACTCACGTCCGCATCCCCATTGCGAGGGTGTGTGCGGACAGCCCTTTCGGGCGTCGTGGGCGAGGAACGGGCCAGGGATGGCGCAGAGTGACGAGCCCCCGATCCGAGTCCCGCCAGGGATGGCGGGGCGAGGTTTAGCCCGAAAGGGCTGTCCGCGCACACCCTCGCCACCACCGGCATACGAGACCAATCACCGCATGGTGACCAGCTCTTCCGCGCTTGTAGGATGGATCGCCACCGTGTTGTCGAGATCCGCCTTGGTCGCTCCCATGGTGACCGCCACCGCGAATCCCTGCAGCATCTCGTCGGCGCCGGCCCCGATCAGGTGGCAGCCGACCACCCGTTCATTTTCGCCCACCGTAACGAGCTTCATCACTGTCCTGGGCTTGTGGCTGGTCAGGGCGTTGTACATCGCCACGAATTCCGACCGGTAGACGCGCACCGACTCGTCGCCGAAGCGCTCCCCTGCCTGCACTTCGGTCAGTCCGACGGTTCCCACCGGAGGATGCGAGAAGATTACGGAAGGTATGTTTTCGTAGCTCAAGCGCCGGTCCGGCTGCCCTCCGAACAGCCTGTCAGCCAACCGCCGGCCCGCAGCGATAGCCACCGGGGTCAACTGCGCACGCCCGGTGACGTCGCCCACCGCATAGATTCCTTCCACGCCCGCGTTCTGGAAGTCGTCGACGCTCACGTACCCGCGGGGTCCCGTTGCAACACCCGCAGCGGACAGATTCAGTTCCGCGGTGTTCGGCAGCCTCCCGATCGCCCACAGCACGCAGTCGAAACCTTCGAATGCGCGCCCGTCCGCGGTGGTTACCGTCAGTCCGCCGTCCCGGGACAGCACTGATTCGGGGACCGCACCGGTCACCACGTCGATACCCGCAGTGCGCATGTGTTCGACGAGATGCCGACCAAGCGCGGACTCGAACGCACGCAGCACCCCGTCGTATCGAACCAGTTGCACCACCTCGCTGCCCAGCGCTCGCAGCACCCCGGCAAGCTCCACCGCGATGTAGCCGCTGCCGATCACGGCCGTGCGGCGCGGTAACGCCTCAAGCTCGAAAAACCCGTCGGAGGTTATCCCCCGCTCAGCCCCGGGCAGGTCGGGGACGATGGGATAACCGCCCGTGGCGATGAGCACATGCTCAGCGCCAAGGACATCGCCGCGGTCCGTCGTGACCTGCTTCGCCGCGGTGAAGCGCCCGGCCCCCCGAATCCAGTCGATGGACTTGCGCTCCAGGTTCCGCTGGTAGATCCCGTTCAGCCTCTTCACGTAGGCGTCGCGGTCTTGCTTGAGCGCCGCCCAGTCGTGTCCGTGGCGGGTGACGCTGAAGCCGTAGCCGGCAGCGTCATCCAGGGCGTGGGCCAGTTGGGCCGCGTTCCACATCACCTTCTTCGGAACGCAGCCGACGTTCACGCACGTGCCGCCCAGCCGTCCGGGCTCGACCACGGCCACCCGGGCGCCGTACTCCGCGGCGCGCTGCGCCGCACCCAGTCCGCCGCTGCCGCCCCCCAGGACGATGAAATCGTAACTCGTCACCGAATTGCCCCTGCCCGACCGAAATCGAGGCGCAGCTTAACAGGAAAAATGGTAGTGTTTCGGCCCCAAACCGGTGCTGCATCAACCTGATAATGTCGTATCAGTGGGCGGCATTCACAAGCAAGAGCAGGGAGAACCGTGAAGATCGCGACCTGGAACGTCAACAGCCTGCGGGTGCGGCTGGAACACGTCACCGACTGGCTGAAGCAGGCCGAGCCCGACGTCCTGGGACTTCAGGAAACCAAGGTAACCGACGACCTTTTTCCTGCAGAGGCATTCGAGGACCTGGGTTACAAGGTCGTATACAGCGGCCAGCCCACCTACAACGGCGTCGCGATGGTTTCCCGACTGCCGGCGGCGGATGTCGTCGTCGATCTGGACGGCTTCGATGACCCCGCGCGGCGGGTGCTGGGCGCCACTTACGGCGACGTTCGCGTGCTCAATCTCTACGTCCCCAACGGACAGAGCGTGGGGTCGGAAAAGTACGACTACAAGCTCGCCTGGCTGGCCGCGCTGGAAACCACCTTGCGGCGAGATCTGCAGCGCCACACCCACGTGGTCGCCGTCGGCGATTTCAATATCGCCCCCGACGATCGTGACGTTCACGATCCCGTTCTGTGGGAAGGCAAGATCCTGTGCAGCGACAGGGAGCGCGCGGCACTGGGAGATATCCTCAATACGGGTTTCGTGGACACATTCAGGCTGTTCGAGCAGGACGAGAAGAGCTTCAGCTGGTGGGACTACCGCGCCGGTGGGTTTCGCAGGAACAACGGCATGAGAATCGACCTGATACTGGCGTCGACCGCGATGAGCGCCGCCTGCACCGGGTGCTCGATCGACGTGGCGCCGCGCAGGCTGCAAAGGCCATCGGACCACACGCCGGTCGTGGCCGAGTTCTCGCTGCCCTGATCGCAACGGCAGGCTCGCTTTCGCCTTGTTGCCGGCAACCGGGCGATGTAGTTTATTCAGTAATCAATCAATGGGGAGACCAGCCGCATGCTGAAGAAAATTATCGGAATCTATCTGGTCCTGGTGGCGGTACTGGTTGGTGTTCATACCGTCGTTGAGCCGCTCTACCATGTCTCCACCGAAGCGCGACCGTACAGTGCAGCCTGGGACGTTCTGAACGTCATGATGATTGTGGCGCTCGTCCTCGGCATCGTCTACGGCTACCTTCGCAAGACCGCCGTCGACAACGACGGTGGCGGCGTATCCCGCGAGTATCTTGTCGCGAACACGCTGTTCTACGGCTTCCTGTTCGTCAGCATCCTGTTCTTCTGGAACTGGTTCAACCTCCACAGCCCGGCGTTCACTGCTATCGAGGACGAGGCGGTTTCACTGGTGTGGATCATCATCGACGCCCTGCTGCCGTTGGTCACCGGAGCGATGGGGGTCCATCTCGCGCGAAGCGGCGGCGACTGACGACCCGCGGCAAGGCCCCCCGAGTTGCACGGGGTCTGACGGCGCGGCACGGGTTATTCGACCGTGACCGACTTGGCGAGGTTGCGGGGGCGATCCGGGTCGGTGCCCTTCAGCAGCGCCACGTGATACGCCAGCAGTTGCAGCGGCACCGCGTACAGAAGCGGTTCCTGAATCGGTTGCACGTGGGCGGGCATGCGCAGGATCCGCAAGCCGTCATCGGCACCGAACTTCACGGCAGGGTCGGCAAAGACGTATAGCCTGCCGCCGCGTGCCCGGACTTCCTGAAGGTTTGATTGCAGTTTCGCCAGCAACTCGTTATTGGGCGCCACGGCCACCACCGGCATGTCGTCGTCCACCAGCGCCAGCGGGCCGTGCTTGAGTTCACCGGCGGCATAGGCCTCGGCGTGGATGTAGGAGAGTTCCTTGAGCTTCAATGCCCCTTCCATGGCCACGGGATTGAGCGCCCCGCGGCCCAGGAACAGGGCATGGTGCTTGTAGGCGAACTCGCGCGCCAGTTCCGCGATGGCGCCCTCCAGCAACAGGCTCTGCTCCACCAGGCCGGGCATTTCCGCCAGATGGTTCACCAGCAGTCGTTCGGTGTCGGCAGGCGCGCCGCCGTGCCGGGCAAGGGCGATGGTCAGCATGAGCAGCGCCGCCAGTTGCGTCGTGAAGGCCTTGGTGGACGCCACGCCGATCTCCACGCCCGCTCGGGTGAGAAGCACCAGGTCGGCCTCGCGGGTCAATGAGCTCTCCGCCACGTTGCATATCGCCAGCGTCGCCAGATACCCCAGGTCCTTCGCGGCACGCAACGCCGCCAGCGTGTCGGCGGTCTCTCCGGACTGGGATATGGCCACGAAGAGCGTATTCTCCGGCACCACGGGCGATCGGTAACGATACTCGCTGGCGATATCCACGGCACAGGGCAGCCGCGCGACTTCTTCCAACTGGTAGCGCGCGACGAGTCCGGCATGGTAGCTGGTCCCGCAGGCAACGATGTGCACGCCCGAGGTACGCCCCAGGATCGATTTCGCGGCTGTACCGAAGGCTTCATCGGAGACCGCACCGTCTTCGATACGATTCTCCATGGCCCGGGCCAGAGCCGCCGGTTGTTCGTGGATCTCCTTTTCCATGAAGTGGCGGTGATGCCCCAGGTCCACCGCGTCGGCGGTCTGCTCGCTTTTCCGAACCGGGCGTCGGACCTCGCGCCCGCCCGCATCGAAGATCGTCACGGCCTCTCGTGTGACGACGGCGACGTCCCCCTCCTCCAGAAACTGGAATCGTCGCGTAACCGGCAACAGCGCTGCCACGTCCGACGCCACCAGGTTGCCGCTGCTGCCCAGGCCCACGACCACCGGCGTGCCGACGCGGGCGGCGATCAGCGCGTCAGGTTGCTCCGCGCTCAGAACCACCATCGAGGCGTGACCGCCTTCAAGCTCCGGGACGGTGAGGCTCACGGCAAGCCGCAGGTCGCCTGTGCGCTGAAGGTGATAGTGCACCCGATGCGCGATCACTTCCGTGTCGGTGTCCGAGCGGAACTCGTACCCTTCGGACTCCAGCAGCTCGCGCAACGCCGCGTGATTCTCGATGATGCCGTTGTGTACGACGGCAACTCCACCGGAAGTGTGGGGATGGGCGTTGGCTTCGCTGGGCCTGCCGTGGGTCGCCCAGCGGGTATGGGCAATGCCCGAGGAACCGCTCAGGGGAGCGCCGTTCAGCGCATCCTGCAGCGCCTGGACCTTTCCCAACCGCCTCAGGCGCCGCAGCTTGCCGCCACTGACCAGGGCCAGGCCCGCGGAGTCGTAGCCGCGGTACTCCAGGCGCCGCAACCCTTCCATCAGGACCGGGGTCACGTCGTGGTCCGCGACCATGCCGACGATGCCGCACATCTTTCGCTATGACTCGCGTTTGGTCGGCCGCTTCCAGCCCTTGACCGAACTCTGGCGCTTGCGGGCCACCGCCAGCGTTCCCGCAGGGACGTCCCGGGTAATCGTCGAACCCGCCGCGATGGTCGCACCTTCGCCGACCTGCAGCGGTGCGACCAGCATGGACCCCGAACCCACGAACACCCGGTCCCCGATGTCCGTGCGGTGCTTGTGGGCGCCATCGTAGTTGCAGGTCACCGTGCCGGCGCCGACGTTGCTGTCACGGCCAATGTTCGTATCGCCGACGTAGCTCAGGTGGTTCACCTTGACGCCCGCGGCCAGCCGGCCCGCCTTGACCTCGACGAAGTTGCCCACCTTGACGCGCTCGTCGAACTCGCTGCCGGGCCGCAACCGCGAAAACGGGCCGATCTCGCAGTTTCTCCCGGCGACAACGCCATCGATGACGCAGTGAGCGTGCACCGTGCAGTCGTCGCCGAGCAGGCTATTGGAAATGACCGCGTTAGGTCCGATGCGGACCCTGTCCCCGAGCGTGACATCTCCGCTGAAAACCGCGCCCACGTCGATGAACACGTCCCGGCCCACCGACAAACGGCCGCGCAGGTCGAATCTGGAGGGGTCGGCAAGCGTGGCCCCCTGTTCCAGCAGCGCACCCGCATAGCGCCGTTGAATCGCACGTTCGGCCTGTGCCAACTGCTTGCGGTCATTGATCCCCATGGCTTCGACCGGATCGCCGACAGGCACCCCGACCACCGGCACGCCATCGGCGACCGCCATCGCGATAACGTCGGTGAGATAGAGTTCGCCCCGGCTGTTGCCATCGTCCAGTTGGTCCAGCCAGTGCCGGGCGGCGTTGACGGCAAGTACCATGACCCCCGTGTTGATTTCCTTGACCGAAAGCTCTTCCAGCGTGGCGTCCGCGTCCTCGATCACAGCCGCGACGGACCCCGTATCGTCGCGCAAGACGCGACCATAGCCGGACGGTCGGTCAACTGTCGCGGTCAGCAGGCCCGCTCCGAGGACATCGGTCTGCTCGATCAGCCGGTCAAGGCTGGCAGCAGAAATCAGCGGCATGTCACCGCATAGCACGAGGACCCGATGTTCATCCGGAATGTCCGGAAGCGCCTGGGCCAACGCATGGCCGGTGCCGAGTTGTTCGGCCTGGTAGGTCCAGATCAGGTCGCGGTCCCCGAATGCCTCCCGCACCGCATCGCCCCCGTGCCCATGGACGATGTTGAGCGTATCCGGCGCAAGCGCCGCCGCCGCATCCAGGACGTGAGCCAACATCGGCCGGCCGGCGAGGGGTTGAAGCACCTTGGGATACGTGGAATTCATCCGCCGCCCCCGGCCAGCCGCCAGGACCACGACGGTGAGCGGCATGGCCCGAACACGATCCGGAACGTTGCGCATCAATCGAATTCCAGCCGGGCAGGACCCTTGGTCAACCAATCTTGTCCCCCGAAGGCGACAAGCGCGATATAGAGGCGTTGCGCGCTTGTATCCGGCCGAAAAACAATAGTGATCTTGTAATCCCGCCCGCCGTGGCGCACCAGCCAGCCTTCGAGAGAACCGGACAGGCGAACCCCCGAAAATGGGCTTTCCGCGATGTCTTTCAGCAGGTCGTCGATTTCATCGAGCCGACGCTCTGCCGCGGCAACGTTTCCATCTGTGGTCTCCACGATGTGCTCGGCTATCGCGATGATGTCCTGCTCGACCAGCGGATGCCGAACCTGACGCATCACCCCCGCAAAGCTTTGTCTTTCGACTCGGCGAGCTTTTGCAGATGGTGCCGAGCGCCCCGGGTCACTTCATCGAGCGCGCCGACGGGTACCCACTGGTCGACAGGCAGGCGCAGGCGGCGTTCAACTTCGGCGCCCAGAAGCATCCGCTCCCGTTCGCGGATCGCTTTTGCACGTGCGAGTTCTCCGGATACCGCCGCGCTGACATTCGCGTATTCGCCCTCTTCGACCAGTTGCCGGGCAAACGCGAACGCCGATTCGGTGAAGGAGACGCTCTGTTTGTGGACAGCCATGAACGGCTCCCTTCGACTCGGTGCTCTATTGGCGCACCATAGCGCAGAGGCGCGCTTCCCGCAATCGCCGCCGCTTGCAGCCAAAGAGCCGTTCGAGCGGCAAGCTCCTTGCGCCGGATCGCCGCAATATGCGTCCCGAACCGTCGCCTCAGCGCTTGCCCCTGAGCTTCTCGGCCGCGCGGTAGCGGGCCTCGGCCTCGACGAGTTCCCGTTGCGCCTGTTGCAGGTCGATCTCGCCGTGGCGCCCTTCCAGCGCTTCGCGGGCACGCTCGCGCGCTGCCAGCGCCGCGGCCTCATCCAGATCCTCCGCGCGCGCGGCGCTGTCCGCCAGCACCGTCACCAACCGCGGCTGCACCTCCAGAACGCCGCCGGTCACGAAGAAGAACCGCTCCTCTTCGCCGGGCGGCTGAACGCGGACTTCGCCGGGCTTCAGATGGGTCAGCAGCGGCGCGTGACGCGGCGCGATGCCGATCTCGCCCAGCGCGCCGGGGGCAAACACCATCTCCGCTTCCCCGGAGTAGATGGCGCCTTCGGCGCTGACGATGTCGACGTGGATGGTGGCCATATGCGGATCCGGCGGCTATTGCAGGCTCTTGGCCCGCTCTTGCGCCTCGTCGATGGTGCCGACCATGTAGAACGCCTGCTCCGGCAGGTGGTCGTATTCGCCGGCGACGATCGCCTTGAAGCTGCTCACGGTGTCCTTCAGCGGCACGTACTTGCCGGGCGTGCCGGTAAAGGTCTCCGCCACCGTGAACGGTTGGGAGAGGAAGCGCTGAATCTTGCGCGCCCGTTGCACGGTCAGCTTGTCGTCCTCGGAAAGCTCGTCCATGCCCAGGATGGCGATGATGTCCTGGAGTTCCTTGTAGCGCTGCAGGACCGCCTGCACGGAGCGCGCCGTCAGATAGTGCTCCTCGCCGATGATGTTGGGGTCCAGCAGGCGGCTGGTGGAATCCAGCGGGTCCACCGCCGGATAGATGCCCAGTTCCGCGATCTGCCGGGACAGCACCAGGGTCGCGTCCAGATGCGCAAACGTGGTGGCGGGTGACGGGTCGGTCAGGTCGTCAGCGGGCACGTAGACCGCCTGGAACGAGGTGATCGAACCCGTGCTGGTTGACGTGATGCGCTCCTGCAGCACACCCATCTCCTGGGCCAGCGTGGGCTGATAACCCACGGCCGAGGGCATCCGCCCCAGCAGCGCCGAGACTTCGGTGCCGGCCAGCGTATAACGATAAATGTTGTCGATGAACATCAACACGTCCCGGCCTTCGTCTCGGAAATACTCGGCAATAGTCAGGCCTGTGAGCGCCACGCGCAGCCGGTTGCCGGGTGGCTCGTTCATCTGCCCGTACACCAGGGAGACCTTGTCGAGCACGCCCGACTCTTTCATTTCGTAGTAGAAGTCGTTGCCCTCGCGGGTCCGCTCGCCCACCCCGGCGAACACGGAGTAACCGCCATGTTCCTTGGCGATGTTGTTGATCAATTCCATCAGCGTGACGGTCTTGCCGACGCCGGCGCCCCCGAACAGCCCGATCTTGCCGCCCTTGGCGATGGGCATGATCAGGTCGATGACCTTGACGCCGGTTTCAAGCAACTCGGTCGTCGGGGACTGTTCCTCGAAGGTCGGCGGGTCCCGGTGAATGGGCAGCCGCTCTTCCTCGCCGATGGCGCCGGCCTTGTCGATGGGATTGCCCAGGACGTCCATGATGCGTCCCAGGGTCTTCTCGCCCACCGGGACGGTGATGGGCGCCGCCGTGTTGTCCACCGTCAGCCCACGTTTCAGCCCCTCGCTGGAACCCATGGCGATGGCCCGTACCACGCCGTCTCCCAACTGCTGCTGGACCTCCAGCGTGAGATCCCGATCCTTGAGTATCAGAGCGTCGTAAACGCTCGGAATGGCGTCCCTTGGAAACTCCACGTCAACGACCGCGCCGATGACCTGAACAATCGTACCCGTGCTCATGGAATGCTCAACCTTCCTCTGTTTGCGGAATCGCTAGACGGCTGCCGCGCCGCCGACGATCTCCGATATCTCCTGGGTGATCGCTGCCTGGCGGGCCTTGTTGTAGACCAGTTGCAGTTGATCGATGAATTTCCCTGCGTTGTCCGTGGCGGCCTTCATCGCCACCATCTTGGACGCCATCTCGCAGGCCACGTTTTCCACCGCGCCGCGATAAACCTGCGCTTCAAGATAACGCTCCAGCACGTTGTTCAGAAGCTCCGCGGCATCGGGCTCGTAGATGTAGTCCCAGTGGTCCTGCAACTCTTCGGCGTCCACCGGTTCCACCGGCACCAGGGTGCTGATGGTCGGCGTCTGGGTCATGGTGTTGACGAAGTCGTTGTAGACCAGGAACAACCGGTCGATCGACCCGTCCTTGTAGGCGTTCGTCATGGTGGTGATCGGGCCGACGAGATCGGCCACCTTGGGCACGTCGCCCAGGTGCGTTGCCGCCGACACGATATTCGTCTTCAGCCGGCGGAAAAACGCCAGCCCCTTGGCGCCGAGAATGCACAAGTCGGCTTCCACGCCCTGTTCCTGCCAGCGGCTGATGTCATTGAGCAGCGTGCGGAACAGGTTGACGTTCAGCGAGCCGCACAGGCCCCGATCCGTGGTCACCACCAGATAGCCGACCCGCCGGATCTCCCGCGTTTCCAGGTAAGGGTTGTGAAAATCGGGACCGGCCTGTGAAAGATGGCCGATCACGCGGCGAATGCTCTGCGCATAGGGCTTGGCGGCGTTCATGCGGTCCTGGGTCTTGCGCAGCTTGGACGCTGCCACCATTTCCATCGCCCGCGTGATCTTCTGCGTGTTCTTCACGCTGTTGATCTTGGTGCGGATTTCCTTGCCGACCGCCATTCAGTTCTTCCTCGAGACCCGCCTTCGGTTCCTGGTGTCGTGTCCCACAAGTACGTGACTAGTACGCGCCCGACGCCTTGAATTCGTCGAGCAACGCCTTCAGACCGGCCTTGATTTCGTCGTCGTAGGCGCCGGTGCTGTCGATCCTGGCCATCAGGTCCTCGGCGTTGGCCCGGGCGTGGGCGTGCAATGCCGTCTCGAAGGGCACGACATTCTCCACGTCCACGTCGTCCAGGTAGCCCTCGTTCACCGCGTACAGGGAAATGGCCATTTCGGCCACCGACATCGGCGCGTACTGGGGCTGCTTCATCAGTTCGGTGACCCGCTGGCCGCGCTCCAGTTGCCGCCGGGTGGCCTCGTCGAGATCGGAGGCGAACTGTGCGAAGGCGGCCAGTTCACGGTACTGCGCCAGCGACAGGCGGATGCCGCCGCCCAGCTTCTTGACGATATCGGTCTGGGCCGCACCGCCCACGCGCGATACCGACAGCCCCGCGTTGATGGCCGGCCGGATGCCGGCGTTGAACAGGTCCGTCTCCAGGAAGATCTGCCCGTCGGTGATCGAGATCACGTTGGTGGGCACGAAGGCCGAGACGTCGCCCGCCTGGGTCTCGATGATCGGCAGCGCGGTCAGCGAGCCGGTCCGGCCCTTGACCTCGCCCCCGGTGAATTCCTCAACGTAGCGCGCGTTGACCCTTGCGGCGCGCTCAAGCAGGCGCGAATGCAGATAAAACACGTCGCCAGGATAGGCTTCGCGGCCGGGAGGGCGCCGCAACAGCAGCGACACCTGGCGATACGCCCAGGCCTGCTTGGTCAGGTCGTCGTAGATGATCAGCGCATCCTGGCCCCGGTCGCGGAAGTACTCGCCCATGGCGCAACCCGCGTAGGGCGCGATGTACTGCATGGCCGCCGATTCAGAGGCGGAAGCAGCCACCACGATGGTGTGCTCCATGGCGCCTTCCTGTTCCAGGCGGTTGACCACGTTGGCGACCGTGGAATTCTTCTGGCCGATGGCCACGTAGATGCAGATGATGTCGCCGCCGCGCTGATTGATGATGGTGTCGATGGCCACCGCGCTCTTGCCGGTCTGGCGGTCGCCGATGATGAGTTCCCGCTGGCCGCGGCCGATGGGCACCATGGAGTCGATGGATTTCAATCCGGTCTGGACAGGGCTGGATACCGACTGACGGTCGATCACCCCGGGAGCCACCTTTTCGATGGGCGACGATTCCGCGGTATCGATGGGACCCTTGCCGTCGATGGGACTGCCCAGCGAGTCCACCACCCGCCCGAGCAGCGCCTCGCCCACCGGAACTTCCAGAATCCGGCCGGTGGTGCGAACCGTGTCGCCCTCGCGGATGTGCTTGTACTCGCCGAGAATCACGGCGCCGACGGAGTCCTGTTCCAGGTTCAGCGCGAGGCCGAAACTGCCGCCCGGGAACTCGATCATCTCACCGTACTGGACATCGGCCAGGCCGTGGATGCGGACGATGCCGTCGGTCAACATGACCACGGTGCCGACATCCCGCGCCTCGGCCCTGGCATCGAAATTCTCGATGCGCTGCTTGATGAGTTCGCTGATTTCCGACGCTTTCAATGCCATTTGATTTCCTCTTGCCCGCGCTACGTCAGGCGGTCAACGCCCCGGCGAGTTCGGCCAGCCGGGTCCTGACGGAACCGTCGATCACCTGGCCCTCGGCCTGGATGACGGCGCCGCCGAGTAATTCGGGGTCTTGCAGTAATTCGAGTTCCACGGCCCGGCCCAGCTTCTGTTCCAGGGCCGAGCTGATTCGGTTGACCACGGCGGGCTCCACGCCGGCGGCGGTGATCAACTGCACCTTGACCGTGTTCTCGGCCCGGGCCTTGAGCGCATCGAACCGGGAGGCTATTTCCGGCAGCACTTCGAGCCGATGATTTTCCGCGAGCAGGCGGAGCAGGTTGCGGCCGTGCCCGGAAGCCAGCACGTTGCCCTCATCGGCGTCGGTGCAGATCCGCAGCAGGAAAGAAACCCGCGCCGCGTTGTCGAGTTCGCGCCTGGCCAGAAACGCCCTGGCGTCGGGATTGCCTACCACGTCGGCCACGCCGCGCAGGGCCTCCGACCAGGCGGACAGGCTGTCATTTTCCCTGGCCAGTTCGAAGATCGCGCGGGCGTACGGCCGCGCCAATGTACCGGTTTCAGCCATGGCTATTCATCCGCTCCGCGTCCGCCGCTAAAGCTCCGCGGCGAGACGGTCGAGCAGCTCACGATGCGCCTCGGGGTCGATTTCGCGGGCCAGCACCTTTGCGGCGCCCGCCACCGCGATAACCGCCACCTGGTTGCGCAGTTCGTCGCGGGCCCGGTTGACTTCCACGTCGAGTTCCGCCTGGGCGCTTTCGAGCCGCTTGCGCTTCTCATCCTCGCCCTGGGAGCGGGCCTCATCGACAATGCCGGTGGCCCGGGCCGAAGCCTTGTTGAGGATGTCGCGGGCCTGATCCCGGGCCGCCGCGATGATGGTCTGCGCCTTCGCTTCGGCGGACTCCAGGTCGCTGCGGCCCTGTTCCGCGGCGGCGAGGCCGTCGGCGATCCGCTGCTCGCGCTCCTCCATGGCCTGGATGATGAGCGGCCAGATGTAGGTCATGGTGAACCACACCAGCAGGGCGAATACCAGCATCTGTACGAACAGAGTGACGTTGATACTCACGGTTTACCTCCGGGGACGATGTCGCCTTCGTCCAGATTGATCAGCCGCCGGCGCCGACGGTATTCAGCGCCGTGCTCAGAAACGGGTTGGCGAAGGTAAAGAACAGCGCCACGCCCACGCCGATCATGGTGACGGCATCAAGCAGACCGGCGACGATGAACATCTTGATCTGCAGCATCGGCACCAGTTCCGGCTGCCGCGCCGCGCCTTCGAGAAAGCGGCCGCCGAGCAGGCCGAAGCCGATGGCGGTGCCCGCCGCGCCCATGCCGATCAACAGGGCCACGGCCAAGGCGGTCATTCCCTGTACGTTGGCGACTAAGTTTGCTAGTTCCATAACTCCTCCTAAATTCAGCAAGGCCGCGAAGCCTCCGAACTAATGCTCTTCGTGGGCCATACTCAAGTAAACAATGGTCAACATCATGAAGATGAAGGCCTGCAAGGTGATGATCAGGATATGGAACAGCGCCCATATCAGTCCCAGGATCACCTGGATAATCAGATACGCGATCGTATCGGGAGAAAAGAGATTCATCGCCGTCTCGGTCAGCGTGTGCCCACCCGCGGACAGCGTGAACAGGGCGATCAGAATGAAGATCAGCTCGCCGGCGTAGAGGTTGCCGAACAGCCGCAGCGCCAGCGATACCGGCTTGGCGATTTCCTCCACCAGTTTCAGCAGGAAGTTGAACGGCAGCATCCACTTGCCGAATGGGTGGAAAAACAATTCCTTGGCGAATCCGCCGACGCCCTTGATCTTGATGCTGTAGAAGATCATGAGCAGGAAAACGCTGATCGACATGCCGAAGGTGATGTTGAGATCGGTGGTCGGTACGACCTTCATGTACTCGATCCCCATGATGACCCCGACCTCGGGCAACAGGTCCACAGGCACCAGGTCCATGAAGTTCATGAGGAATATCCAGCAGAAGATCGTCAGCGCCAGCGGCGCGATGAGCTTGCTTGATCCGTGAAAGCTGTCCTTGACCTGTGTGTCGACGAACTCCACCATGATTTCGACGAAATTCTGCCAGCGGCCCGGCACGCCCGAAGTGGCCCTGACCGCCGCGAACCGGAAGCTGCCGGCGAACAGGATTCCCAGCACCACGGCGTAGAAGACGCTGTCCAGGTGCAGGTTCCAGAACCCTTCGCCCACATGCAGGTTGGTGAGGTGGTGGACGATGTAGTCGGTGGCGTTCGCGGGGCCTTCGTGAGCGTCTTCCATGCCTACTTCCCGGCCTTCCTGTTGCCCTGCCGCCCGGCCACCCCGGCCAGCGAGTCACCCGTGCCCCGGAGCAATGCTGCCCAGAACACCAGCAGGGTCGCCCCGAAACCGCCAATCATCGCTCCGAATACCACTTCCACGTTCATCAATACCAATGCGAACAGCCCCGCCGTCATCAGCAGTTTGAAAGCCTCTCCCCGAAACAGCCGGCCGAGAATCTTCGCCGGCTCCCGGCCGGCCCCTGGCCGGAACGTGCCGGCTACCTGCACGAGGCTTGCCAGCGTACCGATGCCGCCGCCCAGCAGCGCCGAAAGAGCGCCCGCCGTGCCCGCCAGCAGCAGTCCGCCGACGGTGGCCAGCAGCGTGACGCCGGCCTGCGCCCCGACAATCCCGAACGCGGCCCTGCGCGCGCGGCTGAACCGTTCATCCAAATCGCTCACAAGCAGACCGTGTGCCCGTAATTTCCCGCTGCATCGGATAAAGGAAAAGCCACACCCTGGCAGCCCGTGGCAATAGTCCCGCGGCATTCGACCGGCGATGCATCCCGCCCGACTGCGTTGCTCGTCGGTCGAATATTCCCGATATTCTCCCTCCTCGCGCCTTGCCGGGCGGGCGCCTCGCCGGTCTCGGTGCTCGCGGGACTTTTGCCACGGGCTGCCAAGCGTCGCTTCTGGGAGGAATTTCTACTGCCTGAACGCCGCCGGTATCCTATAGATTTGTGGGCCCACGATCAAGGCGAGCCGGGCCGCTGTCCCGTGCTGTGACAACCGCCCGATGGTGTACCTTGCTCCAGGCTCTGCCGGTCCAGCACCCGATCGGCTCCACGCGGACTGGGTCCGCATACGCCGGGTGCGATTGGACCGGCGTTCATGCGGGTCTCGAGGGTGCCCGCCAGGATCGTTCAAGACCTCGGGCTGCGCCCCAGTTGCTCGATGATCCCTTCCAGCTCATCGACGCCGTGATAGCGAATGATGACCCGCCCTCCCCTGGCGCGGTGGTCGATCCGGACCGTAGCGCCAAGCCGGTCGCTCAACTCGGTTTCCAGTCGCCGCACATCCGCGTCCCGGGCCGGCACTTGCGGCCGCTCTTTCGCCGGCCGCGCCAGCCGGTTCACGGCGCGTTCCGTTTCACGCACGCTCCAGCCCTGCTGCGCGGCTCGCCGGGCCAGAGCCACCAGCGCTTTGGGGTCCTCCAGCGCCAGCAGGGCCCTAGCGTGCCCCATGTTCAGCGACCTGCCCTCGACCATCTCCTTGACCTCGTCGGGCAGTTCAAGCAACCGCATCAGGTTGGTCACGGCTGCTCTTGAACGGCCCACCGCGTCCGCGGCCTCGGCATGGGTCATCTCGAATTCGTTCACCAGCCGCTTGAGCGCCCCGGCTTCTTCAAGCGGATTCAGGTCCTCCCGCTGCATGTTCTCGATAAGCGCGACCGCCACCGCCGCACGATCGGGCATGTCTCTGACGAGGGCGGGAATCTCATCGAGTCCTGCCATCTGGGCGGCGCGCCAGCGGCGCTCGCCGGCGACGATTTCGTAACGGGTCTCGGCTCCGCCCTCAAGGGTGCTCAACGGACGAACGATAATGGGCTGTACCAGGCCCTGGGAGCGGATGGAATCCGCCAGTTCCTCCAGCGATTCCTGGCGCATGTCCACCCGCGGCTGGTAGCGGCCGCGCTCAAGGAGATCAATGGGCAACTCCCGAAGTCCTTCCTGTGCGTCAGGATGCGGCTCGATGGGGTCCGTGCCCAATAGCGCTTCCAGGCCTCGGCCGAGGCTCTTTCGCCTTTGCATTCAATCCTCGTTCAAGCTAGGCACCATCGTTGTAGTCTAAGCCACAAGCTTCGAACGTCACCACTATTCGTAAGCGGGGCGTCCGCCCCACCTGGATTTCAGCTTGAAGCTGGTGTAAAGGCCCAGGGCATCAGCGCATCGATATCGGAGGCCGGATGGCCGGCGGCGATGGCTTCGAGCGTGGCCTTG